>Ga0070708_100000471_pt1 | contig 30374 bp, 25 predicted proteins | sample KBSK5503metaG_FD_65469 | JGI IMG/M metagenome (GOLD analysis project Ga0070708, IMG submission 65469) | Corn, switchgrass and miscanthus rhizosphere microbial communities from Kellogg Biological Station, Michigan, USA - KBS K5-50-3 metaG | ecosystem: Host-associated > Plants > Roots >... | reverse complement strand
TCGCGGCGCCTCTGATCGCAGAAAATCGATCCCGCCCGCCTGCTGCCCCACATCCACACTCGCGACCTTCGCGAGCGACGCGAGATCGATCACGTCCACAGTGCCCGGCTCCGACCCCGTGCCTTCCACGGAAATGAACGCGTATCGATCGTCGTCCGAGACGGCGACGCCGTGGACGACTTTGCGCGTCGTCGGAATTCGCGCGAGCTCCTTGCCCGTCGCCGCGTCGTACACCGACACCGATGCACCGCGCTTGTTCGTGCCGATGAGTCGCGTTCCGTCGTGCGTGAGCGCGAGGTTGTACACGCCGGCTCCAGCGGGAAAGCGCTTCACCATGCGCCACGCCTTCGTGTCGATCTCGACGATATCGCTCGACTTGTTGCACGCCACCCAGACGCGCGCGTTGTCGCGTGACGGTTGCGCCCAGGTGGGCGAGCAGCTCACGTCGCCCGGCTTGGGCGGCTCCATGCCATGCCCACCCATGTCGTGCGCCGCCCGGTCGCTCGCGCCGCGCAACGGCGGTGCCCCGGTCATTCCCATCTCGTTGCCTTGCGTGAGTGAGAAGTGTCGACTCACGCCCAACGTTCGCGTGTCGATCTCCACCAACTCATCATCCATCATGCACGCGGAGTAGTGCTTCGTCCCATCGGCGCTCGTGCGCGATCCATGTGGCATGGTGCACGTCCGAATCCGTGCGATCTCCACCATCTCGTCCGCCGCGACAACGGACACATCGCTCGGCACCATGTCCCCATGGAGATTGAAGTTCACCACGTACACGTAGTATCCGTCCGGCGATACCTGCGCCGTCGCTGGAAAATTGCCGAGCTTCACGTTGCCCTCGGCGGCGTTAGTCTCGGCGTTGTACTTGGTGAGTCGTCCGAATGGCGATCCGTGGGCGGTCGAGACGAAGTAATGCTGCTTGTCTGGCGACACCGCGAGACCGTGCGGACCCGCAACCTCGGTCGGCGCCCAACCCACGTAGCGCTCCTTCTCGATCTTGGCGCCGTTCGCCCCGAATCGAATGAGCGCGACGCGATCGACCGACTCGCTGGCCACCAGCACGAGGTAGTCACGCGCCGGCGGCGATGCGCGCGATGCTGACGCCTGTGCCGAGAGAAGCGCGGACGACGCGACAAGCGCGACGGTCGCGAGCGTGACGCGAGCGGTCACGGCACCACGGGTGTCTTCGGTTCGATCTTCACGATCAGCAAACCTGTATTCACATCGTTGACGTACGCGAGGCCGTTCTTCACGACCACACCCCACGTCATCGTGTTGTTGGGGATGAACCCTTTCGGGTCCGACGGATAGACGTTGGCGATTTCACGCTGTTGCGCACGCAGGTCGCCGCGCAGCTCTCCCGAAATGTCGAACGCGCGGAAGCCGGCGTTGTACGCGCCCATATACAACGTGTCGCCGGCGACCCAGATGTTGTGCACGCCGCCCATCTCTGGCTCGTAGTACGCCACGGACTTCGGGTGCGCAATGTCACTCACGTCGAGCACCTGCAGCCGGCCGTACGCGCGGCTCGCGTGCTTCTCCTCGAGCGCCATGATGTCCTTCATCGTGAACACCTCGTCGGCGATGAAGACGTATTTACCATGCCGCCATGCCGTGTGCGTGCCGCGAATGAATCCGGGACCGCCAACCGCTTCGACCGGCTTGTACAGCGCATCCAAGTCGTACTTGTACTGCGAGACAAGCTGTGGATTCGACGGTGAGCCACCCTTGGTTCCGGCACCGATGTCGAGCATCACCAGGCCGTCGTTCCAGTAGCTCGCGTACACCATCCCATCGCGGACGTCGATGTCGTGCAGCATACGTCCCGCGTCGCTGCGCGCGGTCTTCCACATCGCCACCTGTTTCGGGTGCGCCGGGTCGTTGATGTCGATGATGTGCAGCGCGCCCGTGCCATCGTTGGTGAGATACACATGTCGCCCGAACTTGGGCTGCGTGTAGATGTAGGCCGAGTGGACACCGGCCGTCACGCCGTCGGTGAACTCGCCAACGACTTTCGGGTGAAGCGGATCGTCGAGTGTCGCGAGGACGATACCGTTCTTCCGATTGTCCGCGCCTTCGCGTGTGATCACCATGACTTTGCCGTCTTCCGACGTCATGATGTCGTTGATGGTGCGCGCGTTCACGACGACCGAATCGACGATCGCCGGCTTCGACGGATCGGATACGTCGATCACGTACACGCGATCGCCGCCGAGGATCGTCCCGAGATACGCAACCTTGCCGTTCGGATGCACCCAGACTTCCGACGTGGGGAGTGCGTTGCGAATCACAGAGCCGACGACGGTGGCGGGACGCCGCACGTCGCGAGACGCGAGGGTAACTGTAGTCTGCGCGACGTGGGGTCCGAGCAGTGCCGTGACAGAATACGTTCCGGCCTCATAGCCGACGAACGCCCCGTCGGCGTCGAGCTCACCGTTCCCCGGAGAGAACACCCACGAGGGACTGAGTCCAGGGATTTCCTTCCCGGCCGCGTCCTTCGCTACGGCCTTGAACTGGATGACGTCGCCGGTCCGTGCGTGCGGCGTCGACGGCGTCAGGCTGACGGAGGCGATCGGTGTCGCGATGACGTTCACATTGAGCGTTTGCTTAACGGCACCCACCGCGGCAGTGATCGTCGCCGAACCGGCGGCCACGGCGGCGATCGTTCCGCGGCGATCCACGGTCGCGACCGCCGGCGCGGAGCTGGTCCATGTCACTGCGTCACTGCGGATGTCGCCGGCCTTCGAGAAGACTCGCGCGTTCACGCCCGTTGTTTGACGCGGCACGAGCTTGAGCGACGCAGGCGAGAGGGCAATGGTCGCCGCGGGTCCCGGGACGATCTTCACGTCGACGCGCGTGATAACCGGCTTGGCACCAGGCTGAATCGCCGATACGACGACGGGGATCGTGCTCATAGAGCCGGCCATGACGAGGCCGGTACTGTCGACGGTGCCTTGAAATGGGAAATCCTGTTGTTGAAAGCGAATGAGGACGCCGCTCACGGGCTTGCCGTCCTGGTCGAGCGCAACCGCTTTCAACCGCAAGGAATCACCCGCAACAACCCGAGCCGGCGATGGCGTCACCGTCACACGTGCTACGTTTTGCGCGACGAGCGGAGCCGGCAGCGCGGCCAGCACGAGGAACGCAGCTGCGGCATGCGATGAAGAACATGTCATGGTACGAGTCCGGGCTCGAGTTTCGATCGCAACCCAGCTCTCGAGGGCTGCGTTGAGTATCCGCGTCGTGAGGGATGGGTCAGCGAAGGTCGAGACAAAGTATGGCCGATACGCCACGACGGCCAGCCAATGGCAAAGGCGATGGCTGCCGTCGAGCGTGTGTCACTCGCGTTTCGCAATGCTCGCGGCGACGACCCATGCGGCCGCGCTCATCGCCCACGAGATGGCGAACTCCGACCACAAACCCGGCTTGGTCGGCGACGCGACGATGAGCGGAGGCCAGACCAGGAACGTGAACGCGGCCAACAGCGCCGCCTCCATCACCGCCGCGAGCTGCGGATAAATCCCGAACAGCACGCCGAAGGCGGCTGCGATCTGCGCCGCACCGGTGAAGTAGGCCCAAAAGGTGTGATACGGAAGCCAGCCGGGGACGAGCGGCGCGGTGAGCTCGAGGTAGACGAAATGCGCGAGTCCGATCGGAATCAGCGCGAGCCCGAAGAGCAGTCGCGCGAAATGCACAGCGCGCTTGTCCGCGGTGAAGAGCATCCATGCGGCCGTGAGGAGCATTGTGAGATGCGCGATCCCCTGCCACGCGACTTCAATGAGCGGATGCTTGATCACGACTGGGAGCTGCGTCAGAACCACCAGCAGCGCCCAGTAATACAGGAGCACGCGCGACGACGCTGCCTCGGTGCGCCTCCACAGCAAGCCGACGCCGCACGCGAGCATGAGCACTGCCGATGCATAGGCGAGCGCTTGCCGCCCCGGCACCCAGGTCGGCGCGGAACGCCACACTTGCGCGAAGTCTCCGAACACGAGACCGACGACGCCGAGGCCAATCATTCCGGTCGCGAATGCTATTCGCGCAGCCTGCTTGTATGTCACGCGTCCACTCCACAGCGCGGAGGTTGGTCAGCTCGAGTGCGTCCTACCGTTTCTTCTCCAGGCGGGCATTGTGGGCCACCGCCGCCTTCACGAGCGCCTTGAACGCGCCCGCGTCGACTTCCTCTCCTTCGTGGATGTCAATCGCCCGTCGCGTGCGGCCTTCCAAGCTGGAATTGAAGAGGCGTGATGGGTCTGGGATCGCGGCCCCGCGCGCGAATGTGAGCTTCACGACGTTCTTGTACGTCTCACCCGTGCAGATAATCCCGTGATGCGCCCAGACCGGAGTGCCCGGATTCGTCGCCTTGACCCACTTCCACTCCTCGGTCATCTCGGGGTCGGCTTTCAGAATCAGCGCCCGCATGCGGGCCAGGGTCTCCCCGCGCCATCCGCCCACGTCGCGAATCCGCTGGTTGATGAGCTGGGAAGCGGAACTCCCGTTCGCGCCGGCCTTCGGTGTGGGCTTGGAACCCGGCAGTATCTTCGTCATAAAGTCAGCAGCTCCACGTAGAGGTTCATGACCTTGAGTCGCACTAGAGTCTCAAGCGGGGTGGTCACATTGACGGGCTCGTGGCCCGTCGGTCAAGTGACGAGCCCAAGGTGGAGAATGTGACCGGACTTGTCGTCGCAGCCCTCTCGGCTGTCACATTTCGGCGTCGGCGTCCGTCAACGCAGTGAACCCCACCACGGAGTCCAAGCGGTGAACGAGCACGACTGGCTGGCAGCGCAATTCGACACTCATCGCGACCACCTTCGCGGCGTCGCCTACCGCCTACTCGGATCCGCTCCCGAGGCCGATGACGCCGTTCAGGAGGCGTGGCTTCGCGTCAGCCGCGGCGACGCGAATGACGTCGAGAATCTGGGTGGCTGGCTCACCACAATCGTGTCGCGCGTATGCCTCGACATGCTTCGCGCTCGCGAGTCGCGCCGCGAGGAGTCGCTCGACGTCGCCGCGACCGTCCGCGAGCCGCGGCACGACCCCGAGCACGAGACGCTGCTGGCGGATTCCGTCGGTGTGGCACTTCTCGTCATGCTCAATACGCTCGCGCCGGTCGAGCGCACCACCTTCGTATTGCATGACATGTTCGGTCTGCCGTTCGACGAGATCGCGCGAATCGTCGGGCGGACGCCGGCCGCGACGCGGCAGATCGCGAGCCGCGCACGTCGGCGCGTGCGCGGACCAACTCGCATCGCAACCGATGTGTCGCGCCATCTCGCGCTGGTCGAGGCCTTCGTCGGGGCGCTGCGGGACGGCGATCTCGACGCCCTCCTGCGGGTGCTCGATCCCGATTTCGTGATGCGCGCCGACGCAAGCGTTGCCGGCGTTGCCATGGAGTCCCGCGGCGCCGAGGCCTGGGCCACCCAAGCTCTCGGCGGCGCTCGCGCGTTCGCGCGTCAGCTGCAATTCGTGCGACCGATTCTGGTGAACGGCGCGCCAGGATTGGCGTTCGCCCCGCGTGGCCGGCTGATCAGAGTTTTGACATTCACGATCGTCGAGGATCGTATCGTCGCTGTCGACCTGATCGGCGATCAGTCACGACTTCGAACGCTCCAGCTTTCCGCACCACTTTAAACATTCCAGGAGAACAGGCTCGTATGAAAATCAAGCTGACGAACATCTATGTCGACAACCTGGACAAAGCCCTGCGCTTTTACACAGATGTGCTGGGCTTCGTGAAGAAGGTCGACTTCTCTCAAGGACCCTATCGCTGGCTGACGGTCTCGTCCCCGGAGGAGCCGGATGGCACCGAGCTGCACCTGTCGCTGAACGACAATCCCGCCGCAGCTGCCTATCAGCAGGCAATGTTTCAACAGAACCAGCCCGCAGCGATGTTCTTCACCGACGACGTCAAGGGCGACTACGAACGCATCAAAGCGCGCGGCGCCGAGTTCACTATGCCGCCCACCGACGTGACCGGTTCCACCATCGCGCAGGTCAATGACACCTGCGGCAACCTCATTCAAATCACGCAGCTGAAACGCTGGTAGCCCGCGCGTTCAGGATGCCCGAGCACATCTCACGAGGATCCCATGAACTACTGGATTCGGAAGACTCATCGCTGGCTTTCCATTGCCTTCACGTTAACCGTCATCGCGAACTTCGTCGCCATTGCACGCGGCACTCCTTCCGCGTGGGTAACCTATTCGCCGCTGTTTCCCCTCGCCTTGCTCACGTTCACAGGTTTGTACATGTTCGCGCTACCCTATGCCACCAAATGGCGCAGCGCGCAACGCATTTGGCACTCGCGACCGGCGGGAGCTGCCCGTGGCGCTGAAACCAACGGCTGAAGGCACCGCATCGCCCCGAGGGTCGCGGCAATGAGCTCCCGCGACGTCGACCGGTGGTGCCAGGTCGACGTCGCGGTGCATTCATGCGAGGCCCGTGGGACGAGGAACGATGCCGAGCAATCGCTCCATGACCACGAGCTGAGCGCGATGTTGCAACTCGTGCTCCTTCGTCGCGAGCAACATCTCGAACCGGCTCACCGACGATCCATCCGGCAGACCGACACGCTCGGCAAGAAATGATTCCGGAAGTTCGCCAAGCCACTCCGTCCATCGTTCGCCGTCCGTGCGAAGCAGCTCGATGATCTCGGCCTTCGAGCGAGTGCGCTTCTCCTCGGCCGCCGACGTCGCGAGCAGCGCGGGAAAGTCGAAACCCTCGAGCGAATCGAGACGCCGTTCCGTGTGTATCAAATGGTCCGACGTCCAGAGCCAGGCGATATGGACGAGCGTCTCCGCGACCGAACGGCTTTGCGGCGTCGGCCGATAGGCATATTGCGACTCCGGAATATCCTCGGCGAATCGGATGGTGTTCTGACGGACGGCCCGAATGCCGTCCACCAGTTGGCGTACTCCGTAGAGCGATGTCACTTTCCATCCGTGAGATGCGGCGCGACGCGCGCTTCCCCTTCGACGCCGGCGGCGAGGAACTTCCGGATGTTCTCCGCCTGGCCATTCCAACCGGCCGCGTTGCTTGCGAACGCCTTCGCGCGGCGCGACTCGGGAATGGCATCGAAGCCCGACTCCTCGATGGTCAACTGCGTGGCGCCGCCCGCCGCGTCCGCGAGCGTGAACGTGACCAGCGTTGTCGGTTCACCGGAGTAGTCCGCCCCTGGCTCGATGGCGTACGGATGCCAGCGGAACGAGAAGAACCGCTCTGGCTCCATCGTCTCGATCCAGATCGTCAACGTGAGGTGGTCGTAGCCGCGGACGGCGAGTTTGCCGCTCGCCTCGACGCCGGGAGCGAATCGCGTCGCGAGCTGCACGCCGAACCATTCGTTGAACTGTTTGACGTCGGTGAGCGCGCGCCAGACGCGCGAGCGCGGCGCGTCGAGTGTGACTTCCTTATGGATGCGATCGGTGGAGGCCTGCGTCGTGGTGGTGGTCGTCATGGCAATCCTCACTCGAAGTCTGAAGGGTTGTTGTCGGGATGGCGGAGCAGCTCGGCGAGCCGCTCGAGCCGCGTATCCCAGAGGCGTTCGTAGGCACGAAGCCAGTCGTCGGCGCGCTCGAGCGGACGCGGATCGATACGGCAGTAGTGGATGCGTCCGCGCACAGTGCGTTTCACCAGGCCGGCCCGCTCCAGGGTTTGGATGTGCTTCGATGCTGCGGCAAGGGACATGTGGTACGGTGCCGCGAGCTCGCCAACGGTCAGCTCCCCTTTGGCGAGCCGCCCGAGCATGGCACGGCGAGTGTGATCGCTGAGCGCCCGGAAGACGAGGTCGAGTCGCGCTTGAATTTGTTCAACCATGTGGTTGAATATATGAGCCGACTGCCGATTGTCAACCGGTTTATTGAATATTATTCCCGGCGGCCTGAGCCGTCGGTTTCAGGGACTCGCCATCGCTGGTTTTTTCGGTTCGGAAATGCGCTGCGGCCGCTCTCCGTCTCCGATTTACCTGAGTTCATGATGCAACAGCGACATCACCACCAAGGACTCGAAGCCGCCAGGCCCACGAATGCACTCACGAAGCAAGCCCTCTTCAGTGAACCCCTCGCTCTTGTACAGAGCGCGTGCGCGCGAGTTGTGTGCCTTGACGTCGAGCCACAACCGGTGGGCTCGTAGCTCATCGAACGCCAGTTCCCTCACTGCTCGCACTATCGCCCGGCCGTATCCCGTTCCCTTTCGGACCACGACGATTCTCCGGAACTCGATGCTGGCGTGCGCGTTCGTCAGTCCGCCTAGGATGACGAAGCCGACGGAGTTCTGAGCCTCGTCCTCAGCGATGCGATGGGCGATGTCGGGATCGCCAAGCGCAGTGGCGTGCCGGTGGCGCGGCCACTGAATGATGAAAGGACCGGTATCGGGATCTGATTCCGCGTTCACGACGAAATCGAGATCCGCGTCGGTGGTTGGCCTGAGTCGTACGGTCGCCATGGGTTTGCTGCTCAATAGAAGCGGTCCGACTAAAACTGGTTTGCCAAGAGTCGGGATTTCATGCGCGAAGGAGCTTCACGATCGCATCGACGTGAAGCGCCGTCGTGTTGAACGCCGGCAGCTCGGCGACAATCGCAGACGGCAGTAGGATGGCCAGCTCCGTACCGCCGAGGATCACGCCATCCACGCGCTCTTCATCGCGCAGTCGTGCCACGATCGCCTCCACTCGCTGGCGCAGTTCCGGGCGAAACGTACCTTTCAGCAGCTCGCCGACGTAGTGATCGTGAATGAACGCCCGCTCCGGCTCACTCGGCGTGACGACCTGAATCCCACGGCGGCCCAATTCGTCGGGATACATGGGCGCTTCCATAGTAAATCGCGTTCCGAGGAGCGCGAGCCGCGCGACACCGCGTGCTTCGGCGGCGTCGGCGCATGTGGCGATGATACTGACGAGCGGAATCGCTGAGCGCGCCGCGACCTCGGTGAACGCCAGGTGCGGCATGTTCGCCGTGATCGCGGCGAAGTCCGCACCGGCACGCGCCAGGCGATCCACAGACGCCGAGAGATAGTCGGCGAGACCAGGCCGATCGAATTCAACGAGCCGGAAGATTTCTTGGACGTCGATGCTGTCGATGACGAGGTGCGGCGCGGTCGCGCGATGGTGCACTTGCCAGGCCGCCAGGATTCGCCGGTAATAGTCGACGGTGGTCTCCGGTCCTAGTCCACCAATGAGGCCGGCCGTGATCATCGTGTTCCTGGTAAGCGAGTGATTGGGGACCTTCGCCCTGCGTCAGGCCGTCGGTCCACCGCGAAGCACACCGCGGAGACTTTCCACGACGTCGTCGATCTCGGCCTCTGTGGTGCTGCGTCCAACGCTGAAGCGAATCGCCCCCATTCCAACTTCGAGCGGCACGCCCATCGCCTCGAGCACAGGTGACAGCTCGACGCTCCCGGAGTGGCACGCGGCACCAGTGGACGCGGCGACGCCATCGAGGCTCGCCAGGATGTCGGCACCAATTCTCCCGACAAAGCTCACGTTGAGCGTGGTCGGCAGACGCAAGGACGGATGACCGTTGAGCACGACCGCGTCACCAAACGCCTCACGGAGTTGCGTCCAGAGCCGGTCACGCAGCCTGCGAGCCTGCTGACTGTGATCGTCGGACGCTGCCAGCGCACACGCCGCGCCGAGACCGGTCGCGAGCAGCACGCTCTCGGTCCCCGCGCGCCGCCCACGCTCATGCTGGGCACCGTGTATCAACGGCTCGAGAACGACCCCTCGTCGGACATACAGTGCGCCGACTCCTTTCGGCGCATACAGCTTGTGACCGACCACCGACAGCAGGTCGACGCCGAGGTCATCCACCGCGATTGGGATCTTCCCGACCGTCTGCGCGCCGTCCGTGTGAACGAGAACGCCGCGCTCGCGAGCGATGCGCGCGATCTCCTCGATCGGCTGGATCGTTCCGACCTCGTTGTTCGCATGCATAATCGAGACGAGCACCGTACGCGGCGTGATCGCTTGGCGCACATCATCGGGGTCGACCCGTCCCGTCCGGTCGACACCTAGGTACGTCACCTCGGCACCGAGCCGCTCCAGGAAGCGACAGGTCTGGACTGTCGCCGGGTGTTCGATCTGCGTTGTGACGATGTGGTTCGCACCGTCACGAGCGGCGAAGAAGGCACCTTTGATCGCGAGGTTGTTGGCCTCGCTGCCACCGCTTGTGAACACGATTTCGTCGGGTGCGCAGCCTAGGAGCGCGGCAACCTGACGTCGCGCCGCGTTCAGCGCCGCGTGGGCGGAGTGGCCGGCCCAGTGCACGCTCGACGGATTACCGTAATACGCGTCCAGGAAGGGGCGCATCGCATCCGCGACCTCCGGGGCGACCGGCGTGCTCGCATTGAAATCGAGGTAGATCTGCGTCGACACTGTCATCTCCATGACACTCCGATTGCGCGTACAGCGTATCCTTCAGCTCACGATGTTCCCATCGGGCACCGCTCGGTATTCTATTGATCTATAGACTACCAGATCAATATCGCGGTCGCAAGGACATCGATTCGGGATCGCTCGGCTTGGTCGTGGGCACTATGTTGAGGCGCGCGGTTTATCAGCACCATTGACAGGACCAGACTGCACGTGATGGTGAAACGTTGGCCGGCCGCAGTGCACAAGCTAGGACGTCGCAGACCAGTTCAAATCGCAACGAGCGCGACCTCTCGATCATTCACTGAATATTGCGGGAGCCCCAATGCTTCGACCGATCGCCGGCCTTGTGTTTTCCCTTGTTGCAATGGCCGCGCTCGTGTTCGCCGGCTCCATCGCGCCGTGGTTTGCATTCGGCATTGACCGCGTGCTCGCGCCGGGCTCATTTGACGGCACACGGCTTCTGAACGTGTGGAGCGTCGTGGTGAGCGCAGTGGGCGCAGTGGCCGGCGGGTGGTTGTGCTGGCGGATTTCCGAATCCCGCACGGCGGTCATCGTCTTCGCATGCCTCTGTCTTGTCATGGGACTGGGCAATGCCTTTGGACAGGGCGCCAAGGCGGAGCCGGGTCCTCGCCCGTCGGGCCTGAGCGTCTTGGAGGCCGTCAAGCTGAGAAAGGAGCCCGCGTGGTTCACATTTCTTGTTCCAGTGGTCGGCGCGGTTGGCGCGCTGGTCGGAGGCGGTGTGCTTCCTCGCCGCTGATATGAGTTCTCGAAGAGCAACCCTACGCGTTGCCGCACTCGGCGTCGGCTGCCGCCGTCTTGACCGCATCGATACGGTACCCTAGTTTGTTCTAGGCCTTGCCCGACAAGGCCTAGGTGTCCGTCTCAAACCAAGGGTCACATGCCGACATCCGAACCGCGCGACCTCTTCCCAGGCGCGCTCGAGATGATGATCCTGCGCCTCCTGCAGCGCGAGCCGTTGCACGGCTATGCACTCGTGCAGCGAATTCAGCAGGCGTCCAACGACCTGCTGCACGTTGAAGAGGGCTCTCTCTACCCAGCCCTCCAGCGACTCCTCAAAGCCAGGCTCGTGAGCGCCGAATGGGGGGTGTCGTCGACCAATCGACGCGTGCGAATCTATCAGCTCACCCGCGCTGGAACGAAGCACCTAGCGACCGAGGTGTCGCGCTTCGAGCAAATGCTGAGCGGCGTGTCACTCGTGCTCGCGCTGGGCGGAGGAGACGCATGAGAACCCTTCTGGATCTCCTGCGCCGACGGCGCAGCCTCGATGGCCTGTCCGATGAGATTCGTGCACACCTCGACGAGAAGGTTGACGCGTTGATTGCGAGCGGGATGTCGCGCTCCGACGCGCGGCGCGCGGCCCGCCGCGCCTTTGGCCACGTCGCACAGATCGAAGAAGCCGGCCGTGATGTTTGGCGCATGCCTGCCTTCGACGACGCGCTCGCCGACATTGCCTTCGCATTCCGCTTTCTCCGGCGCAGTCCGACCTTCGCGGCCGTCGCCGTGCTGTCGCTCGCGATCGGCATCGGCGCCAACGCCGCGGTGTTTACAGTCATCGACGCGCTCTTGCTTCGGCATCTTCCAGTACTCGATCCCTCCGCGCTCGTCGTGCTCAGCAAGCACGACGTGGACGCGGGGGAACCAAGTACGCTCGCGTTTCATGAGTATGATGAGCTTCGCTCCCGAACGTCGTCGTTCGCCGGCATGCTCGCGTACTCCGGCGGCGGCGGATCGCTCCAGCCCGGCGCGACACCAGTGCCCGGCGCGGGCGAACCGATTCACGCCGGCCGGGTCTCGAGCAATTTCTTTGACGTGCTCGGCGTGCGGATGGCGGTCGGTCGCGCGTTCATGCCGGTGAACGACGTCAAGGCGGATCCCGAGCGGTCCGTCGTGCTCAGCTACTCTTATTGGCAGCGCCGGTTCGGCGGTGATCCATCGATCGTTGGAAAGCCAGTGATCGTGTTCCGCGGCATGCCGTTCACTGTCGTTGGCGTCGCGACGCGCGGCTTCACCGGAATCGAGCCCGACCAGGATACCGACGCGTGGTGGCCGATCGCGAATGTGAAGCGCATGGCGCCGGAGCGGCTCGCCGGGTGGACCGTCACGGTGTTGGCGCGGCTCAAACATGGCGTCGACGTTTCGCGCGCACGCGCCGAAGCAAAACTCGTCTACGCACGCATCGCCGCGGACGAGGCGGCCGCGCATGCTGATTGGACCGACGTGCGGCGACGTCGTTTCCTTGCGGAGCAATTCACCGTGGGGTCGGGTGCGACAGGGATTGCCGACGCGACGCGCGCGCGATTTACACAGCCGCTCTATGTCCTCATGGCAAGCGTCCTCGGCGTTCTTCTGATCGCCTCAGCGAACGTCGGCGCGCTCTTGCTGGCGCGCACCACGGCGCGACGACGCGAGCTCGCGGTACGGCTCGCGCTCGGGAGCGGACGGCCGCGCATCATTCGTCAGCTCGTGACCGAGAACGTTCTCTTGGCCGCGATCGCGACAACAGCCGGGCTCGCGCTCGTCCCGTTCGCCTTGCGCATCCTGTTGAGCTACGCGCCGGCGGATGTCGCGGGCGGGCTCCACACCGCGCCTGATGTGAGAACGGTCATGTTCATCGTCGGTATCGCCTTCGCCAGCGCCGTCATCATTGGCGTGCTGCCGGCGTTCCGGTCGACGATGGCTCTCGAAGGGGAGCTCACGGCGGGCGGCCACGCGGTCGGCGCACCGCAACACCGGGCCCGCGTCTATCGTGTCCTGATCGCCACGCAAATTGCGCTGTGCATGTCGCTCCTCGTCGTCGCCGGCCTGTTCGTGCGAACGCTTCACAATCTCCGCGGCCTCGATGCCGGATTCGATCGCAAATCACTGGTCGTCGTCACGGTCAACGACGGCGCGGTCACGGTACCGGTGGCGCGACAGACCCTGCCAGCGCTGGAAGCGATTCCAGGCGTCCGGTCAGGAACGTTCTACGCGAACCTCGGACTGTTGGGCGGCGGAACGTCGACCTCGGACTGCATCGTCGACGGCACGTCGCCGAGGCCGTCCGACGATGTGTCGTGCGTCAGGATGCAGGTCGGTCCACACTTCTTCGAGACGACGTCGACGCGAATTGTCGCCGGCCGCCCATTCGCGCCAGGCGATGAACCGCCCGGCGCGTCGGTGGCAATCGTCAACGAAACGATGGCGCGGCAGTACTTCGGAGCGGAAAGCCCACTCGGCAAGCGGATCTCAGGTGCCGAGGTGGTCGGCGTCGCGCGCGACACGAAGTACACGAGCCTGCGCGATCCAGCGCAGCGCATGATCTACACGCCCGTCGGTCGAGGGTGGGTAGTCGCCGATGTGCGATTCGCGTTGCACACAGATCGTAATGTCGCCGGAATCGGCTCAGTAATTCGTCAGGCGATCGCAGACGCGGGCGTAACCAAGAAGACGACGGCCATCGAGTCGATCGCCGAAATCTCGGACGCGACGCTCGCGCGCGAGCGATTGCTCGCCGAGGTGGCGACGTCGTTCGGTCTGCTCGCGCTGCTGCTCGCGGGCATTGGGCTATACGGCACAATGTCGTTTGCCGTCGCGCGACGCAACAACGAGATTGCGCTTCGCCTGGCGCTTGGCGCGAACCGCGCGATGATCATCAGGCAGTTGATGCGCGAGTCCGGAACGACAGTCGTTCTGGGCGCCGGTGCGGGCCTCATCGGCACGTTCATGCTGTCGAGACTTCTCTCACGGCTCTTGTTTGGTCTCGAGCCGAGCGATCCAGCAACGATTGGCGCGGCCGTGCTGTTACTCGCCGCGGCAGCTGCTGCTGCTGCATACCTCCCGGCGCGGCGCGCGAGCGGTGCGGATCCCATCGCAGCGTTGAGGTCGGAGTGAGATCGTGACTTCGGGCCGAGCAACTGCGCGACTGCACCTCTGCACGGGTTCTCGAGATGCCGTCTAGGGAATGAAGAATCGCTCATGCACCGGCTGGACCGCCTTATAAAAGTAGTTCGTGATCCCGGGCAGCAACGTCAGTTGTACCGGCGTGAGGATTTCTGGCAGCCGCTCCCGAACTTCCACTCGCGTGATCTCGAGCGCCCGCTGCTGCGCGTCGTCGGACCGCGCGGTCGCGTCGCCCGCGTCGAAGTGGTCGGGGAGCGCGGCCAACCAGGTCGAAATGCTGGTATAGATCGAGTCCATCTGCACGCGATGGTGCGCGGCGAGGCGCTGGATGGCGTCGAGCTGCTCACGCGTCAAGAGCAGAGAATCGCTCTGCGCGAGCAGCGGCGCGTACGGGTCCGGCACCGTGCGCTGGAGCCGCTGGACCAGCTCGGCCACCGTGAGCCTGGTGCCCGGATGTCCGCGACGGCCGGGCGTGAGCCAGCGGTCGATCTGCTGCGACGGCAGCGACGGAGCGATGTCGATGTTCATATCGAGCGACACGCGGAATGGCGCGCGGAGCGTGTTGATCGACGGCGACGTGGTCCCGAACCGCGGATTGACCTCGTAGCGAAAGCGATTCGTGGCCGGATCGAAGCCGCGAAGATTGTACAGCACCGGATCGGGCGTTGCCGGCGTGCCCCAACCGCGGAGATTGCCGCTGCCGTGCAGCAGTTGATCGAGCCCGCCGAGCGGGTTGGTGAAGTTGAGACCAAAGTTGGCGCGCCGGAACTTTTCGCCGAAGACGATTCCGGGGAGCGCGAGATTCATGTTGAGCGCGGCGGTCCACGGGCCCTCGCAGCTGTTGCGCGCGGCCGCCGCGCCAAGCTGCCGCTCGAGGCACGCGCGCGTCGTGCGCGACGAATTGCCAAGAAGCGACCGCATGGCCGAGGCGAGCGTTGGATCGGCGGCGCGGGCCGGATCAAACACGAACGCGCGATCGTTCGCCGCGCCGTCGCCGTTCACGTCAGCGCCCACGAGCGGCGTGAACGGCGTTCCCGATTGGAGGTGACCGTAGAAGAACAGCCCGGGCCCGGGGCGCGTGCCGCGCGGCCAGACGATGAATTGCGCCACGAACTGGTGCGTGGCGAGATTGTCGCCGCGGCCCCATTGCCGGTCGTTGGGATCGCCGAAGGTGGAACCGCTGAAGCCGCGCTGTTGCGCGTGGCTGTTCGACAGCACGTAGGCGAACGATGGATCACGCAGGATCGGTGATAGCATCGGTCCGAGATCTGGGCGGATCGAGAACAGAAGTTGGCGACTCTCCGACCGCAAATCGGACACGCCGTCCACCACTCGCCCGAAGGCGGCGGAACGCCGAGCATCCACCGGCGACACGGCGCCGGTTGCGGGTACGATGCTCGACGAGTTGACGAAGATCGGACGTCCCTCGTCGGAGAGCGTAAAGCGCGGAACACCGGCGAAGTTCAAGTCCGTCGTTCCAGGCTGGCTCACATTGAGCGAGTACACGCCCTCGATGATGTACGCCGTTCTTCCCCACAGCCCCGACGACCAGGAGAGATTGCTCCGCCAACTCTTCGACGGGGTAAACGAGGGGTCGAACAGCGACACGTTCGGCGCAGCGTCGGCAAAGGACGCCGTCGTGGTTCCCGCGCACTGACGCGGAATCGAAAGGGGATCGGCCGCGAACGCGTTCCAGTCCGGCGTGGGCACGGCCGAGCCGATGCAGGAGATCCGCTCGAGCGCGCCGGGCAGTCCGGTCGAAACCGAGGCGTTCGAGAGAAGCGCGGGATCGAGCAAGTTCCGGAATGCGCCGCTGCCACCACGAATGGTGCCCGCGGGGATTCCGCCGCCCGCGGCGCGCTGGAGTGTGAAGCCGGCGCGGGGCAACAGCGCGACGGTGTTGGGTACGCGGTCAGTCCGCGCACCGAATGCCGCCTCCACGGCCGGATTGTATTGTGGGACGTCGATGAATCGATTGCCCTCGAGCCGCGCACCGTAGAGGATCTGAAGGTTTGGCGCCGCGCGCCACAAATCGCCCAGCGACGCGAAGGCGCTCCACTCCCCGCCGCGCCGGTCCGGCGCGTCGAGCGTGCGCGTGAACGACGCGGGACGATTGGCGGCGAAGTCGGCGAGGGAGTTGTAGGAGAACGTCCCGAGGCGGTTGCCTTGAACGTCCTGCGAAAACGCGTCGAAGCGAGCGTCGGTCGTGAGCTTGATCCGGTGGCGCGCGAACCCTTGCGGGTAGAACTGCACTTCGCCGATCGATTCCCACGTCCACGCGCGCGCGTCATTGTGCAGCGCGCCGTTGCCGCCGAACTGCAGCGTGGATACGCCCGACGTGGCGCCATTGAACGTGGACATCACGAGTACGCGCCCATCGGGGAGCTGCAAATACGGCTCGCTGTTGTTGCGCGAAAAGGTGAGGCCACTCCGCACGTCCGCCAGATAGTTGTGGCCAAAGAACGTGGAATACTCGGCCTGCGCCGCCATCACGCCCTGCGAAGTATGGCCGGCGTGTGCAGGCGTGCCGGTCGGGGCAATGCCCTGCCCTTCGTTCCGCGTCCAATTGGCGTACGTCGTGAGGCCCCACGTGGTGCGCGCGGGCGTGAGCGTTTTCCAATCGTACGGCGCATGATCGAATCGGCCAAGGAAGACGACGTTGTCCGTGAGGGCCTGCGACGGTATCCCGGCCGCCGTGAGCGGCACGTGCGCGCCCTGCATCAACTGCGTGAATCGAGCGGCAGAGTCGGCGGAGATGCCGGCGTGCTCGAGGAGAAACGCGTCGGCGCCGAGGAGCGACGTCACGTCAGCGCTGCGCCGGGAACCCTGAAGGGCGTAGTTGTACGACAGCCGGTCGTCGAACGCGGTTCCAATGGCGTCCACGCCGGCGTTGAGGTTCGTGAAGCGTTGGCCCAAGCGGGACGAAACCAGATCGTTGGACTGGAACGCGGGCGCGTCGGCGGTAATAGTCGCGTCGCGGCGCTTGAAGACCTCGGTCGCAGGTCCGAGTTGCACGTTCGTTCGCGCCCCGCTGAACCACCCGTTGGCAGGATCGTACGTGGCGGTCGAGAGTCGCACTCGGGAGGCAACGCCGCGCGGAATCGTTGCGCCGGCGAAGGCCATGCCGTTGAGCGTGACGCTGTTTTGCGACGACGCCAACCCAAGCACGGAGATTCCGCCGCTGGTCGTCATGACACCCGGCGCCATTCCGGCGAGCGTGGCGAGGTCTCCGGCCAAGTCGGGTGGAACGCGCCGGTAGCTTCCCGGCAGCGCCTCGACAGCGCCCACGTCCACGCCACCCGGAAGATTGCGGTCGGGGCGCGGCGCCTGGGCGCGCGTGACGACGGGCGCCAGATGCGCCACCGTTCCCACGGCGACGAGCGCGACATCGGCGGCAATCACCGAGTCGACGCCGGCGCGGGTGACACGCTTGGTGATCGGTGCGTAGCCGGTGGCCGATACGCGAACGAGGTACGTCCCGGTACCCTCGGGCCAGTCGACGCTGAATCGTCCCGCGGCGTCGGTCTTGGTGGGCTTGAACGCAAAGTCGGGCGCGCGCGTCACGATCACGCTCGCGCCGGCCACAGCCTGTGCGCTGTCCGCGGTCACGCGGCCAGCCACGATCTCGTGACGCGCCTGCGCGAAAAGCGCTCGCGGTCCGAAGGCGAACAGCATGATGAGCAAAGTCCAAGAACGTCGATCGAGCCGGCGCACGTGACCATCCCGCGTCATGGTGAGCTGCACGGTGTGTGCGTTATCATGTTTGGAATGCAGCCACGGCGCCCAATGTCATCGCCCGCGAAAGCCCCGGCCAGCGCGCAACCCACCTGGGATGACATGGCGGCGGCTCGTGGCATTCTGGTAGCGGAGCCGGTCGTCCGCGGAGCGTTACCGTGAGCCAGGCCGGCTTCGATCCCGCGGTCATCGAGAGGGAGCAGCACCTGGCTCGCCGGCTGGCGGCGGCCGTTCAACGGATCGGAAATCCGGACGTGATCGAACGCGTGCAACAGACACTGACCTCCGGCTCGGCGACGGAGTTGTTCGGTCGCCTCACCGACGCCGACGCGAGCGTGGTGAGCGCGGCACACGAGTGCGTGATGCTGCGATTCGCGTACGTCGTCGCGGTCGCCGCGCGCACATTCGGTTTCGACGCAGACCAGCGCGACGATCTCGTGCAGCGGACCTTCCTCGGGCTCCCGGCGGTGGTAGCGCGATCGGCGGCGCGGGGCGTAGCGATCTCCAATCCCGACGGATGGCTTCGGCAGCGAGCGTATCTCATCGCGCGGCAGATGCGGCGCGAGGAACGCAGCATTCGCGCGCGAGACATCAGAGCCGAGCCGGACGTGACGGCCGCGTTGCCGACGTCGCCCGAGGACGCGCTGCTTGGCACCGTCGACGCGTCACGAACTCGCGAGCGAATCGACGAGGCGCTCCGCCTGCTCGCCGCCGAGCAACCCGTGTGGACCGAATTGCTCCGGCTCCACTATCGGGAGGGCTTGCAACTCGACGAAGTGGCCGCGCGACTCGGCCGATCGCACGGCACGGTTCGAAACGACGCGCAGAAAGCGCGCGCGCGTCTCGCGGCCATCATACGCGAGCGGTTCCCCGACTTGCTGCCGCCGCGACTTGACCGGAGTTCGGAGGGCGACGATGCCACACGATGATCTGCCCGACGATCTCTACGTGCCGAATGAGCGGCTGATCCGATCGACGACGGCGGAGGGCGCACCCATGCCGCCGCCGAGCGACGACCACTTCGACGTCGCCCTGCTTCAGGAGATCGCGTGGTCCGACCACGGCGTCGCCCTGTCCGACGCCGAACTCGATCACCTCGTTGCCTGCCCGTTGTGCCAGGAAGAGGTGGAGACCGCGGTCCTCGGCGCACGACCGGAGGAGGGCGAGTTCGAGCCGTCCGAGGCAGTGGTCGCTCGCGTCCTTCAAGCGCGGCACATCGTGCGACGCGTGCGCGGTTTCCAAATGCCGGTTCGCGCGCGCGGCGGGGTGGCGGGGCGTGCGTTCGCCGCGCTGGGTCTCACGCCGTGGTCTCTGGCCGCAGCGATGGTCGTGCACGTGGCGGTCTTCGCGACGACCGGAACGTGGATTGCGGCGAGCACGCGCGGACTCGATACGCGATTGCGCACGCGGCTCGTCACTGAGGCGGAGGCGTCAGTGTACTACGCGCAGCCGGCTCGCCCGGCGTCGGGCGCGCCGCGGTCGCGCGCGCAGGTGCCGGCAGCGACCCTGTCCGGGCGAAAGACAACTCCCGTTCCCGACTCGGCGGCTCGGTCGCGGGCTCGCTGGCGGGAAGCGGCCGCCGCGGTCGATCGCACGTTCCTGTTCCAAGGAAGCGCGGAGCGAATGCGACAAACGGACAGCACGTCGCTCGAGGAGATCGTTCGCGTCCTCGGCATCGTACCGGATGTCGCCATCCGACTAGAACCAGCCGTGGACGCCGACGCCAGAGAGCCGAACTCCGTGGCGCGGTTCGCGAACAGGGGCGCCGAAATGATCGTGCGCTTCCTGCGAGACCGCGGAATCGACACCGGCCGCGTCCGCGTTTCGCCGACGCAACAGATACCGTTTGGCTGCGCGGCTGAGGCGCTCGAGTGCCTGCGCTTCAGCCAACGCGTGCGCATCACGATCGATACGACAACGGATCGTCGGCCGTAGGGCCAACCGATCCGGAAGTCATGTTGGATCAGCGGTTTCTCGCTCCCACTCCGTAGTGCGCGCCGAGCGCGGTGATGTCGATTCCCTACGACCGGCGAACAGCAGGAGATTGCCGTCTGGATCGCGCACGACGAAGGTTTGTGCACCCCATGGTTCGGTCCGGAGGGGCTGAACGATGTCGACGCCGGCCGTCTGATATTCGAGAAAGAGGGGCTTCGCATCCTCGAGTGTGATCGACGCGGCGAGCAACTGTTCGTTGTCGCGCCGGACGGGATCGACCGGCAGGTCGTCGACTTGGCGCAGATTCAGTCGAGCCCCATCGCGGAACACCTGGCCATAAAACGGTGGCTCACCGTAGATGAAAGCCACCGAGAATCCGAGCATCCTCGAATAAAACGATGTCGAAGCAACGATGTCTCGGACGTATAGCTGCGGTTCGGCGGCGACCAGTGTGATCATGACGCTGAAGTTCGCGCCGAGTGTAGAGCCACGCCAGTGAATTGACGTAGACGGCGCCGGCGGTGCCCCAACGGTGGCCAGTTCTCCGAGCGGGTGTCTAGTCCGCCCGGAGTGCCTCGATCGGGTTTACGCCTTTCGCCCGCAGCGCGGGAATCGCGCTCGCCAAGACGGAAACGGCGAGCAACGTTGCCGCGCCGGCAAGCAGGACTCCGCCATCGCGTGGCGACGTCTCGAAGAGGAGAGGCCCGACGAAGCGCCCCGCCCAGACCGAGATGGCCAACCCAATCACAACGCCGGTTGCCGTCATGCTCACGCTGTTGCGCAGAACGAGAAGTACGATAGACCGCCCTTGCGCACCCAGCGCCAAACGCACGCCGATCTCCCGCGTGCGCTGGGCGACGAGATAGCTCATGACGCTGTACAAACCGACCGCGGCAACGACGAGCGCAAGCACGCCCATGAGCGTAAAGACGGCGGCGCCGAGCCGCCATGGACGGACCTGAGGGTCGATGGTGTCTTGCAGTGACGCCGCGCGCACGAATGAGATTGACGGGTCGATCGAGAGAAGAAGCGCGCGGACAGTACGACTCACGTCCGCCTCGCGGCCCGGCGCTGGACGCACGAGGAGCGTCGTGCCGCCCATGCCACGCTCTTGTCCGAACGGGATGTAGTAGTTCAGCGCCGGAAGCTCTTTGAGGCCCCACGCGTGCGCGTCTGCCATGACGCCGACGATCCGCGAGCACGTCGTGAGGCTGTCCTTGCTCGTGCTCCAGTAGAGGCACTGGCCCACCACATGTTTCTGCTGCGGCCACAGCGTGCGAGCCATCGCGCGGCTCACGATCACCACGGGCTCGCTCCCGTCGCGGTCGGCTGTCGTAAACGCGCGCCCCTCGAGCAACCGCCCACCCACTGTCTCGAAATAGTCCGGCGCCACCGCGCTGAGGAATGGCCCCGGCGCTTTGAACTCGGGAATGGAATCCCATCCTGGAACACGCAGGTATTGACCGAACGAGCTCTGAAACGGCAGTCCGACCGACAGGCTCGCATGCTCGACGTAGGAAAGTCGGCGCGCGCGCTGCATCGCCTCGACGTACACCGACCGCCGCCGCGTTACCTCGGCGGCACTGCTCCGATCGCCGAGTCGCGCCACCGTGGGATACCGGACTTGCACGACGAGCACGCGGTCGGGTTGGAAGCCAAGATCGATTGCACGGACGTGCATGAGCGAACGGACAAACAGACCCGCGCCAGTCAGAAGGACGAGCGACAGTGCCGCCTGCGATACCGTGAGGGCGGCGCGCAGCCGCGACGATTGGCCGCCACCCTCGCGGGCGCCAGCTTTGAGTGACGCGGTCAGATCCGGCCGGCTCGCGCGCAGGGCTGGAGCGAGACCCGTCACCAGCCCGACCGCTACGGCCACCGCCGCAGAAACGGCAAGGACTCGCACATCCACCGGCGCTGACGGCCATTCTACTCCTGGAATGAGCACTTTACGAATCAGCTCGGATGTCCACCATGCCACCGCCAGGCCGGCAACCGCGCCGAGGCCGGCGAGAATCATGCTTTCGGTGAGCAGAAGCCGTACGAGGCGGCCCCGTCCCGCGCCAAGCGCGATGCGCACAGCAATCTCGCGCCGTCGGCGCAACGCGCGCGCGAGCAGGAGATTCGCGACATTCGAGCAGGCGATGAGAAGAACGACCGCAGCGACACCCATGAGCCAGCGCGAGATCGTGACTTCGGTCGGCTCGTGCCCATTGTTGTCGAAGACGAGCGGCGCAAGCCAGAGTCTCGACGTTTTGTACGACGCGTCATTCCCGGCGTACGCGGCGCGATAGGCGGCCGTCGCGTCGGCCGATGCCTGTTCGGCTGTCACGTCCGGCTTGAGCCGCGCAACGAGGCGAAGCCACTGAGCATTCCATGAAGCCTTCCAGTTGGACGAAACGCTGCGCGACTGCAGCGACATCGGGATCCAGACATCCACCGGCGCGAGTTGTGGACCGGTGAAGCCGTGCGGTGCGACGCCGATGATCGTGTACTGTTCGTCGCCAAGCGTCACCTTGCGACCAAGGACGGCCGCATCGCGACTGAACGCTCGCTCCCAAAGCGCGTCGCCGAGCACGACCACGTGTTGCGGGGCGTCGGGCGAGTCCTCCGCCGCGTCGAAGAACCTGCCAAGTTGCGGGTGGGCGCTGAGCAACGGAAAGAGGTCGTACGTCGCCGCGCCGGACGGAATCAGCACCGCGTCGTTACCCGTTCCGAAGGCGATCCCGGTCGAGTTCACCGAGTACGCCGCCACCGCAGCGAACGATCGCGTCGCATGCTTCAAGTTGTCGTACGAAACCCATCCGAATGCTCCGCCCGTTACCTCGCCATTGGGTCCAGCCTGGCGCGTACGATAGAAGCGCATCACGCGCGACGGGTCGGCGATGTGCTCGGGTCCGCGAATCAGCAGTCGGTCCACTGCGCCGAACATCGCGGCGTTGGCGCCGATTCCAAGCGCCAGCGTGACGACGATAAAGGATGCCATGACCTTGTCGCGGCGGAGACCGCGCACCGCGAAGCGAACATCGTCCCGAAGGTCGTCGATCAAATCGCGGAGTCGCATACGTTCCTCTCGGCGCTCGGCCGATCGTTCGAGGTCTTGAAGTGCCTGCTCGATGCTGCTTCCGAGTCGGCGAATCGCTTCGTCGCGTGCGTCCGCCGCACTCATCCCGAGGGCCATGTAGTGCTCGACGCGCGCCGCGAGAACGAATTCGAGCTCCGCCTTGGCGTCGGCGCGTCCCAGCCGGCGCAAATGCAACGGGAGGCGGAAGTAGCGTCGTACGCCCCGCCGAATCGGACTCTCGCTCATGCGTTGGCCCGTGTCGTGGCCCATTGCGCGACGACGAGCCCGCGCTCCTCCATGCGATGGACGGGTTGAATGAGCGGGCAGTCGGCCACGGCCAGACGGCCGCCCGATCGCGTTTCGAGCCACGTGATGATCTCAAAGGCGTGCATCGTGCCCCAGGAGAGGGCCCTCAGTACGAGGACGTCCAACGTGCCCTTGAGCAGTGCCATGTGGGCTCACTGGGATCAGTGTCTACCCTTAGACACTGACCCTGCGAAAACCGTTGGTCATGACGGGTGCGGATCGAAGAATGAGAAGACTCGAGCCCCGCAGCCTTCCGCCTCCCCGCAGACGTGCCTATCACAATTCGCGATCGCATCGAGTCCGATCTCTGCCGATTGATGCCGCAGCAGATAGACCGCATAACTAGCTCGTGACGAAATTCGTGAGCCAGGTGAGGACGCGCTCCCATCCGCTCGCGTGACCCTCACATGAGGTGCGATCGGTGAAGCCTTCGTGGCGAATCGTAAGGCGACTACCGCCCGGGATCGATTCGATGCAATAGCGCACGGTTGTCGTATCGCCGGGCTGGTGCTCATACACCCAAGTGTGCACGAGCAGCCAGGGTGGATCGACCTCGAGCACTTCACCGCCCACCGCGAATGCGGTCCCGTCCGTCGACACGCCCTCGCTTCGCCACCGGCCACCAGGACGGATGTCGCCCGTCCATCGCGTGACTCGATATGTCGACGGTGATCCCCACCAGCTTGCGATCTCCTCGGAGCTGATCGCGCGAAATACGCGCTCCGGCGGTGCCGCGATCTCCACGGCGGCGAGGATGACGCCATCGGTCAGATCCGCAACCGCCCGAGCCGACTGAAACGCACGCGCAGTCACCGCTCCTCCAATCGACGCTTGAGATTGTCGAGGCTCGTCATCCAGAATCGCGGATTACTATCGCGGCGATTGACCACCGCTCATCGGCTCGGCTGATGCGTTACCGGGCACCGCACCGCGTCTCGGAACGGGAATTGATACGTTCGCGCTCGCGACTCGCGTTCTCGTACGGGATCGCGGTCCGGCCTGGGAGGAGGACATCGTAGCAGCGCGAGTAGGACGCCGCAGTGGACGGCCCACCGGGAAGACCGCGCGCAACACCACGGCGCACGGAACGGTGAGGCGATCACGCCGATGGTCGACGCGCGCCACGGCGCGCAGCAATGCGCTCGACCTCGATCAGGGCGTGTTCACGTGGACGGACCCGCGTCGTATCGCGCGATCGCTCAAGAAGTCCGCCGAGCGCAGCCGCCGCCGGAAGAGCGACCCGTATCGGTCGGCGATGTCGATGCTCACTTTCTACATCAATCGCGCCGGCGATCGTCTGGGAACGCGCCAGCGGCGCGTTCTCGAGCGCGCAAAAGAGGAGCTCCGGCAGAGCTACGGACGTGCCGAGCGTAGGCCGACTGCGAGACATGCCGCGAGACGGCCGACGACAAGACTTTCGGGAACGAAGGCGAAGAAGATGAAGGGCGTCCATCGGACCCGCCGCCCGGCAACGCAACGGCGGGCCTGAGCTTGCGGGTCGTTGCGTAACGGCGCCACATGAAAAGATCGTAACGCGGGTGGCTCGCGTCCACTGCGGCACGCCGCGTCGATCGGGCGTTCCCCATCGGGTATCGATAGGGCGCTTGACGACTCTTCGGCGGGCTCTTAGTCTCCTACCTATCGCCTATCGATGGGAGATAGCGTTGGCCTCCAGGAAATCAGCGACCCTGGCCCGCGCTTCAACGCCCCTGCTCGACGGCTGCGGAGGCATTCGTGCGACGTTCTCAGTGAGTTGACAACTGATTACCGCGAACTCGCGACTCACAACCGTCACTCCAACTCGACACTCGGGTTGGGCCGGCTGCTCGTAACTCACGACTGATTCGACCTCTCATTCAGAATCTCCTATTGGACCCATGAGACTCATTCGATTGTCGCGAACCGTATCGGTCGCTCTCGCCGCCCTGCTTGTCCAACGTGCGTTCGGCCAGAACAGCCTGTCTCCGGGCCATTCGCTCGCCAGAAGCCTGGGTGCGGGCGAGACGGACTCGCTGTCGATCCCGCTGAATGACGGAGACTATGTCTGGGGTTCGGTCACGCACCACGGACATGTGAACGTCGTGATATTGAATCCAGATGCGTCGAGGCATGGCGGGCGCCTTCTCGGCCCGGCGGCCGAGGGAAAAGTGGCGTTTACTTTCGCCGCTGACGTAGGGCAAGGACTCTATTCTATCGTCGTCGCCAACCCGGGCGCTCAACCGTTGGCGTACGAAGTGCTCATCGAAAAAGTTGTGTCGCTGGACGAGCGGCTTGGGCGAGAGCCGTGGAGCGATACACTTTCAAGTCCGCGTATTCAAGCATTGCGAGGCGAGATTGCGTCTGGGCAGTCAACGGACGGGTTCTGGAAAGAAATGGCCGACCGTGGCACGCCGCTCGTCGAACCGCTTGGCTCGGACGGCAAGTATCACTTGGTCACCTTCCTCTGGCGCGCTCGACACGACACGAGGAACGTCGTGGTCTTGGGATCATTCCTCGATCCCGTGTCTCCGGAGAACCTTGCGATGCATCGCCTTGGAACCTCCGACGTGTGGTACCTGACCGCGAAGCTGCCGGCGGGAGCGCGGTTTACATATACGCTTTCACCGAACGATCCCATGACTTGGGACGACCCGCGAGCGGGCCTTCGTAGCGGCACGCATCAGGTGGATCCGTTGAATCCTCATCGCATGTTGCCCGGGTGGAGGAGTTGCGGGGCCGCGGCGAGCAAGTACGTGTGCATCAACGTCGCGGAGCTGCCGGATGCCTCACCACAGCCGTGGACGATCAGCAAAGCTGGAACGCCGAGAGGTCGGGTCGAGAGACGAAGCATCGAGAGCAAGATTCAGCGGATCGCGCGACCGTTTTCTGTGTATACCCCCGCCAATTACAAGGCGGACGGTCAAGCGAATTCGCTGCTGATCTTGTTCGACGGACCGGCGTATGTGTCGAACGACTCGAGTGGCTGGTACGACCCGCTGAGCATGCAGACGCTGACGACGCTCAACGAGCTGATTGCCGCCGCCAAAATACCGCCGACGGTGGTCGTCTTCGTCAACAACGTTGGGAATCGACGCCTGGTGGATTTGTTCGCGAACCCGGACTTCGCTGACTTCGTTTCAACCGAGCTCGTACCGTGGGTTCGGGCCAACTACAATGTCACGACGAATCCATCGCGCGCGGCCGTAGGCGGGTACAGCGCCGGCGGCTTCGCGGCGGCGTACGTGGCCTTTCGACATCCGGAGGTGTTCGGCAACGTGATCAGTCAATCGGGCTCCTTCTGGTGGGCGCCGGACCACAACGGAGGATACTGCGATGGGATATGTCGCGATTCCGGATACGTCGCGGAGGTAAAAATCGACGGGATGACAGAACCGAATTGGTTGGCGAAACAGTTTCTCATTAGCCGGAAGCTTCCAGTGCGTTTCGACCTTGAGGCGGGGGTGTTCGAGTTGGATCGCTACGGCAAAGGGGGCGACATCCTCGAGCCGACCCGTGCATTCCGTGATGTACTGCTCGCCAAGGGGTACGACGTGCACTACCAGCAGTTCGTTGGCGGGCACGACGGATTGAGTTGGCGCGGCTCGATCGCTGACGCGCTCATCTACCTGCTGGGGTCACACGACGGCGCCAAATGAGAGGATCGTGATCTTACTGTCATACACATCGACCATCGACGGGAGACAGCGTTGACAACCAAGAAATCGGCGGACCTCCTTCCCGGTACCCTCGACCTGCTGGTGCTCCGCACGCTCGTCCGAGAACCCATGCACGGCTACGGCATCGCCGACCGGGTAAAGGACCTGTCGCACGACGTCCTGCAGGTGGGGGAGAGCTCGCTCTATCCCGCCCTTCAGCGCCTCCTGCTCGACGGCTACGTCGAGGCCAAATGGGGTGTGTCAGATAACAACCGCCGCGCGCGTTACTACACGCTCACGCCCGCCGGCCGAAAAAAACTGGTTGTCGAGCGCAAAGAGTTTGACCGCATCGTCACGGCGATTCAGACTGTGCTCGAATTTGCCTGAGGGATCACTGCCCATGCGCCTGCTGAAACGAGTCGCCTATTGGCTCCGCCGGTCCAAAGACACAAGCGACCTATCCGACGAGATGGCGTTTCACCGTTCGCTGATCGAGGACCGGCTCGTGCAAGGCGGCATGTCATCGAACGACGCGCGAGCCGCCGCGCGGCGTGCGATGGGCAACGAGACCTACATGCGCGAAGAGTCGCGCGCGGTCTGGCTCTGGCCCGCGGTCGAGGCAGCGTGGCAGGATGCACGGCACACCGTCCGCGCGCTTCGTCGAACACCCACCTTCACCATCGGCGTCACGCTCACGCTCGCACTTGGCATCGGAGCGAATGCGGCGATGTTCTCGCTCGTCGATCGCCTGCTCTTCCGGCCTCCGGCGCGCATGATCGATCCGTCGCACGTCCATCGCGTGTACTTGTATCGATCGTCGCGCGGCGTGGAACGAGAGACGGGTGGCCAATACGCGCGCTACAGAGATCTCGCGACTTACTCCACGCAGTTGTCGCAAGTCGCCGCGTTTTCGCGCAGATCGCTCGCGCTGGGGACCGGACAGGAGACGCGCGTACGACCTGTCGGCATCGTGAGCGCCACCTTCTTCGGATTCTTCGACGCACCGCCGGCGCTCGGCCGCTACTTCACAGTGAGCGAGGATACGCCAGAACAGCGGGCGCCGGTCGCACTGCTCAGCTACGAGACGTGGAAGACAGAATTCGGCGGACGCACGAACGTGATCGGATCCGTCATGCAGATCGACGCCGCAACCTACACCATCATTGGCGTCACGCCCGCCGACTTCGTCGGTCTGTGGACGTTTCTGCCGCCGGCGGCGTACATCCCGGTGTCGAAATATGCCTCGACGCGTCCGCCGAAGAACTGGGCGACGACGTACGGGACCGCGATCGGACTGGGTGTGCTCGCGCGGCGAAAGCCGGGCGTTGGCATTGATGCGGCAACTGCCGATCTCAGCAACGCGCTTCGTCGCAGCTATCAGAAGCAGATCGACCTCGAGCCGGGCAACGCGTCGCTGAGCGAGCTCCGTCCGCGAGCGCTGGCCGCGTCGGTGTTGGCTGAGCGCGGGCCGGACGCGTCGAACACCACACCGGCGGCGAAGTGGTTGAGCGGCGTGACGATCATCGTGCTCCTGATCGCGTGCGCGAATGTCGTGAATCTCGTGCTCGCCCGCGCGTTGAATCGCAAACGCGAGACCGCGGTGCGCGTCGCACTCGGCGTGAGTCGCCGCCGGTTGCTCGCACAACTTCTCACGGAGGGCATGGTCCTCGCCGCGCTCGGCGGTGCGGCGGGCATCGTTGTCGCGATTTGGGCGAGCGGCGTACTGAGCTCGACCTTCCTTCCCGGCACGGAGCGCCAGTCACTTCTCGGCGATTGGCGAACGCTGGGCTTCGCCGCGCTCACGACGGTCATCGCGGGCGTGGTCACGGGACTGGCGCCACTCGCGCAAATCCGGCACGCCGATCTCACCGGCGACCTCAAGTCAGGCGCGCGCAATGGCGACCGTCGTCGCAATGTATTGAGGACGTCGCTCTTGCTCCTCCAAAGTGCGTTGTCGGTCGTGTTGCTCGTGGGCGCGGGACTGTTCGTTCAGAGTTTGCGAAACGTGCGCAACGTCCACATTGGGTTCGACGCGGATTCAGTCCTCCAGGTCAACCTCAACATGCGCGACGTGCACCTGGACAGTGCGGCGAAAGCCGCGTTGCGACTCCGACTTCTCGACGCGGTCGCAAGCGTACCGGGTGCGACGCATGCGGCGCTTCAGGAATCGACGCCGTTCAACGGGGCGACGTCGTATCCGGTGTTCGTGGCCGGTATCGATTCCACGGCTGCGCTCGGGGAATTCGACTTCAACGCGGTTTCGGCCGATTATTTCGCGACGATGGGCACGCGCATCCTGCGCGGGCGAGGAATCACGAGTACCGACGTCGATGGCGCGCCGCGCGTGGCAGTCGTGGGGCAATCGATGGCGACCGTGCTGTGGCCTGGACAGGATCCGATCGGCAAGTGCATGCGCGTCGGTTTGACGGACACGGTGCCGTGCACGTATGTCGTGGGCGTCGCGGAGGACATTCACTCCCAGTCGATCGAGCGAGAGTCGCAGCTTTACTACTATTACTTGTCGGGGGCGCAGTGGAAGCCCCACGACGGTGGGCTGTTCGTGCGCGGTCGCAACGCGAAGCAACTGCTCGAGCCGCTGCGACATCGTCTCCAGCTGGAAATGCCCGGCACATCATACGTCGCGGTGGTACGACTCAGCGATTTCGTGGATGCGAAAATGCGATCGTGGATCGTGGGTGCGAATGTGTTCACGGCATTCGGCGCGCTCGCGCTGATCCTCGCGGCGGTGGGGCTCTATAGCGTGATCGCGTACAACGTAATGCAACGCAGGCACGAATTGGGTGTGCGTCTCGCGCTCGGTGCGGGGCAATCACGCGTGTTGCGCCTCGTGGCAATGGAGGGTGTGCGCGTCGCCGCCGCCGGCGTTGCGATCGGGACCGTCATCGCGCTCGTAGGCGTGCGCTGGATCGGCCCGCTCCTCTTCGACCAACGGCCGACCGATCCGCGCGTGTTCGGTGCGGTGATCACGACGATGCTGGCCGTGGCCGCAACTGCAAGCTTGATCCCGGCAGTGCGCGCATCGCGTCTCGATCCGAAGCGTGCGTTACAGTCGGAATAGTGTTCCGGAACCTCCGGACAGGTGGGATGCCGAAAAGCAGGAACGCACTGAGAAACAGGGCGCCGGCAAAGAGGGCCGTCACGATGCGGCCGTTCGGCAGGGACGTCGCCGCAGTAGAGGCAGCGATGGTGGTCTGACCGGGTCACGGATGCGCGTGCTCTGCTGAGATCGTAGGACGCATCGTTCTTCGCGGCCACCCCTTGCATGCCGCGAACGCTTGCGTTAAATACTGAACCATATGGTTCAGTATATGACGACCCGACTTGATACTTCGTTCGCCGCGCTCTCGGACGCCACGCGGCGTGGCGTTCTGGAGCAGCTCGGACGAGCCGACGCTTCGATCACAGACCT
>Ga0070708_100000468_pt1 | contig 30422 bp, 26 predicted proteins | sample KBSK5503metaG_FD_65469 | JGI IMG/M metagenome (GOLD analysis project Ga0070708, IMG submission 65469) | Corn, switchgrass and miscanthus rhizosphere microbial communities from Kellogg Biological Station, Michigan, USA - KBS K5-50-3 metaG | ecosystem: Host-associated > Plants > Roots >... | reverse complement strand
GATCGTCGAGCGAATCTGGCCCGGGATCATGTCGGCATTCGGCTACGTCAGCACGGGCGTAATCGGCGCGTTCTCGCTGCTCGTGCTCGTGGTGATGATGGTCGCTGTTGTCGCGGCCGTCGTCGCGATCACGATGGCGGCGCGTCGCGTGTTGATCCAGATCCCCCAACGAACCATGGCGCGCGGCCGGCAGCGCGAAGCGTCGCGGAGCTTCATCCCGCTGCGCATCAATTCGTCGGGCGTCATGCCGATCGTGTTCGCGCAATCGGTGATCGTTGTCCCGGGCGCGCTGGCCCAATTTGCCGGCAACCAACGGATGCGAGACTTCGCCGACATCTTGGCACCGGGGTCGACGCTGTACTACATCCTCATGGGGATTCTGATTCTGTTCTTCACCTACTTCTACACGTCGATCATCTTCAACCCGATCGACTTGGCGGAGAACCTGAAGAAGCAGGGCGGGTTCATTCCCGGGGTGAAACCGGGTGCGCGGACGGCAGAGTACATCGACGACGTCGTGTCGAAGATCACCCTACCGGGCGCGATCTTCCTGACGCTCGTCGCTCTGTTGCCGATCTGGATCTCGAAGCTGATCAACGTGCCGTTCAACTTCGGCGGAACGTCGCTGCTGATCGTCGTTGGCGTGGCGCTCGACACGATCCAGCAGATGAATCAGCACTTGCTCCTTCGCAAATACGACGGGTTCATGAAGAAGGGACGCGTTCGGTTCCGTGGTCGGCAGGGGGCACCGGGAGGATTCTAAGGGGGCCGTGCTCTCATCGATGAAACGGGTCCGGCGATGGCCGGACCTTTTTCGTGACTCCAACTGCGAACTACTCACCGCAGAGACGCGGAGACGCAGAGGACAGCCCCCGGAGGACTACAGATTGTTGACCATGCGTTTGATGCCTTCGCGCATGCGGGCGACGTGGAAATTCAGGAGCAGGCCTAATCGGTGGCCGCTCAGCTTGAGATATGTGAGGAGCTGAGCTTCATGGATTGGGAGCAGCTTTGAAACCGTCTTGAGTTCCACGATAATGGATTCTTCGACTATGAGGTCGATTCGGTAGGCGACATCCATCGTTATTGTCTTGTACACGACAGGAAGAGCAACCTGAGTGCGAACAAGTAGTCCGCGCTCTCGCAGCTCATAGGCCAAACACGTCTCGTACGCGCTCTCCAAGAGTCCTGGGCCCAACGCCGAGTGCACCCGAATGGCCGCGTCCACGATGGTTCCACTCGACTCGTTGAGGTCCCTCAAACAAATCCTCCGCGAAGCTCTCCGCGTCTCCGCGGTGAAGCAGGTAAGACTGTTCCGAAAGGTGACGCTCCGGACTGCGGGTGCATCACCCCACCATTCCCGCTCAAACCGTTTCTCGCGTAGCTTTCCTGACAATGATCATCGTCCTCTTCGGAAAACCTGGCGCCGGCAAGGGCACGCAGGCGCCGTTGCTGGCGAAGGCACTCGACGTCCCCACCCTCGCGACCGGTGACGTGCTGCGAGCGGCCAGACGTGCCGGTACGAAGCTCGGCCTCGAGGCGAAAGCCTTCATGGACCGTGGTGAGCTCGTTCCGGATTCGGTGATCCTCGGCATCATTGGCGAGGAGCTCGCGCAGCCGCAATACGCGCGCGGTGTCATACTCGACGGCGCCGTCCGCACCGTGCCACAGGCCGAGGGATTGCAGCGAGTGCTGGAGTCGCACGGGCGGCGGCTGGACGCGGTGCTCGCGCTCGACATCGACAACGAGGAAATCGTGCGGCGGTTGAGTGACCGGACCGTTTGCGAGAATTGTCAGACGCCCTACACGGGGCGAGCGGTGGGAAGCGTTTGCGACAAGTGCGGTGGCAGGCTCGTACGCCGCAAAGACGATGATCCCGACGCGATTCGGACGCGGCTCCGCGTGTATGACGCGGAGACGGCGCCCGTGCTCGATTGGTACAAGGGTCATGGCGACAACGTCGCGGTGATCGATGCCGTTGGCTCGGTCGACGAGGTGACGGCGCGCGCGCTACGCGCTCTCGGCAAATGATTCAGCTCAAGTCCGCGCGCGAGATCGACCTGATGGCGCAGGGAGGGAAGATCCTTGCCGCCACAGTGGAGACGCTGCGCGCGGCCGTTCGACCGGGAATCTCGACCGGGGAGTTGGATCGGATCGCCGAGGAGTTCATCCGCGGACATGATGGCGCGGTACCAGCGTTCAAGGGGTTGTACGGTTTTCCCGGGAGTATTTGCGCGTCTGTCAACAGCGAGATCGTGCACGGGATTCCCTCACCCAAGCGCGTGCTGAAAGAGGGCGACATCATCTCGATCGATATCGGCGTCGGATACAAGGGCTACTTCACGGATAGCGCGACGACAGTGCCGGTCGGGGAGATCAGCGCCGACGCCCACGAACTGCTCGCCGTGACCCAACGCGCGCTCGAGGCAGGGATCGGCGCGGCGGTGCTCGGGAATCATATCGGCGACATCGGCGTGGCGGTGCAGGGCATCGTGGAGCGCGCCGGGTTCAGTGTGGTGCGCGATCTCGTGGGGCATGGCATCGGCGTCGAGTTCCACGAGGAGCCGCAGGTCCCGAACTACGGCAAGCCCAAGCGGCGCGAGAAGCTTGTGCCGGGCCTCACCATCGCGATCGAGCCAATGGTGAATCTTGGCGGTCCGGCGACGAAGACGCTTGGCGATCGCTGGACGATCGTGACGCTCGACGGTTCGCTATCGGCGCACTTCGAGCATACGGTCGCGATCGCCGAGGGCGGACCGTTGGTGCTGACGAGAATGTGAACCAGCAACCCGGTGAAGAATTGGGGTCAGACTCCAATTGGAAGAATTGGGGTCAGACTCCAATTGGAAGAATTGGGGTCAGACTCCAATTGTGTTTCGATCTCAGTTGCGTTCGAACGGTTAATTGGAGTCTGACCCCAATTCTTTCCAATTCTTTGGCACCAGCAATCGCCACTTCTGGCGCGTATTCCCAGAGGCTAACCTTAGCTCCGACCTAGCCTTTCCCACCTTCCGGAGGTTCTGGATGTCGATGCGGAGATTCCGCACCTGGCGCGCGGCGGTGCTCCCTCTCGCGTTCGTTGCGACGACGGCGACCGCGAACGCGCAGGGCCATGTGACGACGCCGAAGGAGTTCTTCGGCCATAACATTGGGGATGACTACTTCCTCCCCAACTACGATCAATTCATTACCTACTGGCACAAGATCGACGGCGAGTCCGACCGGATGCAGTCGTTCGAGATGGGGAAGTCGTCGGAGGGTCGGCCGCAGCTCGCGGCGATCATCACCGCGCCAGAGAACTTCAAAAACCTCGCGCGTTACAAGGACATCTCGATGCGCCTCGCCAAGGGCGAGGGGCTGACCGATGCGCAAGCCAAAGCGCTGGCCAAAGAAGGGAAGGCGGTCGTGTGGTTCGACGGCGGCCTGCACGCGACCGAAGTGTTGGGCGCGAATCAGCTGATCGAGACGACGTATCAGCTCCTGAGCCGCAACGACGATGAAACCAAGCGCATCCTGCGCGACGATATCATCCTCGCCGTGCACGCGAATCCCGACGGCATGCAGCTCGTCGCCAACTGGTACATGCAGGAGAAGGATTCGCTCAAGCGGAACATGAACATTCCGTTGCTCTACAACAAATACGCCGGGCACGACGACAACCGCGACTCCTTCATGTCGAATTTGTCGGAGACGAAGAACATCAACCATCTGATGTTCTGGGATTGGCATCCGGTGATCATGTACAACCATCACCAGTCCGGTCCGGCGGGCACGGTGATGTTCTCGCCGCCATTCCGCGATCCGTTCAACTACAACCTGGATCCGATGATCGTCATCGGGCTCGACCAGGTCGGCGCGGCGATCCATCAGCGGTTGCTCGAGGAGAACAAGCCGGGATTTACGATGCGTTCGGGCTCGAGCTATTCCACCTGGTGGAACGGCGGTCTGCGCACGATCGGCTACTTCCAGGGAATCATCGGCATCTTGACCGAGACGATCGGCAATCCGACGCCGAGCCGCATTCCGTTCATTCCGGAACAGGAGCTTCCGCGCGGCGATCTGCCGTCGCCGATCGCGCCACAAGAATGGCATTTCCGCCAATCGATCGACTACTCGGTTTCGGCGAACTACGCGATCTTCGATCTCGCGTCGCGTTATCGTGAGACGTTGTTGTATGACAAATATCTCATGGCCAAGCACGCGATCGACAAAGGCAGTCACGACAACTGGACGATCAGCGGCAAGGGTATCGCCGAGGCGGAGGACGCGCTTCGTGGCGGCGCGCAGCAGGCGGGCGCTCCGGCCGGCGGCGGTCGGGGTGGACGCGGACGTGGCGCGGCTGCCGCGGCGCCAGGCGGAGACGTGGTCGTCGGCGCTCCGGCGGATTTCGGCCGCGGTGGCGCGGGCAACGACGCGGCGAGCCTCAAAGTGTGGAACGACGTACTGCACGCCAAGGATAAGCGCGATCCGCGCGGCTACATCATCCCGTCGGATCAGCCCGATTTTCCGACGGCGACCAAGTTCGTGAACACGCTGCGCCACGTTGGCGTGTACGTCGATCGCGCGACCGCGCCCTTCACGGCCAACGGCAAGCAGTATCCGGCGGGCTCGTACGTGATCAAGACGGCACAAGCCGCTCGTGCCCAGGTGTTGGACATGATGGAGCCGCAGGATCACCCGAACGATTTCGCGTACCCCGGTGGACCGCCGCGGCGTCCGTACGACAACGCGGGCTGGACGCTCGCGTACTCGATGGGCGTGAAGTTCGATCGACTGCTCGACGGCTTCGACGCGCCGACGCAGCGGATCGAAGGTCTCGCCAAGCCGATGCCGGGCACGGTCGCCAGCGCGTCTGGTGCCGCGGGTTACCTGCTTTCGCACGAGTACAACGATGCCGTCACGGTGATCAATCGCGCGTTCAAGGCCGGCGCCGATGTGTATTGGACGCGCTCGCCGATGCAGGCCAACGGCAAGACGTATCCGGCGGGCTCGTACTACCTCGCCCCGACTGCCGCGCCAGTGGTGCAGAAGTCCGCAGCCGATCTCGGTGTGAGCCTCGATGGAACGAACGCGCGTCCCGATGCCGACGCGGTCAAGCTCTCGGCGAAACGTGTCGCGCTTGTTGATCGATACGGCGGCTCGATGCCGTCCGGGTGGACGCGATACGAGTTCGAGCAATTCGAGATTCCTTATACGGTCGTATACCCCAAGGACATCGACGCCGGAAACCTCAAGGCGAAGTACGACGTGATCATTTTCCCGTCGGATGTCACGATCTCGGGAGGGGTGCAGGGCGTCGGTGCCAATCGTCGCGGTGGCGGCGGCGGTCGTGGCGGCGCGACCCTGGGAACGATCCCCGAAGAGTATCAGAAGATGCTTGGCCAGCTCACTGCGGAGACGTCGCTGCCGCAGCTCAAGAAGTTCCTGGATGAAGGCGGCGTGATCGTGAGCAGCGGGGGCGCGACGAATATCGGGTATCAGCTCGGGCTTCCGATCGAGAACCATCTCGTCGTGCGCGCACCGGGCGAACCGGATCGCGGCTTGAGTGGCGAAGAGTACTACGTCCCGGGTTCGATCCTCCGTGTCGCCGTCGACACCAAGGACCCGGTGGCGGCGGGCATGCCGGCACAGGCGGACGTGTTCTTCGACAATGATCCCGTGTTCCGGCTCAAGCCCGATGCGGCGCTCAAGGGCACGCGCGCGATCGCGTGGTTCGACTCACCAACGCCGCTGCGCAGTGGATGGGCGTGGGGACAGAACTATCTCGAGGGCGGCGCGGCCGCGCTCGAGGCGAACGTGGGCAAGGGCAAGGTTTATCTCTTTGGGCCCGAGATCACGTTCCGTGGTCAGCCGCACGGCACGTTCAAATTCTTATTCAATGGTATTTATGCGCCGGTGAGCGCGTCAATGCCCGTGGTGCCCTAAACCGCGGTCGGTTTCTCGGCGAACAAGAGGCGCCCGCGCTCACGCGCGGGCGCCTCTTGTTTGGTGCGTGCGTATCGCATCGCTGCAGTCGGGAACCTGATATCGCGCGAAAGTTGCGCGTCGGGTGTTGTCCATTGGTACCGCGCGACCCATACTCGTGCATCGAGATACGCATCATCCTTCATCGGAGCAGGAATGACCCTCACACGCCGAGTAGCCGCGCCCACGTTGACTCTCATGCTCGTTGCATCGTCGCTCACCGCCCAGACGATTTCGATCGGCCTGCGCGGAACCGGTAGCGTTCCGACCGGTTCGTTCGCGGAGACAGGCACCTCGAGCACGACGAACACCGCGGTGATCGAAGGTGCGAAGACCGGGTTCGGCTATGGGATCGATGCCGGCATCGGGCTGGGCCCGATTGGGATCTATGCCGGGTTTGACCACGTCAAGTTCGATTGCGAAACGACGACCTGTAAGTCCGACGGCAAATACACGCTTCAAGGGGTGACTGCAGGGGTCAAGCTTTCGCTGCCGAGCAAGTCGATCGTTCGTCCGTTCGTAAAGGGCGGCGTGACGTTCCATGACCTCGAGGGTGGGTACGGCGGCTCGACGTCGAATTCGCTTACGACCGAGACGACCCCCGGGTACGAGGTCGGCGTCGGTGCCGATGTCAACTTCCTAGGCGTCTTGAGCTTCACGCCACAGGCACGCTACGTCGGTCAACAGCTCAAGGCGAAGATTCCCGGAGTGAACACCCCGGCGGCCGATGGAACCGGCGTGAACTACTTCAGCTTCGATCTCGGATTGTCGCTCCACACCCCGTGGAAATGACTCGATCGCGGAGAACGATCTCTCCGCGTAGATCGACACCAATCGCTTGACATGAAACTCGATGCGCGCGAGCGTTCGCTCAGCGCGCATCGGGGCGCCTCCTGTCCGCGGCAAGGGAATTCTCCCACCCACCAAGAAGGGCCGTTCGTCGGTCGACTCCTTCTTCCTGCCTGTACTCAGCGGACTTCAGGCGTCATGGGAGGAGGCTTGTATGGATCAGGGACTGTCGCGCGGCCGTAGCCTGGAGAGTCTTCGCAAAGAAGCGAAGCGTTGGCTGAAAGCCCTTCAGGACAACGACGCCGCCGCACGTGCGAGGCTGGAACGGGCGCTCGACACCGCGCCGACTGAGCCGACGCTCCGCGACGTACAGCACGCACTCGCGGTCGAGTTGGGATTCGCCGGCTGGACCGCGCTCAAGAACGCGATCGCCACGCCACCGCAGCCCGCGTCGCCATCAGCCGCGGGTCGGGCGGCCTTCGCGCACTACGAGGAGATGGCGGACGCACTCCTCGATGCGTATCGAACCGGAACGCCCGAAGCGATGGCGCGTCACTACGCATCGACGTGGCACCGTCGGTCGTGGTCGGCGATGCGCACGTACGTACAGCTCGACCTCGGCAAACGGCCGGCGCCCGACGGAACAGACGTCGACATCACGATCGACGACGCGCGGAAGCTCGTGGCGTTGGAGTATGGCTTCCCGGATTGGGACGCGGTGCGTTCGTTCGCCCTCGGGCTGGGCGACGTCAGTGACATCTCGCCCAAGCCGGTCGCGGTCACGACCGGCGAGGACAACGCGCGACGCATCGTTGCGAGGACGAGGGTGTGGTCAGCGGCGATCGGCCTGCTCACGGAAGGCCAGGCGAGCGGGCTCGACGCCCACAACCAAATGACCGACACGGTGCTCGAGCAGTTGTCGCGCGTCACCAGCATTCGGGAACTGCGATTAGGAAACTCAAAGGGACTGAGCGACGACGGGATTCGTCACCTTGCGCGGCTCCAGCAGCTGAGACATCTCGACCTGAGTATGACGGCGATCACCGACCGTGGCCTCCAGTTCCTGCAGGCGCTCCCGGCGCTCGAGTCGCTGAATCTCTCGTGGACGCGAGTCACGGACTTGGGGCTCGCGCACCTCGCCGGGTGTGAGCGGCTTCGGCAGATTCATCTCACCGGAACCAACACGGGTGACGGCGCCCTACGCACGCTGGCCGGGAAACCCGAGCTTGCGGTTCTGCACACGGGCACAGGCGTTACAGATGCCGGTGTGCGGCTGCTGCATGAGTTTCCGGTGTTTCGAACGTGGCGCGACGGTGAAGCGCGCATCGGTCTACTCAGCCCGGATGCCCAGCCGAATCAACTCGCGCTGCGGGGATCGATCACCGACGCCGGCGTCGCGGCGCTCGATGGACTCGACGGTCTATTCGCCCTCGGACTCGACGACGAGTCGCTCCAAGTGACCGCTCGTGGCCTCACCGCGCTCGCGACGCTCGAACATCTTTCATGGCTGTCGATTGATGCGACGGACGACACGATGGGCGCCATCGCCGAGCTGCCGCGCCTACGACATCTCGGGTGCCAAGACACGCACGCGAGCGACGCCGGTTTCACGGCGCTCAGCAAGTCGCGCTCGATCGAATCCATCTGGGGACGACGGTGTCACAACCTTCGCACGGCCGGTTTCGTCGCGCTCGCGGGCATGCCGTCGCTGCGCGCGCTCTCCGTGAGTTGTCTCAACGTCGAGGACCGAGGCATCGCCATGCTGCCGTCGTTCCCGGCCCTGCGTGAACTGATGCCGATGGATGTGCCAGACGAAGGATATCGTCACATCGGCCGGTGCACGGAGCTCGACTCGCTCGTGCTCATGTACTGTCGCGAGACCAGCGATCGAGCGACGGAGCACATCGCGCCGTTGCAGAAACTGAGAAAATACTTCGCGAGCTACACCAAGATCACCGATCGCACTCCGGAGATTCTGTCGAGCATGGTGCCGCTCGAGGAGGTCGAGATCTACGGCTGTCCTGGCGTGACAGATGTCGGGGTCGCGCGGCTCGCGCGTCTGCCGCGGTTGCGCGAGGTCAAGATCTCGGGGCAGCACGTCTCGTCGGCCGTGGCGGATGCATTTCCGCCCGGTGTCAGGGTTCGATGGGACCTGTGAACGTCGCTACCTTTGTCCGATGGCGCAGATCCTTCCCGTCAACTTCCAGCACGATATTCTCTCGGAATATCGCGGGACACCGGTGGGTCTCCTGCTCGAATACCACAATCTGGGGCGCGCCATCGGATCGACGGCGACGCCCCAGTTGCTCATCGGGATGTGCATGGACAGTCGCAAGTCGCTCCGGATCCCGAACGACTTCGCGTTCGTGTTGCGCACCGCCGGCGCGAACATGCGCGACAATGAGTTTCGGATCTCGTACGCGATCGCCGTCGGCGGGGTGCGGACGATCGTCTTGATCGCGCACACCGATTGCGGCATGGCGCGCCTCACCGAGCGGCGCGATCAGTTCATTCACGGGTTGATGGAGGCCGCGGGGTGGGACGAGGCGCACGCGACCCGGCATTTCGAGGACTCGGCGCCGAAATTCGGTATTCGTGATGAGGTCGATTTCGTCATCCACGAGGCAGAGCGGCTTCGCACGATTTATCCGAGGATCACTGTCGTCCCGCTGCTCTATCGGGTCGAGGATGATCTGCTCTATCAACTCCGGCCTATCGATTCAACCAGTACGCCACCTTGACGAGGAACGTGTTATCGGGGTGCAACGTGAACAAATCGCGATAGTCGTGCGACCACGATTCGTTCAAGTTCTCGTTCGCCGGGCCGTCGCGACCGTGCGCCCACACCAGGAAGAGTGTCGAGCCGGGGCGGTATTCCCAGCGCACGACCGAGTTGCTCCTGAGTTGCGTGAACTTGAAAGCCAGGTCCGCGCCGGCCGGCGGTATGTAGGGAAGGAAGCGATCGGCGTACGACGCGGCGTCGGGATTTGCGCTCACTTCGCGCACGTCCGAGTACCTGCCCGTCGAGACGAATGGTTGGCCGTAGAACTCGAACGTCAAGTTCGGCGTCATCGTGTAGTTGATCCGCGCGTTCATCGACACGGTGCGCTGGTTGAGGTGCGCGAAACTGTAGTGCGTTCGGGTGGTGCCGCTGTCGGTGAAGTTGCCGAGCCATTGGGTGTTGTTGTGATCGCGCGAGATGCCGCTGCCGATGTTGATCTGCAGCCTCGGCGACAGGAGGAAGTTCACATACGGGTTGAAGCTCAATCCGTGCGACCTCCCCTCATCACCGTACGAGCCATTGAACCACAGCCCACCGGAGATGGTGCGACGACTGTCCGTGTTCACGCCACCCCACGGGTACATGGTGTGTGATTGCCGAAGCGCTGGACCGCCACGAGTGCACCGGTCGCAATAGCTCTCGGTGAGGTGGCCGAGGGTGCTGCCGAGGTGGACGTCCCAGTTGTTGTTGAGACCCATGTGGCCGTTGAAATTCGCGGCATTCTCGAGTCGCCTGCCCGACGTATTCCACGTTTCCCAGTGGTTGCCGTTCACCTGCAACCACCGATAGATCCCGTGCGCATCCCTGAAGCTGAGCGCGCCCCACGTACTCCAGTCGACGACGTCGGCGCGTCGCAGATAGCCGATATCGTTCACCTCGAAGCCGGCTGATTGTCGGAGCAGGCTCGTCTCGAAGCGGGTGATGCCGCCGCCGTACTTTCCAAACTTGATCTGCTCTTCGTGGCCGGCAAGCGACGTGCGCGTGGAATCGACGGTCGGCTTGTCGCCCGGTTGCTGGAAGTAGTGAACCGAGCTCTCCTGCGTCTCGAGGATCGCCGTGGGCGATCCGGTCACGTACGATCCGGCAAACTGTGCCGCGAGCTCGTAACGTCCGCTGGCAAATCGATTGCGCAACGTCGCGCCACTAGTGTAGGCGCCGCGATGCAGGTACGGCGCGGTGAGGTCGTCGAGCGAACGATTCACGGCGGTTCCGATGATACTCACGTCTCCTTCACCGCCGCGGAACTCCTGTTGCGCGCGCAAGACGCCGTAGTTCGCGAGCGGCTCGACGGTTCGACTGTTGGCGCCTTTCACCTGATCCGTCACCGCGTCGAGCATGCCGAACGACAAGCCGCTTTTGCTGCGGCCGGTGAGCTTCGTCGCGACGGCGATCGGTGTCGCGTTGGCCGTGGTCGCGTCGCCGTACACATCACGGAGCGATGGTGAGCGACCGATGCGTCGCGAGTAGAACAATCCCTCATTGGTGCTGCAGTCGACGACGATGTAACAGTTGAGCGCGAACTGATACAGCCCGGTTCCCTCGACGAAGAACGGGCGGCGCTCGGCGTAGAACGTCTCGAACGCCGTGAGGTTGACGACGGCCGGATCCGCTTCGACCTGGCCGAAATCGGGGTTGATCGTGGCGTCGAGCGTGACGTTCGGCGTGATGCCGAGTTTGACGTCACCACCGCCGGTCATCTGTTGGTCGCGCTCGTAGCGCGCGTCCGCCCGAGTGTGCTGGACGTTCTTGGTGACGATGTACGGCGCGACCTCCATTCGTTGGCTGGCCGTGATTCCGTTCAAGCCGATCAGTTGGCCAAGCTGGGAGACGAGCCCGTTGCGTGTCGGTAAGTAGCGCGGCCAGGCCTCGCGTTCGCTGTATCGCTCGATGTCACGCCATATGCCGAAGCCAAAGATGTTCGTCGATGACTTCGCGTAGCGGAGCTGCGAGAGCGGAATACGGAACTCGGCGGTCCAGCCGAGCGAATCGACGCGCGTCGCGACGTCCCAGACGCCGTTCCATGAGTCGTCCTCGTTCCCGTCGTTGCTCATCGAGAAGTCGCGCTTCACGCCGTCCGGATTCACGGCGAACTCAAAGCCGGTCCGTTTGTCATAGTAGGAATCGATGAGCAGCTTGATCTGATCCGAGGGTCCCCGCACGTCGCGCCGCGTAAGCGCATGCATGATGCTGTCAGGGTGCGGATCGAACATCCGAACGAACACGTAGAGGTTGCGATCGTCGTAGGCAGCGCGGAACTCGGTCTTGAGCGACGGCGCGGAATCGATTCGCGGCTGGAATTGGCGGAAGTCGGAGAAGCGAGGCGCGCTCTGCCAAACCGCATCATCGTCACGCCCGTCGATCGACGGCGGCTGGTTCGCGCGCGTGGCGGTCGCGATCGTGGCTGGCGATTGGGGGTCACTTGATTTCGGCTGCTGCGGCGATGCAACGACGGCGAGCGCGCAGAGCGCAGTGAGAGCGAGGGGTGGCGTCAGCATCAGAGGTCTGGTCAGCGTTGCCAGGTTGGACAACGCTTGGCGCCGAAGGGTTGGGACGCCCTTTGCCGCGTGTTCCTCTACGCCAGAGTATTAATGATGTACTTCGGAACCAAACCCTGCCGCAGATATCGCCGCTTCAGGTGAACCGGCAGCGAGCCGAAACGTTTGATCGTCCGCCGACATAGCTTGCTGCCGCAGTTGCAACGCATCGTCCAGATGTCGTCATCGCCGAGGATCGTCGAGTAGTCGAGGGCGATTTCTTCGCCGGCGCGTATCGCGCTCGCGGCGAAAAGAAAGAGTTGGTTGTTGGTCTTGCGAATGGCGGCGTTCGGCTTGCACGAATGGTTCAGAAACCGGCCGGGTCCGTTGCCCGGATCGAGGTACGTTTCCGGTCCGAATCGAAAGCAGTTGTCGGCGAATGTCCCGCCTCGATTCCAAAGAATATCAGCGTCGACGATTCGCCCGACAATCTTGGTGATGGTCTGACGCGGTCGGAACGGTTTCGCGGCGACGAGTCCCAGCCCGTTGCGAACCGGAGCGACGATGACAGAAGTCAACGGGGGGACATCGTAAGGTTGATCGACGAAAGTGCCTGTCATGCCGTCAAGGCGCGAGCGAGTCGCGGATGCTGCTTGCAAGAACCCCCCGCGGTCGGCAGTATCTCGGCCATGCCTCTCAAACGATTGTTCGCAATCTTCGCGCTCCTCGCCACCGCCGGGTCGGCCGCGACGGCACAAGCCGCGGCCGACCCGACTGTCGCGTTGCTCGTTGACCTCATTCGCGTGAACACGAGCAATCCGCCCGGCAATGAGCGACTCGTCGCCGAACTGCTCGCGCCGAGATTCAAGGCGCTCGGGTTCGACGTCAAGATCATCCAATCGCCCGATTCGGCGAAGGCCGTGATCGTTGCGCGGCTCAAGGGTGATGGATCGAAGCGTCCCGTGTTGCTGTCCGCGCACGCCGACGTCGTCGGTGTCGAACGCGAGAAATGGACCGTCGATCCGTTCGCCGGGGTGGTGAAGGACGACCACGTGTATGGTCGCGGCGCGATCGACTTCAAGGGCGGGATGGCCGTGTTCGCGCGCGCGGCGATGATGCTGGCCGAACGAAAGGTGCCGCTCGCACGCGACGTGATCTTCGTCGCCGAGGCCGACGAGGAGGGCGGCGGTGGGTACAGCACGGCCTGGCTCGCGCGCGAGCATTGGGCTGATATCGACGCCGAATTCGCGCTCAACGAAGGCGGTTGGATCATGAAGGGCGACGACGGTCGCGTGCGGTACGTGAGCATCTCCACGGCCGACAAGTCGTCGGTGCCGCTGACCGTGACCGCGCACGGCACATCGACGCACAGCTCGATGCCGCGTCCCGACAACGCGATCTTCGCTCTTTCACGCGCGCTCGCCAAGCTATCGGCGTACGAGACACCGATCGAGCTCTCGCCGGCGCAGCGCCAATTCATCACCGCGCTGGCGCGCACAAGCGCGCCGCCGATGTCGGGGTACTTCCGCGACCTCATCGGGTCCGACCCGGTGCGCGCAGGTCATGCCGATTCGATCGTCAGCCGCGACCCACTGATGCATTCGCTGATCCGCAACACGATCGCGCCGGTGATCATTCAGGGTGGCTTTCGCAACAACGTGATCCCCGGATCCGCCTCGGCGAACGTCAACCTGCGCCTCATCCCCGGCAGCGATCTCGGGGCGTTCATGGCCACGCTCCGCCGCGTGGTCGGCGATTCGACGATCGAGCTCAAGACGTCGGCGCCGATCTACACGCAGACGGCGCCGTCATCAGAGAACACTGATCTCTATCGGGCGCTGGTCAATGCGGCCCACGCGCAGTTTCCCGGCGCCGAGGTCACGCCGTACCTGTTTCAGGCGGGAACGGACGCCGGGGCGTGGCGGTCCCGCGGCGTGCCCATGTACGGGATCTATCCGTACCCGATCGATGCCGACGAGTTGACGCGCATGCACGGCAACGACGAGAAGGTGAGCGCGGCGTCGCTCAAGCAGGGGACCGAGATGATCTACCGGATGCTGGTGGAAGTGGCGGGACGCCGATAGGCCGATCGGAGTGAGAATGGCGGGCGTCGGAAAGCGTTCTTTCCGACGTGAGTCAACTTCTGCGATTGGCGGTCGTCCCCTTGGTTCTCTTCGTGGAAGCCCGGCCAGGCGCGGCTCAGGCCCGGGCCGAGACGGCTGCGCCGTCCCCCGCGCTACGGGCGGTCGCAAACGTCGACCGCGCCGGTTCGTTGCCGGACGACGCCACGATCGAACTGTGGCTCAACCGGCCGCTTGCGGCGAATGAAGGCGAACTCGCGCTCATCGTCGGCGGTGTCGACGTGACCGCCGTCTCCGAGCGGAGTGCGTCGCGGATCGTCTACCGACCGACGGTCGTATCCCTTCCCCCCGGTGAGACTGAGGTCGTGTTGTTCAGTCGGGCGGGTGGACGCTGGAGCGAGATCAAGCGCGTGACGCTGAGGGTGCTCCAAGCGGCCAACTCGTCGCCGTTCTCCGCGGAGAAGAGCGCGACGGTCGGCAACAAGGGCCAGATCGCCGAGGGTCGAACTTCCGGCGTTCCGGTGCCGGATCGCCGGACGTTTCAGGATTTCGTCCTCAACGCCGGACTCCGATCGTCGCAGGTGCGAGGTGGTTGGACGCTCGCGACGCAATCGAATTACGTCGGCGTCACGCGGCGACAGGATGCGCTGCGCTTTGGCGTTCGCGGTGACAGGGCACCGATGCTCGACCTGTCCGATTACGTGGTCGGTGTTCATTCGTCGGACATGGCGTTGAACCTCGGTCACGTCACCTTCGGGAATAGCCGGCACCTCGCCAACAACTTCGCGGCGCGCGGCAGCACGCTCAATCTCACACATGGCGCGACGACGCTCGCCGTCGGCGCGCTCGCCGGATCGGCGCAGGTCGGCTGGAACGATCCGATCGGCTTGGAGCGGGCGACCGATCGCGTGTTCGGCGCTTCGATTGGCCATGAGATTCTCACGGCGCATCCCGGCGCGCTTCGACTCGATCTGAATTTGCTCCACGGCGCGAAGCTGCCGCAGTCGTCGTTCACTCAGTCGGCGGTCGTCGACGCCGAGGAGAGCGGCGGAGGCAGCATGCAGCTGAGCGCTTCGCTCCCAAACCAACGCCTGCGACTCACCGGCGGGTATACGCGGAGTCGATTCGAGAATCCCGCGCGCGACGGACAGCTCTTGGGCGGTGTCGTCACGCGGCGTCCGGCTCCGGCGACCCGGAATGCACGATTCGTCGAAGCGTCGGTGGTCGTGCTACAGAATGCGGGCGTCCCGTTGGCTGGACCGGCGAATCTCACGATCGGTTTTCGGGACGAGCGCGTGGATCCGCTGTTTCGAAGCGTCGCCGCGCAGACGGCGGCCGATCGTCAGCAGGACGCCGCCGACGCGACGATCTCGCTTGGCGCGATCACCGCGCAACTCTCGCAGGGGTGGAATCGCGACAATCTGGATCGCGTGCAGTCGATTCTGACGACGCTCGGCACCATCTCGACGGCGACGATCGCCGTCCCGGTCGCGCAGGTGACTGGAGTGCATTCGCACGCCACACTGTTGCCTGTGTTCACGATCGCGCTGAATCGCACGCATCAATTCGCCGACGGCGTTCCGGTCAACGGCGCGTTCCGGCAGAGCGACTTGCCCGATCAGGTCAGCAGTATTGGCGACATCGCCGCACAGTGGCAGATCGGCCAGATGCGGCTGTCGCTTCGCGCCAACCAGGCCAATCAAGACAATCGACAAGACGCGCGACAGAACGCCGACTTCGATTCCGGTGTACGCGCGATCTCGGTCGGCGTGCCATTCGGCACGATCGGCGATGTCGCGATCGACGCCGGCGACGAATTTCAGACGGCGAGAGAGCGCGACGAGACCACGCGCGTGCGCCGCCTCACGCTCAACGGCTCGTTGCATCCGCGCGCGACGACCAATCTGCTCGGAGCGTTCTCGATTCTCCGCAATCGACCACCGTCTGGAGTGGCGATACTGAACAGCGAGCAGCACGTCGAGCTCTCGCAGGGATTCAGCCTCTGGCCCGAGGCATCGGGGGGAGTCGCGCAACGGGGCCAAGTCTTCGTACGGTACGCGCGGACCGGATCGTTGCTGCCCGACGTGTCGGTGCTCGGTCTCACCAATCCGGCGTTCGTGCACCGCGTGCAGTGGACCATCGCCTCGGGCCTCAACTTGAGGCTTTTCTAATGCGCGCGGATGCCATCGGATGTCATCCTGAGCGAGCGCAGCGACCGAAGGAGCTGCTGTCGTGTCACGCAACTAACAGCAGATCCTTCGCTACGCTCAGGATGACATGGAGTCTGAGTCTCGTGCTCGCGACGTCGGCGGGCGCGCAGGTGCGCGTCAATCCGACGGGCGTGAGCGTGAGCTCGATGGCCGCGACGACCGTCTTTCTCACATTCGGCGGCCTGCTGGACCAACAGCCCGTCGACGCGTACTGGTGCGGCGAGGTCATCTCCGCGGCGCCCGCGCGCGGCACACGATGCGACCCGGCGACCCTGTACGGCAAGCTTCCCCTACGGTACGATCTGTCGCAACTGCGAGGAGGCAGCTTCACCGACATCATGTCCATTCCGCCATCGGTCGTCCGACTCGCGTACCAGGCGGCGCAACGTGGAGCCACGTCGACGTTCTTTTACGTGCGACGCTTTCAGAGCGTGAGCGGCGAGCCGGATGAATACGTCGCGGTGACATGCCGGCTCACCGGTGGCGGAGCGCGCGTGCCGTTCTCGCTCACCGACGTCCATCTCGAGTTCGACGGCGACGAGGCATTGCCCTTCATCGCGCCCGGCGAGAGTCCGCCGACGATCGCCGCGCGGATCGCCTACACCGGTACGGGGCGACTGATTGGCCGGTGGGAGATCGTATTACCGGGAGAAGAGCCGCCGAGCTCGCGCGATCTGTTGACCGAGGCGACGCTGCCGCTCGAACAGCGTGGCTCTCAGCGCCGTTTCGCACAGCTCGAGCGGTTCAACGTCTTTCTCACGCCCGACGGACAAGTCACACTTCCTGGTCCTGATACTCGCAAGCTTCCGTCGGCGGCCGAGGGCACGTATCGCATTCTGCTTCGCGTCGAGGCAACTGATGATCGCGAGGGCGACTCGAACTTGGCCGACGCCGGCGCCGGAGTGGGAACGGTTCACAGCGGCGCGGTCGCCGGATTTTCGCTGCCTGTGTTGAAATACGTCGTGGCAGGACCCGGCGCTCGCACACGCATGGACGACGCCGGCCCGTTGCGCCTCCTCTCGCCGCGTGACGCCGACACGCTCTCGGCCACGAGTCCATTCTCGGTGCTGTGGTCGCCGAGCGAAGGCGTGGTCCCTGATTTCTATCGCGTCGATCTCGAGACGGAACACGGTGAGGCTCTGCTCAGCGCGCTCTTGCCGCGAAACGCGCGGCGGTACGAGGTGCCGACCTGGCTCGCCGCGCGTGCCGGCGACCGCAGGATCCGATGGCGGGTCACGGGTCTCGCCGCGGATGGCAGCCACCTCCGCGCCAGCGCATGGCGCTTCGCGAGATTCGTCGGCGCGGTGGCCCCGGCTTCGTCGGACAACAAGCGCGTGAGCCCGCGATGACGCCCGAGCCGCGACCGCTGCGATTGGTCGAAACGTCCACCAAGGACGCGAGCACCGACGCTCGACTGCCTGTCGCGGAATCGACGCAGACCGACGCCGATGCATCGAAGGCACTCGAGCACATCGTCGGTCGATTCGATGCGTTCATTCGGCGGTCGGCGCGCCGACACGGTCTCGATCGAGCCGAGGTCGACGAAGTCGTACAAGAGCTGCGCGTACGGATGTGGAAGTCACTCGGCACCGCGGACGTTATCCGTCGCGCGAAGGCGTCGTACATCTACCGCGCGGCGATCTCGGCGTCGATCGACATCATTCGGCGACGTCGCGCGCGGCGATTCGAGGCGACGAGCCTGGATGACGGCATCGCCGAGGTCACGACGGATCCACGACGTCGGGCTGACGCTGGGATCGAGGGGGACGAGCTCGCGGCAACGGTGCATCGGGCCATCGGCATGCTCGCGGAATCGCGCCGCGCCGTGGTGCGCATGCATCTCGCGGGTTACGAACGCAATGAGATAGCGGATTTGCTCGGCTGGACCGAACCGAAGACGCGCAACCTGCTCTACCGCGGACTCGCCGATCTGCGGGAGATTCTGGATTCGTGGGGAATTCGTCCGGCGGGTGGAACTACGGCTGGGAGATCGGGAGCAAGGCCATGAACGACGAAAAACTACGCGACGCGTATGAACGAGGTCTTCCGAAGAGCGATGGCTCGGCGTCGCTCGACGACGTGTCCGCGGAGCGACTCCGACGCCTTGTTGAACGCGAAGGCAGTGAGAGTGAACGGTTGCGGACGCTCGACGTCGCCTTGTCGAGCGCGGAGGGACGTCGCGAGCTGGAGATCGCGTGGTCCGCGGCGCGAGCCGCCCGTCCGCGGCAGCGATCGTGGCAGCGCTACGCCATCGCGGCGTCGCTAGTCGTGGTGGTCGGGAGCTCCGCGCTGTGGTGGCAGCAGCGCGAGCGCAGCATCGCGCAGGCGATGCGCGGGACGGAATCGCCGGTCACGTTGGTGGCTCCGCTCGGCGAGGTGCGTGAGGATCGCGCGACACGCTTCGTGTGGCACGCGGTGGGGAAGGCGGACAAGTATCTCGTCGTCGTCGTCGACACGGCGGGGACCGAGTTGTTCGCCACGGAGACGCGCGACACCGCGCTCGTCTTGCCCGACAGCGTGCGTCTGGCGCCGGGGCGTGCGTACCTGTGGTGGGTGCAGGCGCGCCTGACCGATCAGTCGACACTCACCGCCGTCACGCAGCGGTTGGTGGTAACTCGTCGGTAGCCGCGGCTCTGCCGCAAAGTGAGAAAGTTGCGGGGGATGGCGCGTTCGTTCTCTTGGGATCGCTCCCTGGTGCGACGCGACAGTGCAACGCACCTCTCCACAACTTTGCGGCGTCGGACGAGCGCCGTGCGAGGGAACTCATATGCAAGTCGCCTCCCCCCTTCGAGTGGCAGTGTTAGCGACCGCCGCCGGGCTGCTCATCGCGTCCGTCGCCGGCGCGCAGACATTGTCGAACACGATTTCACTCACGAGCGGCGTGACGCTCAAAACCTTCACGCCGATCGATTCGTTCTATCTGAACTCCACGGCGACCAGCTATTCGATCGCGCTGGTACACACCGTATCCGGATCCCCGACTGAATACCGTGTCAGCCGGTTCTCGGACTTCCGCGACGCGAACTGGATTCCGTATGTCTCACGCCCGACCATCACGATTCAGCGGAGCGTGTTCCCGCCCGTGACGAACGGCGGGACGCAGATCACGTTGTATCTCCAGGTCCGCGCGAAGAACCCAAACGCCGGCCGGCCGGCAACGGTGATAGACGGCAAGCTGACGGTCCAGCCCGACTTCTTCTTCAGCGATCCACTCGGGCGGAGGATTCGGCTCGTCTACGCCGGCTGACGGCACTTCGCGGTGGCCGGCGCGTGCGACTCACCGCGCGCCGGCGCTGCTAGTGTCGCGCGAGGGTTGAACCAAGTCATGTAGCCAGTCCAACGGCGACAGCCGGCGCGGTCTCAATTGAGGGCGCATCGATGCGTCACCGATCACGGTAAACGCCGCCCAGTCCGAGATACGTGCGCCGTCGCGAATCGCCGCCAGCTTCGTCTGACGCAACGCCTCGCCCACGCCTTGGCCCGATGCCATGCTAGCGTAGAATCGATCGACGAAGGGCAAGACGCTGCGATCGCCAATCGACCAATGGGTGACGACGATCGTTCGCGCGCCGGCCTCGAAGAGCGGGCCGGTGAGTCCGCGCAATCCTTCGCCGCCTAAGATCTGGCCGCCGAGCGATTGGCACGCCGACAAGACCACAAGCGAACCATTCAAACGCAGTGACGCGATCTCGGACGTCGTGAGGAAACCATCATCGGAGCCACTCGGCGCGAGCGCGAGCGCCGTGCGAGACTGGCTCTCGCCGATGAGCGCATGCGTCGCGAAATGGACGACGCCGACGGTGGACCAATCGGCGCTCCGAATCGCCATTTCGTTGGCACCCGCGCGCGTCAGCACCACACTGCGTGTGCCGTATTCCGCAACGCGACGCGCCTCCCGCGCCGATTGTGGAAGCCGAGCCAACCGAATGCCGGCGAAGCGAGCGGTGTCGACCGTTGCCTCCCGCGATTCTGCGCGGAAGATGGGATCACCGACAGCGATCACTCGAGTCGCCCCTGAAGCCGAGTGCATCGCGTGCACCATGCGGTCGACCGTCGCTGATGGCACGAGCGACACCATGAAGCGCTCGACGACGTAGCGGTCATCGGCGAGACGCAGGGCATCGAACGGGACGCGAAACAGGTCGCCGTCGGGCGACACAGCCAGACTCGTGACCCGCGCCGGAAGCGCGCCGACGATTGGTTGCATCAACACCGCCCCGAGTTGGCGGCCGAGCGCGACGGGCTCGATGCCCGTTGAGGCGACGCGCAGATAGCGATCGATGAGCGGCGCGATTGTGGCGCGCGGCGCGAGGGAGACCGCAATGGTCGTGTCGCTCAGCACGACGATGGCTGTGGTCGGCGCGCCGGCGACGCCGAGTGTCAGGAGGATCAAGGCCTCGTCTCGCGGCATCTGTCGCCGCACCTCGTCGAGCGTCACCGACTGTCGCGACGCAGTCATGCGTCGAAACTCCGCGCGCGCCATGGTGGAGTCGGTGATGCGAGCGATCGTTCGCAACGTGGCGTCGGCGATCTCCTGCGCTCTCACACTCTCGATGAACCGGAAAGCGGAGGACATTCGATCGGCTGCCACGAGCCCCGCGACGAGCTCCGGATAGGATTCGCTCAACCCGCCCCATTCGCCCTGGAGCTGAGCGAGTCCCGCGCGGAGATCTCCGTTGGTCAAGCGTTGCCGTCGACGCGCGATCGCGGACGAGACGTACGCGATCGCGCTATCGGCGGTCGCGATTCGGTGTGTGCGAAACGCGAGCTGAGCCTCGAGCGCCGCGAACGGAAGGTTGAGGAGAGTCGAATCTCCGTTGCGCCATGCATAGCGAGGGCGGGCGATATCGAGAAGTGAATCGGCTCCGCGAAGATCGCCGCGTAGCATCGCGAGCCTTGCTTGGTGGACGGGAAGCTCTTCGGCCCAACCCAGGTTGCCGGACGCGCGAGCGAGTTGTGTCGCCTCAACGAGCGCTTTCTCCGCATCGTCGAACCGACCGGCGCTCATGTCGGCGAGGGCGAGGAGTCGGAGCGGCTCGACGGCGTTGAAGGACAGACCGGCGCGGCGATACGCGGCGACGGCGTCGGCGAGCTTGGCGCAGGCCTCGTCGATGTGACCTTGTGATTGGAGGCTGAGACCCTCGAATCGCCGATCGATCGCAAGGCCCCACAAATCGCCGTACGCCGTATGGAGCACCGCGGCACGCGCCGCCTGCTCTCGCGCCGAGGCGCCCTCGCCGAGCGTGAGATAGATACCGGCGAGATTTGAGCGCGCCCAACCCTCGAGGTTTCCAAAGCGGGTCTGCTGCGCTGCGCGAATGGCGCGCTCAAGATCTGTCTGTGCTTCGGCGAAGAAACCGCGCTCGCCCTTCGCATACCCGAGCCACTGGCTGGCGGTGGCCACACCCGGCAGGTAGTGAACGCTCTCGAACAGCGTGACCGCCTCGGCTGCGGTGCGTGACGCGTCCTCAAACTCGCCGATCCGCTCGGCCATTTGCGCAAAGAACACGTCGCAACCGGCCAGCGAGCGTCGAGCGCCAGCCTTCCGCGCCATGTCGCGCCCGCGAAAGACGAGCTTCCGGCCGGTCGTGTCGCCAAGCTGCTCCATGAATGAGCCTTCGAGGCACAGCAGCTGTGCGGCATCGTCGGGGCTGGGATGATCGAGCGCGGCACGCGCCTCGCGGACGAGCTGCAACCCCACCGCGGGCCCGGCGCGCCGGCCGCGGATCTGGGCCAGCCCGGTCAGTGCCTGTGACTCGGTGCCGTGATCGCCGACCGCCGCGGCCTCGAGCCGCGCGCGGGCGAACAGCGAGTCGGCTCGAACGATGTCGACGCCCAGCGCACGCCACGCCGCCATGCCGAGCCGTGCCGCCGCCGTGTATTGTGACGGCGCGCGGTCGACACTCAGAATTCTCTCATAGAGAGAGTCAGCGCCCTCGTAGTGATAGCGCATCCGCTCGAGCGTCGCGATGGCCAGGAGGCCGCGGCGATCCGCCGGGTCCTTCGCCAAGGCACGGCGCCAATCGCGCTCGAACGTCTTTTCTGTCGCCGTCTCGACGGCACGCTGGGCGGACCGCACGATGTACCAGGCGTCATCCGCTGTCGCCGCGGGCGCGGACGAGGCCAGAGCAAGGACCAGCGACAGGATCATGGAATACTGAGTAGCCCTCCAGCGCGTCCGTCGTCAAGGAGAGCGACGCGGACGAGTACCGTGTCGCCAAACCCCGGCGTTCCGCCCGGGGCATGAGCGCAGATCGTCGCGCGCAGCACATTGCTCTCCACGCTCGCGGGAACCAGTTGACGTTGCCCGTCGACGATGCGGACTTCCTCGCCGACATTAGCTCGCACTTGAAGAAAGAGTATAACGCGATGCGATGGATGCGATACGACGCATGCGGCTCCCGAACCGTCGTACCAATCACGAATTGTGAGCGGCGCCGCGTACGGTGTCCAGCGGGCGCCCGCGAAGTCGGCGCGGTGACTAACGCGGTACTCCGACGGTCGCGCGCCGACAACGATGTGCGTCAGCGAGACCGAAGCATCCGCCGCGGAGACGCTGTCGGCACCGCCGTTGATGGTGAACACGGTAATGACGGGCGGCTGCTGTCTCGCGCCCTGACCGGACACGATGGCGGGAAGCAGAAGTCCCGCGAAGTAAAGGGTCCAGGCGGTGCGTCGAGTGTGCGCGGCCATACGGTAGGAAGAGACGCAATGGCTCGGGGGATGTTCTCACGAGCGGCGCGAACAGTGTGAGAATGATCGGCGGTCGCTCGCGTTCCTTACACAACACGAACCGACCGGCTCACCCGTTCGCCCAAGGAACCCTTCACATGCGCCTGTCCCTTCACCGTCGCGTTATCGTCGGTCTCACGTTGCTTGTAGTTGGCGCGCCGCCGGCGCGTGCGCAGGGAGTCTTCGTCACTGACTTCCATTCCACGACGGCGAGTTTCTATGATCTCACCGCGACCGGTCACCTTCGCCGCGGCACGACGTCGAATGTGCAAATCGTGAAGGATCTCATCGACCTCGTGCCGTTCGATCAGATCAAGACCTCGACGGGCGGTGTGACGATCAGCAACAAGTCGAACGGCCGCACCTCGGCGGGCAAGGGATTCATTCAGTTCTCATTGTTTGTTTCGTCGACGCAATCGCTCGGCTCGACGGTGACGATCGACGTCGGGCTGCTGGATCATTTCAAGTTCACGGTCCTCCGAGAAGGCCTGATCTCGAACGTCACTTTCACTCCCGATCCGGCCACGGTTAGCGCCGGAACAGCGATCGTCATCAATGGAGCGGGAAGCGATTTCGGGACGCCGGCCTTCACCACGCTTCCATGCCACACGGTGACGATGGGCACGACCAGCGCGACGGCATTCAGCGCTACGGCAACGCGTTCCGTCACGTGCGCGAACAGCGGACCGTATGGCTTCAGTGTCAATGGGACTGGAACCAACGACGCGCCAATCTACGCGACGGGCAGCCACCAGATCGGGTTCTCGCTCGTGAGTTACAAGGCGCTCCCGCCACCGCCGCCGCCCTGTCAATCGGTGCCGGGGATTGGATCGCCCGTGGTCACGTCGCCGACGAGCGGGCAGCGCTTCGAATTCGCGCAGGGGACCACATCCCCGCAATCCTTGACTGTGCGGTGGAATCTCCTCACGAACAGCAACCAGGCAGCGCCGAACAGCGAGTTCATCGTGGTGATCACGAGGACCGATGCGACGACCACGCTCAAGGCCGAGAAGACTCTCATCACTGCCGTGACAGCGAAGGACTCGTCGCTGGTCGTCGGCACGAGCCGCACGAGAAACTTCCTGCTTCCCGGCGCGTATCAGCTCTCGATTCGCGCCCGCAACTGTGGTGACTTTGGGCCCATCGCGATCAGCACCTTCCAGCTGACGTTCCGTCAATAGCGGCGAATGCCTTGGCGATTCAGGGAATCCGGGCACGGTTCGCGCAGCACGAGAGGCGAACTGAATCCACCTGAGGCTCGAATGCTAGCGGATCGAACCGTTGTTGCCACCATCGCCGTCAAAGACATCGCGGCCGCCAAGCGATTTTACGAGGGCGTCCTGGGCTTGAAGCAAGTCGCGGCAGAGGGCACTCAAGCGGTGACGTACGCCGCCGGCGGCGGTAAACTGCTGGTGTATCAATCGCAGTTTGCCGGGACGAACAAGGCCACGGCCGCGACATGGTTCGTCGGCCAGGATCTCCAGCGCGTCGTGCAGACGCTCAAGGGAAGGGGCGTCGCGTTCGAGCACTACGACATGCCGGAGACAAAGCGCGAGGGCGACATTCACTCGAGCGGCCCGGTTCAGGCGGCGTGGTTCAAGGACCCGGACGGAAACATCCACGCGATCGTCAACGGCTGAGCATCGACACGATCAGCCGATCGCTTTCTCCACCGCCACCGTCGCCAGGTCGACGTTCTTGCGAGTCTGCGCCAACAGTTGATTCGCTTCTTCGACCAATCCCGCACCGCGCGAGCGATCCTCGAGCGAAGCGACGTTGATGCGGACGTTGTACACCGCGCCGCGGCACGCCGCCTCGGCAAGCAACGCGGCGACGCCGGCGTCGGAGACGGCATTTGTGTTTCCCTTCACGGCGCACGTTACCGCGAGCTCGGCGACGCGAGCGCAGGCGCGCGCCGTCTCGAGTGGAACCTCGGCAGCGCCGAGGAGCGCGTCGGTGATCGCGGCCTTGCGTTTGTTCGCCGCATCGTCGGGCTCGCTGGGCATCTTGTACGCCGCCGAGACGGCGCCATACGCCTCGGCGTCTCGCGTGACGAGGGTCGACAACAGGTTCACGAGACCCGCCGCTTGAAGTCCCAGCTCGCGCATCTCGGCATCGACGGCGACGTACTTCTTTCGTCCCGCGGTGAGTCCGGCGACCATTTGCGCCAATGCCGCGGCCAGCGCGCCAACGAGCGCCGCGACACTTCCGCCGCCTGGTGTGGGCGACGAGGAAGCGACCGACGCAATGAATCCCGAGAGTGACTCGCCGCCTTGAATGACGCCGCGCACTTTATGCTCGAGCACCATCTCGGGCTTGAAATCGCGGAGCTGGATGTGGCGTGCCGCTGTCTCGAACAGCGCTTTCTCGGGAACGAGTCCGACGATCTCACTCCACGTCGGTGATACGCCCTGCGCTTCGGCCTCCATCTTCACCACGTCGTACGCGCGGTACAGCGGCGTCTTCTCGGTATCGACGAGATTCATCGACACCTGCGCCTGCCCGTCGACCTCGAGGCCGAGGCCTTTCACGTAGCGCAAGCCGCCCGACGATCCGCGCACTGCTTTGGCGACAGCCTTCGCGACGCCGATATTCGCCGCGGGTCCGAGGTACACGTTGTAGGCAACGAGAAATGGACGCGCCCCGATGGCGACGGCGCCGGCCGTCGGGTGGACACGCGATGGTCCAAAGTCAGGCGCGCGATTCACGGCGCCTGCGTTCATCTCGTCGCGGATGCCCTCGAACTCGCCGCGACGAACGTCAGCGAGGTTTTCGCGGTCAGATCGTGTCGCGGCGCGCTCGTAGAGAAACACTGGAATCTCGAGCTCGCGCCCCACTCGCTCGCCGAGTGCGCGCGCGAGTACGATGCAATCCTCCATCGTCGTTCCCTCGAGCGGGATGAAGGGGACGACGTCGGTCGCACCCATGCGCGGATGCTCACCGGTGTGATGATTGAGGTCGATGCGTTCACGCGCGAGGCGAATGCCCGCGAACGCGGCGTCGACCGCGCGCTCGACTGGAACGACGAATGTGATGACCGTCCGATTGTGCGACTGGTCGGACGAGAGATCGAGGATGGCGACGCCTTCGACGGCGGCGATCGCGTCGCGAATCGCGTTGACGACCTCGGGCCGCCGACCCTCAGAGAAGTTTGGAACGCACTCGACGAGTTTCATGTGCTCGATTGAACGATTCGGGTATGGAGAAGCTCGCGTCTAAGTTTGCTTTGTCCAAATCGCGACTGTTCCGCAGACGGTCTTGGGTGATCGGAGTCGTGTCGGGGTCGTAGCCGGTCCGGAATAGATCTCGATGCCGCGGATGTCGCCCGGTGCGACGAGGTTGATGTTGAACGGCTGTGGCATCTCGACGCCGTTCACAATCACCTGAGCGCCGATACAATGGAAAAACTGGTCTCCTCCGGACCCATAGATATCCCGGAGCGAGATCTCGCCTCGCTTGATGACGACGATGCCGCCGGTGTCCACCTGCACGGTGGGAATGCCGTGAAACAGCTGCTCGGTTTCGGTGATGTGCTTCTTCGCAATCTCCCGTCCGAGGATGAAATGTCCGCCGACGGCGGTCTTCCGCCGCGCGTCGAAGCCGGTCGGATCGGCGAGCAAGGTGGTTGTCGAGTCCTCGCGCACGACGACCATTGGAAGTTGCTGAGTCGCGGGTGACATGGCGATGTCGAGGCGCCGCTCCTCCCCCGACGCGATCGTCAGCATCTTCATCACCGGCTGATAGCCGATTCGGGTCGCGCGGACAATCAGCGTGCCCGGTGGCACGGGTCCGATTCGAAATGCGCCGGCACTATCGGTGCGGGCACGTCCCACGCTGAGCACATCGACGACCGCGTCGGCCACTGGTGCGTTGTTCCGGTCGCGTACGACGCCGACGATCGCCGGCGTGCCGGTCGATTGCGCATGCGCGGCGCGCGGTGCGAGGAGGACGAGAATGACTCCGAACAGCCACGGCGCAACGAGTCGCCTTCTCATATGCGGATCCACCCAGCGGTAGCGGTCAGCCGACAGCGTTTCCACCGTTCGACCCTTCCACCGACGTTAGCCACGAACACGATCGAGCAACCACGCGTGCATTGGTTGATTGCCAGCGACGACGCTCGTGGGGTCGATCGGACAAGGTTCACCGGCGGCGTTGGTCACGATGCCGCCTGCCTCGAGAATCAAAAGGATGCCCGCGGCGATGTCCCACGGCGCGAGGCGCAGTTCCCAGAACGCCTCGAAGCGCCCGCAGGCGACGTCGGCGAGATCCAGCGCGGCCGATCCGGGCCGGCGGATGCCCGCCGATTCGCGCATGATGCGCGGCAGCATTTGCAAATACTCATCGGCACGCCCGTCCTCCTTGAACGGAAAGCCGGTGCCGATGAGCGATCGGTTTGGTTCGTTGATCGGCGAGACGGAGATCGGCTGACCGTTGAGCCGCGCGCCGCCGCCCGACGTCGCCGTGAACAGCTCGCCGTTGGCGACGTTGAGAACGACGCCCGCGGTGAGCTCGCCATCGACCAACGCAGCGATCGAGACCGCGTACCAGGGGAATCCGTGGAGAAAGTTGGTCGTGCCATCGAGCGGATCGACGACGAACACCAACCCGTGACGATCGGTCATGGCCGGCGACAATTCTTCGCCGAGAATTCGCGCGTCGGCGTGGCGTCCGATTACGGTTTCGGTGATCGCGTGCTCGGCGTCACGATCGACGTCGCTCACGAAATCCGCGTGCGATTTGGTCTCCCACTCGATCGCGCGACGATTGGTCGCGCCCTCGCGAATGATTTGCGCCGCCCGCGCGCCCGCGGCCACGCAAGTCGCCAGCAGAGCACGGCTCGTATTAATTTGACTGGATGTCACGGATCTTCACGGGAATTCAGCCGTCCGGGGAATTGCACATTGGCAACTACCTCGGCGCGGTCAAGAATTGGGTGCGGCTGCAACACGAGTTCGACACGATCATTTCTATCGTCGACTTACACGCGATCACGATCGCCTACGAGCCGGCGCAGCTGCGCCAACGCCGCCACGATCTGGCGCTGACGCTGCTCGCGGCCGGCATCGATCCAAACGTCGCCGCGCTCTGCGTGCAGTCGCAGGTGCCGGAACATACCGAGCTCGCGTGGTTTCTCAACACCATCACGCCGCTCGGTGAGTTGGAGCGACAGACCCAGTTCAAGGAAAAGGCTCGCCAGCAAGAGAGCGTGGCCGCGGGCCTGCTCAACTATCCCGTCCTGCAGGCGGCCGACATCCTGCTCTATCGCGCCGACAAGGTGCCCGTGGGCGAGGATCAGGTCCAGCATCTCGAGTTGTCGCGGGTCGTCGCGCGACGGTGGAACGCGACATTCGGCCTGCCGACGGGGCGGCGCATGCAAGACGGCTCGGAGGAGCGCGAGCAATTCTTTCCAGAGCCGCAACCGTTGCTCACGAACACGCCGCGCGTGATGGGGCTCGACGGGCAGACGAAGATGTCGAAATCGATGGGCAACACGATAGGACTGCTCGAGTCGCCGGAGGCCATTTGGGCGAAGCTTCGTCCCGCGGTCACCGATCCGAAGCGCATCAAGAGAACCGATCCAGGGACACCAGAAGTTTGTAATATTTATCACTTACACAAAGCGTTCAGCACGCCGTCGACCGTCGAGCATGTCGCGTTGCAATGCAGCACGGCCGGGTGGGGCTGTATCGACTGCAAGAAGGTGCTCGCCGAGTCGATGGAGAGGGAACTCGTTCCGATTCGGCGTCGTGCCGCTGAGCTTGCGGCAGAGCCGGCGCGGATCGACGACGCGCTCGCCACGGGCGCCAACCGCTGCCGTCGTCTCGCCCGCGAAACCATGCACGTCGTACGTGACCGAATGGGATTCTGACGGTGTTCACCCTTTGCGGTCGGACGCGGCATGAGCCGTGCATTTTGAGCTCGCGATTCTTCCTCCGGCATGTATGCGGTTCCTCTGGCAGTTCTTTCATCGGATCGTCGAGCGCATCAAGCGATGGCGCATCGAGCGGCGCGCGCCGCGGCCAATATTGATTCCTCTCGACATGAGCGCCGGGATGTATCCCACTTCGGTGGCGATTCATCGCGACGTGACGCCAAACGGCGTCCGCGTATACAGTCTCTGCGCGTCGTGTGGCGCGCGCCTTCACGCCAGCGCGACGCTGTGCGAGGAGTGCGCGCAGAAGAAGAGTCGTCCCGCGCGTCCGTACTGAGTGTTCGCCGGCCACGCCGCGGTGGCGCTGTTCAGCAAGGCGAACCGGCCACGCGTCCCCCTCGTGTTGCTCGTGGTGGTCGCGTTCGCGCCCGATTGCATCGAGGTGATCGCCGACGCGCTCGGCCGTCACAATCGCGAGCTCTCACATTCGCTCGTGTCGGTAGGGATCGGCGCGACCATCGTCGCGCTGGTCTACTGGGTCGCGACGCGCGTCGCGGCTGACGCCGCGGTGGTCTGGCTCGCATACGTGTCGCATTGGCCGGCGGACTACATCACCGGACTCAAGCCGACCTGGCCGAGCGGACCGATGGTCGGGCTGCTCCTCTACACACGCCCAGTGGCGGACGCGTGTCTCGAGTCCACGCTCGTGGTGCTTTGCTGGCTGGCGTACTGGCAATCGCTGCCCGCCGGGCGTCGTCGCCCCACCCTTCTCTTCGTGCCGCTCGGACTGATCGCGCTGCAGCTCGTCTTCGACGCGACGCAACGGTTCGGAGGGCTGTCGCGATTTGACGCCATCGCTGCGAGGTCGTTGTCCGCGTTTGAGGGCGAATGCCGCACTGTACCCTCGACCCTCCACCCTCCACCCTATAGCTTTGCCGCATGCCTCTTGCAGGGTTCGCCTTCGGACTCAACCCAGAGCGAATCATGGCAAATGAGGGAGGCCCCCGTGGTCTCGTGACGCTGGTGTGTTTGACTTGCGGCAACGAGAAGTTCTACGATGAAGCAGTGCCGAACGCCGTCACCTGTGAGAAATGCGGCGGCACGGTGTTTCGCAGCTTTGCCACCCCGACCGAGCCCGACGAGGCCTCGATCGCGCAGCTCGAGGAACAGGCGCGCAGCATCAGTTACGGCGATTCGTCGCCTGACACGACGCCTGGCGATCTGCGCGATCTCGACATGCGCTGAGTTGACCGCGGCGTGTGGGCGTCGACGGGCGGGAGCATAACCGATTCTGCTGTCCATCGTCGCACGCGCCGCGGATGTTCCGTGGGCCGATCTCAGCAACGCGTTCCGTCTCGACCTGCTCGCCAAGCTCGGGCTTGCCATCATTCTAGGCGGCGCGATTGGACTCGAGCGCGAGATCAAGGCAAAGCCGGCCGGGCTCCGCACCAACATTCTCATCTGCGTCGGCGCGGTTTTGCTCACCGACGTCTCGATTCGCATCGGACTGGTCGA
>Ga0070708_100000467_pt1 | contig 30423 bp, 26 predicted proteins | sample KBSK5503metaG_FD_65469 | JGI IMG/M metagenome (GOLD analysis project Ga0070708, IMG submission 65469) | Corn, switchgrass and miscanthus rhizosphere microbial communities from Kellogg Biological Station, Michigan, USA - KBS K5-50-3 metaG | ecosystem: Host-associated > Plants > Roots >... | reverse complement strand
GGGAGAGTTCTTAGACCGGCCTGCAAGGCTCTCTCTATCACTAAGGGAAAGAGAAGGCAATGTTGGTATTACGCCAGATAATTATCAAATTTTGCCGCCATCAAGTAATCACATTTACACTTTCCCATCAATGATGTGTAGTAGATGCACCGTATCAAATACTCAAGTATATGTCAAGTCTTTTGAGGAGTTGACAGCCAAAAGAGGAGTCGGTATAATCCCACATAAGCAAGTATGATGTAGGATTAGAACGTTTATCTAGATAAGGAAAAGCTCAACTGTGGACGATGAATCGACCGCTCTCACCATCATCACCAAGCCCCCGCTTTCCCTGGAACGGGTCGTGCCTCGCTACGGCGAAGACCTGGCGCTGGCGGGCCTGGCTGCCGATCACGCGAGCCGAACCGACGCCTTCGCCGAGTACCACGCCGAGCAGACCGACAACACCCACGCCGCTCAGCGCGACGCGCTCAAGTGTTTCTCGACCTACCTGGCCCAGGCCGGCATCAAGCGAGAAGCCCTGGACCTCTATCAGGATGCAGAGGCCTGGCGGGGTATGTCTGCCGGGCTGCTCAAGGGCTTCCGCAAGTGGCTGTTGGAGCAGGGCTTCGCCATCGGCACACTCAACCACCGCCTCTCGATCATCCGTCAGTACTGCCGCCTGGCGCACGCCGCGGGTGTCATTGCTGACGAGGTGCTGGAACCGGCGCTGGCCGTGAAAGGGTATGGAGGGAAAACGGGGCGCAACCTGGACAATGATCGCACGCGCCGCAGTGTCCCCACACGCAAGAGCACCAAGAAGGCCACGCCGACACCGGTAAGCAAGGCCATCGCGCTGCGCCTCAAAACCGAGACCACGAAGCCAAAGCGTCCACGCCGTCGCGCGCACGATCTGCTCCTGGAAGCCAGAGATGCGCTCCTGATGGGCCTGTTCATTGAACACGCCTTTCGTGTGAGCGAGGTCGCGGGCCTCGATGTCGAAGATTTTGACCTGGAGCAAGGGATCGTGACGGTCTATCGCGAGAAGACGGACGAGATGCAAACGCATCGGCTGAAGAAGCACACGCTGCTGGCGGCCTCGCGCTATCTGGCTGAGGCCGGCGCCACCTCCGGGCCGCTTTTTGTCGGCTACCAAGGCCACCGCATCACTCGCTATGGCCTCTACGACCGTGTACGCGTGCTGGGCCAGCAGGTGGGCCTGCCGAAGCTCTCGCCGCACGATCTGCGGCATTACTGGACCTACGACGCGCTCGGCAATGCGACGCCGGTGGATCGTGTGCAATCCGCAGGCAATTGGAAGTCGCCGACGATGGTGCTCAAATACGCCAGGCGCAGCGGCATTGCCAATGAAGGTGTCATTATTACGGAGTAATCTGGGAGTGGTCGGAGCACAGCTGTGCCACACGTCCACATGACAGAGGAGATGCACGACGGCATGCTCACCGTCGCCTAGACGGAGGCCGAGACGCTGCGCTCAAAGAGGCCACTGGGTAAAAGGAGAGGGATATGTCCACACTTCCCGACTATGTGACATATGCCTTTAACGCCATCCAGGTCATCAACACGGAGGAATGGCTGCAAGAGGACATCGAAGCGTTTCAAGAGCGCTGGGGCAGCGTTGACCTGCTCACCTTTGCGCGTGTGCTGCAGCAGGCGCAGGGCGACGATCAGATGGTGGCCGCCTTTGCCATCGGACACACGCGCTCGGCCTGGGCCAGGGACCTCCTGCTCCCTTTCTTGCAGAGTGACGATCCGGGGGTACGATGGGCCGCCGCTCTTTCCCTGGGTGAAATGAAGGACGAACGGGCGCGGCCCGTGCTGGTCCAGATGTTGGGCGAGTTCCTCCCGCCGCCGTATACGCCGCTGGGTGAAGTGGGCCCTGACTGGTTTGAAGTGCAGCACATGCATGTGGCTGATCTCCTGGGCCGGTGGGGAGACCCGGCCTTGATCCCGGCCCTGCGTGAGACGCTTGTGCGGGTCTGGCAGGTGGAGCGAGAGGCACCTGAGCACATGAATCAGGCCGGCACGCAGCTCCGCTGGGACTATCAAGATGAACTGGCCTATGCGCTTGGGCAGCTCGGCGCGTTCGATGCTTTGTCCGGCCTGGAGGTGCCAGCGCACCGCAAGAGGGTGTGGATGGTGAACCTGGCGATGGGTTACCTGAATGTGCAGGACCGCTACCGCACCACTTGCCTTGGATTCCTCGGGGATCCCATGCAAGTGCAGGCCTACCACGACCTGTTCCCACTTCTGCTCCAGGTGCTCCAACAGCAGCCTGGCCTGTCCCGGCAGGAGGCCACAGCATATCTGCAGGGGTACGGCCATGATTACTTTCGCCGTTTCGATGACCAGGCCCGGGGCTAATTGGTTTTAGCAATGGAGGCCGTATGGACGTGCGAGGACATCACCTTGAGGAAGATAAAGGCAATCATCCGAGCTAACATCTATTCCCGGCCACCGACGACGGCGATACTGCAATGATGCGTGCAGGTTGGCCGCACACCGCGCCCGCGTCATCGCGGAGAACCAGGCGCGCTATGAGGCACAGCAACTCCAGCTCGCCCTGCACTAGCGCCAGGTGACGGTGGCCGAGGCGCTCTATCACGGTTTTCACTAAGAAGACGGCTACTTTAGCTACGGGCTGAGCCGTCGCGACGGTGGCCGAGGCGGAAACGGCCAGGGCATCTGCTGGTGGGCGGATGACCCTATCGCGCTCGTGATCTATCGCTGGGATGGCTCAAAGCCAGATGACCCGAAACTGGACATCGAAGAACTGTGAGCCGCGCTATATAACCCGCGCCTTGTGCAAAAGCCCGCATTTTGGCACTTTTTCGGGGCTGGCCAGCGACGATCTGCCTGCTTGAGCGGGATGTTGGCCGGCCCGTCAGCTCGTCATTGATACGTCTACTGTTATCGTCGCAGGTATGGTACAATAAGAGCGTGGCCTATCGACTGGCCAGCACACGAGCAAGGAGCAAAAACCATGGTTGCCAACCGATCACACGTGAGCGATGGCCTCTACATGACCGAGGAGCAGTATCTTGCTCTGGACGAGGCGACCGACGGCAAGTATGAACGCTTGAACGGCATGGTCACGATGCTGCGCCCGCCCTCCAGCCTATACGGGGCCGATGAGGGCATCCTCGATATGGCGGGCGGCTCCGATGCCCACGCAGCCCTCTGCATGCGCCTGGGCACGCTCCTAAGCAACCAATTGGAGGACGCACCGTGCCTGGTCTATTCTGGTGATCGGCGGCTGAAACTCCCGCATGGGAATCACCTCTTCCCCGACGTGACAGTTGCCTGTGGGGAAGAAACCAGCTCTCCGCCGGCGAACCCGACCGTGATTATCGAGGTCCTCTCCCCGGCTACAGAGAAGCGTGACCGGGGCGCGAAGCTGGCGGCCTATCAGACGCTGCCCTCCGTGCAGGAATACCTGTTAATCGGCAGCAAGGTCCCGGAAATCATCGTCCACCGGCGCGAGAGTAACTGGCATCCCTACCACTATCAGAGCGGCGACCTGGTCGAACTCAAAAGCATCGGTGTGCGTTTCCCCTTTGATGCGGTCTATCGCCGCATCCCCCTGTAGTCATTGGCCCTCCGGATCTCCCGCCCGGTTGACATATGGTGCCCTATCAGCTACCCTAAAGCAGGGGTAATATCCCCTAAGGCTTAGGAGACATTCAAAACGACCCACGAGTGGACCTGAATCAGTCTGACACACGCTAATGAAGAAATGTAGATACCAAGATCCCACCCATTTAATTCTGATATTTACACTACGGGAACTCCACGTAAGCCTAGTTAACGCCGAAAGGAGAAGAGGGATGGCGCGACGGTATGTACGGGCATTGGATGAGAAGATCAAGAGGGTGAAGGAGCATGTGGAGATGGGTACTGCTACAGAAGAGGAGGTAGCATGGCTCACAAAGATAGACGCGACGATAGCGCTCTACGGCAAGCCATATCCAAATAGGAGTAAAATTGCAAGGAGGCAGCGAACGATAAATCTGAATCCAGGTCCTGATCCAGGAAGAGAGAAGCGGCAGAAGCGTCCAAAGCTAGGGCAACACCCAGATACGCCGCATATCCAGCGCTATCACCATCCACATTCACGACGTGGAATATAATTATGGATAGAACTCAAAAAAGAGGTCTGACGCACCCCGAGACATCCTGAAGAAATAGGGGCAGTGACACCAATGGCAAGCCATGTACCAGTAGACCCGACACCGACCAGCCTCACCATCGCGCCGCCGCCACAGGTCATGACCCTGGACCTGTGTATCGGCGGCTGGCTGCACGCCAAGCAGGGCCGTTCCGACAGCGCCAAAACCTATACCGCCTATCGGGAAAACCTGACGCAGTTCCGCTCGGTGCTCTCGGCCTCGGGCCTGGACCTGGATAGCCGCCCTCGGTGATCGCGCCGCTCGCGCAGGGCTGGGCAGCCACCAGCAAGCGCGCCACCACGGTGACCCCCAACATACTTGCTCAAGACCTGGGGTACGTATTGTTGCACTCATCGTTTGCGGAAAAACACTACGTCTGAGAGGAGACCATTCCAGATCGGGGGCAAACCGGTCGGTTGCTGAAAAGTGCGTTTTCTCCCTCTGCTGCTCTCTGATACTCCTTTATGTAGCAAGCAAGCGCTTTGCCTCCAATATGGTATGGTCTCCCAAATACACGAAGCTAGCGAGCAGCACCAAACGAGCGGAACACCTGGGTAATGACGAGAATCGCTACAAATCATAGAATTGTTAAAAATTCATCATTTTTTTGCTTGAACTACTCCCAATTTTTGGGTATACTTTCTAGGTCCATTCAATTAATTTATACTGAATGGAGATTGATAGGAATCTGTAAGTGGATAAACAGTCTAGCTATTTTGATTAGGAAGAACATCGAGCTTGAGTCAGATTCTTTTCCGAACTAATCTGCATCCCAAGAAGCCTGATGCGATTTAATCGAGAACAGTTGTTTTGCGGAAGGTGAGGTTGAACTCATGAAGCATACTTTGAGACTGCGCTTCTGGCTTGAAACAGGCATAGCAATTGTTACAAGTGTTTGTTCGTACTCACTTTGGTTCGAAGAGACTGGATTGAGACCGTCTTCGGCATTGATCCCGATAGCCACAATGGGGCCCTCGAGTGGCTGATTGTTGCAGCCTTATTGGTTGTGACTATAACACTACTCGCTCTTGCAAGTTATGAGTGGCGCAAAGCACAAGCAGTCATCTCCTAAACTACTTCTAACTCATTTCACTCCACGTGTAAGGGCATCTTACCTACACGATGTAGTGAACTTCCTCAACTTATCGATCAGGAGAGATGGAATGAACAGACTGCTAAAATTGCTGCTTGCCATCGCGAGCGCTTTCTTCTTGGTACTCACATTATTGGATGTACTGATCATCGTGCTGGGCCGAATACTGACACACCTGGCGCAGCGGCAACCATCTCCCCCTCACGGTACTCCACCGAAACGTGACGAATGCTGGCCGATTCCAGCGCATCGCTATCGACGCCCCGATCCCCTTATCTACTCACAAGAGTACTTAATGGCACAAGGGCTTGCTGTAACGTGGGACAATCCTGACATCTGGCTCGAACACAACGGACAACGTGTCCCCCCACACTCGCTCCAGCCCGCAACGACCTACGATGTGATTGCGCGTGTCTGGAACGGTTCGGTTGAGGCCCCGGCGGTCAATCTGCCGGTCCGCTTCTCGTACCTCTCATTCGGTGTTGGCACCACACGGACACCTATTGGTACAACGCTCGTAGATCTGCCTGTTAAAGGAGCAGCTGGGTGCCCGACATTCGCATCTCAGGCCTGGACAACCCCGCCGCTGCCTGGGCACTACTGTCTCACTGTTGAATTGCTGTGGAGCGATGATGCGAATCCCCTCAATAACGTTGGTCAAACAAATACCGATGTCAAACCCCTCAACTCGCCCCACGCCACATTCACCTTTACAGCCGCAAACACCAGGCAACAACCGATTGCATACAATTTCGTCGTTGATGTGTACGCATTGCTTCCCCAACTGGATTGTGGAGATACGAGACCGGCCCCATTCCCCACGATGAGTGACACCGAGATACGGGAGCGCGTACAGATCGCTCGTGCCCGCCATGATCGACTTGCCTTTCCGGTCCCCGCTGGTTGGGAAATTCGCGTCGAGCCTGCACAACTCGAATTGCCACCAGGGAAACAACGCGACGTGACGGTTTACGTCACAGCGCCCGATGGGTTCTCAGGCCAACAAGTCTTCAATGTCCACGCCTTCTCCAGAGAACAGGCACTGCTGGGAGGCGTCACGCTATACGTAAGGGGGTAGGGAAATGCCGTATCGTGTATACACGCACTGTATCCAGCCGGGAGATTACGTCGATCCGGTTCCGGATTTAGGTACCGGCGGTCAAGTCGCGAATTTCATCTTCCGCGGAGGTTTCGAAAAAGCCCGGGAGGCTTGCAATTACCTACTGGGTGGCAAGCTTATCTGCCTAGGTGGCGATCGCTGCGCCATTGGGAGAATTACGGGCTTCGATCTTCCGACGTGGGGGGGACTAGACAACGACTTTTCTTTTAACATCCTGCTCTCGCCGCATGAGCTCGAGGAATTTGTGTATCAAACGATCAGAGTGAATTACCCAAAGGTTGCCAATGATGGGTTACAGGGGTGGCTAATTACCGAGCAGAAGAAACCCAACGGTGGCACCCTGATGCCCGAACCGCGTACACCAGATGCCTCCAACTTCCCGTCACACGTCTACCATCCTGACTTTACTACAGAGCCGTCTAGTCACTATATTTCCTACGACCCCACCTTCAGTCCGTTTCAGGTACCAGGTAGCGACGAATCCTACGAGGTACCAGTGCTCCATGTCGAGTGTGAGGGCTCCCGGGTCCATGATGTCTGTGCTGCACTTGACTCGGTCTGGGGGCCCATCCATTCGAGTCATGTGTGCGATATCCCACTTATTGGCTGGTTCATTTGCCTCATCGCGTCTATCGCCGTGCTACCTGTGGTAGCAGCTCAAGTTGGGATCGCATGGGCCAACGCGCAAGATGGAAACGCTGACGATGCGCGCGTCGATCCCGGTGGCGGTGCGCTTAAGACTGGCGATCGTGTCATAGTCACTGGTCGGTGGTCATACGATGCTGGTCATGCGGGCAGCAATGAGCTCCATCCTGTGAAGACAATTCAGAAGATTGGCGATGAAGCGTACGATAGTACTGACTTCGCCGGTTTCTATGATCGATGGTGCAGTCGAGTCCAGGAGGTCCCGCCCTACGACGGTCCCGGCGTCCGACCCGATGGCATGACCAATCAGCAGGCGAGTGTGTACGATAATCAACTCGCCCCAGAGCAACAATGGGTGTTTCACCCACTTATCGACGGGTGTACTTCGCAATCTGTCATATTCTAGGGTGAATGAAAGTGGTGCATCCAGCAAGTTAGTTGCGTCGTGACTATTCAGGCGGGCTCATAATCGAGAGAGTGCCTAATACGGCGTCCTGCTGAACTGTTGTAATATGCGTCCGGGGGCCTTGGGTGGGGCGCCTGCCTGGGGCTACTGGATGCAGGGGATAGCCACGACATACGAGTTTGTTGTTCTATAAAAGCAAGCTCAGATGCATCTAGTCCTCTAAGTCAGGCCAGAACTAACTGCTCCATCTCCACGATCTTCTCCGGGACATTGGCCGACGGGGGGATATGAATACGGGGTAGTGCAAGGATTCGTGAAAAAATGGGCCATTTGACATAATATTACCCAGCTTGGGGTGTCGCCACGTAAGCTTTTTAACCATTGTACGTTCCAAGATAATCACGCAGGAACGCAGGCCATCTGATAATATGCACTGATAGTTTGTAGTCAGGAAGCGCTGGCCATCGACATCGAGGACATTTCCTGGTCTGATCGCTCCATTCGTCTTCATGGCAAAGGCGACCGTCCCCGCGAGATGTTCTTCTCGCGTGCTGTCGGGACCTTGCTGGATAAGTACCTGGCGACACGCGGCTACCCTACGTAAGGCCCGCTCTTCGTGACGTACCGCAAAGTACGTCTGCCCCGACGTGCTGATCTGGACGCCGACGGCTACGCTCGTCTCTCCTACCGACAAGCCGACACGCTCTGGAAACGCTACACCCCCAACTGGGATCTCCACCAACTACGCCACACAGCCATCAGTCTGCGCGCTGTTCATGAGTATACCGAAGTGGTAGTAAATAAGGCCAAATCTGCACGAATTTTGAGGCGAACGTGGGAAAATCAGCGCGAAACATAGGAATCGCCCATTGAGAGCCTGGAGAAACGGCCTCTCGTCTGATTTCTTCCGCCAACACCCTGTAAATTGTGGTACCAAAGAAACTCTGCAATTCTTCTCACTTACTCATTGTCGTTTGTCGAATAATTTTCTCCTCTCGACGCATAAATTTTCAACGGTATAATACACAGAAGCGAACAAAAGAAGCAGGCTCTGCCGCATATCTTTTCCTGGGTCTCGACCTCTTCTTTTCTTCCATCGCCAATCTCAGTTTCTGCTCTCTTTTCCCATCTGATGAAAAGATACAAGTCAAGAACGAAAAGATATGGCTTCTCCGACCGATTTGGTGGTGCGGGGGGCTTGTGTGTTAAAATACAGATTGTTCGACAGCTTGAGTGATGGAAGTGCTACCTCATTGTAAATTTTGACATTAAGCTGCTGATTTTTTGGTAATTACTCTGTTGATCAGAGGCTCTTTTCCTTGGCCAGTTGCTGAGAAATTGCCCTGAGTGTAAATTTTGGAATTGCGTGAGCGAAAATTTGATAATTACGTGGTCGATTCGGTCTCTTTCACATAGCGGTATAACGTCGCGCGGGAGATCCCAAGTGCCGCACAAATTTCTGGAACGGAATGACTCTGATCGGCAAACATCTGTCGAGCCAGCGCGACTTTCCCAGTTGTCTTGAGCTTTCTTGGCCGCCCGCCTCTGCGTCCTCGTGCTTGCGCCGCGGCAAGCCCTGCGTTGGTGCGCTCTCGGATCAGGTCACGCTCAAATTCGGCCAGTGCCCCCATCAGATGAAAGATCAGCTTGCCGCCTGGGGTGGTGGTATCGATCTGCTCGGTGAGACTCATGAACTCGATGCCACGCTTTTTGAGACCCTGAAGCAACTCAATCAGATGAGTCAACGAGCGTCCTGCCCGATCGAGCTTCCACACCACCAATGTGTCTCCTGGCCGCAGATACGCCAACGCTTCGTCGAGTCCTTTGCGCTCTGCTTTCGATCCAGTAGCCTTATCCAGAAACCATTTCTCACAGCCTGCTTCTTTCAATGTATCAATTTGCAATGCCTCATGTTGTTCCTGCTTGGAGACACGAACATAGCCAATCTTCATAAACTCTTCCTTTTGTCTCACGTTTCCCGTCAACTGGGTGATGTTATGAGATTTTCATTATGAGATGAGTTTTGAGATTCGTCAAGAGAGCAATTCATGAGGGAGAGGAGCGCTTCAGAAAAACTCAACAGTACGTCACATTAAACGACCGGTTTCAAGACGATAAAACTGGAGACGTTTATTTATATTTTGTCAGCAAGGGCACTATATGCTCCTCATAAAAATCTGGCCTTTTCTGTTCAAACCGACGTAAAGGAGCCAGCAGTATTGGCGGCAGTCCCATAGCCACGGCCTGCTCTATCGCTGCAACCGCCTCCTCATTCTGTCCCAGAGACGCACAAGCCATCCCTTTCCAGAAGTAGGTGCCCCAGCCTGAGGTATAGCCCTGGTTTAATAGAATAGCCCGTTCTAGCTCCACAAGGGCCTCCGTAAAGTACCCACGTAGCAAGAACGTCATCCCTCGGCAAATATGGACCGTGTACTTTTGTCGAGCAGCAACGGCTATCGCTTCTAATCGTTCTGCACTATCTAGGCCGGCTCCCTCATAACACATTCTTGCCCATTCGGCCATCCAGCAGGCATTCACCTCGTCTAGCTTCTCCTCGCAAGTTCGAGTAAAGTAAGCCTGAGCCTGTCGACTATCTTTGAGCCAAAGATACGTCAGGCCTAAACCAAAATAATCACCATGACGGTCATATTGAATAGAGCGTTGAAAGGCTTCAAGTGCTTTCTGATACTCTTTCAGAAACAAATGCGCCTTGCCTATGCCATTATAGATGTACGACAAATGAGGATTGAGGGTGAGCGCGCGATGAAAATCGTTGATAGCTGACCGGGCTTCGCCGAGGGGAAGGTAAGTCCAGCCTCGACCTTTGTACGCCTCTGCATCGTTCGGATTGAGTTCCAGTACATGGTTAAATTCGGCAAGCGCCTTATGATACTCTTGCCGAGAATGGTAGGCCCATCCTCGATGGATCTGTTGGGCAGAAGAGGTAGTATCAGTAGTAAGATCAAGGATATGTTGTAAGTCCTCAGCGCGATGATGTTCTTCGTCAAGACGAAAATAGATGCCTGCTCTCCTCTCGTAGAGGCCCATCAATAGTCTGCCAGAAAATGACGGTTCGTGCGTCACTTGCTCCAACAAAGAGTTCAGTGCATCTAGCCGCTCTTGGCTGTCCCCGGCAGCCTCAATATAGTGGAAAAGTTGTGTGGCTATCCATCGAGCGTGGGGACTGATTTTGTTAGTAGATGGGTTCTGGGAAAGAGTGCGGAGCACTCCTGCAGTTGCTTTTCCTTGTTCTGTATCCATGTGCTCATCATAGGCATTCAATGTATGCTCGATAGCCTTGATATGGCTGGCTCGATCTGGCAACAGCAGCAATTGGGAGGTGATTGCTACTATCAATTCCAACCACTCTTCCGAGTGAAAAACCTCCTTTCCTTTTTCTACCCGGATCTTCTCAAGCAATTGCTGATAGTAAGTAGCGAGATCTCCCCTGACCTGAGTATAGCGTTTCTGTGAACGTTGATAAAGATGGCGGCTAAAGAGATCACGTGCGACATCGTGGTAGAGATGCCGTCCTTCCTGAGATGTGCTTCGCACAAAGGGTTGCTCGGTAAGCCACTGGTAAAGAGGAACTCGATCAGACTCTGGCATATAGGAGAACACCTCCAGATCATCCTGGTTAAAAGGCTTGGACAACAATGCAGCGTCGAGAGCCAGTTGTCGTTTGATGTGCTCCTGTTCAGGAATCCAGCACAGGAAGTTGGCAACCACATCTTTGGTTGGATCGATATTCCTCTGCGGACTGGAGGTTAGTAAGCCAAGATAGAGCGGTAAACCTCGTGACAACTGCCAGAGAGAAGCAATCTGGTCTGCATCAGTGATCCCTCGGCTCATAAGATACGTGCGGGTTTCGTCTTCCGTGAAACTGTTTAGAGATATCCAATAGATAGTGCCATCATCACAATATGGAAGCCAGCGCTTAGGATCAACAGGAGACGAATGTTCGATGGGATCTCGGCCTGCCACTACTAGCACCACGTTGTTGCTGATCTGAGGGACGGCGAGGAAATGATCAAGTAACCAGGGTGTTGCTTCGGTGGTCAGTTGCTCGAAAGTGTCGAAGAAGAGGACGATACGCCGTTGACGTTTTTTCCGGGTGGAACCAAGGGTGATTGTGGTCTCGGCCAGATGATTGAGTTCAGTAGCAAAAGCTCTGGTAAGGTCATCAATGGCAGTTTCCAAAAGCTCTGCATCTTGCTGCATCAGGGATATCTGGTGATCTTTCAGAAGATGTGTGGCAGTGATCTTGGTTCCCTCTCGTAAGAGTGGCCCGGCCACCGGTATCCCTTCGACAACCGCTCCAGCAAGATCAGGAATGCTCCCTAAGAGCGTATCATGCAGCGTTTGCTGTTCAGCGTGCTGTCTTCGTAATGCCTCTTTGTACTGTTTGAGCCTCTTCTCGAATGTACCCGCGATTTGCAGTTGCTGAGCAAATTTCTCCATCATGCCGACAGGAGTTGCCTGACGTTCATCAACGAGAGCTGTCAGACAATAGTCATTGAAGGGGACCTCGCAAGCTTGTTCGATGAAACGAGCTAACAGGGTTGATTTGCCAACTCCCCCTTGTCCCGAAATAGAGAGAATGTTGTGGGTTGGAGCTTCGGGTTTGAGGATATTGTGGACAAAAAAGAGTAACTCGCCGGTACGGCCAACAAAAAGAGGAGAACCACTGGCTGGCGAAGGTCGAGCAGCTTGCAATTGGGTTTTTTTGACAAAAGGCATACGTGCCTCCCTCGCTCGCTATCTAGGTCGAAAATACTGAAGCCTATCGTTTTAACAGTCACTCGTCAAATGGCAATGTTAAGACACGAAGTAGTGTTTCAAGAAACGAACGATTGTGAGTCAAAAAATGGCAGGGGTTTTTGCCCTCTTGACAAACTAGACACATCGGTGTCACCTCACCACTAGCCATCCTATCTGCGCCGCGCCCACGTGCTGACGATGATCAAGAGCACAATGAGCAGCAGGAATTCTGCACCGATTCCAATGAGGAATAGGAGGCTGCCCCTTTGGATAGTAGCAAGGATCCACCAAACAATCCCACCACTAGCCACCCCTGCTGCCAGCCCAACAAACACCTTTCGCCTCGAGACACGCTCTTCTCCTCTGGATACCTGAGATTCCTGGCGAATCAGCTCTTTAGAACTCTGCTGATCGGCGCGGGGCATTTCCGTTTCTATAACTACCGGATCTTGAAAGGGTTGTACATCTGATGGCGGTTCTGCTGTCTTGCGCAGGCGTTCCTCCTCAGTTTGGTGTGCTCGGGCCTCTTCCTCTGCTTTACGTGCGTGTTCCTTCTCAGCCTCGAGTCGTCTCACTTGCTCCACTTGGCGTACGCGTTCTTCTTCCGCACGATGGGTCCTTGCCTCTTCCTCAGCACGACGGGTCCGCTCCTCCTCGATGTTGCGAGCTTGCTCCTCCGCTTGGCGCAGCTTAGCCACTTCCTCGGCCTGATGACGCCTTTCTTTCTCAGCTTGACGCACTCTCTCTTCTTCAGTTCTATGCCGCTGCTCCTCTTCCTCCTTGCGAGCCCGCTCCTTCTCGGCTCTACGGAGTCGTTCCTCCTCAATCCAAGGATTGGGGAAGAACGGAATATCTGCTACATCCCCTTCACTCTGATCAGGAGAATGCACCACTGGCTTGGGAGCGTTGCGTATCTCAGAGAGGAAGTCCGTTGCGACATCCTTCACGTCACGCAAGGTAAAACGATTTCGTGGTGATGGGGTTCCGTGTACAAGCGCATCCAAAAAGGCTTTGGTGAACATCGTCGAGCTGCCATCAGGCAGGAGCAGGGATGGCGACTTGTGGTTGGAGGAGCAAAGCAGCGTCGTTCCTTTGGTTGGAACACCCACAGCTTTCTGCCGCACCTCAAACGCATCAACCGTCTTCTCAAGGGCCACCTGATCGGGACCAGATTGAGAGGCCGAAAAGGCGGCTGCCGCGAAGCAGCAGTCCAGGATGATTATGCGTCGGAGATGACGTGCTCGCTCGGTTAAGGTATCGGCCAAAGACATCATTTGGAGCCCAGAGGCACGCGGATTGTCCATTCGCGTGCGACGAATCGCCAAGTAAAAGTCGGAGTCACGCCCCACGAACCCTCCATGCCCGACAAAATAGAGCAACAGATCTCTGGCTGCATTGCCTGTCACCTTCGTAGCGGCAATGCGTCGCTCAAGGAACTGTCCAATTTCTACATCCAACTCATCAGCACTTTGGTCCGAATTGAAGAGATCGAGCAGATTCTCGGCAGGCAGTCCGAACGGCCGAGGATTCAGAAAGTAGGCCTTCAGTCTTTGTGCAGCTTTGGCAAATGCCTCTGACCCCTGGAATTCGGGAGCGAAAGGCCACTCACTTGCTCCAAGCAGAATGAGTAAGGTGGTCTGTGAAGAAGGGGCCTTTACGTCCATGCAAACGTTTCCTTACTAGTGGCTGAGCAGCAATTGTGCTAATTCAGCTGCCTTGGCGCTTGTGATGTTTTGGATCACAATCTGTTCGTCATCCCTCTTGATCGTGAGTGAAGCACGATTGCGTAGCGCAAGCCAGTTACCGATCGCGGTGACAATCGCCGCTGCCGCTGGTGTTCCTAAGAGAAGAACGAGCGTAGCCCCAAAATCTTGCGTACGAGGATCATCGCGGCTGCGACGGACTTTGACGTCAGGTGAAGCATCAAGGAGGGCTTGTCTGAGTTCCTCAGCATAGAAGTTGGCATCAGCAGCTGAGACGGTATCAAAGGTGATGATGTACGTCTGCTCGTCCAACGCAACGCTCCTTTCAAGTTGATAAGGTCTAGAATAAGAGACAATATTCGTGTGTTATTGTAGCACCAGTGTGCCTAATTGAGCAATAATGAATACGAGAACAATGTACTCCAAGAGAAGAATGTTATAAGCTCATCATTTCACCAGAACTAAAGGAGAGTTCCTCCTTCATTCCCAAAACGCTCTCTACCCACCAATTGCCCGTTTCCATCGAATACTGTTTGTGAGAAAACTCCCAACGTCTCAAGAAACGAACCAGCCTGTTGAAAAAGTCCTCAGCAAGCTCATCAGCAAAAAGAGGTGCATTGTCTCATGACCATTGAGGAAGCTGAACCAACCGGCACTTGAAACGTCTCCTCCTCCAAAACGAGGACAAGCACCTCACTTAAAAGACCCCAAAAAGAGGCACACATTGCCTCCGTTGGGAACAGGCGACGTCCCCAGCCTCGCTTCTTGAGCAGACGTTTGAGATTTTGGCCAGCGGCGATCCGCAGGGCCTCGCAATTGACGCGCCAGAGCAGCCGTAAGCGGAAGCGGCGCAAGCCATGCCAGTCTTTGGCCTCCGCGAATAAGGGTTCGACCCAGACCTGCCGCTTGCGCATGGCCTTCTGATAGGCCGCCGTCTGGTGGTAGCTCTGGACTCGTTCCAGGTAGTGAGCATGAAAGTAGCGGTGCAGTTGTCGCCCCTGCTGACTTTCGGTACACTGTGCTTTGAGGGGGCAGGCATTACAGGTGGCCGCATCGGCACGGTACTCCACCTTCTCGGCCTGGTACTCGGTCCGAAACCGACGCAGCGGCTGACCAGCGGGACAGATGTACCGATCCTGCGCCGCGTCATAGGTGAACTTGGAGGGCCCGTACAAGGGGGTTTTGTGCTCCCAGTCCGGCAAGGGAACATAGGCGCGGATGCCTGCGTCTTCCAGGGCTTTGATGTTCTGGAGGGTGCCATACTTCGTATCGCCGGCCATGTGGCGAGGCCGCAGTTTCCAACGGAAGCGGGTGCGAAAGATGAGGTCGCGCATAGGTTGGTTATCCATCACTTCAGACGGCGTCACCAGCACCTGGAGAATGACGCGCGCTTTGCCGCCATCGACAACGTAGTGGACGTGGTAGCCCAAATGCGTGCCGCCCCCTTTCAGCCGCATCGGGGTGGCATCAGGATCAGTCGTGCTGACTTTGAAGTCCGACGTCCGCTGGTAGAGCCCATGCACCTCTCGTTGTTGCCGACCTTCCTGTGCGATCCAGTCGTGCCGAGCCGCATTCTGTGTAGCCAGTTCCTCTTGCTCTGCTTCGGAAAGGACAACGGGCAGTGGCAGAGGTGTGGGGCCGATGGCGATGGGTGCAGTGGCATCGGTCGGTGGCGTGTCAGCACCGTCTCCTGAGGCTTCCTGCTGCTCGTGGCCAGCGTCTCCACGAGCGAACAGAGCAGCCAGATGGGTCTGTATGGCTGCTCGTGCCTCGACCGCAAAGCGGGGAGTCAGCGAATCCAGGTCGGCATTGGCGTTGACCTGCGTGCTATCAATGTAGAGTTCTTTGCCCCAGACCAGCTTCTCCTGCTGGCATTGCTCAACAATGGCCTCGAAGAAGCGGCGAAAGATGTCGACTCCATAGCGTTCGCGGATGCGCGTCAGACTCGAATGGTCAGGAAGCGGTTCGTTCAAATCGTAGCCAACATACCAGCGAACGCTGAGTCGGTCTGCTGCATGCCGCATCAGTTGCCGTTCTGACCGTATCCCCTCAAAAAACATGACGAGTTGCAATTTGAAGAACACGACCGGATCAATGGAGGGGCGACCACTACCGGCATAGGTCTGCTGCACAAACTCGCGGACAAACGAGAGATCAAGTGTGTGCTCCACATGGCGATAGAAGTGACCCTGTGGCACTAACTGTTCGACTGAAACGTTGATGAGTGGAGCAAAGTGCCGCGCTTTGGTTCCCATCATTGGAGGAGCCTTTCATGCTTCAAGACTGGAATTGCGGATGAGCCAGGAGCCCTTTCCCCTCTTCATCTTCCCTAGAGGAAGCAGGAGGAGTGGCTCTCCAAGGAGCTCGCTGTGTTCTGTCGTGTTCAGGTGGGCGCAGCCAGAGCGAGACATGTGCCGGCTGCATCGTCTCCTGCACGACGGCTATCAGGTGTTCACGCAACTGGTCTAGGTCCACTTCGTTACGCAAGGTGGTACTGAAAGCAGCGACAACCTTAGCTGCATCATACTTGCGGCGATAGAAGCGCCGGTCAATACTCCGCTGGATGCGGCCGCGGAGCGGCTGGAACAGAAAAAACGCGGCCAGCATGGAGAGGACGATGGCCACGCCGCTGCCCTGGTTGATGATGCCACGCAGCAGCGCTTGCAGGCCAATGATCAGCCCCACGTAGACCCCCGTCAGTAGGATCGTGAGCGTCCCATACACCAGCGTGCGATTGATGAGCACATCAATGTCCCAGAGCCGATAGCGCAGCATGGCGAACCCAAACGAGAGCGGGATCAAGAGCAGCAGGAAGCCGACTTCATTGTAAGCCAACAGAGCGAGTGTATTGTGCTCAACCGCCTCAGGGAAAAGCAGAGCCAGCACATCCACGAGCACATTGACCGCAGTCGGCACCGCGAGACCGAAGACCACCCATTTGGTCTGCTGGCGCTCCAGGGGACTGGACACCCGCCGGTAGCGGTAGAGTTGGACGAAGGCACCAGTGGCTAGCTCGCCCAGAAACACGAGCCAGCCAAGCTGGAAAAACGATGTATTCAGCATGAAAGGCGCATTTGGGAAGAAGGTGAAAGGGACTTGCACTGCCAGAAACACGACGAGGGTCCAGCGCATCCAATGAGGCACGAACCGCCCACTCGGGAACAGGATGAAGACAAGCACGAAGAAGGCTGTCGTGAGGAAAGTCACGCATTCGTCCGGCAGCAGCCAGGGGCTCGCCGCCGGTGCAGTAGCTGTCACGCCGGTCGGGCCAAACGTCACGAGCAGGAGCGCTACCAAGACCGCCATGCGGTCGTCGGGTCTGCGCCAGATAATGAGTGTGCTGACCACCAAACACACCACTATGGTGACAAGCAGGAGCCCGACGGTAAACGCGGCATAATCACCGAGAGACAGGCCGATCCCTTTGAGCGTCTCTGCTTGTGAGTGAGTGAGTTGCTGGTATTGGCATGCGGTCGGAGCACAAGGAGTTTGCAGTTGTGCCACGTACACTGGGAGACTGGCAAAGAAGATCGCCAGGGTGAGGATTACCAGCGCGAGCCACACGCCTCGGGCAAGCACGAGCCAGCGCCCGTGCAAGCGTGTGTAACTGCGTCTTTCACGGCTCTCAGTCACTGCGGTTGGCGCATGCTCAACGTTCATCGGTGCGCTCCCTGTTTGCTGTCCTGGTCCTGTCGTGGATGGTTCTGTCGGCGCTCAGCAGACAGCAAGCGCCTTCTACTGTCTCTCCCATAATACCACAGATACCGTCCTCCAATCGTTACGAAAAGCGTTACGACTGTCAGACCTGGCAAACCTTCGTGTAATCAATGCTGCTTCTCTCATGAAGCTCAGCAGGAAACTTGACTTTTTCAACAGGCTGCGAACGATTGTGAGATGGCTCATCTGCTCAAGCCTGCCCCAAAACCAACATGCTCCCCGCCTCTTCAACGACCTCTTTGGTCACCATCCGGAGTTCGTTGATTTCCAGAAGCCGCTCGATCTGCATCAGCAGACGGTGGAGCACGCGAAAATTTCCGCCGGTGATCCGAATAAGCGCGCTGATCGCTTCTTGATCGGTAAAATCCTCAACTCGGATCTTCATTCCGCGCTCGCTCCAGCGCTTTTCCAGGAGCGAGCGCGTTTCTTCTTCAGCAAGCACCCGAAACTGGTGGACAAACCCGACACGGGAATGCAGTTGGGGATAGCGTGCCAGGCGCTTCTCCAATCCTGGCATGCCGATTAAGATCATCCCGAAATGGCCCCGGCCGTAGAGATCGCGGAGCTGCTCCAGTCCAGCTTCTTTGTGCATCGACTCATATGATGCTTGACACATCTTCAAAGTGTCCGTTGCGAGAAGCCCCTGGCTACTTATGTCAGTTGTCGGATAATCGGTTCGTATGTACCCTCGCCAGGATGGTGGCTCATGCTCTGCTTGAGAGAACATCGAGAAGCTTGCGAGGCTCATCTCGCTTCCAGCAGGATCTCTTCTGTTCTTCAAAATCCAACAGGCACACGAACCGCAGAGGCGTCCGGATCTCCTGTGAGCAGGGTGTTACTCAGTGCTTGTCGGCTCCCCCAAAGAGCCACACTAACCCTCGGGAAACAGCGGCCGGAAAGACCGTGACATGGTGCTCGTCAGGGAAAACGACGCTCTCCACCTTGAGGTTCGGATAGCCCCGGTTGCTGAGGCGGTGGGTGAGCTTCTCTAGATCACTGACCATGTGAGCACCGCTCAGCAGCTCCTCCATCGCCCTGGTAGATGGAGGCGGCCAGCTCCTGTGCGGGTTTTCTTCTGTCTCACCTACGGCACAAAAGACCTGCGCGGCCAGATCAGTGTGCTGCTTTGCCCAGGCCTCTTCATAGGAGAAACAGATCGCCTCATCCCAGAAGATCGACGGACTGACGAGCAGGTAGCGCCTGAAGGTCTCAGGCCGATGGAAGAGCGTATAGAGCCCGAACAGGCCACTGAGGGACCATCCGATAAGCGTGCGATCCGTCGGATGAACTCGATAGCGCGCCTGGATGCCTGCAATGACCTCTTCGATGAGGCATTGGAGAAACAGCGGCCCTCCTCCCACACCAAGTGAGGTATCTGCTACCATCACTGGCTCCACTGCTGGGAACGGTGCCGCCGTCGGGGTGAGATCCCGGTTTCGCCGCGCTATATTCTGCGTCAGAGGTGCCAGGGGGTAGCCAACTCCTACCACCAGCGGTTGTGGGAAGTGGCCTGACGAGAACAGCGCGAACGCACGGGTACAACTGGCGACGATATTGAAAGTGATGGTTTGGTCGAGAACGTAGAGCGTCGGCAGCGGTTCAGTCGTCATCTCATACATGGGCGGCGTGGCAACGGTGATCGCCAGGCGATCACCCAGCAGGTACGAGTCGAATTCATACCCTGCGAAGTTAGCAACGGGAGTGGGCCGTCCCTCGGTCCACTCGTTGTGCGATCCCTGTGTCATCCTACTTCTTCCTCCTTTTTTCGTTGGATGGGTGAAGGAACAAAAACGCTGGTGGAAACGCAAGCAGCCGTTCCTCTTGCGAACCTGCTCTACTCCTCCAGAAAGGCCAGCACATCCCGGTTGAACTCATCTGCACGTTCTAAGGGCACAAGATGACCGGTGTTGAGATACAGAATGAGCCTGGCTCCTTTGATATGCTGCGCCAGGTAGCGGCCGTTCTCGGGTGCCTCTGCGTCGAGTTCCCCGTGAACGACCAGGGTGGGAGCCTGGATGCGATCCAGTTGCCCGGACACATCATATGCCCGAGCCGCCTGTTCCTGTCGAATGGCCGCCTCCCGACTCTGGGGAGGGGGGGCCCATTCGGCAATCCTGTCCCGGTCTTCTGGGTGACTTTCAAAGTAGCCGGGGGCGGTGGTCATGGCCAAGACGCGCTTTATGCGTTCGCCGACCTCCAATTGCTCGTCGAGGAGGAGTTGCCTCTGCCGGGCCATCAGTTCTGGGCTGGGCGGGATACGAACGCTGCTGCCAGCGAAGGTAGCGACGAGCACCAGCTTCTCGACCCGTTCAGGATGACGCAGGGCCATCTGCAAGGCGACAAATCCTCCCAGAGAGACACCAACCACGTGCGTCCGCTGCACCCCTAACACGGCGAGGAAGGCAGCGGCCGCATCGGCCAGATCGGCTATGGTGTAGGGTTCGGACACGGGATCACTGTCGCCCGTATCACGATAGTCCAACGCAATGGTCCGAAAAGCGCGACCGAAGACTTCGAGTTGTTTGTACCAGGTCAACCTGTTGGCGCCACGTCCGGTGAGCAATAACACGGTTCCCTGTGGATGGGGTGGACTGACTTCGTCGTAGGCTATTCTCCGACCATCAATCATCACAAACGAAGGCTCTTTGACTGGCATAGGGATGCTCCTTTCCATGCTGCGATCTCCGCGCACGCACTGCTTTATCGACTGCAAAAGCACCACATCTTCAGCTCTTGCAATAAGTATACTAGAGGTTTCCTGAACATGCGAATTTTTGACGCAACTCAAGATTAACCTTGAATTGCGTCAAATCACACGTAGTTGCTTGATGAGGCTGTCGTTATCTTGATAGGTCCAGCGCTCCGTAATCTTCCCATGCACCACCCGAAAGATGTTGTTGCCATGCCAGCAGATCCGCCGGTGGGTTGCTGGATAGCCCAGAAATTCCCCCTGGTGTGTGCCATTCACAATCCAGTGCATCACGACATACTCCCCTTCAGCGATGATATGCTTATACGCAAACGTCAGGTCAGGGAAGGCGCCTTTCAGCAGGTGACAGCGCGCTTTGAAGCGCTCCAGCCCAGGCATCACTTCACCGGAAGGAGCGTGGTCCACAAAATCGGAGGCGAAGATGGCATCCAGATCGTCGACGGTGCCCTGGTGCCACACTTCGCCCCAGCGCAGAGCAACGGCTTTACTTTCTTCTGTCGAGGACATTGAACATTTCCTTACCGTTCATCATGTACGCCACCCGAACCGAGGCGGGAAGCTGGCGCTTGTTCTCCTTGGGAGAAAGGTTCGATAGTCGGTTGCATACGAATTTCCTCCTTGTTCTTTCACGAGATAGATGTATCTTTGGAGAAGAAGCTACGGAAGATCTCATCCATATGCTTCCTGGCCAGGGACAGGTGTCCCTCTCCTGGCACGAAGGTCGCCTGGCAGTTGGGGATGGCGCGAGCGATGGCATGCCCCATCGTCACAGGAGCATTGACATCGGCCTCTCCATGCCAGAGATAGGTGGGCACCTGGATCTCTTCGAGTCGGAATCCCCAGGGTCGTGCGCAGAGTACAAAATCCCAGGTCGCTCCGCGTGTGCCGGTGCGAAAGGCTTCTCGTGTACTGGCTAAGAGCGTATTCAAGAACTCGTCATTCTCAAGCACGGCGACGTCAGCCGCCGGCAGGCGGCGGTTGCTCAGGGCTTGCTTTCGGACTCGCTCTGGCTTGTTCGTACTGCGAGCCATATTCTGCATCATCAAGTTGACTGCCCAGGGAGCATGACGTGCCAGGCGGAAGAGCAGGCGAACGCTGGGAAGCATCCCCGTGGTGGCATCAGGAAAAGTGAGCGGACCCGCTGGCGAAACAAAGGCGGCTTTCGTCACGCGCTCCGGCAGTTTGTAGGCCGTGGCCGCCACCCGATATCCCCATCGCGGCAAAACGATCAAGGTGCAGGCTATCGGCAAGGGCCTCCACATCGTGCGTCCAGGCGAGAATGGTTCGCTTTGGTTGAACATCAGAGAGTCCATGCCCCGGTCGTTCAGGTGCCACCATGCGGACTCCTGCGTCCCGGGCGGCAGCATCGAATACCTGCGCCTGGAGTCGTGAGCCAGGAGTACCGTGAAAGAAGAGGAGCGGCATCCCATCTGGATCACCGTATTCCGCGTAGCCCAGTTGCCGTCCATCTGGCAAGCGGATGGTCTTGCCGGTCATCGTCGTTTGCATAAGCCCACTTCCTTTCTCCTGTTGCTCGGAACGAATGTTGCCTATGAGAGTCAGTCGATACAATGATAACTGAAAAGAATAACTGGTTGTGTTCTTCACCTATTCTCGCAGATTAATTACGAACGTCAAATGGGCGCAGGAAAGGGGTTGGCTCGAAATTGAGGAATGCGGGTGGCACTATGTTCAAGGTTGGGCCGAGTGCAGCCGCTTCCTGGTTCAGCAGATCGGGATTGGTAGAATCGTCCCACTTTCCAGTATCCAGCCGATGGATAAGCGTTTGGAAGGCAGTCAGCGTCTCTGCGGGGGTGAAGGTGCAGTGACCGGCGCGCTGGACGAAGAGCTCACGCAGCAGCGAGGAGTCCTTCGCCGCGCGAACCACACTCGCGTACGCTTGCTCATTCTGGTTGACCACCCAGCCGTCGCCCGTCGTATGCATGGTGAGGACAGGAATCTTCACGTCCCCATTGAAAATGATGTAGCTGCTCAGATACTGCAGGGCTCCTGGATCCGCCTGGATCCGCGGAGCCGCTGCCAGGGTGGAGAGGTCACTCTGCAAACTCAGCCTGGCCTGCTGGTAGAGAGCCTGGACTTCATTGTAGTCGGCTGAGCGCTCCAGTTGCTGGGAGTAGTTCACCCCTGTATTCCAGGAGGGATTGCCAGCGGCACGCGCCTCCAGTTCAGCGCGACCAAGGAAGACAAAAGCCAGGTCAATCTGGCGTATCCAGAGGAATTGATTCTGCTCCTGAGTTGTCACATCCTGGCTTGCCGGTTCTGGGGAGGCGGGGTCAAACCAGCCAGGAAGATCGGCCAGAGCCGCCATCAGGGCGATGCGTGCTCTGCCCGCAGCGGTTTGCTGTGCAGCTGCAAGAATGCCCTCGGCCTGGTTGAACGTCCCTGTGGGATCAGTGAGGTGGACGAGAGAAAGGGAGCTCCCCGCCAGCAGGGCGTTAAAGGCAAACGCTCCATCTAGTCCCTGGTTCCAGTTCCCGACGCTGCCGGCCAGCGGCCCACACAGAGGCAAAGCACCCGCGAAACGGTCAGGGTACAGCTGGACCAGGCCAGCCGTGATGATCCCACCCAGAGAGTTGCCTGCCGCTATAGTGCGGCTGGGATGGCCGCAGGTCGCGTTGAAGAAATCCAGCAAGGCAATCTGATCGTGGAAGGCCTGCTGGACTGCCCAGCCGTTCTGGCTGTAAGACGAGCCAGCCTCCGCATAGCCCTGCTGCAAGAGTGCCTTAACCATAGGATTGCTGACATCAACTGCCGGGTTAAGGAGCGGTTGGTTGGGAAAGACATAGCCGTGACTGTAGAGGATCAGCGTTCCTTTCCAGTTGGACGGGACGGCAATCGTGTAGTTGGCTCCCCCGAGCGTTCCCTCAAGGACGTTCGTTCCGTTGGGGTCGATACAACTGCTGGGGGCAGCATGGGTAATGCTGGGGGGAGTCACCATCAAGCCACTCAGAAGGAGAAACAGCACAATCAGACAAAGCAGATAGCGTTTCATCATGAGCTCAAACCTCTTTTCTTGAAAAGTGGTCCAACAAAGAGAGTATGACGAGCTTGAAAATCTTGCTTCAATGAGCAAACAGGCTCCGGTGTTCCGGGCGGGAGCATCGAATATCTTTGCCTGGAGTCGTGATCCAGGGATACCATGAAAGAAAGGGAGCGGCACCCCATCAGGATCACCGTCTGGTAAGCGGAGAGACTTGTCGGTTGTTGTCTGCGTCAGCCCACTTCCTTCGCAACCTGTCCGAGTCCTGGGATGGCTCCTATTTGCTGTAACAGGCTGAAGGTGTCATAGAGGAAACGGTACTCGATCACCTTGCCCTGAGCAAAGCGGTACAAATCGACGACTCGGAAAGACACTTGCTTGTTGGTGGCGGGAATATTGCGCCACGGCCCTACATGAGTCACCCGCAGATTTGACCAGGTCATGACTATATCGCCTTCTGCAACGATCTCCTCTAGCGTCCCGCTGGCATCAGAAAAGGCTCCCAGTGCTCCCGACATAAATTGTTTATAGCCTTCGAAGGTTGGTGGGAGGCCATAAAAAGCCAGGTCAGGAAAAGTACAGGCTGGATCACACATGGCTTCAAATAAGGCTACCCCTGCTTGCGGTCCCTCCTTCGCTTCGACTTCTGCTCCACGAAGGATGATAGCTTTGTTCTCTTCTGCTGACATAGAGCTATTCCTTTCATAATGTTAGAGATAGACAATCGCTTGCTCAGCCTCTCCAGACGGATACTCATACATTGCCTCAAATCGCAGCCCGCTTTGTCATAGCGATCTCGGCCTTCCCAATAGATTGCTGTTCCAGAGTGCCTCCTCCCGGTTTGGAGGGGGTGGCACAGGATCATGAGTGAGAGAGGGGACTAGCTGGCCTGTCCTGGCGCAGGGATCACGCCGAGTTGTTGCAGCATGCCCAAGTTGTCAGCTTCGAGCCAGACTTCTGCGGTCCTCCCATTGGGATCGTGGCGGACGATGGCGATCCCTGTCAGGTGGTACTGCTTGCCCGTCGCTGGGATGCCCATGATGTCGCCTTGGTGCGTGCCGCTCTCCGTGAAGCGAATGACGGACTTGTCCCCTTCCGCAAGCTGGTCTTCAATCGTGAATTGGAGGTCGGGGAAGGCGGTGAAGGCCTGCGAGAGGGCCTGTTTGTAGGCTTCTACCCCCTGTGTGGTCATGAGGCCACTATGGACCACTATGTCAGGGGCACACACCTCATCGAAGACGGCCAGATTTCTCTGATTCATGGCTTCAGTGACACGACGATCTTTGGCCTTGAGTTCTTCGGGTGACATAGAGCTACTCCTTTCTCCTGGTGGCTTCCTGAAGGCAGGGGTGCCTTCAGCAAACGAGATGTACTCTCAACGTTGGGGTTCCTGCAAAAGTGTATCATAATGAAGTGAAGAGACGCATCGCCAGAACAGGGTAATGCTTGTAGAGGAAAGGATGCACTTGGGCAAAGCATCTAGCCCAAAATGATTACATACTCTTGAAGTCAAAAGGAAATCTCTTCTCTGGAGAGCCCTTGCCCTCACACCAACTTCTGTTCCCACGCAAAGCGCGTCGCTGCACTGCGGGAGGTGACGCCCAGTTTGCTATGAATCGCACGGATATGCGCATGCACCGTGTGGGGACTGACGGTCAGTCTCTCAGCAATCTGGGCATTGGTCAGTCCTTGTGCGACCAGGCGCAGCACCTGCACTTCGCGTGCGGTGAGTCCCGCGGGGTACCCGGGTGATGTGGTTGGAGCAGTGCTCGGCTGCGCCTGCGAGAGTTCTGGAGCGGTGGACTGCGATAGGAGTGTAACTTCTTCTTCAGCCAGGACCTGTTCCGGGGTCATCGTTCGCCCTTTGGCCCACGCTGCCGCAAACGCTGGTTCGCCCAGCTGTGCCCGGGCACGAGCAACGGCACGTTCGTACCCTGGGCGTACAATGACCGCAACCAGTCCAAACGTGATTTCATAGAATGCTTCTGCTGCTCCCCAGAGTTGTGCCGCCCATTCAAGGTGTCCCTGGGCGGCGGCCACCATTCCTAATCCTTGCAAGCAGGGAGCCATATACCATTGGGCACCTACCTCTCTGAGCGTCAGCAGGCAGCGTTCATACTTGCTGTGTGCAGCGGGGTAGTCACCGCGGTCGAAGGCCAACTGAGCGAGCAGGATGGACGGATGGCTGGCACTCACGCGGTCTCCTGATGCGGAAAACAGCGCCAGACTCTCTTCAGCTAGGGTGCGCGCTCTGCTGGGATCCCCATTAGCATGGGCCTCAGACGCCAAAATAAAGAGCACATGGGCCATGTTCCACTGATCTCCCAACGCTCGCAGTAGCGGCAATGCCTCTTCACAGTAGGGATGGACCTGCTCGTAGTTTCCCTGCAGGTACGCGATATTAGCCAGGCCAACGAGTATCCCTGCTATGCTCGCGCTGTCGCCCACTGTTCGATACAGCGCCAGGCTCTCCTCACCAAAGGCGGTGGCTTGCTTATATCTCCCGAGGTAGAATGCCAGGGCTGCTATACTGTGGAGTGCCTTCGCCCGCACGCTGGCTGCTCCTGTTGCGCACATGGGAAGGATCTGCTCCATCCAGTGCCATCCTTCATGGACATGCCCTCCTATAATCCAGTAATACCACATGGCTCCACTCAGCCGTGACGCGACCTCCAGCTCCCCAGTTTCGATCGACCACCGCAAGACGGTGCGCAGGTTATCCATCTCACCTCTCAAGCGACGGACCCAGTGCATCTGTTCTGCCGTGTGCAGTTTGCCTTCCGCCTCCTCCATCAGGCTGACATAATAGTCCGCGTGCGCACGGCGCACCAGTTCGGCTTCCCCACAGCGCTCCAGGCATTCTTGCGCATACTCTCGGATCGTCTCCAGCATCCCGAGGCGCGGCTCCTGCCCCTCGTGCTCTGTGAGCTGCAGCAAGCTCTTGTCGATGAGGGAAGCCACGCCATCTAAGACCTGTCCCGCTGCATGGTCCTCACCAAGCGCAGCCCACAGCGCCTCAACCGCCGAAAGCGTGCAACCGCCGGCGAAGACCGAAAGGCACCGGAAGAGCTGCTGTTCTTCTGCAAGCAGCAGATCATAGCTCCACCCGATGGCCTTGCGCAGCGTTTGGTGGCGCTCGGGCAGGCTCCAGGCCCCACGCGTGAGGAGTCCGAGCCGCGAGGAGAGACGATCCAGCAGGTTCTGCGGGGAAAGAACGCCGACGCGAGCGGCCGCCAATTCGATGGCCAGCGGCAGGCCGTCCAGGCGCACACAGATTTCGGCAATGGCTCGCGCGTTGGCTGAGGTGAGCTGGAAGTCTGGCCGAATAGCCTGTGCCCGCTGCACGAAGAAGGCGATCGAAGCCGTGTGAGCCAGTACCTCCAGGTCTGGAAGTCGAGAGAGGTCAGGCAACGCCAGCGGAGCAAGCGGGAACAAGTATTCGGCCCGCACCCTCAAGGCGCTCCGGCTGGTGACGACGATTTTGAGCGAAGGGCATGCCGCAAGCAGGTCTTCCACATCAGAGGCTGCCGGCAGCAGGTGCTCGAAGTTATCGAGCAGCAGGAGCAGATGCTGGTCGCCCAACGTCCTCTTCACCTGTTCAACCATGGGCTGCGGCCCGTTCTCCCTGATCCCAAGTTCCCTGGCAAGCGTGGGAACCACCAGACCAGGATCGCGCAGTGCTGCCAGCTCGACGAAGCAGACGCCATCCGCAAAGCAGGAACGCAGCGACGTCGCCACCTCCAGGCTCAGGCGGGTTTTGCCCACACCGGCCGCACCGAGAAGGGTCAGCAAGCGCAGATGTTGCTGGGTGAGGAAGGTTCCGATGGCTGCGACCTCTCGCTCCCGCCCAAGCAGCGGGGTGAACGTTGCAGGAACCCTCCATATCGGTGAAGATGTGTGCGTGTGTTCACCAGAAGCCATCGCTGTCCCTCCTGTGTATGCTCACGATGCGTTCATACCAGTTCTGTCCACCCAATGCACTCCATGTCCTATTGGAGTTCTTGCTTCTTGCATTTTTTTCTGTGGAAAAGGGAGATACATCTCAGTGTCGCAAGAAACGAACGGTTTTGAGACAACTCATCTTCGCGAGACTTACCCCAGGACCAATCTTTCCCGTGCTTTTTCCACCACCTCTTTGGTCACGGTCCGCAGGTGGTTGATTTCCAAAATACGCTCAATCTGCATCAGCAAACGGTGAATGACACGAAAGTTGCCCCCGGTAATCCGCACAATGGCAGCCAGAGCCTCCTGATCCGTAAAATCATCGACGCGAATATGCATACCCAGGTGACTCCAGCGCTGTTCGAGCAGCCACCTGGTCTCCTCCTCTGAGAGCACGCGGAACTGATGCGCAAATCCCACACGGGAATACAATTGGGGGTAGCGCGCCAAACTCTTTTCCAATCCTGGTTGACCAATCAAGACTAACCCAAAGTTCCCTCGGTCATAGAGGTCGCGGAGCTGTTCGAGCCCCGCCATTTTGAGGCGTTGAGCTTCATCGACGATCACTAACTCGGTTCGTTTTGGCAGACGATAGGCCATGAGAAAGTCATCCTTCCCACGACTCGCCTGTTCGGCTGCTTCGACTAAATAGGAAAGCGTCGCAGAGAGCGCCATGACCTCACGCTCGATGCGTGAGGCGGTAACAGTCACCGGAGCTGTATAGTACACGGTCCGACAGGAGAGCACCTCGGTGAAAGCAGGAGCGCCGGGGGTCGCGAACGGCTTGTGAGGAAACTGCTCGTCGAGATGGCGTCGCCCAACCAGCGTAAACAGCTCTTCAGGAAATAACGGAGAAAGCAGGTCCCAGTTGGCATATTCTTGCGCAGAGCGCGTTTTTCCCGCTCCTGGAACCCCATGACAGATCCCAATATAGCGATATTTTCGACAGGAATCGCAGAATTCGCCAAAGCGGAGATGCTCCTTGGTAGCAGCAAACACCAGTTCTTTCGTCTCAGGCTCCTCACTCATTGATATATCCCTTCAGTCGCGGGCGTCCCACAAGCTCTGGTTCTGAAACCTGCATCCGTGGAATCGGCGCTTCTTCTTGATGGACAGCGAGAAAGTGTTCCACGACGGCTGCGCGTGAGGACAGTCCAGCCCGGACCAGCTTGCGGCGCTCGCTTCGCGCCTTTTCGATTTCCTTCAAACTCACGGTCTGACCAGAAAGCTCCTGGCAGACGGCACGACACAAAAAACGATCCTGGTAGAAGACATGGATCACGGCCATGTCCGCCGGATCGTAGCGAATGAGCACCTCTTCTTTGACATAGGCGGCCAGGGTTGGGTCGATATAGCGCTGCCCCTGAAAGCGGATACCATCTTGCTGCACACGACGCGTCTTTGCCACGGTAAGCAGCAAGAGGTCGAGACGTTCGAGAGAATCGGGCATGCGAGGAAGAAACCCGCCTCTCTCCCAGCGCTCGGCAGGCTGGCACTCGATTTCACTATGAACCCGTTGGTGATACTCCTCAAGCAACCAGGTCCGAAACTTCTGCTCAAAGACTGGCAGCGTCAGCGTTGCTTTCCCCGCTTTGTATCCAGCAGGAGCATAGCCAGGCAGATCTTGGAGAAAGAGCTCGTTCACACTTCTGAAGAAGCGTTCGATCTTGCCCCGTCCACGAGGGACCCCCTTTTCCGAAAAGATCAGTTCGATACCCAGATCAACTGCCACCTGCTCCATATGCTTGCTGGTAAAGTCGCTGCCATGATCGGTGTAGAAGACGCTTGGGATCCCACAGATATGCCAGTGTGGCTCTTCTTTGCGCCAGATCGCTTGGCGAAGGGCTAACGCCGTGGTCAGTGCGGTGGATTCTTGGAAACTGAGCCGGAAGCTGGCAATGGCGCGACTGTAATCGTCTTCGATCACGGTTAACCAGGGTCGGGCAGGCTCGCCTGCTTCATCCAGCAGCACAATATCCAGTGGGGTATGATCCGCTTGCCACATCGCGTTGGCATGGGTGGCTTCTCGCCGATAGAGCAGATCAAATTCCTCACGGTAGGCCGCCGCCCCTTGGTGAGCAAGCGTCACGAGTGCAGGATCGAGGTTCTTGATGATGTGGCGAACGCGGTCATAGCTGGGAGGGTTCCACCCTTGTTCGCGGGCTATGGCGGTGACCTGGCGATGAATAGCGGCCATCGAACGTGGAGGGGTTTGTAAGGCCAGCCCTTCAATCAGAGTAATCGCATCGAGGGGCAAGCGACGCGACTTTCCTTTGTCAGAACGCGCCTTCGCGTCAGCTAAACCAGCCAGGCCCTTCTCACGATACCGCTTCACCCATCGCCTTACCGTGCTCGCAGGGATGTTGTGGGTACGCGCCACCTGGGCCTGGGTGATTCCATCCTCCAGAGCCGGACGAATGATCGTCAAGCGCGTGTGTGCTTGTGCTCTTTGGTCCTCTGAAAGGGCCGTAAGTGGGACAGACGATACCGCCATGACAAGCTCTCTTCCCTATGCCAGAAACCACGTGGATGCTCTCCTTCCCAGTATAGCCGACTGCTCACGTAATTGTCAAAATTCTGCTCACGTAATTCCAAAATTTACACCCTGAGAAGCCAAAGGAGGAGACATACTCTCGGCAGGACAATTGTCCGAAAATCAACAGCTTAATGTCAAAATTTACAGCTGTGCCTCGGTCTCTCCATCGCTAAGAGAAGAAAAAGGCCATGCTGGCATGACGCTAGATACGTATCACATTTTGCCGCCATCGAGTGATCACATGTACACACAAAGGGCTTGACAAAATGAAAAAAGGTGTATATACTCCTAATTATGAACGAACACTTGCATCAACCAAACGCAGCTCAATTGGCTGAGATTGAGGCGACGTGTGCATGCTTGAATGTGCGCAAGGCAGCACGCGCCATCACGCAACTCTTTGATGAGGTGCTGCAGCCGACTGGGTTGCGGTCAACCCAGTTCACTCTGCTGGTCGTCGTTGCCAGGCTTCGTGAAGCGCCCGTGACGCAGCTCTCTCGGGAACTGGTCATGGACCGCACGACGCTCGCACGCAACCTGAAGCCATGCGTCCGCCAGGGGCTCCTCACGATTGAGGCAGGGACGGACCGGCGCAGGCACCTGGTGCGGCTGACTGAACG
>Ga0070708_100000466_pt1 | contig 30496 bp, 26 predicted proteins | sample KBSK5503metaG_FD_65469 | JGI IMG/M metagenome (GOLD analysis project Ga0070708, IMG submission 65469) | Corn, switchgrass and miscanthus rhizosphere microbial communities from Kellogg Biological Station, Michigan, USA - KBS K5-50-3 metaG | ecosystem: Host-associated > Plants > Roots >... | reverse complement strand
GCCTCGGCGGTGAGGTGCTCGTCGCCAGCGTCCCGTCCGAGGAGGACGGTGGGCAGGGCATGCTCGCGGCGATCCGCGCCGGCGCGACCGGCGAGATGGCGGTCATCACCGAGCCGACCGGGCTCGACATCGTCGTCGCCCACGCGGGCGCCATCACGTTCCGGCTGACGGTACCCGGCCGCGCGGCGCACGCCTCGGTGCGGCGCGACGGCGTGTCCGCGCTCGACAACCTGCAGACCCTCGTGCGCGCCCTCGAAGAGGACGAGACCGCGCGGAACGCGGCCGAGACGGATCCGCTGATGACCGTCCACGGCCTGCCCTACGCGACGATCATCGGCAAGGTCGCGGGCGGCGACTGGGCCTCGACGGTCATGGATCGGGTCGTCGCCGAGGGTCGCTATGGCGTCAGGCTCGGCCAGACATGGCGCGACGCCGAGGCGGACTTGCGTCGGAGCATCGAGGCGGCCTGTGCCGCCGACCCCTTCCTGCGCGAGCAGCCCGCGATCGTCGAGCTCGTGGGTGGGCGCTTCTCGTCGTCGCGCATCGCCTCGGACCATCCGCTGCCCGTCGGCCTTGCCGCGGTCGCGAGCGCGATCCTCGGTCGCGAGCTGGCCTTCCAGGGCGAGCCCTACGGCGCCGACATGCGCCTCCTCGTCAACGAGGGCGCGACGCCGACGGTGATCTTCGGGCCCGGCGACAAGCACCTGGCCCACAGCGCCGACGAGTGGGCCTCGGTCGACGAGGTCGTCACCTGCGCGCGGGCGCTGGCCTCCTGGCTCGTCCGCGAGCTGGTCGAGTAGCCAGTCGCGTCGCCGCCTAAGGAGTCGCCGCCGCTGCGATGGCCCCCCGCCGGTTGATCAGCAGCCAGACCGGCGCCAGGACGAGGGCGACACCCAGGAACCCGAGCGTCGAGAACCCCGCGGCCGCGACGACGGCGCCCGACCCCAGGCTTGCGACCGCGGAGGTCGTCCAGATGACGGCATCGGCGATGCCCTGGACCCGTGTCCGCTCCGCGAGCGCGACCGACGCGGAAAGGAGTGCGCTGCCCGCCACGAACCCGAGGTTCCAGCCCCAGCCGAGGAGGAACAGCGCCACGAACAGCAGCTCATCGCGTTCGGGTGGGGCGACGGCAGCGAGAAACGAGGCGGCGACGAGCACGCCGGTCCCGAGGAAGATCGTCCGGAGCGTCCCGATCCGCTGGCTGATCCAGCCGGAGAGCGGGGCGAGCGCGTACATGCCGGCCACGTGCCCGCTGATGACCACCCCGACGACCTCCAGGCCATGGTGGTGGGCCGTCAGATGGAGTGGCGTCATGGTCATGATCAGGACCATGGTCGCCTGGCCCGCGATGAGGGCAGCCATGGCGGCCACGACGGCCGGCCGGCTGAACACCTCGCGAACCGAGATCGCGGGCGGCTCAACGCCTTCGGTGGGCGTATGGACGGCGGACTCGTGGGCGAGGCCGAACGGATCGGGGCGCAGGAAGAAGAAGGTGACAGCCGCGGCGAGGCTCACGAACAGGATGGGGATGAGATAGGGACCGGCGAGTGTCGGGAGCCCGAGGGCCGGAGCGATCGACCCGGCCAGCGGCACGAGCGTGGGCCCGACCAGCCCACCGACGGTCGACCCCCACACGACGAGGCCGATGGCAACCGCGCGTCGGTTCGGCGGCACGAGGTCCGCCGCCGCGTACCGTGAGAGGTTGTTCGACGAGTTTCCGAAGCCGATGAGGAACGTGCCGAGCAGGAGCAGGGGGAACGAGCGGGTGATCACCGCGGTCGTGGCGAGACCCGCGCCTACCAGGCTCGCGAGATAGCCGGCCGTCAGCCCGAGCCGGCGGCCCCGCCTCGTCATGATCCACGACAGCCCGATGGCGCCCATCGCCGCGCCGAAGACAACCGTGGCACCCGGTGCCCCCGAGAGCGCGGCCGACCCGAGCAGCTCCTGGCCGACGATGGAGGCGACGGTCGAGGCGGCGATATGCCCGGTGCTGCCCAGGGCGGTGCTGGCGAAAAGGGCGATCCGCGTGCGGCTGCGCGCGGTGGCGATCGCCGCGGGACCGAGGTCCGCGGCCTCGTGGGCCATGAAGGACATCGGGCGATGATAGGTGCGCGCTAGTCGAACAAGGCCTCGAGCGCGGCGTCGAATGCCTCGGTGTGCCGATCGACGTCCGTCGCCGTCGTCACGGGCGACATCAGCGCCATGTTGTGGAACGGGGTCATGAGCACGCCCCGATTCATCACCCACAGGTGGAGCAGTCGCTCCAGCTCCGCGTCGGCGTGTGCGACCTGGTCGGCGCCGTCGTGCGGCGGCTCCGGCATGAAGTGGTACTCGGCTCGGGCGCCGAGTCGCGTCACGCTCCACGGCGCGCCATGGCGGCCGATCGACTCGTTCACGCCGTCTTCCCAGCGCTCGGCGAGGGGCATCATCCGCTCGAATGCGTCGACCGTGAGGACCTCGCCGAGCGCGGCCCGGGCAGCCGCCATCGACAGTGCGTAACCGGCGAGCGTGCCGCCGATCCCGCCGACGTCGGCGTCTTCCCAGGGCACGGCGGCGCGGGTCCGCTCCGCCACGTCCGAGGTCATCCCGTAGGCCGCCACCGGGATGCCACCGCCGATGGTCTTGCCGATCACGAGCATGTCCGGCTCGTAGCCACCGGCGCCGGTGACCCCGCCAGGCCCGGCGCAGATCGTGTGCGTCTCGTCGTGGATCAGGATCGTGCCGTGGCGGCGCGTGATCTCGCGGACGGCCTCGAGGTAACCGGGCTCGGGTAGCACGATGCCCACATTGGTGAGCGCCGGCTCGATCAGGAGCGCCGCGACCTGGCCATCCTGCAATGCGAGCTCGAGCGCGTCGAGGTCGTTGTACGGCACGACGCGCGTCGTCTGCGCCGGATCGATCGCCGGGCCGAGGTTGCCGCGTCGGGCGACGGTGGTGCGCCGCTCGAACGGGTCGCCCGGTTCGCCGTCGAGGACCGCGATCGTCTCGTCGACCGAGCCGTGGTAGCAGTACTCGTGGACCGCCACCAGGGGTCGATCCGTGATCGCCCGGGCGATGCGCAGTGAGAAGCGATTGGCGTCGGTCGCGGTGAGCGTGAACTGCCACGATGGCAGCCCGAAGCGGCGTGCGAGCTCCTCGCCGACCCATGCCGCGTCCGCTGTGGGCAGCATGGTGGTGATCCCTCGGCGGAGCTGTCGTTCCACGGCCGCGACGACGGGCGCCGGGCCGTGGCCGGCCATAGCCCCGGTGTCACCGAGGCACAGGTCGACGTAGTCGTGCCCGTCGGCGCAGGTCGCGTGGGCGCCCGCGGCCGACTCGAGGAAGAGTGGAAACGGCCCCGCCCACTTGACCATCCAGTTCATGGGCACGCCGTCGAGGAGGCTCGCCCCGGCGCGCTCGTACAGGGCGCGGGTCCGTGGGTGGCGCTCGGCGAAGGTCGCGAGCTCGGGCTCCAGGAGGCCTCGAACCCGGTCGGCGCCGACGCCGGTGGGACTTGTCAGGGTCACGGCCGCCAGTGTGACGGCCGCGCGTTCAGTTGGTCGTGTGATCGGCCGGCCGGCCGATCAGGTCAGTCCAGGCGGCGGGTGTAGTTGCAGACGGGGCAGACGGCGACGCCGCGCTCCGGGTGCAGCTCGAGGAAGCTGGTGCAGCCGTTGGTCCGGCAGTACAGCCGGATTGCCAGCGAGCGCCGACGCATGCGGCGAATCGAGGCAGAGCGTCCAGTCATGGACGACTGGTAGGTGCGTGAAAGCATGTGATTCCTTGTTGTTCCTTGCCGCGACCCGGGGCGGTATGTGCCCTGGTCTGCGGACGGTTGGCTCGTCGCGGGTGGGGCGATCGAGCGGTTTTTCAGTGCCTGTTGGACGCGGGAGCGAGTCGAACCGGTTTCGTTTCTCGGTCGATGCTCAGACCTGCTGTCCCTTCTCGGCATTCACCTCTACGTTACTGAGCATGGGGTCAATTCCCCGTTCGTGTCAAATGCTCCGGTCGCGGCCGGGCCCTCGAAAGGCGCCAAAGCGCCCTCGTTGGACCCGCCGAAGGTCACCCTTCCGCTACACGTTCGGAGGCGGGCTCGGGCGCTGGGCTACCATTCAGGACTGTTAATCGAGCCTGAAGCAAGGCGAGGTTGACGTTCGTCGCGTGTCCGCCAGACTCGGCGGGCGATCATCAATCGTCGCAGTCGGGCGCGCGCGGCCGTCGCGCCCCGGGACAGATGCGCCAGCGAGCCACGTGCAGCGCCGGCGGTCCCGTGACATCGAACATGGAGGCTTGACGACCTTGTCCTCGCGACGTCTACGGGGAGTGCTGCTGACTTCCGCCCTCGTGCTGGCCACGCTGCCGGCGCTCGCGCCCGCGGTCATCGCGGCCGACGCCCTCTCGCTGACCACGCCCTTCCCGGCGGTGAGCGTCAGCCCCGGCAACCGGGTGAGCTTCAACCTCAGCGTCAAGACGAGCTCGTCTGCCCGCGTCGACCTGACGGTCGCGGGTGTGCCTGCCTCGTGGGTGGCGGCGCTCCATGGCGGTGGCTTCATCGTCAGCGCGGTCGAGACGAGCGGCACCGACGCGACCGAGGTGCGCCTGGATGTCGACGTGCCCGCGGACGCCACGGGCAAGACGCGGATCACGGTGACCGCCAAGGGGAACGGCGCCTCGGTCGACCTCCCACTCGACATCAACGCAGAGGCGAACGCCAGCGGCGAGGTCAAGGTCGAGTCCGACTACGAGAGTCTCCGCGGCTCATCCAGCCAGCCGTTCACGTTCAACCTCAACATCTCGAACCAGAAGGACCAGGACCTGACGTACTCCGCGACGGGCCAGGGTCCGGACGGCTGGACGGTCGATACCAAGCTGACCGGCAGCGCTCAGGCAGCGAGCGCCACCGTCAAGGCCGGCGGCACCTCGGGCGTCACGGTCACCGTCACCCCGGCTGACAACGCACCGGCGGATACCTACCCGATCCAGGTCACCACGACCGTCGGCGGGGAGGCATTCACGACCGACCTCTCCGTCGAGATCACCGGCAGCTACACGCTCACGCTGTCGACGCCGGACCAGGTGCTGTCCGCTCACGGCGCATCGGGCAACGTCACCGACCAGACGTTCACGATCACGAATACCGGTACCGCGCCGATCACGAACGTGACGATGTCGGCGAGCCCGCCCTCGAACTGGAAGATCGAGTTCGACCCGGCGACGACCGACGCGGTCCAGCCCGGCCAGGCAGTCAACGTGACGGCGCACGTCACGCCATCGGGCGATGCCATCGCCGGCGACTACGAGATCAAGTTCACCGCCAAGGCCAAGGAGGCCACCTCCGGCGACGATACGACGATCCGCTTCACAGTCGAGGCCTCGATCCTCGGCGCCATCGTCGGCGCTGCCCTGATCGTCGCTGCGATCGGCGGCCTGTACTGGGTCTTCCGGCGCTACGGGCGCCGGTAGGCGATGACCCTCAGCCCGACTCCGCCGCCGTCGACCGGCCCTGAGCGGCGCCTTCCGCGCAAGGGACGGCTCCGCCAGCGAGAGAAGATCCAGCTACCGGAGGACGCCGGCCCGATCGTGACCCGGCGCCTGTCCAAGCGCTACGGTGACCTCGTCGCCGTGGACAACCTCGACCTCGACGTCCGAGCCGGCGAGATCTTCGGCCTGCTCGGCCAGAACGGCGCGGGCAAGACGACGACGATCCTGATGCTCCTGGGCCTCGCCGAGCCGACCGCGGGCGTTGCTCGGGTCGTCGGCTTCGACCCGACGCGGTCGCCGCTCGAGGTGAAGCGCCGCGTCGGCTACCTGCCCGACAACGTCGGCTTCTACGACGGCATGACCGGGCGCGAGAACCTGCGCTACACGGCCCGGCTCAACGGGATCCGAGGCAGAGAGGCGGAGGCGAGAATCGGCGATTCCCTCGAGCAGGTGGGCATGACCGGCCGGGCCGACGACAAGGTCGACACGTACTCGCGGGGCATGCTCCAGCGGCTCGGAATCGCCGATGCGCTCCTGAAGGATCCCGCGGTCCTCATCCTCGACGAGCCAACCACGGCGATCGACCCGATCGGCGTCGTGGAGATCCTGGACCTGCTCCGCGGCCTCGTGCGCGACCGGGGCCTCGCCGTCCTCCTGTCGAGCCATCTCCTCGCGCAGGTACAGTCCGTGTGCGACCGGGTCGGCATCTTCGCCGCGGGCAAGCTGATCGGCGTCGGGACGGTGCCGGAGCTGGCCGCGCAGTTCGGCGAGGAGGCCGTCCGCATCGAGGTCGGCTTCGAAGGCATCGACAGGCGCGCGCACGAGTCGACGGCCAAGGTGCTGCGCGCCATCGAGGGCGTGTCCGAGGTTCGGACGCCCGAGCGAGCAGGGGAGCCGTTCACGGTGCTCGCGCTCCCGCGAGACGCAACCGGCACGGTCCGCGAGGCGATCCTCGCGAGTGCCGCGGCGAAGGGGCTGCGCCTCAATTCGATCCGGGAGGTCGTGCCCTCGCTCGACGACATCTATCGGCGAGCGCTCCATGCCCGCGGGCTCGCGGTCACGCGAGGTGCGGCCGCATGAGCGCGCAGACGAGCGCCATGTCCGATCCCGCAACCTCGCCCTCGAAACCGACCCTGAAGGCGCTCCGGCCCGGCTGGATCACGATCGCGGCCAAGGAGTTCGCCGACCACCTCCTGAGCGCGCGGCTGTACGTCCTGCTAGTGGTGCTCGGGATCGCTGCCCTCATCCCGCTGTACTTCGCGGCAGAGCGGATCCGCAGCGTCGCCGCCTCTGCAAGCACGACGCCGGCGGTGTTCCTCTTCCTGTTCCAGCTGAGCCCCGAGGGCATCCCGATCCTGCGGGTGGACCTGTGGATCGGCATCGCCGCGCCACTGCTCGGCGTCGCGTTCGCGTTCGACGCGGTCAACGGCGAGCGGCACGAAGGCACGCTCCCGAGGCTCCTGTCGCAGCCGATCCACCGCGACGACGTGATCAACGGCAAGTTCGCCGCAGGCCTCGCCATCATCTCGACGGCACTCGCCGCGGTCGTCCTCGTGATCACCGGCGTGGGTCTCCTGCGCCTCGGGATCGTCCCGGCGCAGTCCGAGATCGTGCGGGTCGTGATCTGGCTCATGACGACGATCCTGTATGTCGCCTTCTGGCTCGCCTTCGGTCTGCTGCTGTCCGTGGTCATCCGGCGCGCCGCGACGTCGGCCCTGGTCGCGTTCGGCACGTGGCTGTTCGTGGCCGTCCCGTTCTTCGGCCCGTTCCTGATCAGCTTCATCAGCAACGCGATCTCGCCGGATGACGCGAACGCCCGGCACCTCATCGGCCAGATCCTGCCGAGCACGCTGTACTCGGACATCTCGTCGGTGATCCTCAACCCGACCATCCAGACCACGTCGCGTGAGGTGACCGCGAGCCAGTACCTGCAGGCGCAGAGCTTCTTCCCCGACTCCGCCCTGTCGGTTACGCAGAGCCTGATCCTGATCTGGCCGGCGATCGTCGTTCTCTTCGGCCTCACGGTCGGGTGCTTTGCGCTCGCCTACGTCCGCTTCATGCGGCAGGAGGTTCGCGCCTAGCGGCCAGCCGGACCCGGCTGTCGGTCGGGCGGCGCGCGCAGGTCGAGCGCCGTGTCAGGCCGGCGGGTAGCCGGTGATCCTCCTGATCTCTCGATAGAGGGGTTTGAGGCGGTCGTACATCGGGAGGTAGACCGACCGGTAGAGGTCCTCGTAGGTTCGATTCGCGGCCGGATCGGGCTCGAAGCGGTCGGCGATGCGGACCATCGCGGCGACCGCGTCGACCGGATCGGGGTGGATCCCGAGGCCGAGCATCACGTCGATCGCAGCGCCGAGGCCCGCCGCCTCGTGCGTATGGGGGCGTGAGGCCGGCAGGCCGAAGACGTCGGCAAACAGCTGGACCGCAGCGCGCGACTGCGAGCCGCCCCCGGAGATCCGCAGCTCGCGGATGGGCACCTTGCTCCGTTTGACAGTGCGCTCGGCGCCCTCGCGGAGGGCGTAGGCGAGACCCTCCAGGATCGCCCGGTAGACGTGGGCACGGCCATGCACGTCGCCGAAACCGACCATCGCGCCCTTCGCCTCGGGCCCGGGGTAGCGAACGCCGGGCATCCAGTACGGCTGGAGGAGGAGGCCCATCGAGCCCGGCGGTGAGGCGGTCAGGAGCTCCTCGAACAGGGCCTCGGGCGGGATGTCCAGCGATCCGGCTCGAGCCACCTCGCTCGCGCCGAACTCGCGCTTGAACCACTCGACCATCCAGAAGCCGCGCATGACCTGCAGCTCGACGAGCCATGCGCCCGGGATCGCGGCGGGATACGGCGGCACGAGCGGGATCGCCTCGAGGTAGCGCCGATGCGTCGTGCCGATCGTCGCGGTCGTCCCGAACGACAGCGCCGCCACGTCCGGCTGGATCGAGCCGGAGCCGAGGGCCTCGCACTGCTTGTCGCCGGCGGCGGCGATCAGCGGGAGGCCGGCCGAGAGGCCGAGGTGCTCGGCGGCGGACGGCGTCAGCCGGCCGAGCGTCCCGGTGGGTGCCACGAGGCGCGGGAGCCACGCGCGGTCGAACGGCGCGACCTGCCACTTCCAGTCGAGCCGGCTTACCCATTCGCCGCGCTTGAAGTCGAACGGCAGGTAGCCGACCTGGGCCGCTGCCGAGTCGACCCACTCCCCGGTGAGGCGAGCCGTCAGCCACGACGACAGCACGCCATAGCGCCGGATCCTCTTCCACACCGCCGGTTCATTGCGCTCGATCCAGTTCGCCTCGGCGTCGGCCTGGAAGCGGGCAACGGTATCGCGCGTCCCGGTGAGGCGGAATGCGAGCCCCCAGAGCCCGCCGATGGGCCGCAGCCCGTCGGTGCGACGCTGGTCGAGCCAGACGATCGCCGGCCGAAGCGGTGTCCCGTCCTCGTCGGCGACGACGAGGGTGACGCGCTGGGTGGTGAGCGCGACACCGGCGACCGCGTTCGGGCCGACCGGTGAGGCGGCTGCTCCCGCGGCGGCCCACAGCTTCCGGCACGCCTCGCCGATGGCGGCCCACCACACCTCGGGGTCCTGCTCGGCCCAGCCCGGTTGTGGCGAGACGTACGGCTCGATCGGGACCCGGCCCATCGCGACGAGGTTGCCGTCGGGGTCGAACAGGATGGCGCGGACGCTCTGCGTCCCGACGTCGATCGCCAGCGCGTGGTCGGCCGAGCCTCCCGCTGCCACGCTCCTATGGTGCCTGAGCGAGGCGCCTCAATACGGCGGCCACGGGATGGCCGGCCAGTCGGGATTCGGGCTGGGGAACCGCCCCGTCCGGAGGAGGTCGACGACCCTCGCCCGCGTGGCCGCGACCTCATCCGCGGCGAGGAGGTCCAGGAGCGCCGTACCGAGGGTGCCGGGCGTCGCGGCCGAGCCGAGGCCATCGCGAACGCGCGCAAGCCCCGCGACCTCCTCGGGCTCGAACTCCTCGCCCTCCCAGGCCCACAGGACGGTTCGCAGCTTGGGCACGGGCGAGAAGGTCACCCCGTGATCGACCGCGTGGAGATGGCCGCCGGGGCGAGGCAGAAGGTGGCCGGCCTTCCGATCGGTGTTGTTCACGATCGCGTCGAATGTGGCAACACGCCGCAGCCGTGGGTCCGCGTCGTTGACCATCGCGATGACGTCCGCCTCGGGATCTGCGTCGACCCACCGCTGGAGCATGCCCTCGCCGTGCGGCCCGTCGCGGAGCACGGTCGGCGGGACGATGCCCCAGCCGAGCTCCTCGGAGACGAGGTACGCCGCGACCTCCCGCCGGGTCAGCGTGCCGATCGGGAAGTCGAAGAGGGGCCGCTCGCCGCGTGTCGGCTTCCAGACCGCGAGCAGGTCGTCCTCGGCGAGGGGCCGGCCGAGCTCGTCCGCGGTCGGGGAGGACGGCCAGACGCGGACGACCATCGCGTTGTTTGACGAGCCGATCAGCCGCCCGATGACCTCGAGCTCGCCGTCGCGCAGCCGGTGGAGGAGCCCATCGCCGCCGGCGGGCGGGGTCACCTGGGTGGGCGCCGGATCAGTTGACGTAATGGCCGTTCTTGCGCGGGCAGATGTGGCCGGTGGCGTCGAGTGGGTTGCCGCACAGCGGACAGGGCGGCCGGCCGGCACGGATCACCCGGAAGGCACGCTCGACAAACGAGCGCGCGGCGCCCGCCGTGAGGCGGACACGGAGCAGGTCGGGGCCGTCCTCGTCGTCGTCATCGAGCTCGACCACTGCCTCGCCCTCGCCCTCCTCGTCCTCGTCGCCCGGTGCGCGGGCCTCGATCAGGATCCGCTCGGACTCACCGTCCCAGCCGAGGGTCAGCGTGGTGGCACGGAATGCTTCGTTGAGTGGCTCGTCGAGGGGCTTCTCGTCCGGCTCGATCGGGGTCGGCGGGTCCTCAACGATGCCCCGCCGGTCGAGCTCAACGAGGAGCTTGCCGAGGCGATCGGCGAGCACCGCGACCTGCGACTTCTCGAGGCCGACGCTGACCACCCGCCGGCCGTCGCGCGCCTGCAGGAAGAACGTGCGACTCCCGGGTTCGCCGACGGTGCCGGTGGCGAAGCGGTCGGGCAGGTCGAAGACGAACATCCGACGTGGCATGGCCTGACTGTACCCGGATTCGGCGCGGGGCCCGGACGGCTGGGCTTTGGGCTCGACCACACCGGTCCAGAGACCGAGTGCCGCCTCAGCCCACCGTCACCTGGATCGTGTGGTGCCCTCGAGCGCCGTCGGGAGCGGGCGGCGACACCTGGTCGGTCTGGACGTCGCCGGCTCCGTCGGTGGCCCTGACCTCGAGCTCGTGGCTGCCGGTCGTCGCGTCCCAGTCGAACAGCCACTGCACCCAGGTCGCCTTGGAGATCGGCGCGGAGACGTGCGCCGCCCGCCAGTCACCGCCGTCGACGCGAACCTCGACCCCGGTGATGCCCCGGTCCGGCGCCCAGGCAACGCCGGCGACGGCCACGTGTCCGGCGGCGACGCGGCCGCCGTCGTGAGGGACGTCGATGCGCGACTGGGTCAGGATCGGAGCCTGCTGCGCCCAGCCGCGCGGCACCCAGAACGCCTCGAACTGGTCGAATCGGGTGAGCTCCAGCTCCGCAAGCCACTTCGTCGCCGAGACGTAGCCGTACAGGCCGGGGATGATCAGACGGGCGGGATAGCCGTGCTCCCGCGGAAGCGGTACGTCGTTCATGGCGACGGCGATCATCGGCAGGCGGTTCGGATCCATGACCCATTCGACCGGCATGCCGGCGGTGAAGTCATCGACCGACCGGCCGACCAGCTGGTCGGCGCTCCCCTGGACCCCGGCCATCGCCAGCACGTCGCGCAGGTTCACGCCCGTCCACTTCGTGTTGCCGACGAGGTCGCCACCCACGTAGTTCGAGACGCACGCGATGGTCACGTACTGGTCGACGATCGGCAGCGCGACGAGCTCGTCGTAGGTCAGGGTCACCTCGCGGTCGACGAGGCCATGAACCTTGAGCGACCACGAGGCGCGATCGACCGTGGGCGGGATGAACGCGGTGTCGATGCGGTAGAAGCGGTCGTTCGGCATGACGATCGGGGTCAGCCCGGCGTCCGTGAGATCGTTCGTCGCCAGGCTCGCCCCGGCGGGCAGGTCTGCCGGAACCGGGGCCGCCGGCACGTCACCCGATGTCGCGGGCGCGCGCTGGCGCTCCAGCAGCATCCGTCCGACCGTCCCTGCAACCAGCGAGCCGACCGCGATCGCGCCGCCCGTCTGAAGGAGGGAGCGGCGACTCCAATCCGGCATCGCGCCGGCTCGCGCCGCACGTGCACGTGACGCGCCTGCCGGTGTCGTGCCCGGTGTCGCGGCTGCCGGTCTCGCGCGTGCCACATCCGCGATCGCCACGAGACGGCGCAGGAGCGTGATCCCGATGACTGCTTCCACACCCGCGGCGGCTGCGCTGAGGGCGAGGCTGGCCCCGGGCTCACGCTGCGACGCAAGGAACCCCGCCGCCGTGAAGCCGGCCAGGATGGCCGCCGCGAGCTCCGGACGGCGCGGCGCAACCCGACCGAGCGCCGCCCCGATGCCCAGTCCGACCAGCACGATGAACACCTGGAACGCGAGCTTGTCCGCCGTGCCGAACAGGCCGACGACCAGCTCCTTCGCTCCCGGCGGCTGCACGTCGACGACGAACCGCGCCACCGCGAGCAGCGGCGATGGGACGCCCGGCAGGAGCCCGGCAAGCAGCTCGCCGATCGCGAGCGCCGCGCCGACGGCGACGGCCCCGGCGAATGCGAGCCGGAGCCCTGGACGGTCACGCCGGGCAGCCGCAGTCGGGGCGACCCGGATCCCGCGATCCACGCTCATGGTGCGAGCCTAGGCCACGTTCAATGACGCGACGCTGACTGCCGGCTCAGCCCTTCGGGAGCGCGTCCAACCGGCCGAGGATCGACGTCTCGAGCTGGAGGATGCGCTGCTCGAGGGCCTCGACCCGATTCAGGATCTCGCGGTTGCCCTCGGCGAGCGCCCGGTTGCCCTCGAGGAGCTCGTCGTTCTGCTTCTCCTCGATGTCGCCCTCCGCCGCCGCGTGCTCCAGCGTCAGCCGGTCCCGCAGCGATTGCCGATTGCCGGCGAGGAGGATGAGCGGGGCCGCGTAGGCAGCCTGCGTCGAGAACGCGAGGTTCAGGAGGATGAACGGGAACGGATCGAAGTTGAACGCGAGCCAGATGTTGCCGCTGATCCAGATGACCACGATGACGGTCTGGATCACGATGAACTTCCAGCTGCCGAGGAACGTGGTCACCGCATCCGCGATCCGCGCTCCAAGGGGCGCGTCGTCGGTCATCGCGCGGTTGACCGGATGCCGGCTCGGCAGTCGCGGCCGGCGACGCAGCCAGCGATTGCCCGCAGCTTCGGGAGAGCGCTCGTGCACTGCCATGTGGCCTCCTTCGCCCACCGCCTGAGCGCGCCGCACCGGTCCGGCGCGAGTACGCTTTCCCGTCAATGATCGACCTTGGCCTCCAGCTCGACCTGTCGGTTCGGCTCATCGTCGGTGCCGCGCTCGGGCTCGCAGTCGGGTTCGAGCGCGAGATCCACGGCCACCCTGCCGGGCTGCGCACGCACATGCTCGTCGCGGTGGGCTCGGCGCTGTTCACCGTGCTGTCCGCATACGGGTTCGGCGGCGTGACGCCGGGCGCCGGGACCCTGGCTCCCATCGACCCGACCAGGATCGCGGCGCAGATCGTGTCCGGCATCGGCTTCCTGGGCGCCGGGGCGATCCTCAAGGATGGCATCGTGATCCGCGGCCTCACGACCGCGGCGAGCCTCTGGGCGACCGCCGCGGTGGGCATGGCCGCCGGGGCGGGGGAGTACATCATCTCGATCGTCGGGACGGCGGTGATCCTGGTCAGCCTGTGGCCGATCAACGCGCTGGCCGAGCGCCTCCACGGGAGTGCGATCCCGGCGGTCCAGCTGCGGCTCGCGCTCGACCGCCTCGAGGTCCTCGGCGAGGTCACGGGCGTGCTCGTCAAGAACCGGCTCGAGATCGGTCAGATCTCGACCCAGCGGCTCAGCAAGAACAGCTACCGTGCGGACATCTCGATCCGCGGCCGAACCGCGTCCGTGATCTCGGCCGCCATCGCGGCAGTCGACAACATCGCCGGGGTCGACATCATCTCCTCCAGCCAGGCCGACTAAGAGGTGCACGCCGCATGACCGCTGCTCCGCGCGCCCGCGACCTCGGCATCGTGATCGGGGAGGGGACGCCCGGCCCGTTCAACGCGATCACGGACGTGGCCGGCGTGCGCGTCGGACACGCGACCCTGGTCTCCGGCGAGGGTCGCCTCGTGGTCGGGCAGGGGCCCGTGCGGACCGGTGTGACCGTGATCGTGCCGCACGATGGCGACGTCTGGGCCGAGCCGCTGTTCGCCGGGACGGCGACGCTCAATGGCAACGGCGAGCTGACAGGCCTCGAGTGGATCCGTGAGTCAGGCCTGCTCTCCGGCGCCATCGGCATCACGAACACGAACGATGTCGGCAAGGTTCGCGACGCCCTGACGTCGTCAGCCAGCGCCTCGCACGAGGCCGGTGGCTCGTACTGGGCATTGCCGGTCGCGGGCGAGACCTATGACGGCCAGCTCAATGACATCGCGGGCGGACACGTCCGTGCGGAGCATGTGGGAGCTGCGCTCGCCGCGGCGAGTGGCGGTCACGTGCCCGAGGGCAACGTGGGCGGCGGGACGGGGATGATCTGCCACGAGTTCAAAGGCGGGATCGGGACCTCGTCCCGACGCCTGGCCGCGGAGCACGGCGGCTGGACGATCGGCGTGCTGGTCCAGGCGAACTATGGCCGGCGCGGCCTCCTGCGGATCGACGGCGTGCCCGTCGGCGAGGAGATCCCGGTCGGCGACGTGCCCTCGCCCTGGCCGGCCGAGCGGCGTGGGATCGCCGCCACCGCACAGTCCATGCACGCGGGCGGGGACGGGATGCGACCGCCCGGCTCGGGCTCGATCATCGGCATCCTCGCGACGGACGCGCCGCTCCTGCCGCACCAGTGCAACCGCCTCGCCAGGCGGGTGCCGCTCGGGATCGCCCGCGTCGGCGGCCTCGGTTCCACGAGCTCGGGCGACATCTTCCTGGCGTTCGCGACGGGCAACCGGGGCATGCCGCCCACGGAGGCCGAGGCGATCGGCGGCGGCGCGATCGCTGTCCGGGCCATGGTCGATCGGGGCATCGACCCGCTGTTCGAGGCCGCCGTCGAGGCGACCGAGGAGGCGATCGTCAACGCCCTCGTCGCCGCCGAGACGATGACCGGCCGCGATGGCATCACCGCGCATCGCCTGCCGCACGATCGGCTCGTCGAGGTCATGCGGCGTCACGGCCGGCTGCGAGGCGCGACGACGGCATAGTCGCGACGGCCGCGACGGCACCGCCGCGCACGGAGCGCCGCCTCCCTCGAGCGCCGAGACGCCCCGGGACTAGGATCGCGTCGTGCAGCAGCTCAGTCGCACCATCCAGGCACGGCTGCGCGGCATCGCTCCGCGCAGTCTCGTCAGGCTCGTGGCGGTGGCCGTGCCCGCCCTCGTTGCCGCCACTGGGCTCGTCTGGCTGCTGGAGACCCGGTTCGACGTACTGAACGCTTCCCCCGTCTACCTGCTTGCAGTCGTGGTGACCGCGCTCGTGTCGGGGACCGTGGGGGCGCTCATTGCCGCCGTCAGCGGCATCCTCATCTACGACTTTCTGTTCACCCACCCCCTCGCGACGTTCGCGATCAGCGATCCGGCAGAGTGGCTCAACCTCGTCCTGCTGCTGTTCGTAGGGCTCGTCGTCGGCCAGCTGACGGCACTCGAGCGCTCGCGCGCGGTGACCGCCGAGACACGGGAGCGGGAGGCGCGCGAGCTGTTCCTCGTGAGCCGGGCACTCGCCACGCGGTCGTCGACCACCGCGGTGCTGACGGAGATCGCCGAGGTCGTGCGCCGCGAGGCCGGCCTCCGGTCGGTGTGGTTCGCGCTCGGGCCCGACGACGCCGGCGAGCGGGTCATGGCGGTGGCCGGCGAGGGCGGTCCGAGTCTGGCGTCGGGATCGGGCAACGTGGCGGGCAACATCCAGTGGCAGCTCCGACGCACGCCCGGTGACGAACCGGCACGGTGGCTCCGCATCCATAACCCGCCCGTCGGGGGTCGCCCTCGCGAGGCGACCGATCGCGCCGACACGGAGACCTACCGCGTCCGGATCGAGGCCGGCGCCCGGAGCCTCGGCTCGGTCTGGGCGTCGCGCGACCGGCGCCGCGGCAATCCGGATCGCTCCGCGACCCGCCTGCTCGCCGCCGCCGCGGACCAGGTCGGGCAGGCGCTCGCCCAGGACCAGCTCGCTGCCGAGGCGGGCGCCGCCGAGATCGCGCGCCAGAGCGACGCGCTCAAGTCGGCCCTCCTGCAGTCGGTGTCCCACGACCTGCGGACCCCGCTGGCAACGATCCGCACGGCGGCCGGCACGCTGCGCCCGGACAGCGATCTCGACACGGAGGGCCGGCGGGCGAGCGCAGCGGCCATCGAACGCGAGGTCGAGCGACTCGATCGACTCGTCGCAAACCTCCTGGACCTCGGGCGGATCGAGGCGGGCGAGCTCCGGGCGGACCTCGACGTCTTCGAGCTCGACGACCTTGCGGGGCGGACCGTTGACAGGCTGGCGCCCCGGCTCGAGGGCCACGACGTCCGCATCGATGTCGGCCCGCTTCCGGTCCTCGTCGACCCCGTGTTCCTGGACGAGGCACTCACCAACGTGCTCGACAACGCCTTGAAGTTCACCGCCGCCGGCTCGACGATCGAGATCGGGGCGGAGGAGGTCGACGCCGATTGGGTTCGCCTGGTCGTCCAGGACGACGGGCCCGGTGTGGCCGACGGCGCGTTCGACGCGCTCTTCGAGCGATTCCATCGCCGGCCCGCCGCGGACGGCAGGCCGCGTCCCGGCACGGGCATCGGGCTGGCCGTCGTGCGCGGCCTCGTCGAGGCGATGGGCGGCCGCGTCCGAGCGCGCGGGAGCGACCTCGGCGGCTTCGCGGTCGAGATGGACCTGCCGCACGCCCGCCTCCCGGCGGAGCTGGCGGGCACGCGGTGACGACCCCCGGCGCCACGGTCCTCGTGGTCGAGGACGATGACGAGGTGCGTGCCGTCCTGACCCGAGAGCTCGGCTCCCGCGGCTACCGCGTCCAGGAGGCCGGTGACGGCCGGACGGCGCTCGAACGCTGGGAGGCGAGCCGTCCCGACGTCGTGCTGCTCGACCTCGGCCTGCCGGACATCGACGGGCTCGAGGTGATTCGCCGGATCCGGCGCGACGCCATGACGCCGATCGTGATCTTGTCGGCGCGCTTCGCCGAGCGCGAGAAGGTCGAGGCCCTCGAGCGCGGCGCCGACGACTTCGTGACCAAGCCGTTCGGCCTCGACGAGCTGCATGCCCGCCTGCGGGTGGCGCTCCGTCGAGCTGCAGGTCCGCGCGGTGACCTCGACGGGCGGATCGTGGTCGGGCCACTCGTCTTTGACTCCGGTCGGCACGAGGTCCGTGTCGGCGAGCGGGCGCTCGATCTCACGCCGCGCGAGTTCGAGCTGCTCCGGGTCCTGCTCGGCGAGCAGGGCCGCATCGTGACCAAGGGCAAGCTGTTGCGGGCCGTGTGGGGACAGGCCTACCAGGGCTCGGACAGCTACGTATATGTGCATGTCAGCCAGCTCCGGCACAAGATCGCGGCGGCCGATCCGAGCGGCGAGCTGCGTGACCTGATCGTGACGGAGCCGGGCATCGGCTATCGCGTGCGCGAGGGTGAATCCGCCCCGCCACCGGCCGTTCGAGCCAAAACCTGAGGGAAACCTAAGCAGCCTCGACGCGTGCGGAGCGCCGGCCTCTTGGAGCGCACGCGCACGCTCGGGACGTGGACATCAAGAGCGATCGCCCGGAGGGGAGTGCCCGCCGCCCGGCCGGCCTGCGCGGCCGCAAGGTCGGCGACCGGCGCTTCCGGGTCGAGCGTCCGCACGCTGCGTTCTTCCGATACGCGGACGAGGGCCAGCTCGTCGCGCGCGAGGCGGCGTCCGCCCCGCGCACGCGCGCCGGCCGCCTCTTCGCGAAGGCACGGGCGATCCTCATCGGGCGTCCGCTCTCGATCCACGAAGAGATCAGCGAGCGGCTCTCGAAGTCGAAGGCCCTCGCGATCTTCAGCTCGGACGCGATCTCGTCCTCGGCATACGCCACCGAGGAGATCGTTCGTGTCCTGGTCCTCGCCGGCGCGGGCGCATTGTTCCTGAGCCTGCCGCTCGCCATCGCGATCGCGCTGCTGCTCGCCGTCGTGTCCACGAGCTACCGCCAGATCGGCACGGCGTACCCGTCGGGCGGCGGCGCGTACGCGGTCGCCCGGGCGAACCTGCCGATGATCACCGCGCTCGTCGCCGCGGGTGCTCTCCTCGTCGACTACGTCATGACGGTCGCGGTCTCCACGGCGTCGGCGGTCGAGCAGGTCATCTCCGCCGTGCCGGCCATCGAGGCCGAGCGCGTCCTCCTCGGCGTCGCCGCGATCGTCCTGATCACCGTCGGCAACCTCAGGGGACTCCGGGAGTCGGGCAACATCTTCGCGATCCCGACGTACCTGTTCGTCGGGTCGGCGTTGCTGATGATCGGGATCGGCATCTATCGCATCGTCGTCCTCGGCGAGTCCTCGCCGCTCCCGACGCCGCTGCCCGGTGCGCCCGATCCGCTCCAGCCGCTCGGAATCCTCCTCGTCCTGCGTGCCTTCGCCTCGGGCTCGGTTGCGCTGACCGGCACGGAGGCGATCACCAACGGCGTCCCGGCGTTCAAGAAGCCCGAGGCACGCAACGCGGCGACCACCCTGACCGCGATGGCCCTCCTGCTCGGGATCCTGTTCGTCGGCATCACGTTCATCGCGGATCGGTTGGGCGTTGTCGCCATCGATCAGCCCGCGACGCGCACCGTCATCAGCCAGGTTGCGGCGCGCATCTTCGGCGACGGGACATTGTGGTTCTACCTGTTCCAGGCGTTCACTGCCCTGATCCTGTTCCTCGCCGCGAACACCTCGTTCAACGCCTTCCCGCGCCTCGGGGCCATCCTCGCGAAGGACGGCTACATGCCGCGCACGTTCGCCTTCCGGGGCGACCGGCTCGCGTTCACGTCGGGCATCGTCATCCTCAGCGCGGTCGCGATCGGGCTGCTCATCGTGTTCGGCGGGAACACGACTGCGTTGATCCCGCTGTACTCCGTCGGCGTGTTCATCTCGTTCACGATCAGCCAGTTCGGCATGGTCAAGCACTGGCTGGCGGAGCGCTCGTCGGGCTGGCGCTGGCGCCTCGTCATCAACGGCGTCGGGGCGATTCTCACTGCGATCGTCACCGTGGTCGTGCTCGTCGCGAAGGCACCGACCTCGCTCCTCGTCGCGGTCGTGATCCCGATCCTCGTCGGGATGATGCTGTTCATCAACCGCCACTATCGGGCGTCCGCGGAGCACCTCGCCGTGAGCCCGAACGCCGTGCTGCCAGGGGCGCACCGGCGTGAGCGTGCGGTCATCCCCGTGCCCGGCATCGACCGGGCGGTGGTCCAGGCCGTGAATGTCGCGCGGTCCATGGCGGACGAGATCAGGGCCGTTGTCGTGAGCGAGAAGCCCTCCGAGGCCTTCGAGCTGCGCGCGGAGTGGGAATCGAGGATCCCCGAGGTGCCGCTCGACATCGTCGAGTCGCCCTATCTGTCACTCGCCGAACCGATGGTTGCCTACCTCGATTCCCTCGACGAGGGGGTGGCCGAGGATGACGCACCGATCACCTTCGTGATCCTGCCCTCGTTCGTGGCGCGCCACTGGTGGGAGCGGCCGTTGTACAACCAGTCAACCAGGCGGCTGCGAGCCGCCCTGATCGGCCGTCCGCACACCGTCGTCGTCGACGTTCCATACCTGTCCGGGAGCCGCGCCGCGCTCAAGCGCGAGGCCGCCGCGTCCGCGTAGCCGGACCGACAACACGATGCACACGCCCGAGTCCGCGGCCAAGGGCGCCCGCATTTCCACCTCCGACGGCACCTCGCGGCCGGGCAAGCCGGCGCTCCGGGGTCGGCAGCCGGGCGATCGAAGGGTTCGCATCCGCCGCGCGCACGAGCCGTTCTTCCACTACGACGGCGAGCGATCGCTCATCGCCCGCCCGGCAGCCTCGACCTCTCGAACGCAGCTTGGCCGTGCCTCAGCCCGCGTCCGCGCGGTCCTCTTCGGGCGCCCCCTGTCGACCCACGAGGAGCTCTCCGAGCGCCTGAACGTGCCGACCGGGCTGTCGATCTTCGCCTCGGACAACATCTCGTCGTCCGCGTACGCGACCGAGGAGATCATGCGGGTGCTTGCGCTCGCCGGCGCCGGCGCGCTCGCGCTGACGATGCCGATCACCATCGGCATCGTGCTCGTCCTCGCGATCGTCGTGACGAGCTACCGCCAGACGATCGCGGCCTATCCCAGCGGTGGCGGCTCGTACATCGTGGCCAGCGACAACCTGGGCACGCTCGCTGGCCTCACGGCCGCCGCAGCGCTCCTGACCGACTACGTGCTGACCGTCTCGGTCTCGGTGGCCGCCGGCGTGGCGGCCCTTACCTCCGTGGTGCCCGAGCTCTTCGAGGCACGCGTCGCGATCGGTGTCGTCATCGTGGTCGGCATCGCGATGATCAACCTGCGCGGCGTCCGCGAGAGCGGGTTCGTGTTCAGCGTCCCGACGTATGTCTACCTCGTCTCGATCTTCGCCCTCATCGCCGTCGGCATCTTCCGGCTCGTGACGGGCACTCTGCCCGCGTACGAGCCACCTGCATCGTGGGCCGTCACAGCGGCTCAGCCGCTTGGGCTCCTTCTCATCCTCCGCGCCTTCGCCTCGGGCTCCGTGGCGCTGACCGGCACCGAAGCCGTCTCGAATGGCGTCCCGGCGTTCAAGCCGCCGGAGGCCCGAAACGCGCAGCGGGTGATCGTGCTGATGGGCGCCACGTTCGGGCTGATCTTCCTCGGCATGAGCCTGCTGACGAGCCGAATCGGCATCCTGCCGGACCCCAGCGAGGAGCAGACGGTCGTCAGCCAGCTCGCCGCCCTTCTCGTTGGCGCGGGCACGCCATTCCACTACCTGATCCAGGTCTCGACGGCGGTCCTGCTGGTCCTCGCGGCGAACACCGCCTTTGCCGACTTTCCGCGGTTGTCGAGCATCCTCGCCCGTGACGGCTTCCTGCCAAGGGCGTTCCAGTTCCGCGGCGAGCGCCTCGCCTTCAGCGGCGGCATCGTGGTCCTGGCGGTCATCGCCGCCCTGTTGATCGTGCTGTTTGGCGGAAGCGTGACCGCGCTCGTCCCGCTGTACACGGTCGGCGTGTTCGTCGCATTCACGCTGAGCCAGGCCGGCATGGTCCGGCACTGGCGCAAACTTCGGAGCGAGATCCGGGGCTGGGGCCGGCGCGCGGTCGTCAACGGCGTCGGCGCCGCGACGACGGGAATCGTCGCCGTCGAGGTCGCGATCTCGAAGTTCGCGCTCGGCGCGTGGGTCGTGCTGCTGCTGATCCCGGCGCTGATCGGCATGATGCTGTTCATCCGCCGGCAGTACGCCTCGATGGGCCGGCAGCTCTCTGTCCGCGAGGATGGCCAGCTGCCGGAGCCGCACCGCGAGGAGCGGGTCGTCATCCCGGTGCCGGGCATCAACCGCGCCGTCGTCCAGGCCGTGAACGTCGGGCGCTCGATCGCCGCCGATGTCGAGGCGGTGCTGGTCTCGGACGACCGAGCGGAGGCCGAGCGCATCCGGCGCCGTTGGGAGCGGCAGCTTCCGGACGTGCCGCTCGTCGTGGTCGAGTCGCCCTACCGCGCACTGATCGGCCCGATGCAGGCATATCTCGACGTCCTCGACCGGTCATGGCCGGCCGACAAGCCGGCCCCGGTCACGTTCGTGATCATCCCCGAGTTCGTGGCGCGTAGCTGGTGGGAGCGGATCCTGTACAACCAGTCGGCCCGCCGGCTGCGAGCGGCGATGCTCGGCCGTGCTCACACGGTCGTCGTCGATGTGCCGTATCGGCGGGAAGGGATACCGCCAACCTAGGTCGGCGAATTCGCCGGGTACAACCAGGTCCAAGAACCGGCACCATGCGCGGGTGCCAGTGGTGCCCGCGGAGGTCGCCCCGATCCTCGCCCTCGCGCAGGACGCCGGGGCGATCGGCCTGATCACGACCGCGCTTGCCCTCGGCTTCCGGCACGGCTTCGACTGGGACCACCTCGCCGCCATCACCGACGTCACGTCGACCACCACGACCGCCGAGGCCGGCGAGCTCGACCACGAGGCTGTCCATGAGCAGGCGATGCCGGCGGGTCACGCCCACGCGCACGGCGGACCCGAGGAGCTGACCACCCACGAGGTCCGGCCCGATACCTCAACCCATCCACACCCTGCGCAGCCACCGCACTTCGTGCCCGAGCAGCGCCGGGCGCTCCTCCTCGGCTCGCTGTACGCGCTCGGCCACGCGTCGGTCGTCGCGGTGCTCGGGTCGCTTGCGCTGCTGTTCGGTGCGGTGCTCCCGCCCTGGGTGGACGACGTCATGGGTCCAGTGGTCGGTGCGACGCTGCTGTTCCTTGGGATCTGGGTGTTCGTCTCGCTCTACCAGTACGCCCGCCACGGGCACGAGTTCCGGCTGCGCAGCCGGTGGATGCTCGTGTTCGACTCGGTCCGCTACACGTGGCGGCGGTTCCAGGCGCGCCTCCACGGCCACGAGCACGTTGACCCGATCGAGATGTCGTCGTACGGCATCCGCACGGCGTTCGGGGTCGGCATGATCCATGGGATCGGCGCCGAGACCGGCACGCAGGTGCTGCTGATCGCGGCGATCGGTGGGGCCTCGTCGCAGGGCCTCGGCATCCCGATGCTGGTTGCGTTCATCGTTGGGTTGCTGATCTCGAACTCGATCGTCGTGTTCATCACCGCGACCGGTTTCATCGCGAGCAGGTTCCGGGAGCGGGTGTACGTGGTGATCGGCGTCGTCGCGGGCACGTTCAGCCTCGTGATCGGCGCGATATTCCTGCTGGGGCTCGAGACGAAGCTCCCATCGATCGAGGCCTGGCTTTTCGGCGGCGGCTCATGACCCGCGTCGCGGCCGCTCCACCGTGCGATCCTCTGCGGATGCACGAGCCCCCGCGGATGCACGAGCCGCGGCCCAGCCGCCCGTGAAGGAGGGTCCGCCACCGCGGCCGCTGCGAGGCCGGAAGCTCGGGGATCGGCGCGTCAGGATCGAGCGACCGCACGCCGCGTACTTCCGGTACAACCCCGAGGGAATGCTGGTCGCCAAAGAGGCGGCGTCCGCGCCGCGTACGTCGGCCGGCCGGGCGTTCGCCCGCGTCCGCGGCGTGCTCTTCGGGCGCCCACTGTCGATCCACGAGGAGATCACGGAGCGGCTGTCGAAGAAGAAGGCGCTCGCGATCTTCAGCTCCGACCCGATCTCATCCTCCGCCTATGCGACCGAGGAGATCCTGCGAGTCCTCGTGCTCGCGGGGGCCGGCGCGCTCCTGCTGAGCCTCCCCATAGCGATCGCCATCGCGTTGCTCATCGCCATCGTCTCGACCAGCTACCGGCAGGAGGTGTACGCCTATCCCTCGGGCGGCGGCGACTACGCGGTCGCGCGGCGCAACCTCCCGAACATCTTCGCGCTGATCGTCGCCGGCGCCCTGCTGATCGACTACGTGATGACGGTCGCCGTGTCCACGGCTTCGGCGGTCGAGCAGGTGATCTCCGCCGCTCCCGGGGTCGAGAGCCTGCGCATCGAGATTGGGGTCGGGGCGATCGTGCTGATCACGCTGGGCAACCTTCGGGGCCTGCGCGAGTCGGGCAACATCTTTGCGATCCCGACCTACCTGTTCGTCGGGTCGGCGATGCTGATGATCGCCATGGGGGTGTTCCGGATCGTCATCGGTGGCGAACACGTCGCGCCACCGGACCCGCTGCCCGGTTCGCCGGGGATCCCGCAGATTGTCGGTGTCCTCCTGATCATCAAGGCCTTCGCGTCGGGGTCCGTCGCGCTGACCGGCACGGAGGCCATCGCGAACGGAGTCCCAGCGTTCAAGCCACCCGAGTCGCGCAATGCGGCGTACACACTGACCGCCGTCGCCGCGATCCTGGCGATCCTGTTCATCGGGATCACCTTCGTGGCGGACAGCTTCGGCGTCGTGCCGGTCGACCAGCCGGCCACGAAGACGGTCATCAGCCAGGTCGCGGGCATCATCTACGGCGAGGGGTCGCTGCCGTTCTATCTCTTCCAGTCGTTCACGGCGCTGATCCTGTTCCTCGCCGCGAACACCTCCTACAACGCGTTCCCGCGGCTCGGCGCCATCCTCGCGCGGGACGGCTACATGCCCCGCCAGTTCAGCTTCCGCGGGGACAGGCTCGCGTTCACCTCGGGCATCCTGATCCTCAGCGCAGCGGCGATCCTTCTCCTGATCCTGTTCGGTGGCCGGACCACGGCGCTCGTCCCGCTGTACTCCGTCGGCGTCTTCATCGCCTTCACCATCGGGCAGACCGGCATGGTCCTGCACTGGCGGCGCGAACGGCCGGGCGGCTGGCGCCGGCGGCTCGCGATCAATGCGTTCGGCGGGCTGCTGACCGGGTTCGTGTTCGTCGTCGTACTCGTCGCGAAAGCGCCGACCTCACTCTTGGTGGCCATCATCATCCCGATCCTCGTCGGGATCATGCTGTTCATCCGGCGACAGTACCGCGCCTCGTCGAACGAGCTCGCGATCCGCGCCGACAAGCGGATTCCCGGGCCGCACCGCGAGGAGCGGGTGATCATCCCGGTTCCCGGCATCAACCGCGCGGTCGTCCAGGCCGTCAACGTCGGCAGGTCGATCGACCCGAACATCCAGGCGGTCCTCATCTCCGATGAGCCCGAAGAAGCGGCGTTGATCCGCGATCGCTGGGAGCGCCAGCTGCCCGACGTGCCGCTGGTGATCGTCGAGTCCCCGTATCGCGCGCTGGTCGCGCCGTTGATCTCGTACCTCGACGTCCTCGACCGCGGCTGGCCATCCGCGAAGGAGGCCCCGATCACGTTCGTCGTGATCCCCGAGTACGTGGCACGGAGCTGGTGGGAACGGATCCTGTACAACCAGTCGGCGAAGCGGCTGCGCGCGGCGCTCCTGGGTCGGCCCCACACCGTCGTGGTCAACGTGCCCTACCGGCGCGAGCTCGACGACAAGCCGGACCTGACTGCCGGCGAGGACGTGGACCACGCCGGCAGCCCGGACATCGAGGGCCCGCCGACAAGCCCCACCCCGGGGACGCCTCCGTCCACATGAGCGGGCGCGACCTGAGCGGGCGCGACGTGCGTGGGCCCGACGTGCGTGGGCCCGATGCGCCCGAGGCATCGGTGCGCGGCGTTCCGCAGTCCCTGGTCGTCCTCCTCGTCGTCAGCACCATCCTCCGGCTGGGCGGCCTGTTCAGCCCCGGCCACGGTGGCGACATCACGGCGTTCATGCACTGGGCCGAGGGCGCGGCGCAGTGGGGGCTCGGCGGCTACTACGCCAACGGCGGCGACGCGAACTACCCGCCGATGCTGTACCTGCTCTGGCCGCTCGGGGTCGCGCTGGATGGACCCGAGCTCGCGTTCGCCATCCGGACGCTCTCGGGGCCGTTCGACCTCGTGCTCGGCTGGCTGCTCTACGACCTCGTCGCGCGCGCGACCGGCCGGGAGCGCGACGGCCTGCTCGCGTCGGCGTTCTACCTGCTCAACCCGGCAGTGCTCATCGTGGGGCCGATCTGGGGCCAGGTCGACGGCATGGGCGCGCTGCCGATGGTCGCTTCGATCGTCGCGGTGGTACGCGGCCGGCCGTTCCTCGCCGGTGCCCTGGCGGTCGTGGCCGGGCTCGTGAAGCCGCAGTTCGGCATCGCGGCGTTCACGTTGCTGGGCCTCGGGCTGTTCTGGCTGCGCGCGCCGCGCGACCGGACGCGGTTCGCGCTGCTGAGCTTGGGCGCGATCGTCGCCTTCGCCGTGGTCCTGGTGCCACTCGGGCTCGGCCCGGCGAGCTACCTCGGGATCATGGCCGACACCTTCACCCGCTATCCCTACATCTCGCAGTACGGCTTCAACCCGTGGGGGATGCTGTTCGGGTTCGGCGACGCCGACTTCCGGTGGGTCCAGCTCGGGACGGCGCTCGTGATCGGGGGCATCGCCGGCAGCCTGCTGTTGCTCCGCCGGCGTCGCGACCTCGTCGGGTTGCTCGGGGTCAGCGTGCTCATCGGGCTGGCGCTCTACTTCCTGCCGACGCGCGTCCATGAGCGCTATCTGTTCGGCGCGATCGCCCTGCTCGCCCCGCTGGCCGTGCTCGAGCCGCAGGTCCGCCGGTCGTTCGTCGCGTTGAGTCTCGTGTTCTTCGGGACCCTTGTGTACGTCCTCGTGACGTCGCCCTACCGGATCCTGCCCGGCCCCCAGATCCCGGAGTTCCCCGACTGGCAGATCAGCATCATGGCCGGCGTCGTGACGGCGGTCGGCGCGTGGACGGCGTGGCAGGTCGTCTCGCTGTTTCGCGATCGTGCGCTCGCCGAGGCCGAAGCGAACGGCGGGCGCGGGCGCGGAGGCGGGAATCGCCATGTCGGGCTAGCGTGACCTCCGAACGACCGATGGATGCACTGGAGGCACCGATGACCACCGATTACAAGGACGCGATGGACTACGAGCTTGCCCTCGACCAGGCCCAGAAGGCGGCGGGCGGCTCGATCGACGGCTTCGTCGAGCGCATGGCAGAGCGGGTCGGCGGCAAGGCCAGCGTCCGCGCCGTCTTCGGCGACCCGATCGTTCGGGGCGACCTGACGATCATCCCGGTCGCCAGGGTCCGGTGGGGCTTCGGCGGGGGAGCCGGGCGCGGCCCGATCGCAGCTGGGACCGGGAAGGACGGCTCGCCCACGGAGACGACGATCGACGAAGGCATGTCCGGCATGGGCACCGGGGGCGGCGGCGGTGCGACCGCGGATCCGATCGGCTACCTGGAGATCGGGCCCGATGGAGCGACGTTCAACCCGATCGTCCCGACCATGCCCAGCCCGGGCTTCGTGCTCGCCGCGGGGGCCGCGGGGGCGCTCGTGCTGCGCGCCATCGCCCGGTTGATCCGGCGCTAGCCGGGCAATCGAACCGCGGCCACGCCGCGGAGGTCGACCATCGTGCCCCGCGGCGTCTCGACGACGCGCAGGACGACCTGCGTGCATGCGGGGCAGCGCACCACGATGCCCGGCCCGCGCATGTAGACCCGCATCGTGCCCATGACGCTGACCGTGGAGCAGCTCGCGCACCGCCCGTCACTGCCCGTGACGTCGGCGCCGAAGATCCCGGCGAGCAGCCCGCCGATCGCGTTGGCATCGAGGCTCAGGTCGACCGCGGGGTCATCGCGCATGTCGGCCAGCCGCTGCATCCGTTCGTCCATCGCTCGGCCCTCGCTCATGTCGCGGTCCTCGGTCACGTGCCGGTCGGGCCGAAGCGCTCGGTCCGGATGCGATCCGGCGGCAGCCCGAGCCGGACCAGGGCGTTGGCGACGACCTCGACGAGGGCGGTCGGGCCGCACGCGTAGGCGCGCGTCGCGGCGCCGAGCGGTTCGAGCGCATCGGCCAGCATCGCCTCGTCGATCCGGCGGCTGAACCCGGTCCAGCCCGGCGGCTGCCCGCGCGTCAAGGTGTGGACGACCTCGAACCCATCACGGGCAGCGGCCAGGCGGTCCAGCTCCTCGCGGTAGATGACCTCGTCGTAGGTCCGCGAGCTGAAGACGAGCCGCGTTGGGATCGACATGCCGGCCCGTGCCCGATGCCTCGCCATTGCCATGAGCGGGACGACTCCGGACCCGCCCGCGACGAGCAGCAGCGGGCCGCCGAGTGCCGCCTCCCAGACGAAATAGCCGCCTATCGGGCCGCGGACCTCGAGCCGGTCGCCAGGCACCACGACCTCGTGGAGGAACGGCGAGACCTCGCCGCCCGGGATCCGTTCGACGGTGATATCGACCTCGCGCGCGCGCTCCGGCTCGGAGGCGATCGAGTACGAGCGTTCGACGCTGTAGCCGTCGTCGGCCGTGAGCCGCAGGTCGACGTGCTGCCCGGGTCGATGGCCTGCCCAGGCGGGCAGGCCCAGCGTGAACGTTCGAACCGTGGCGGTCTCGTCGCGCGTCGAGCTGACCGTCCCGAGCTGCCACTCGATCGCCATCAGTCGCCCGAGTACCGTTCCTCGAGCCACTGGTCGCCCCGGTTGTTGTACCCCAGGGATTCCCAGAAGCCAGGCTCGTCGCGGTCCTGGAGGCGCAGCCCGCGGATCCATTTGGCGCTCTTCCAGAAGTAGCGCGCCGGCACCACGAGCCGCGCCGGCCCACCGTGCTCCGGCGCCAGCGGCCGCCCGTCGTACTCGTAGGCAACGAATGCCTGGTTGTTGAGGACATCGCCGAGTGGCAGGTTCGTCGTATAGCCACCGTCCGACCAGGCGATGGCGAACGCCGCCCGCGGGTCCAGCTCGACGCCCTCGAGGAGCGTGTCAACGCTCACGCCCTTCCAGCGCATGTCCAGGTGGGTCCACTTCGTGACGCAGCTGATGTCGACGACCCAATCTCGCGCGGGCAGGGCCAGGAGCTGCTCCCACGACCACTCCACGGGCCGGTCGACGAGGCCCTCGATGCGCAGCGACCAGCGGTCGAGCGGCGTGCGCGGGGTCGGTCCGGCGGACAGGACCGGGAAGTCGCTGGTCAGGTACTGGCCCGGCGGCGTGCGACGTCGGCGGTCGTCGGGGGCGATGCCGTCGTCGCTGGTGCCTTGGTCGCGCCGACCGACGAAGCCGCGCGTCACGAAGCGCTCGGTCATCTCGCCTCCATGCCTCGATTGTCCGGCCCGATTGTGTCCGTTCCGTGTCCGATTGGCGTTACCGATCCGAAAGGGACCCGCAACCTGGTAGGCCCGGCTGCAACCGGCGCTTCCCCCGATGCGTGGGAGGCTGCCGGGAGCGACAGGAGGACACTGATGACGACGCTCACAGAGCGAGATCGCGATCGGCTCCGCTCGAGCCAGTTCGCGTATGTCGATCGGAAGGGCGGAGAGCACCTGCCGATCAACGACGAGTCCCACATCCGAAACGCCATAGCCCGCTGGAACCAGACCGAGTTCCAGAGCAAGACGGCCAAGGAGCGGGCGCGCCAGCGCATCGTCGGCGCGGCCCGGCGCCACGGCATCGAGGTCGACAAGAGCTCGAACGTCGCGAAGCCGACACGCGCTCGCCGGCGCTCGTAGCCCGGCGCCACCCTCCCCGCGACGCCGCGGTCGCGATCTAACGGAGCAACGCGGACAGTTGCAGTTCCGCAGTACGCTCGGTGGTGAGCGGGACGAGGAGGACTTCGCCGGCCCGCCCGTGCGGCTCGTCGCTCGAACATCACAAGCGCGCTTCATCTGAGGGGAGGCAGGGTGCAGAAGCTGCTGCAGGTCGTGCTGAGCGCGTGGCGGGAGGCCGAGCGAGTGGCGTCGGAGCGGCCCGAGGGGTCCCAGGAGCACTCGGCCGCGCTCATTGCCACCGAGCGTCTGCGCAGGCTCTACAGCGACCTGCTCGATTCCGCAAAGGCCGACCAGGATTCGCAGGTGGTCGCAACCGCGAAGCCACTGGAGGCGCTCGACGATCCGGCCTAGCTGAGCCTCGAGACATCGACGAGGCCCTGCCGGCACGACGGCAGGGCCCACTCATGCCTACGCCGGCTGCGCCCGCGCGGATCGCCGGTCAGCGGGTTCCGGTGCGGCGCTTGCGGTCGAGGCCCTCGCGGACAGCGCGTGCGATTCGGCCCGCGGTCAGCGGCTTGGGTGCGAAGACGTCGAGCGGCCCCACCTTGAGGTCGAGGACGCCCGCGGTATAGCCCGACATGAACACGACCGGCAGGTCGGGTCGGTCGGCGCGGATCTCGCGGGCGAGGGCGTCGCCGGTCATCTCCGGCATGACCACGTCCGTCATCAAGAGGTCGATCGGCGTCTCCCGGGAGAGCGCGATCGCCTCGCTCGGGCGGGTCGCGACCGTGACCTCGTAGCCGAGCCGGCGGAGGGTGCGCTCGACCACGTCGCGTACCAGGTCGTCGTCCTCGAGGACGAGGATCGACTCCGTCCCGCCGGGCATGAGCTCGTCCGCGACTTCCTCGTCCGCCGTCGGGGCATCGCCCCCGACCGGGAGGTAGACCTTGAATGTCGTCCCGCGGCCGAGCTCGGAGTAGACCCATACGCGCCCGCCGGCGCGCTGCACGGCGCCGAACACCATGGCCAGGCCCAGCCCGGTGCCCTCGCCGACCGGCTTGGTCGTGTAGAACGGCTCGAAGATCCGGGCCCTGGTCGCGTCGTCCATGCCCTGGCCGGTGTCGCTCACCGCGATCATCACGTGCGGCCCCGGCCGCTCGCCAACGTGGATGGCCGCGTGCTCGGCATCGAGCTCGACGGCCTCGACCTCGATCGTCAGCCGGCCACCGCGGGGCATCGCGTCGATCGCGTTCACCGCGAGGTTGATGAGCGCCTGCTCGAGCTCGGACCTGTCCGCACGGACGAACCGGTCGCGCTCGAGGGTCGTCTCGATGCCAATCGTCTCCGGCGCGAGTCGCTTGAGGAGCGGCACGACGCCGTCGATCAGCTCCGCGACATCGAAGATCTCGATCCGAGCCGCCTCGCGCCGGGCGAACGCGGTCAGCCGGCGGGCGAGGTCGATCGCGCGGCGGGTCGCTACCAGGACCTGCTCGGCGTCGCGCAGCTCGACCCTGGACTCGCGCGCATCGGCGGCAACGATCTCCGCGTAGCCGAGGATGCCCATCAGCACGTTGTTGAAGTCGTGGGCGATCCCGCCGGCGAGCCGCCCGAGGGCTTCCATCTTCTGGGCGTGGCGCAGCTGCGCCTCGAGCGACAGCCGGTCGGTGAGGTCGACCGTGACCGTCACCGCGCCTCCCGGCGAGCCATCGGCGAGCACGATCGGGATCGACGACAGCTCGATGTCCCGCCGCTGACCGTCCGAGCGGACCAGGCTGATGCGGTAGCCGTGGAGGTGCTCACCCGCCGTGACCCGGCGCCGGAG
>Ga0070708_100000465_pt1 | contig 30557 bp, 30 predicted proteins | sample KBSK5503metaG_FD_65469 | JGI IMG/M metagenome (GOLD analysis project Ga0070708, IMG submission 65469) | Corn, switchgrass and miscanthus rhizosphere microbial communities from Kellogg Biological Station, Michigan, USA - KBS K5-50-3 metaG | ecosystem: Host-associated > Plants > Roots >... | reverse complement strand
GCCTGCTTCACGACGCCCCTTCCGAACCGCAGGCGCTTCCGGAGGAACGGCAACCTAGTTTTAGCTAGGCAGCGAGTGCGACAGAGTCGGCACTTGTTTTTTTTCCCGGCTTTTGACGGGGCTCCGGGGACCCCGGCCCGCTTCTTCCGACTCGACCGATCGAAGTCGAAACCATGCACCCCCATATGCGTTTTTCAAGAACTCCATTGTACAGCCGGCCGGCGAGGTCCGGATCGCGAATTATCGGCGCTCGCCGCGCCTCCGCGCGCCGAGCCGTTTGGCCATCTCGCGTTCGGCGTCGCGCTTCGCGATCGACTCCCGCTTGTCGTAGTGACGCTTCCCCTTCGCAACGCCGATCTCCACCTTGACTTTGTTCCCTTTGAAATACATCCGAAGAGGAACCAGGGTCAGGCCTTTCTCGGCCGTCTTGGAGATCAGGCGTCGAATCTCGGCTCGATGGAGGAGGAGCTTGCGGATCCGGGTCGGCTCGTGGTTCTGCATGGCGGCCTGCGGGTACGGCGGGATGTGAACACCGACCAGGAAGACCTCGTCGTTCCGCACCACCGCGTAAGCGTCCTGGAGCGACGCCTTCCCGTCGCGCAGCGATTTCACCTCGCTCCCGACGAGCGAGACCCCCGCCTCGAGCGCCTCGGAGATGTGGTAGTCGTGACGCGCGCGACGGTTGGTCGCGATGGTTTTGATTCCCGGATCGTCGGCCACGCGCGTTCCTCGAAGGTATCGGAGGCCCGGCGTCTCCGGGCGTCGTGATGCTAGCGCGCTGTGGCTAGAGCCAGTTCATCGGGTTGGTCGGCTGGCCGTTTACTCGCACTTCGAAGTGCAAGTGGGGACCGGTGCACCACCCCGAGCATCCCACCGCGCCGACGGCGCCGAGCGTCCCGACGTACTGACCGGGCCGGACGAACGCCTGCGACAAATGCGCGTAGACCGTCGCCAGTGAGTTGCCGTGATCGATGATGACGATCAGCCCGTACGCTTCGCGCACGCCCACGTAAAGAACGTCCCCGGCCCGCGCGGCTTTGATCGTCGTCCCGTACGGCGCGCCGATGTCGATGCCGGTATGGAACGATCGATACCCGTAGATCGGGTGGATCCTCCACCCGTATGGGGACGTGATCGGACCGGATACCGGCCATTTCAGGAAACGGCCCTGGCCTTGGATGACGCTTTGGCCGCGCTGCGCCCTCTGGAGTAGCGCCTCGATGCTGCGGGACTGCTCGAGCATCGACTGCAACGCTTCGCCGAACGCCCGCTTCTCCGAGCGAACGCGTCCGAGCAGGTTCTGCTTGTAGCCGATCTCGTTGAGCACCGCGACCCGCGCGCTGGATTGCTGCGACCGGATCGAAGCCAGCTGCGCCTGCTGAGCGGCGACGGCGTCGGTTTGCTGCTGGAGCGCCCGCCGGCGCTGGTCCGCCGCCGCGCGCTGCTGGTCGATCGTGTCCCGCAATGCGCGGAGCTCGTCGACGACGTTCACATCGGTGTTCAGCACGCTTTCGGCATAGGTCATGCCGGCGACGTAGGAATGGAAGTCGTCCGCGCCGAACAACACGGCCGAATACGCGTCCGGTCCTCGGATGTAGATGTTCGCCGCCCGGTCGTTCATCCGCTGCGTGAACGTGTCGAGATCGGCGATCGCTTGCTGGAGCTGGTCGTTCTTGGCTTGAAGCTGCAACGCGGCTTGGTCCGCGAGTGCTTGAAGCGATCCGAGCCGGCGCGTTGCGAGGGTAAGTTGATCGGTCACCAGCGCGAGGGAACGCTCGAGCGATTGCCGCCGCTCATCCGACGCGGCGAGCTGACCCATGATGAGTCTCTCACGCCTGCGCGCGTCGCGGATCTTCGCTTCTGTTTGCGCGATCTGATTCTGCAGTCGTGTGTAGTTGTCGGGGCCGCGTGCGAATGCGGTCGCGGGTACGAAGCCCACCATCAAGCCTGCGGCGAGCGCCGCAACGGCCAAACGACGAAGCGACCGGCCTCTCACCCTAGATACCCCCACCCGCAGTGAAAAGAAGAGAACAGGCGGAATCCTATCTTTACGTTCGCACCAAAATCAACACCCGTAACACCCTATTCGTCGGCTTTCAGGGGGCGGAGCTTTAGCGAGCTTGACCTCGGTTTTTGCGCTTCGCATCGCGTTCGAACGTCTATTCGAACGCTACACGTCGAGGAATCGGCGAAGCCCGAGCAGGCTGCCGATCGCACCGATCAAAATGCCGAACACGAGCACCCACATGCTATTCGCCAAGATCTCCGTGTACGTCACCGTGAGGTTCAAGAACTTGAAGCTCTTGAGAAGATTCGTATAGAAGGGCCGCGTCGCAACGAGTAACGCCATCGCCAAGACCGCTCCGATCATGCCTTGGATCACGCCCTCCAGCATGAACGGAACGCGGATGAACCAGTTCGTCGCACCGACAAGCTTCATGATCGCGATCTCACGCCGGCGGGCGAAGAGCGCCATGCGGATCGTGGTGGCGATGAGCACCCCGGCTGCGATGGTCAAGAGAACGACCATCACGATGCCGAGCACACGCACGTCACGCACGACCGCGAGCAGGCGGCTCAAGAACTTCCGTTCGTCCTGGATCTGGTCGATTCCCGCGCGCCCCTCGAGCCGGTCTCGAACGACCGCGTACTGATTCGGGTCCTTCAGCTTCACTCGGAAGCTTTCCGGGAGTGCATCGGGAGTCGTGTTCTCGACGATATCCGGCTCGTCCCTGAACAATTTCTTGAACGTCTCGTAGGCCTGCTGTTTCGACTCGTACGACACCGTTGCCACCTCGGGCATCGCGATGAGATCGCGTTGGATCGAATTGCGTTCCTCCGGCGTGACGTCTCTCTTCAGGAAGACCGCGACTTCGACCTTCTTCGTCTGCAAGGTGAGAGCGCGATCGACCGCGAACGACGCCACGAAGACTGCGCCGACGAGGTACATCGAAACGAGGACGACCAGCACCGCGGCAATGGTGATGAAAACATTCCGTTTTAGGTTCGTGCTGGTTTCTTTGACGACGTACTGCAGATTGACGGAAGCCACTATTCTTCCCTGGCGTAGCCGTACACACCACGCTCCTGATCGCGAAGAACCGTGCCGCTCTCCAACTCGATAACACGGCGCCGCATCGCGTCGACGATCGCGTGGTCGTGCGTCGCCATGACCACCGTCGTTCCGGTGCGGTTGATCCGGTCGAGAAGCTTCATGATGTCGACGGACGTCGACGGATCAAGGTTCCCCGTCGGCTCGTCGGCGAGCAGGATCTGCGGACGGTTGACGAACGCGCGCGCGATCGACACGCGCTGCTGCTCGCCGCCGGAGAGCTGATCCGGCAAACGGTCGATCTTGTCGCCGAGCCCCACCAGATCGAGGACCTCGGGAACCGCTTTGGAGATGAACTCGCGCGGACGACCGATCACCTCGAGCGCGAAACCGACGTTCTCGAACACCGTTTTGCTCGGCAGGAGTTTGAAATCCTGGAACACACAACCGATGTTACGGCGCAGCATCGGGACCTTCCACGACGCGAGCTGATTGATGTTCTTGCCCGCGACGAAGATCTCGCCCGAACTCGGCGATTCCTCGCGAAGGAGCAAACGGATCAACGTCGACTTCCCCGAGCCCGACGGCCCGACGAGGAAAACGAATTCTCCCTTGAGGACGTCGATCGAGATGTCGTTAAGCGCAGGGATACCCCCGCGATAGATCTTGCTGACGTTTACGGTTCGGATCATGAGGATGCCGAGAGACGTTCCGGCTGAATGCAGAGGCTAGCAGAGCGGCACAAGCCCAGCAACGAACGCGGATACGTGCGGATCAAACGGGCGTGTCGGACCGCACAAGGGCTCGCGCGGCATCGGCGACGCGGGAGGCAGACAGCCCATACTTCTCGTACAACTCCTGCTGTGTGCCGCTCTCACCGTAGGAGCGCATCCCAACGCGAGCAAGTTTCGCACTGACCCCGGCTTCCGTGATAGCTTCGGCGACCGCGCTGCCGAGGCCGCCGTTCACGTTGTGATCCTCCGCCGAAAGGACGTGTTCGGTTTGCCGCGCTGCGGTCACGATTGCGTCCCGATCGAGCGGTGCGATCGTGTGCACGTTGACGACGCGCGCGGAGATTCCTTCGCCGGCGAGCGTCTCGGCCGCCTTCAGCGACTCCTGAACCAATGCTCCCGTCGCGACGATCGCAATGTCGTCGCCGTCCCGCAGCGTGTTCGCCTTCCCGAACTCGAACCGGTAGTCGTCGGCGTGAACGGGCTCCAGCTTCTGGCGCGTCAGCCGGAGGAACGCCGGGCCCTCGTGCTGTTTGGCGAGATATTCGACCGCGCCGTGGGTTTCGGCGGAGTCGCACGGCTGGATGATCGTCATGTTCGGCAGCGCGCGCAACGCCGACATGTCCTCGAGCGACATCTGCGTCGCGCCGTCGTCGCCGATCCCGATGCCGACATGCGTACCGACGATGCGCACGTTCGCCTCGTTGTAGCCGATCGAGATGCGGATCACCTCGAGCCGGCCGGCGAGGAACGCGGCGAACGAGCAGGCCCACGGCTGCTTGCCGGAGATCGCGAGGCCGGCGGCGATGCCGAGCATGTTGTGCTCGGCGATCCCGACCTCGACGAAGCGTTCGGGGTAAGCGGCCTCGAACCGCTCGCTGAAGTTGGAGTTCCGGAGGTCGCCGTCGAGCACGACGATCCGCTCGTCTGAGCCGACGGCAACGATCGCGTCGCCGAACGCCTCGCGGGTTGCCGCCGCGCCGCTCATGGCTTTCTCCCCAGGATCTCCGCGATCGCTCTCTCCCCTTGCTCGGCGTTCGGGGCTTTGCCGTGCCATTCGGGGTTCAGCTCCATGAACGACACGCCCTTGCCTTTGATCGTGTGAGAGACGATCGCGGTGGGCTTCCCCTTCGTATTCTGGGCTTCCTTGAGGGCATCGATGACCTGCGCGTGGTCGTGACCGTCGATCTCGATCGCGTGCCAGTTGAACGCCCGGAACTTATCCGCGATCGGGTTGAGGTTCATGATGTCCACGACCAGACCGGTCTGCTGCACCTGGTTGTTGTCGAGGATCAAGCACAGGTTGTCGAGCGCGAACTTCGGCGCACTCATCGTCGCTTCCCACACCTGCCCCGCCTCGGACTCCCCGTCGCCGAGCATGCAGTAGACACGCCAGTCGGCCTTGTCGAGTTTCGCGGTGATCGCCATGCCGACGGAGATCGACAAGCCCTGGCCGAGCGAGCCGGTGGATGCGTCGACGCCCGGCACGCGTAGCCGGTCGACGTGACCTTGCAAGCGGCTCTCGAACTTCCGGAACGTCTTCAGCCAGTCGTGCGGGAAGAACCCGGCACGCGCGAGCGTGACGTACATGGCCGGCGAGCAGTGACCTTTCGAAAGGACGAAGCGGTCGCGGCCGGGCCAGTGGGGCTCGTTCGCGCGGTAGCGCAGGATCCCGCCGAAATAGAGACACGCGAGCGCGTCGATCGCGGAGAGCGAGCCGCCGGGATGGCCCGAGCCGGCTTCGACGAGCATCTGGATGATGTCGACCCGGAGCTCTTTCGAGAGCTCCTTCAGTTCCTCGACGCCGAGCGGGCGAGTCGTATCGATCGCCTGATTCACCTCGAGATAAGCCTCCCCAGCTGCCGGGGAAGGCATGCGTATCTTACCAACGGAAGTCGCGACCGGGCTCCGTGTCTCCCAAAAGAATCCTTAGGCGCCGACCGGTGCCTCGCGGCGGCGCCACTCGAGGAACGCACGGATGAGCGCGTCGATGTCGCCCTCCAAAACGCTGTCGACGTTGGAGGTCTCGTAGTTCGTCCGGTGGTCCTTCACCATCCGGTACGGGTGCAGCACGTAGGAACGGATCTGCGACCCGAACGCGATGTCCCGCCGCTCGCCGCGGAGCTCGTCGAGTTTCGCCACCCGCTCCTCGCGCATGAGCTCCGCGAGCCGGGCCTTGAGCACGCGGAGCGCGACGTTGCGGTTCTGCAACTGCGAACGCTCGTTCTGGGACGACACCACGATGTTGGTCGGGATGTGCGTCACGCGCACGGCGGAGTCGGTCGTGTTCACCGACTGGCCGCCGGGCCCGCTCGAGCGGAACACGTCGATCCGCAGATCGTCCGGGTCGATCTCGACCTCGACGTCGTCGTCGAGCAGCGGCACGACGTCGAGCGACGCGAACGAGGTGTGACGCCGCTTCTGCGCGTCGTACGGCGAGATGCGGACGAGCCGGTGAACACCGGCTTCGGATGAGAGCAGCCCGTACGCGAACCGTCCTTTCACGATGACGGTCGCGCTCTTGATCCCGGCCTCGTCACCGGCTTGCGCCTCGATCAGATCGGCTTCGAACCCGCGCCGCTCGGTCCAGCGGAGGATCATGCGCAGGAGCATCTCCGCCCAGTCCTGGCTCTCGGTGCCGCCGGCGCCGGGGTGGATCGCCACGATCGCATCGCGCTCGTCGTACTCATCGGAGAGAAGCGTGCGGACGTCGAGCTCCTCCAAAGCGATACGCAGCGCGTCGACGCCGACTTTGATCTCGGCTTCGACGGAGGAATCGCCTTCTGATTGCGCGAGCTCGTTCAGGACCGAGAGATCTTCGAGCCGCCTCGCGAGATCGTCGAAGGTCTTCAGGTCGTCGTCGAGCCGGGCGAGAGCGGACATGGTCTTTCGCGCGGTATCCGGGTCGTTCCAGAGGTCCGGCGCTGCGGATCGTTCGCGAAGCTCGTCTGCCGCTAGACGCTTGCCGGCGACGTCAAAGATAGGCCCTGGCCGCCCCGAGGGCGTCCTTCAGGGCCTCGAGCTCCTGCGAATAATCGGTCGGCATGTCGGATCGATTGTAGTCGGGGCTCACGTTCTTCGCTTATCGTCGCTCGGAAGAGAGGTCACGTCGATCCCTTCGCGACGCGCCGCAACTGCCAGCGGCTCATCGCTCGTTGCGATTGATGCCCGCAGTAACGAAGCCGTCGCGATCAAGACACTGTCGGCCAACGAGAGAGGCGCACGCCGTCGGTCGTAATGGGAGGCTCGAACGGACGCCGCCCTTCTCGCTTCGGCTTCTCCGATCGGCACCACCCGAAGCGTCGTTGCCAAGAGCGGCACGAGCCTGGCATCGACGGCATCACCATCCAGACCAAGAACTCGCTCCAAGACGTCCAAGCTCTCGGCAAGGTTCACCGAAGGGATCGCAACATCTCCGCTCCGGAGCATCGACTCCACGCGTCCGGCCGCTTTTTCGCCGCCCAAGAATGCAGCGAGTGCGGACGCATCCAGAAGGATCACTTACGCCACTTGCGATCCTCGGCCTCCTGTTCCTCACGCCGAATCCGGGCGCGGTAACGATCGACGCCGCCCTTCGTGGGCAACGAACCTTTCGCCGCCGCGATTGGATCGGCGGGGATCGGCCGGAGCACCACCCGGTCCCCCAAATCTTCGATCACGAGCGCGTCCGTGGCCCAGCGTCGGCGGATCGGTGCGGGCAACGACACCTGGCCACCTTTGGAGATCCGCAGCTTCATGAGAACTCTCTATTCTTCATGAGAAGAAGGGTCAAGGCATGCGCCGGGGTGGTTTCTAGGACATCGGCGCGGACGCGCCGTGGCACTTCTTGTACTTCTTGCCCGAGCCGCACGGGCACGGCGCGTTCCGCGGCACCTTGTCGGATCGGACCGTCTCGGCCACAGCGGCCTCCGGCTCGTCGCCGGAGGTGAGTCGCCACCGGTCCTGTTGCGCGCGCTGCTTTTCCTCGGAGGGGCGCTCCTCGCGGACCACCTGAAGATGGAACACGTAGCGAACAAAGTCTTCCTTGATCCCTTCGAGCATGGTCTCGAACATCGCGAACCCCTCGCGCTGGTACTCCACGAGCGGATCGCGCTGCGCGATCGCGCGCAAGCCGATGCCCTCCTGGAGGTAGTCCATCTCGTACAGATGCTCGCGCCAGCGGTTGTCGAGGACCGACAGCAGCACGCGCCGCTCGATGTCACGGAACTGCTCTTCGCCGATCTCCTGCTCGCGTTTCTCGTAGACGTTCAGCGCCTCTTCCAGGAACGCCTCTTCGAGGTCGACGGTGGTCAGGTCGTGGATCTCGAAGGAATCCTTCGTGATCGTCGTCGGGTAGATCTCCCGCATCCGAGTGAACAAGCCGTCGAGGTCCCATTCCTCGGGATGGATCTCGGCGTTGGCGAACTCCCCGATCGTCGCGCGCACGACGTCCTCCACGAAGGAGATCGCGTTGTCGCGCAGGCTCGCGCCGTCGAGGATCTTGTTGCGTTCCTCGTAGATCACCTCGCGCTGCTTGTTGATCACGTCGTCGTACTTGAGCACGTTCTTGCGAATCTCGAAGTTGCGCTGCTCGACCTGGTGCTGCGCTCGCTTGATCGCCTTCGAGACCATCTTCGCCTCGATCGGGACGTCCTCGGGGATCTTCAGCCGATCCATGAGCCCCGAGACGGCGCCGGACGCGAATAGTCGCATCAAGTCGTCTTCGAGCGAGAGGTAGAAGCGGCTCTCCCCCGGATCTCCTTGCCGGCCCGAGCGTCCGCGGAGCTGGTTGTCGATACGACGCGATTCGTGGCGTTCCGTGCCGAGGACGTACAGCCCACCCAGCTCGACGACTTTGTCGTGCTCCGCGCGCCACGAAGGTTCCACTTCCTCGAGGCGACGCTTCAATTCGCGGTCGAACTCCTCGGTCTCCTCGACCAGTCCCTCTCCGATCAGCGCTTGCTTGACCTCGAACTCGGGGTTGCCGCCCAAGACGATGTCGACGCCTCGGCCGGCCATGTTCGTCGCGACGGTGACCGACTGGAGCTTGCCGGCCTGCGCGACGATATAGGCCTCTTTCTCGTGCTGTTTCGCGTTCAACACGTGGTGCGGCACGCCGCGGCGGTCCAGCGCCCGTGACAGCTTCTCCGACTTCTCGATCGAGATCGTGCCGACGAGTACCGGCTGCCCCGCCTCGTACCGCGCGACGATGTCGTCGACGACCGCGGAAAACTTACCGTCTTCGCTCTTGTAGACCTGGTCGGCTTCGTCCTTGCGGATCATGTCGGCGTTCGTGGGGATCTGCGTCACGCCCATCTTGTAGATGTGCTCGAACTCGGCTGCCTCGGTGTACGCCGTACCGGTCATGCCGCTCAGCTTTTCGTACATGCGGAAGTAGTTCTGGATCGTAATCGTGGCGAGGGTGACGTTCTCTTCTTTGATGCGGACGTTCTCCTTCGCCTCGATCGCTTGGTGCATGCCCTCCGAGTACCGACGGCCTTCGAGGATGCGACCGGTGAACTCGTCGACGATCTTCACTTCGCCGTCCTGGACGACGTACTCGACGTCGCGCTTGTACAGCTCCTTCGCTTTCAACGAGTTCTGGAGGTAGTGAACGAGCGGGGAAGAGATGTTGTCGTAGAGGTTCTCGATGCCGAGCAGCTCCTCGACGCGGTGAACGCCCTTCTCGGTGATGGCGACGGTGCGCTTTTTCTCGTCGACCTCATAGTCGTCGTCGGGGCGCAGCCGCGGCGCCACGTTCCGCGCGAACTGCCAGTACCACTTCGCCGACTCCTCCGACGGGCCCGAGATGATCAACGGCGTACGCGCTTCGTCGATCAGGATCGAGTCGACCTCGTCCACGATCCCGAAGAAGTGCCCCCGTTGCACGCGATCCTCGGGCGTCCAGGCCATGTTGTCGCGGAGGTAGTCGAAACCGAACTCGTTGTTCGTGCCGTAGGTGATGTCGGCGTTGTACGCGGGCTGGCGCTCATCGGGGCGCTGCCGGGCCTGGATCGTCCCGACGGTGAGGCCGAGGAACCGGTAGACAGGCCCCATCCACTGCGCGTCGCGGCGGGCGAGGTAGTCGTTCACCGTGACGACGTGGACGCCTTTGCCGGCGAGCGCGTTCAGGTAGGCGGGGGCCGTCGCCACCAGGGTCTTACCCTCGCCGGTCTTCATCTCGGAGATGAAGCCGTTGTGGAGCGCGACCCCGCCGACGAGCTGGACGTCGAAGTGCCGCTGACCAAGCGTCCGCCGGGCCGCCTCGCGGACGGCGGCGAACGCCTCGGGAAGCAGGTCGTCGAGGGTCTCGCCGTCGGCGAAGCGCTGCCGGAACTCATCGGTCAGAGCGCGCAGCTCGGCATCGGTCAAGGCCTTCGTGTCGTCTTCTTCGCGGCCGACGGCCTCGGCCTGAGCGACGAACTCCTTGAGGCGCTTGCCTTCTCCGAAGCGCAGTATCCGCTCGAGCATCGCCGGTCATTATGGCCCGACTACGTGCGACGTGCGAGGCATCCCCTTTCCTTGCAGCGGATCGGCCCATTTCCCTGCACCCGGGTCGCGAGGCGGCGGGCGAGAGATCGTAATTGCGCTGACGCGCTTGGGTGGGCGAAACTTTCTCGGGGTGCGCCGCACCGCCGTTCGGGGGTATGGGGGGTTGAGATGACCGTTCTCGGCATGCGTCGAACGTTTCCGACTCTTTTGGCAGTAGCCGCTCTTGTGTTTTTTGGTCTCCCGAGCGCCGAAGGACAGGCAGTGGGTGCGCTCGTTAGCGTCGCGAGCCCGATTGATCAGCACCCGCAGAACGCAGTCAACGAGCCCTCGCTCGCGGTCGACCCGACGCGGACGAACGTCCTCGCGGCCGGCGCGAACGATCTGGTGGATATGCAGCCGTGCTCTCGGCAAGCGGCAACCTCGGCCGGAGCCTGCTCGTTCCCGCTCGGCACGTTCAATCCGGGCGTGGGTCTGTCCGGGGTGTACTTCTCGTTCGATGCCGGACACACGTGGACCCAGCCGACCTACCAGGGACTCACCGCCGCGGATTGCGATCCCACGACAGAGCCGTGCAACCCGCACCCCGGACCGATCCACACGGTGCCGAACTTCTACGAGAACGGACTTCGATCGCGCAGCGACACAGGTGTCGCCTTCGGGCCCGCGCCGGCCGGAGGGACGTTCTCATGGAACAACGGCTCGAGGCTGTATTTCTCGACGCTGGCGACGAACCTGAACGACTCGAAGATCAATAATGGATCGCAGAACGGGAGTATCGGGGTAACGGTGTCGCACATCGACAACCCAACAGCTTCCAGGATCCTTGATCAGCGGAACTGGTCGCGGCCGTACTTCGTCCCCACCCACGCGGCGTCCTCTTCCGGGCTCGACAAGGAGCAGGTCTGGGCCGACAACGCTGCTTCCAGCCCGTTCTTCGGAAACGCCTACCTCTGCTACTCGGACTTCCACAGCTTCAGCAGCGGCAAGTCCTTCCCGCTCTTCCCGGACGTCGCCGTCTCGACCGACGGCGGAGTCACGTGGAAAGCGCAGTCGATCGCACCACCGCACGCGAACGCGCAGCAGGGCGCCTACGACGGCTGCACGGTGCGAACCGATAGCCATGGAGTGGTCTACGTGTTCTTCACTCACTTCGGAGGGACGTCTTTGAGCGGCGCCCACACCGTCGTGAAGTCGTTCGACGGAGGCCATACCTGGACCAGACCTGCCGACGTCGTTCCGATCACCGACGTCTGCTTCAACAACGATCCGGTCACAGGGCGATGCGTCGAGGACGGCGTCGCCGGCGCCCGAGTCGACCTCGCCGCGATGCCCAGCGTCGATATCGCGAACGGAGCGCCGACCGGCGAAGACGCAACCAACCAGATCGTGGACGCCTGGTCGGACGGCGGCGGCGGGCCGAACGCGGAGAAGGCCGTCGTCGCGACGTCAGTGGACGGCGGCGCTACGTGGTCGGGGCCATCGGTGGTCTCGCTTCCGGAGGACCGGTCCGTTTACGCGGCGCCGTCGATTTCGCCCGACGGAAAAACGCTCTACCTCACGTATATGGGGTACCTACAGCCGTACCAGGAGACGACCGCCAACCCGCGGCTCGAGCACGGCGTGCTGCGAACCTCTCCGATCGGCGCGGGCGGACTGCCCACGGGATGGACGACTGCCTACAACGGCCCGACCGGCGATGCCCGCGGGTCATCCCAAGGCCGGATCCTCTACAACGAGTTCCTCGGCGATTACGTCTACGCGATCGCGACTCGCGACTTCGGTGCGGGCGTCTGGACGGACGTGCGTCGAACCGCCGACTGTCCGGCGATGGATGCGTGGCGCCAGGCTTCCGCCGATGCGGGGCAACGGGTATTCCCGGCGCCCTGGCCGCTCGGGGACTGTCCCTCCAACTTCGGGAACAACGACATCTTCAGCGCGAGCAGCGGATAGATACGGGGGGACGGCGGCCGAGAATGGCGGTGGACGCGGCTATTTGATCTCGAGCAGCTTCTCTCGCACGGCGTAGACGACGGCTTCCATGCGGGAGTGCAGGTGGAGCTTTTCGAGGATGTTGCGGATGTGGTTCTTGACCGTGTTCTCTGAGATGAAGAGCTCCTTCGCGATATCGCGGTTGTTGCGGCCCTTCGCGACGAGCTTGAGAACCTCCATCTCGCGATCGGTCAGCCGAGGCTGCGGGACGGAGGTCTTCTCGTCCGCCCGCTTGACCATCGTCGCGAACTCCGAAAGCAGCTTCGAGGCCATCGAGGGGCTGATCAGCGACTGCCCCGTCTGTACCGAGCGGATCGCGTTCCCGACCTCCTCGATCGAGACCTCTTTCAGGAGATACCCGGTCGCCCCCGCCTTGATCGCGTCGTAGAGGTCGGCTTCCTCGTCGGAGATCGTCAGCATCAGGATCTTGATGTGCGGCATCAACTCTTTGATCGCTTTGGTTGCTTCGATCCCGCCGCGCCGCGGCATCCGCACATCCATGAGCACGACGTCGGGCATGGACTCGCCTGCCTTGTCGACCGCTTCCTGGCCGTCGCCTGCCTCGCCGACGACGAGGATGTCGGGCTCCTGCTCGAGGACCATCTGCAGGCCGCGCCGGAATAGGGCGTGATCGTCGACGATCAGCACGCGGATCGCGTCGGCGCTCTTCTCGACCGACTGAGGCTCGGTATCTTTGGCCACGTTGGTCCCCATGTGAAGAGGGTTGTGACCCTGGCGGGCCGCCCGGTGACCCTCTACCTCCCGGGATTCTATCGGTATGAACCCAGGTGCCGGTTGAGCCCCTTTCAGGAAGAAGTCCTGATGCTCGGCGCCCCCGGGCCGCTTGCGCGTCCCTTTCGCGTTACTTTGCCCTTGAGCCGGCGCACCTGCTGCTCGAGCTTGGCGACGACGCGGTCCATCGCGGTCATCGGATCGGGCCCTCGTGCTGAGGCGCGGAGGACGTGCTGCTTGGCGGTGAGGGTCACCTCGACGCGGTGCTTGACGATCGAGGCGCGAGCGCCGCCGTTCTCGGAGAACTCGATCTCTGCCGTCAGCAAACGCGGGTAGAGCCGGGTGACCTTCTCGACTTTCTGGGTGGCCCGCTCCTTGAGCCCGTTTGTGACCGCTGCGTCGTTGCCCTTGACGATGACTCGCATCACCTTCACCGCCCCCTTTTCCCCGGTACGATGCGCCAAGATAGGTTCCGCCCGGCTGACCTGGTCTTTGACCCCACACTCGCCTGCCGGAGGATCGCGACCGCGATGACGCCGGCCGTTTCGCCACTCAGCTCTTGCGAGCTCGTCGTCTCGATCACTCCCACCCTCTCGCGATCGCGCTCGGCGAGCGCGCCGCGGCAGGTCTTACTCCTAAGTGGCACCATGCTCGGCGACCAACGGTCGCCTTACGTGGGTCGTTTCGCCTGCCACTGGCATCGACTTGGCGTCCGGATGACCTTTCAGTCTGCCGGTCGTCGCAACCACAGACCCGGGCGGAACCTGGACCGATTGTACCCCCGGGCTCCCCCAGTGAATACCTCGATCTCAGCTCGCTCAGGGCGCCCGGGCAAAAGTGACGACGAGGACGCGCCGGGCGCCCGCAGCTTTGAGCGCGGAAGCGCATGCGTCGGCGGTCGAGCCGGTGGTCATGATGTCGTCGACGAGAAGGACCCGTTCTGGGATCCGCGCGGTTGCGGCGAACGCACCGCGCAGGTTGGCCCTGCGTTCGGCGCGCGACAGCGCCGCCTGGTCGAGCGTGTCGCGCGTCTTCGTCAACAGTTTGCGCGCCGGAAGAGCCAGCCGCTTCGCGAGCGGTCGCGCGATCTCTTCGGCCGGCGTGAATCCGCGCTCGGCATCGGAACGGCGCGTCGACGGGACCCACGTGATGCACGACGCCCTACCCAGCGCGAGCGCCGGAGGCACCATCCATCGCGCCAGCACCACGGCGGTGCGCCGCTCGCCGCCGAGCTTGAACGCCTTTAGCGCATCGCGCGCCGGGCCCTCGTACGCGGCCGCCGCCCGGGCTTTGTCGAACGCGAGCTCCCGCCCGCGGCAATCCTGACAACGCGGAACCGGCGCACCCTCGGGCTTGCCGCACTTCTCGCACGAATCGGCGCCGATCCACCGCACGCACTCCATGCAAGCCGCGCACAAAGGTGCCGGGCCCCACACTCGACAGGCTGCGCAACGTCCGGGTAGTCCGAGCGCGTGTAGCGAATCGAGCAGCGACATCTTCGGAGCGTACCTAGTCGTTGTGATCGCACGGACCAGATTCTGTCGAGAGCGTGTCTTTTTGGTTCTTTGACTGGCTTGGAACTTACGTTGATGCGGGCCTCGGGGAGGTGGGATCTTCGAGATGGACGATTGACGAGGCGATCAGCTCCGCGTCGCTTGCATAGCGACTCCACAACGTTGGAGTGTCGGAATGAATCCGCACGACGAGCGTGCCGGAGACGATCCTGCAGGGCGTCTCACCTGCGGCGCATGCCATCCAATCAATTCGATACGTGACGACATGCGAACCCCTCTGTCGGACCTCGGACTTGTATTGGACTCGCCCGTCCCCTCGGGTTTGGGCTCGGTAGGTCGATTTATCGCCGGCCGGAGGAGGGTAAGGTCTCTCACCTTGCTGGAAGCGGATGTCGACGTCGAATGTGGGAAGGCCCTTATTGACCGATTGGACGCCTCGGGGCTGGAAGGAGGTGACTCCTTCGAATTCACCCGACGTCCAGCCCTTTGGATAACGCGTGATCCACAAGCCGGCTTCGCTCGTCGCAATCTGCCAACCATGGGGCTGAAAGAGCCCCGGGGGAGGCCCAAACGAAGGGGTCGAAGTCGGCGAGGGCGGGATCGTCGATGGCGTGATCAAGAAGCGTCTGGCTCCGAGCTTCGGAACGACGATCGTGCTGGCTGCAATGACCGCTGCGGCGCCGGCGATCGCGACCGTCAAACGCACACCCCTGTCCCGGCGGACGCCTCGCTCTAACCGGCTCCAAGCGTCGTGAACCGGCGGCTCGTTTTCAACGGCCTTCCTAAGCATCTCTTTGAAATGGTCTTCCATCTTCATGACGTGCTCCTGCCATTCGTCGCGTCTGCGATCGGCCACTCCCCACCGAGGCGCTCGCGCAGCTTGGTGAGACCGCGATGCACGAGCGACTTGACGGTGCCGACCGGCGCGTCAAGGATCTGCGCAATCTCGGCCTCGGGGAGGTCTTCGTAGAACCGCAACACCAATGCGGCGCGCTGGCGGCGCGGAAGTGAGCGGATCGCCTCCCACAGCACGACGCCTTCCTCGCCGTCGTCGGGCGCGTACTCCTTGGAACGCAGCATCTCTTCGTGTTTGCGCGCGATCATCGATCGGCGGAGCAGCGAGCGGCGCCGATTGACGAGAACCGTCCGTGCGTAGGCGCCGGGCCGTTCGCGTTCCTTGATCCTCGACCATGCCCGGTAGGTGCGCACCATCGCCTCCTGCGCGAGATCTTCCGCTTCGGCCCAGTCGCCGGTCAGCAGGAAGCCGAGCCGACGAAGCGGGCGGTATTCCGCCTCGAAGAAATCTTTGAACTCGGCATCCCGGTCGGTCATCGCGCCCCGCTCGTCACCCGGAAAGACGCCGGCCGGGGGCGGGAGGTTGCACCCGGCGACTCAGCGCTTTCGGCCGCGCTTCGAGCCGGGCGGCTTCTTGCCTGGAGCGCGTTTCGCAGCAGGTTTCCGGGAGGGCGCTTTGCGCGCCGGCGGCTTCATCTTCGGGCCCGGGGACCGGGTCTTCGCCGGCCGTCGCGCCGAGGGAACGGTCCGCGAGGTCCGGCCCGGCCCGGCGCCCGCGAGCCGCTTGAGCGCTGCATCATAGGGCGCCGCAGCGACCCCGTTCTCGGTGACGATCGCCGTGATCAAGCGGGCGGGCGTGACGTCGAAAGCGGGGTTCACGGCGTATGTCCCGGCGGGCGTCATCTGCCTGCCCAGTACGCCGGTCACCTCCGACGCCGCGCGTTCCTCGATCGGGATGCGGTCGCCCGAGGCCATGGATAGGTCAAGCGTCGTCGTCGGCGCGACGACCACGAACGGGATGCCGGCGTCCTTTGCGGCGAGCGCGAGCCCGAGCGTCCCGACCTTGTTCGCCACGTCGCCGTTCGCCGCGACGCGGTCGGCGCCGACGACGACTACCTTGACCTCGCCGCGGGCGATCAGACCCGACGCGGCCCCGTCCGTGATCAGCGCGTGCGGGATCCCGAGTCGTTTCAGCTCCCAGGTCGTCAAGCGCGCGCCCTGCAGCAGCGGACGCGTCTCGGTCGCGAGGACGGCGATCTCTTTCTTCTCCTCGTGCGCGAGACGGATCGCTCCCAGCGCCGTCCCGTAGCCGCCGGTACAGAGGAAGCCGGTGTTGCAGTGCGTGAGCACGACCGCCTTCGTGGGGATGAACCGTTGGGCGTGGCGCGCCATCGCCAGGCACGCGTTCGCGTCCTCCTGCGCGATGCGCTGCGCCTCCTCTTCGAGCAACACGACGAGCTTGTCCTTGTCGACGTCGGCCGCGCGTTCGCGCGCGAGCCGCAACACTCGATCGATCGCCCACCCGAGGTTCACGGCGGTCGGGCGCGTCGCGGCGAGCTCGCGCCCGGCCTGCTCCGCGTCTCGGAGAACCCCTTTCGCCGTCGTCGCCTGCGATCGATACGCGGCTTGCGCGACCCCCATCGCGCCGGCGATCCCGAGGGCCGGGGCTCCGCGGATCTTCAGGGTGCGGATCGCGTCGGCGAGCGCGGCGGTCGATGCGATCGTGAGGAAGCGCTCCTCGGCCGGAAGAAGCGTCTGGTCCAAGATCCGGATCGTGCCGGCGTCCCAATCGATCGCGCGCATGGCTCGGACGGAGTCTAACGGGCTGCTGCTACGGCTCGAAGCCGGGCAGCTCGGTGATCGGTCCTTGCCGGCGCGCCCGTGCTTTCGTGATCGCCCGCCGCGCGAGGAAACCGACCGCTGCCCCGACCGCGCCGGCCGGGATGGCGAACGCAGCGAGCCGAGCGAGATCGGCAAGTATCACGTGAAGCGGATCGCGCTCGACGAACAGGACGCGGTTCTGGGCCCGGGTGGCTCCGTAGACCAACCAGAGCCCGGCGAGCGCGCAGAGCGCCCCGACCGCGCACGCCGACCACACCTTGCCGCGCCGGCTCGCACCGGCGGCAAGACCGCCGACCCCCGAGGCGACGACGGGGCGCTGCCAGGGGTTGAAGAAGGCGAGATTGAGCAGGGACAGGCGCGGTACGATCGACGCCGCGGCGAAGCTCGTCACGACGAGCCCGGCCGGGACGCCGCGGATCGCTTCTCGCAAGGTGCTGCGCCGCGTCTTGCGATGCCCGTTCGGCGACGGGGCGGGGGCGGAGAACCGGAACGGCGGGTAGACGGTCCCGTCGCCGCCGGGCCGCGTGGTGGACACGTCGGATCAGGTCCCTTCGCGCCAGGACGAGAGGTAGCGCTCCTGCTCGGGGGTGAGGGCGTCGATCTCCATGCCAAGCGTCGCGAGCTTGAGGCGGGCGACCTCGCCGTCGATCTCGCTCGGCACATCGTAGACACGACGCTCGAGCGAGGAGTGATTCTTGGCGACCCACTCGACCGACAGAGCCTGGTCGGCGAAGGACATGTCCATCACCACGGCGGGATGGCCCTCGGCCGCGGCGAGGTTCACCAGTCGCCCGTCGGCGAGCAGGTAGAGGCGGCGCCCGTCCGCCATCAGGTGCTCGACGACGTGCTCACGCACTTCGCGCGTCGCGGTGGCCAGCCCGCTCAGGGCGTGCTTGTCGATCTCGACGTCGAAGTGGCCGGTGTTGGCAAGGATCGCGCCGTCGTGCATCAGCTCGAAGTGTTCGCGGCGGAGCACGTCGCGGTCACCCGTCACCGTGATGAAGATATCGCCGATGCGCGCCGCCTCGGCGATCGGCATCACGCGCAGCCCTTCCATCGCCGCCTCGAGCGCCTTCACAGCGTCGACCTCGGTCACCACCACCTGGGCGCCGAGTCCGCGCGCGCGCGTCGCGAGCCCGCGACCGCCGTACCCGTACCCGCAGATCACGACGACCTTGGACGCCCAAAGGACGTTCGTGGCTCGGGTGATCCCGTCGAGCGTCGATTGACCGGTCCCCCACCGGTTGTCGAATAACCGCTTCGTCGGCGTGTCGTTCACCGCGACGATCGGATACCGAAGCACGCCTTCCGCCGCCATCTGACGGAGACGGATGACGCCGGTGGTGGTTTCTTCGGTGCCTGCGAGAACCTCTTCGGTCTGATCCGGGCGCTTGGAATGGAGCACGGAAACGAGGTCGGCGCCGTCGTCCATCGTGATCACCGGACGAGCGTCGAGCACCACGTTGAGGTGTTTGTAGTAGGTGTCGTTGTCCTCGCCCTTGATCGCGTAGGTGTCGATCCCCTCATCGGCCAGTGCGGCCGCGACGTCGTCCTGAGTCGACAGCGGATTCGACGCGGCGAGCACGACGTTCGCGCCGCCGTCTCGAAGGGCCCGCATCAGGTTCGCGGTTTCGGTCGTGACGTGCAGGCACGCGGCGACGTTCAAGCCGGCGAGCGGCTTCTCCTTCGCGAAGCGTGCGCGGATCTCGCGGAGCACGGGCATGTGGTTCTCGGCCCACTCGATCCGCATCCGGCCCTTGCCGGCGAGCGTGGGATTGGCGACATCGGACACAGGCATCCCCCTCGAGAACGGTCTAGTTAGAGCGGCAAGCGTATCAGGACGGCTCGGCTTTGAGCCGAGTGATCGCCTCGATCGGCGTCGGATCGACGCCGCGCAGGACGGCGAGGTACGTGCTCGTGAAATCGCCCAATTGCGCCGAAGAAGCGAGCTGTGCGAGGGGCGAGATGCCCCGGGCGGGCGCTTCGATCACGCTCGCACCGGCCGCGCGCGCGAGCCCGAGCGTCGCGGAAAACCGGGAGGTGATACGCGGGTCCTCGGTCGGCGAACGGAGCGCGACGAACGCGAGGCGATCGGCCGGCGGCGAGCCGGGCCCGATCCCGACGACTTCGTTGTGACCGAGTTCCGGCAATGCGACCGCGTACGCGGGAACCTTCGCGTTCTCGTTGAGCTGCGTCTTCCACCGCATCGCCGCCACGGAGAGGACGCCCTCCTGTCCCCACACGACCGGCAACACACCTTCCAGCGTCGACGCGATCTTCTTCGCAGGGTTGCTCGCGGCGACTGCCTCTCGACCGCAGCTGGCCGTCTGTTCGCGTAACACCTCGTCTATCTCGACCAGCTCCGCGGTTAGGTCGGGCAGAACGCCGAGCCGTTCGAGCGCGACCAGCGCGACGGCCGCGAGGTACGGGAATGCCGCACGCGGCTGCATCCCGGCGGGCGGCGTCGCCAATGGGATGGCGTGAGCGCGGGCCAACTCGGCGAGCGCACCTCCGGTCGCGACGGCGATCATCGGCGCGCCGAGCGCATGGGCCTGATCGAAGCACGCGACAGTCTCGACGGTCCCGCCGGAGTAGGACACCAGCACGACGAGCGTGTGCGTATCGGCGAACGCGGGGAGCACGAACCCCTTCGCGACCACAACAGGTAACGAGCCCTTCGTGGCCGCGACCGCCGCTGCCACGTCTCCCGCGATACCGCTGCCACCCATCCCGCAGACGACGACGCCGGTCAATCCGACGCGATCCGGGACCCCTGAGAGGTCGACCGCTCGCGCGAGGGCGACTCCGTCGCGCCAGTGATCCGCTGCGCTTTCGATAAAGGACAGCATCCCCGACCGATCGACGGCGGCGATGCGGGAACCGTCGTCGAGGATGCTCACGACGAAGCGCGCCTCAGGAAGGCTTCTCCGCTTCGTCGATGAGCATGATCGGGATGTCGTCCTTTACCGGGTACACGAAGCGGCACGAGCCGAGGCAGTAGATCTTCTGCTCCGCCTCGCGGTACTCGACCTTGCCGTGGCAATTGGGACAGATCAGGATCTCAAGCAGCTCTTGGTCGAGCGCCATCGCGTTCCCTCCACCCTCGATCGAGCGCCCATCCTACCCCTGGCGAATCAGCGCGAGGATCTGGTCCCGCCGCTCCCGCCCGTCGCCGGGATCCCGAGCTTCGACGTTGAGGCGCAACAGCGGCTCGGTGTTGGACGGGCGAAGGTTGAACCACCATTCGTCGAAGTCGACGGTAAGGCCGTCGGTCAAATCGACGCGCCCCGACGAGAACTTCTCCGCGACCGCGCGCATGGCGGCTTCCTTGTCCACGACCTCGGAATTGATCTCTCCTGAGGCCCAGTACCGCCGGAGCGGCGCGAGGACCTGCGACAGCGGCTTGCCGGCGGCGGACAGAACCTCGAGGACGTGCAACGCGGCCAGCAGGCCACAGTCCGCTCGGTAATGGTCGCGGAAGTAGTAGTGCCCGGAGTGCTCGCCGCCGAAGATCGCGCCGGTCTCCGCCATGAGCGCTTTGATGAAGGAGTGTCCGACGCGCGAGCGGATCGGGGTGCCTCCGGTCTCGCGGATCGTCTCCGGCACCACGCGGGAGCAGGTGAGCGAGTAGATCACCTTCTCGCCCGGGTGCTTCTCGAGGATCGAGCGAGCGACCAGCGCCGCGGTCAGCGAGCCCGTCACCGGCTCGCCCTTCTCGTCGACGACGAACACCCGGTCGGCGTCGCCGTCGAAAGCGAAGCCGATGTCGGCACCTTCATCGAGGACCGTCGCGATCAGATCTTTCAGGTTCTCGGGCTGGATCGGGTCGGCGGGATGATTGGGGAACGTGCCGTCGAGCTCGAAGAACAACGGGACCAGCTCGACCGGCAGCCGGTCGAACACGGCGGGGACAGTCAGACCCCCCATGCCGTTCGCCGCGTCGACGACGACCGTGAGGTCGGCGAATATGCTCACGTCGACGAGACCGACGAGATGGTCGACGTAGGACTTCATGATGTCGGTCCGCTCGGAGGATCCCGGTCGTTTTCCGGGCGGGAACGCGCCCGCGGCGACCATCCCTTTGATGTCGAGCAAGCCGGTCTCCTCGCCGATCGGCACCGCGCCGGCGCGGCACAGCTTGATGCCGTTATAGGCGGCCGGGTTGTGCGACGCCGTGAGAACCGCGCCCGGCGAGTCGAATCGGCCGGAGGCGAAATAGAGCATGTCGGTCGACGCGAGGCCGAGGTCGACCACGTCGGCACCTTGCGTCAAGGCGCCGGAGATGAACGCGTTCGAGAGGGGTTCGGACGAAGAGCGCATGTCGTGCGCCACGACGATCTTCTTCGTCGAGGTCAGCTCGACGACGGCCCGGCCTACTCGGTGGGCCACCTCCTCGTCGAGCTGATCGGGGTAGATCCCGCGAACGTCGTACGCCTTGAAGATCGCGTCCAAGTCCATGCGCGCGTGATTCTACAGACGCCGTTCCAAGCGTCCGAGCAGCTCGCCTGCGACCTCCGCGATCGGCCCTGCGCCGAGCCGGGACGCGATCGTCCGGGCCCGGCGCAGTGCCCGCTCGGCTTCCCGGGACGCCGGCGCTCCTGCCTTCGGGCGAGGAGCCACCTGCGACAGAGCCGCCCCAAGGAAAAGGAGGGATTTCGCCTCGTGCCGCTTCGCTCCGGCGCGCCGCGATCGTTCCAGAGCGCGTCTCCCGCGGCCGGCGGCGGCCTCCGGATGTCCGGCCAGAAGCTCTCGCTCGCATCGGACCCAGTCGAGTCGTACGCCTGCTCGCCATCCCCCCGAAGGGCGCCTGCCCACCCGATCGAGCGCGGCGTCCACGGCGCGCAGATCTCCGAGCCCCACTGCGTCGGCCGCCAAGCCGATCAGCAAGTGCGTCCGAGCTTCCCCGGCCGGCGTACGGCGCAGCGCAGCACGCTCGACCTCGCGCGCTTCAGCATGGCGGTTCGTTTGACGCAGCACCGACCCAAGCGTGATCGCCGGACGGGCATCGGCCGCGGGTCCGATCGCATGCCTTCGTAGGAGAAGGCGAGCGCCACGCTCGGCTTCGCGGAAGTCGCCGCGCGCCGCGGCTAGGTACGAGCGCAGCCAGCGTGCGGTCGCGCGCCCGGCGGGTTCGAGGAACGGCTCGGCGCGGTCGATCTCGCCTGCCGCAGCGGTGAGACGTCCCAGGAACGCGAGTTTCGCGGCACGATCGAGCCGCACCGCGGCGCGTTCGGCGCTCACCCTGGAGCGAGAACTACGCTTCGGCGGCCGAGCTCTGGCCCTTCTCGCGACGGGCCATCTCGAGCACGTCCGGGAGATCGACGGGCGCTCCGTCCTTGTGCCACCAGCGTTTGTCGCAACGGTGACAGGAATAGAACGCGACACAGTCGCCCTGTTCCAACGCCAGATTGATGTTGATCACGTCCCTCGATCCGCATCGAGGACATTCGAGCCGCTCGCGACGCGCCATCCTGCCCCCTTCGTCGATCCCCCCAACGCGTACCATACTTGGGGGGGTGCGGTCTGTCCGCTATGGCCCGAGCCGGCGGTTTTTGCCCCCCGTTCGGACTATTCGGTGACTCCTGAGACAGACGGAAGCGTCTTGCCTATGTACCGCGAACGAAGCTTTCCATCCTCGCGCCAGTACGCGTACCAGTACGGTCCGTGCGGGCAGCGCGTGCATCCCCTTTTGCCGCACCGGACTGGTTCCAAACGATAGGTGACGCTGGAGCGCTTCGGGGTCTGCTCGTCGGTGTTGAATCCGGGCCCTTCGCTGTTCAGGAGCAACCCGCGGACGAAGATGATGAGCCGGCGGAGGTCGTACTCGTCCAGGGCGCGCACGGAGCGGATCAGGTCGCGATCGATCGGCATCGATCCCTCGGAAAGGTCGGCTTATGTATTGTTGTACCTAAGACATGGTCCCACGGAACACTCAAGCAGGCAAGGCTGGATGAGGCTCTTAGGCGCCGGAGACGACGCCGCGTTCGGTGGGGCCCGTCGCCCACCCGTCGATCCCGGGACGGATCGGAGTCACGGCGGGCGGCACGACGCGGAGGTCCTCCTTCAACCATCCGATCGGGACGGCAAGGCGCTCGGCGTGGGCGGCACAAAGGTCGTACGCGGCCGGGTGAGGCTGGACGATCAGATCCTCGATCCAGACGACCTTCTGCGCGTAGGCGAAGGTCAACGAGGCCGATGCCGGCCAACGGCATGCGTTCCGGGAGCACTTTCGAACCTTGCCCGGCTGCGTGGTTTGCGGCCTCGCCATCGCGCCGAAACCTTAAATTACAGAGGTGTGTTTTTCAAGCGTGTGGGAGAGAAGCCCGTCTCGGTCAACCGGAAAGGGCCCGGCCGGCGAGTTGCATCGCACCGCCCGCGATGAGCAGCACCGCCGCGGCCAAGACGAGCATCTCGACGTCCTGACCGGTGCGAGGCAGACCCGGCGCGGCCGGCGGCTCGAGGTTCGGGCCCGGCGTCGCCACCCTTCCGGTCGTGCTGCCACCGGCCGCGCCGGCCCCTCCGACACCGGCCGGGGGTTGGAAGGGATCCTTGCCCTGACCGCGAGAAGGCATCGCGATCGCGAGGAGGAGCAGCGGAACGAAGACCAGCACCGAGAGCCGCTTCACGCATCCAAGGTACGTCCCGTAGGGCCGAGCGGCAACGGGGTCCTTCGCCGGGCCTCGCGCGTTGCCGAGGTGTTCTCTTACCCATCTCATCGTTACCTAAGACACTTTTGCATTTCAAGGCCCGGCTCCTTTTCGAATGGAGCTCTTAGGTCTCGATGCCTTGATGCCCGTACGAAGCTCGATGGGCGCAACAAAAGCGAAAAGAGACCACATAGATGGCCTCTTCTGTCCGAAGCTCGATCGGCGAAGCCGCTGGTTATGCAAAAGTTGTACCCCGCGATAGCTTTCGGGTCGCCCCTACTGACTTCCGCGGAGTACCCCGATAATTTAGCACAACGGTTCGAACCTTTCAAGAGGAACGACCTACTATCACGCGAAAACGGACCGGACGATCATGGCGAGGCGCGGTGGGCGCTCGCCTCGGAAATGCGCATGAGTTCGAGCGCCTTGTCCGAAATGCGATCGAGGCTCTGCCGGAGCGATTCCGCTCACGTCTCGACAACGTCGAGATCGTCATCGAGGACTCCGCGGGAAACGATCATCTGCTCGGCCATTACCGCGGTATCCCGCTGCCGAATCGGGGGGCAGGCTACGCGGGGGTGATGCCGGACAAGATCACGATCTATCGCTTGCCGATCGAACGACGCGCGCGCACCCCCGAGGAGCTTGCCGAACAAGTCCGGATCACGGTGTGGCACGAGATCGCACACCACTTCGGGATCGACGACGATCGTTTGAAAGAGCTTGGTTTCTCCTGACCGTTCAGGAAGCCGGGACTCCGCGACGCGGATCGGGTTCGACGCCGACCACCGGCACATTCTCCGTCGGTACGGCGGTGACGGCGTAGGCCGTGAACGTCGGCGCGGCCGTGGTGGCCTCGAGCGCCGCTACGACCCGTCCGCCCGAGGATCGGATCTGGAGACCGACGGTCGCCGACGGCGAGAGCCCTTGCAGCGTCAGGGTTGCGCTCCGGCCGGGCTCGAGGGCGATGCCCTGCAACTGAGGCAGCTTCGCCGGGCCGGCCTCCGTGAATACGACGATGTCGATCGAGGCGGGCGCGGTGTCGGTATTCGCGATAAGGAGCCGCATCGCGCCGCTCGCCGCCGGAGGTCCGAGGACGGCGAGCACCTCGTGCGAGGGCGTAACCCCCGTCGACATGGCGACCTCTCCCGGATTCCCTTTCGTTACCACCTGCCAACGCGCGCCGATCACGAGCGGAGACGTCGATGACTCCACAGCCAGCCCGATCGCTCCTGGGTGGCTCGCCCCGGCAGCGGAGACGATGGGGGTGTCGGGCGCGAGCGAGGTGACGAGTGGCGGGAATGTGCTCGCGCCGTCGAATGCCAGCAGGCGCCCGCTGCCGACGGCATCCTCGTCGCCGATCGCCACGACGCCGAAGAGGACGCCGCCCCGCGCGCTGCTGGCGACCGTTGCCGACTCAGCTGAGGGCGGTACTCCTTGGATGAGATCCGCCGTCGACCCCGCCGTGAGGATGCCATCCACGACAACCCGACCGGCTTGAGTCGTTATCTGTGCTGCAACGGCGCGAGCGTCGAAGGCGTAGTCGCCCGCGCGGATCACGAGTCGGTGTCGCGCGGGAACGACTCGCCCGGATAACGACTGCGGTTGGAGCGACCGCCCGTTCGTCAAGAGGGCGACATCGACGACCGCATCGGCCGCGCCCGGATTTAGCAGAACCAGTTGCGTCTCGGCCGTGAACGTGGATCCTTGCGGAACGATCAACGTCGCACCGCCGGGGCGATCGCAGCTCGCCGCACCGGCGGCTCCTCCGATCGAGACGGTGCGCGAGACCGTCACGCGTCCTCCCGCGTATTCGACGATCGCGCCGGCGTCGGCGGCAAGCATCGCCCGAGGCGTGCCGGCGGTGAGCGTTCTATGCGGCGCTAGAGTGAGCGCCTGCTCGACCGTCGCGCCGCGATCTGGAACGTAAGAGATCCGCACAGCGGACGCGTCGTCGCCCGAGTTGAACAAGTGCAGCCAGCCGTTCGCCCCGGCCAGCTTCATCACCGGACACGCCCACACCCCTCCGGGATTCGACGCGTGGACGGTCGCCGGCTCGACCGGTTGCGGCGGTCTGAGCCGGTCGGCGACCGCCGCGCCCGCGAGCAGAAGCGTCACCGCAACGCCCACCCATGCCCTTTTCATCAGCGCCTGCCGGCGATCACCGTTCGCCGCGCTCGAACGCTGCGCGGCGCGACCATGCGACGCCGATACTGACGAGCATCAAGACCTCCGCGAGCAGAGCCAGTCGATGCCATACCTGACCCGTCCAGGTGACGAGCAGCGGGCCGCCGCTGACGCCGGTGAGCGGGAACGAGGTTGCCCATCCGAACGACCGAGCCGGTCCCAATTCGCCGTGGACCGTCTCGGCGCGCCAAGCCCCTCCGTACTCTTGCGCCAGCAAGAGCGAGCGTGCGGAGGATTGGCCGCTTCCGACGAAGCGGCCGGGACGTTCGCGGTGAAGGGCGCCGACGCGCCCGGGATCGAGCGGCAAGGAAGCGGCAGCGATCGAGGAGTCGGCCGGAGCCGCGAGACTGGCGGCCGCCCAACGGGGAGACGACACGGCTCCGCCGACCGGGAGCCACGCCTCGTTCTCGAGGATCTCGGCGCCTCGGAACCGTTCGGCGAAACTCAGATCGACCTGGCGTGACAATGCCTCTGCGACGTCCCTGGCTATGCCGGGGCGCAGCACGACGTAACGAACCCCCAGAGGAGCGAGCAGCCTGCCGCCCTGCTCGGTTTGGCGAGCGAGCACCGAAGAGACGGCGCCCGTGAGGTAGGAGTGTCCGGCACCGGCTCGGCGCACGGCGTAGGTGAGGGCGGTCTCGCCCGCGGAGTCGGCGAGATCGAACGAGAGCGCTCGGGTCGTTCCGTCGAGCCATAGCACCTGGAAGTCGCCTAGTTGACGCGCCTCAGCGGAAAAGAACGCCGGGGTGAGGTCGCCCGAGGTCTTGAGCCCTGAAAGATCGCCTCGCGCGAGGAAGCCAACCCCCGCCGAGAAGGCGACGAGCACGAAGATCCCGAGCGCTCCGAATCCGAGATGGAACGCGCCGAAGGAGCGCGTCGACAGGGCCGGGACGAGCCCTTCGACGGCGATCCCGGCGAGCAGCGCGATCGCGAGCCCGGCGAGCGCGAGTGGCAGCGCCGGGCGCGGTGCGATCCACGGCGTGCCGCGCGATACCGCCCACGCAAGCAATACAGCGCCGGTCCCGGAGATCGCGAGGGTCTTCGCAAGCCGGTCGCGCGAGGAGACCGCGAGCGCCAGGCCGGCGGCGGCACCGGCGGGGAACGCCCAGGCGAACGGCCCGGGGATGGGAAGCGAACCTCCCGGCGAGGTTCGCACGAGGTTGGTGAGCGGGACACCGAAGGCGTGCGGGCCGGCGCCGAAGAGCGAACCGGGTTTGAAAAGCTCGACGCTCCACGGCAACAACAAGATGGTCGCGCCGATCGACTGCGCCAACGCCGTCGCGGCGAGCCGGGCAGCGCCGGAGCGATTGCTTGAGATAGCCATTGCAGCCGCGAGCACGAAGCCCGCGCCGGCGACGGCCGGTAATGCATACGGCGACACCGACGCGACGACGGCGAGGCCGATCACGCCGGTTCCGAGACTTCGCCAGTCCCCGCGAGGGGCGAACCCCCCCGCACGGAACGCCGGCAGCAGCAGGACCGGCAGCGCGGCGAACAGGACCAGGTCCGGGATCAGACCTTGAGAGAACATGGCCAACGCGAGTGGAGAGATCGCGTATGCGATCGACGCGGCCCATCGGGCGCCGCGCGGAAACCCGATCGATTTCGCGCACGACGAAGCAGACGCCGCGGCGAGTGGGATGAGGGAGAGGACGACGATCCGCTCGGCGAGATGCGCGCTGCCGAACGAAGCGATCGAGAGCAGTCCATATAGGAACAGAGCCGGTGATGCCGGCGCGGCTCCGCCGGTGCCGGCGCTGCGCCAGCCGGAGAAGAACTCACCGAAGAAGTCGCCTGGGTGCGCCGGGAACGGCGCGAAGTCGGCGCCGGCGAGCCCGCCGCCGCCGATGAGATGACGGGCTCCGATCAGATAGAGCAGCCCCAACAGCACGCCGACGGTGGCCACAGGATGCGCTTTCACGAACGCCCGCGTCGGATGGGCACGTTCGTCCTCCGGCGCGATGCGAGGGCCCTCCTCGTCGATGCCTTCGGCCGGCTCCCCGACGATCTTCTCCAGTGCCTGCGCAACGTAGGACCGCACGCGGGGCGCCCCGCGCATCATCAACTTCGTCACGTCGCGGTCGCGGATCGTGCGGCGCCGTTGCGAGCGAGTCCGCAGCCGCAGCGTGGAGGGCAGGTGCACGAGGTTCCACTGCACAGCGGAGAAGGTCTGCCTCGCTGCGCTCCGCCGGCCGGTGATCGAGAAGAGGACGGCGTTCACGATCGAGATACCCAGCGTGACCGGCAGGGCGACGAGAAGGGAACCGATCCCGTAGTTCTTGATCAGCGACGAGAACATGTTCCTTTCGCTGAAGTAGCGGACTCGTCCGGCCACCGGGCCCGGCCGCCGGCCGCGGATGCCGGCGACGACATGGCGCGCGCGGGCGCCGGTCGTCACGACGGTTCGGAAGCCGGCCAGTCGGGCTCGCCAGCAGAAATCGAAATCGTCTCGAAGCATCGCGTAGCGCAGGTCGAAGAGCCCGACCTTTTCGACGACCTCGCGGCCGACGAGCAAGCACGCGCTCGAGCAGTAGAAGACTTCCTTGAGCCCGTCGTGTTGCCCGTGATCGAGCTCGCCGGCCTCGAGCGGGTTGAAGATCCTGCCGAAGCGATCGGTGGTGAGTCCCACTTCGAGAAGCTGCTCGGGCTCGCTCCAATCGACGAGCTTCGCACCGACGACGCCGACGCGTTCGCGCCCGAGAGCCTCGACCATCGCCGCGACGCTCTGTGGGTCCATCGCCGCGTCGTCGTGAAGCAAGAGGAAGGCCTCGGCCATGCTGCCGCGCTCGGCGGCGACCTTCAAACCCGCGGCGAGCGCGCGGCCGTATCCGACCCGCCGGTCCAGCGTGACGATCTTGGCCGCACCGAACGCCTTCGCGAGCAGCGGACGTGATCGATCGGTCGACGCGTTGTCGACTGCCAGGACGTCGATCTCGTCGTACGTCTGGTTGCGGACGCCCTCGATCACATCCGGAAGCCAGGATTCCGCGTTACTTGCGACGAGGAGGACGAGAACGGATGCGTTTTCCGTGCTCATGAACGCGCGCGAGCCTATCAAGCGGGTTCCGGCAGGGGCGAATCACCTGGCCGCGGGTCTGGGGACGCAAAACTCCTGCAGATCCTGCGAAAAGCTGAGGCCCTGCCAGGCGGGCAAGGCCTCAGGAATCAACGTCGGCGTTACCTCTTCTTGCGCTTCGCCGTCGCCTTCTTACGCGTCGTCTTCTTGGCTGCCATCTTGCGCTTCGGCTTGCGCGCTGCTGTGGTCTTCTTCGCAGCCTTACGCTTCGCCGGTTTGCGCGCTGCGGTCTTCTTCGCAGCCTTCTTGCGCTTCTTGGCTGGCATCTAGGTGCTCACCCCCTCTCCCTATTCGATATAGGGAAGACCTCCGTCAAGACGCGAGCTTCCGCTTGAACCTTCTTCGTTCTCGCTCGGAGAGACCACCCCAGATCCCGAAGCGCTCGTCGTTCGCGAGCGCGTAGTCCAAGCATTCGTCGCGCACGGCGCACTGCGCGCAGATGCGTTTGGCTTCCCGCGAAGATCCACCCTTCTCGGGGAAGAACACATCCGGGTCGACGTACGCACAGAGAGCTTCTTCGGCCCACGGAAGCTCCTCGTCGGAAATCCGTTGCACCTGTCGCTCCTCCCCACTCGAGAGTCCCCCACCCAGTTCCGCGCTCGATGGCCGCTTCGAATGCGACAACTGTAATTACGCAGGTGTAATTCTAGGGAGGAGAAACCGAAGGTCAAGTGTTCGCGCAGATCTTTTTCCCAAGCTGTGGATAACTTTTGGACCGCGCCGTGACGCGATCACGCGCGAATGGAAGCGTTCGTGTTCGCTCGATCGCGACTCGGCGCGCGGCTCGCACCTCTCACTATGTGCACCGACAGTGCATCGACTTCATGGGAGAAACGGATCGGCCGGTTCATTCGAACCGGCCGATCGTGGGGGGAGAGGTTGGCGCTCGCGCGCTGTTGACGAATACATCGTGTCGCGAGCAGCTCGTCTCGATGGCTCAGCGGGATGGAATCGAGTAGTCCTCGGTGGCTACGAGACGCCGTTCGGTTCAGTCCTCTTCGTCCCGAGACGTACCCGTCGCTCCCGCGTTCTCCAGACGCGCTTGCCGAGTGGCTTCGTCTCGTGCTTTGGATTCGGCGGCGAGGCGGTCGGCCGTCCGCTTCGCATCCGCCGCGAACTTCTCTGCAAGCGATCCTTGCGTCCCAGGCCCCTTCGTCGTTTTCTTCGGCAAGGCTTTCGGTTTCGCGTTGGGCTTCTTCGCTTCGGCTGCCTTGGGCTTGACGGGAGCCTTCGCTTTGGCCGCCGGCGGGGGCGACGGAGCGACGGCCGCCGGTCTCGACGGGGGCGAGCCTCCTTTGCGTTCCTCGGCGGATTTCGTATCCGATGGCTTCGAGGGCGGAGTCACGAGCGCCTGGGGTTTCACCGGTCCGAGGCTTGATGTCGTCGAGGCGGGGGCTTCGATACGAGGTTGCCCGGGCATCGCCTTTTCGGCGGGCTTCGGCGGCTCGGCGGCCGGCGGCTCCGGCCTGGCGTGCGCGCCCGCCGGGGGCTCCGGCCTGGCGTGCGCGCCCGCCGGGGGCT
>Ga0070708_100000463_pt1 | contig 30590 bp, 31 predicted proteins | sample KBSK5503metaG_FD_65469 | JGI IMG/M metagenome (GOLD analysis project Ga0070708, IMG submission 65469) | Corn, switchgrass and miscanthus rhizosphere microbial communities from Kellogg Biological Station, Michigan, USA - KBS K5-50-3 metaG | ecosystem: Host-associated > Plants > Roots >... | reverse complement strand
ATGGCTGGTCGCGCGCCGGAAATTCTGGAAATTCGCTGACGCCGTTCGCTTCCTGCACACGCCGCCGCCGCGTCTCAACGCGTTGACGCAACGCGCGCTCGACGCGCGCACGCATCCCGCATGGACGCGGCTCAAGTTCGACGAATTGCTGGCGCAGCAACTGTCGCTGAAGGCGCATCGTCAGGCGCGATCGCTTCGACGCGCGCCCGTGTTGACGGGCACCGGCACGCTCACCCGCAAGCTTGTCGAGCGCGTGCCGTTCAAACTGACGCGCGCGCAGGAGCACGTGTGGCGGGAGATTGCGCACGACCTGAAACGCGCGTCGCCGATGCAGCGGTTGCTGCAGGGCGACGTCGGGTCGGGTAAGACGATCGTCGCAGCGCTGGCGGCGCTGCAGGCAATCGAATCCGGAAAGCAGGTCGCGTTCATGGCGCCGACCGAAATTCTCGCCGAACAGCACTACCGCAAGCTCGCGTTGTGGCTCGAGGGCCTGGGCGTGCGGATCGCGTGGCTTTCGGGTTCGTTGCCGGCCAAGGATCGCAAGAGCGCCGTTGCGGCGTTGGCGAGCGGCGACGCGCATTTCGCGATCGGCACGCACGCGCTGTTCCAGGAAGGCGTCGAGGTCCCGAAGCTGGGACTTGCGATCATCGACGAGCAGCATCGCTTCGGTGTCGCGCAGCGCCTTGCGTTGCGCGGCAAGGGCCTGGCCGAAGCGCACCAGTTGATGATGAGCGCGACGCCGATCCCGCGCACGCTGGCGATGACGTTCTACGCCGACCTGGATGTTAGCGTGCTCGACGAGCTGCCGCCGGGGCGCACGCCGGTCGCCACGCGGCTCGTCAGCCAGAAGCGGCGGCGGGAAATCGTCGCGTGGGTCGGCAAGGCGTGCGCGGAAGGGCGGCAGGTTTACTGGGTGTGCCCGTTGATCGAAGAATCCGAAAAACTGGAATTGCAGACTGCAGTCGCGCTGCACGCCGAGTTGACGGCGTCATTGGGCGAGGCCGCCCGCGTAGGCTTGCTCCACGGCCGGATGAAGCCCGCGGAAAAGGCCGCGACGATGGATGCCTTTGTGAAAGGCGACATCGACGTGCTCGTCGCGACGACGGTGATCGAAGTCGGCGTCGACGTACCGAACGCATCGATCATGGTCGTCGAACATGCCGAACGCTTCGGATTGTCGCAGTTGCATCAGTTGCGCGGCCGCGTCGGGCGCGGGGCCGCCGAGTCGACGTGCGTCCTCCTGTTCGAGGAACCGGTCGGCGAATTGGCGAAAGCGCGGCTCAAGGTGATCTTCGAGAACAACGACGGCTTCGAGATCGCGCGCCAGGACCTCCTGATCCGCGGCCCCGGAGAATTCTTGGGCGCGCGGCAATCGGGCTTGCCGTTGCTGCGCTTTGCCGACCTCGAGCGCGACGTCGCGCTGATCGAGCAGGCGCGCGACGCGGCGGACGAACTGCTGCAGAAGGAACCAGTCGCCGCCCGGGCGCACATGATGCGCTGGCTGGGCGGGAAGACCGATTTCATCACGGTCTGACCGACACGTTTCTTGCCCCAAATCAAAGTGTTGGGCCGGAATGAGCAGACGGGTGGAGTAGAATCGGCTCCTTAACGAACACCCGACCATGGCCCTCTACGCCCTTGGCTTGAACCACGCGACCGCACCCATCGAGGTGCGCGAGCGCGTCGCGTTTCCGCAGGATGCGCTGGGCGACGCGCTGCGCGATCTTGTCGGCGCGCGGATGGTGAAGGAAGCCGCGATTCTCTCCACGTGCAACCGCACGGAAGTGTATTTCCACGGCGACGATCCCGAACCCGTTGCGCAGTGGCTCGCGGGATTCCACAACCTGCCGCAAGGTTCGCTGCGTCCCTATGTGTACACGCTGCCGCAGAATGAGGCCGTGACGCACGCGTTCAGGGTCGCGAGCGGACTCGATTCGATGGTGCTGGGCGAGCCGCAGATCCTGGGCCAGATGAAGCATGCGGTGCGGTCGGCCGAAGCCGCGGGATCGCTGGGCCTCGTATTGAACCGGCTGTTCCAGCGCACGTTTGCCGTCGCCAAGGATGTGCGCACGCAAACCGACATCGGCAGCGCCTCCATTTCGATGGCGGCCGCCGCGGTGAAACTCGCCGAGCGCATCTTTCCTTCGATCGCCGAACAGCGGCTGCTGTTGATCGGCGCCGGGGAAATGATCGAACTCGCGGCCGCGCACTTCGCTGCCAGGACGCCGAAGTCGATCACCGTCGCGAACCGGACTTTCGAGCGCGGGAGCCAGTTGGCCGCACGTCTCGGCGCGGAAGCCATCACGCTGAACGAGCTTTCCGACCGGCTGCAGCAGTTCGACATCATCGTTACCTGCACTGCGAGTTCGCTTCCGATCCTGGGCAAGGGCACGCTCGAGCGCGTGGTGAAGCAGCGCAAGCACGCGCCGGTGTTCATCGTCGACCTCGCGGTCCCGCGCGATGTCGAGCCCGAAGCCGCGGACCTGGATGACGTCTTCCTCTACAGCGTCGACGATCTTTCGGAAATCGTGAAGGACAACCTGCAGATCCGCCGCGAAGCGGTCGTGCAGGCCGAGCAGATGATCGCCGACCAGTCCGCCCATTTCCTGCGCTGGCTCGAAGGCCGGACGATTGTGCCGACGATCGCCGCGCTGCATGGACACCACGACGAGCTTCGTTCGGCGGAGCTCGAGCGTGCGCGCCGGATGCTTGCCGCCGGTGCATCGCCGGACCAGGTGCTCGAGGCGCTGGCGCGTGGCTTGACCAACAAATTCCTTCATGCGCCGTTGTCGGCGCTCAACGCCGCCGGCGAAGCCGAGCGCGCGGAATTGATCGCGCTGCTCCAGCACGTCTACAAGCTTCCCGACGACGGGCATTAGCGCCGCTGTCTCGGCGCTTCGCAAACGTACCAGTTGCTGTACGTTAGCATTCGTCGTTCCCGCGCAGGCGGGAACCCAGTGTCTTACAAAAAAAGTCCCTGGGTCCCCGCCTTCGCGGGGACGACGGTTAGAACCTTTTAGTGTCCCGCGATTTTCGTTAAGACCCTCATGAAGCCGTCGCTGCGCACGAAACTGGACCAGCTCTCGACACGGCTGGTCGAACTGAACGGCCTCCTCGGCGCCGAGGACGTCACGCGCGATCTCGACCGCTATCGCGCGCTGACCAAGGAGCATTCGGACCTCACACCCGTTGTCGCCAAATTTCATGATTACATGGACGCGGAGGCCGACCTCGCGGCCGCTGTCGACATGGGTAGCGACCCGGCGATGCGCGATTTTGCCGACGAGGAGCGTGTCGCAGCGCAGTCGCGGATTGCAGCGCTCGAAGCCGACTTGCAGGCGGCGCTGCTGCCGCGCGATCCCAACGACGATCGCAACGTGTTCCTGGAAATTCGCGCGGGCACCGGCGGCGACGAGTCGGCGCTCTTCGCCGGCAACCTGTTGCGGATGTACGTCCGTTACTCCGAGCGCCACCGCTGGCAAACCGAAATCGTGTCCGAGTCGGCGAGCGAACTGGGCGGCTATCGGGAAGTGATCGTCCGCATCGTGGGGCAAGGTGCCTACTCGAAGCTCAAGTTCGAATCGGGCGGGCATCGCGTGCAGCGCGTGCCCGATACCGAGGCGCAGGGGCGCATCCACACATCGGCGTGCACGGTGGCCGTCATCGCCGAAGCTGATCCGATCGCCGACATCACGATCAACCCTGCCGACCTGCGCATCGACACGTTCCGCTCGTCCGGCGCAGGCGGCCAGCACGTGAACAAGACCGATTCCGCGGTGCGCATCACTCACTTGCCGACGGGCCTCGTCGTCGAGTGCCAGGACGATCGCTCGCAGCACCGCAACCGCGCATCGGCGATGGCCGTGCTCGCGTCGCGATTGCTGGACCGTGAGCGTCGTGAGCGGCAGCAGAAGGAAGCGGCACACCGCAAGTCGCTGATCGGCTCGGGCGACCGCAGCGAGCGCATCCGCACCTACAACTTCCCGCAGGGACGCGTCACCGACCACCGCATCAACCTGACGCTGTACAAGATCGACTCGATCATGGACGGCGAATTGGACGAGCTGGTCGGCGCGCTCGCGCAGGAATTCCAGGCCGAACAATTGTCCGCGCTGGCGGGCGACGAGATCTGAAGACGGCGCCATGAAAAACAAATCACAGACGCCTGCGCCCTGGCTCGAAACGCTGCGCCTCTCTATGCGCGAATTCACGCCCGGCGATTACGGCGACTTGTACGCATTGAATTCCGATCCGCGCGTGATGAAGTACATCGCCGACGGAACGCCGTCGACACGCGGCGAAGTGGCCCGCGCGCTGCAGCGCTTCATCGGCTATTCGACGCTGTATCCCGACCTGGGGATCTGGCACACGTCGCGGCGGGACACCGGGGCATTCATCGGGTTCTTTGCGCTGAATTACACGGGAAAGACCACCGACATCGAGATTGGCTACCGGTTGCTGCGCAATGCATGGGGACAAGGCTTTGCGACCGAAGGCGCCACGGCGCTTGCGAATTACGGATTCGATGACCTGCAACTCGATCGGATCATCGGCGTCACGCTCGCCGGAAACAAGGCATCGCAGCGCGTGCTGATGAAGGCGGGCCTCGCCGACCGGGGCTGGGGCCGATACTACGATCGCCGCGTGCGCCTGTTCGCAGCGGAACGCGAAGACCGATGACGCCCACCGTGCGGCAAGCACTCGCGCAGTCGGGCCTCGTGCCTGTCGATGCAAAAGTGCTGCTGGCGCATGTGATCGGATGCAACCGCGCGTGGCTTGCGGCGCATGAAGTCGATTCATTGACGCCCGCCCAGGAGGAAGCGTTTTTTGCCTTGTGCCGCCGCCGCCGCGACGGCGAACCGGTGGCCTACCTCACGGGCGTTCGCGAGTTCTGGGGGCTGACCCTCGCGATCACGCCTGAAGTCCTGGTTCCGCGACCGGAGACTGAAACACTCGTGGAGATTGCGCTGTCCAAATTGCCGCGCGATCGGCCAGTGCGCGTGCTCGACCTCGGCACCGGTTCCGGCGCTATCGCTTTGGCAATTGCGCACGATCGACCCAATGCCGCCGTGCTCGCGACGGACAGCTCGGACGCTGCGCTCGACGTGGCGCGCGGCAATGCGCGGCGCTTGCAGTTGCGCAACGTTGAGTTCGCCGCGGCCGACTGGTACGCCGGAATTCCTGCAGGAACTTGGGACCTGATCGCAAGCAATCCGCCGTACGTCGGCGCGGTCGACCCCTACCTCGGCGAAGGCGACCTCCGTTTCGAACCGAAGGCGGCGCTCTCATCCGGACTCGACGGCCTCGCGGCATTGCGCGTCATCGTCGGCGGCGCGCGTGAGCGACTCGCCCCTGGCGGCTGGCTCGTCGTCGAGCACGGCCACGATCAGTCCGCCGCCGTGCAGGAACTGTTTCGCGCTGCCGGATTTTCGGAGGTAACGTCTACCCGCGATCTCGCGGGCATTCCACGCGTCGTGACGGGACGATAGCTCAGCGGGGGAACGTCCCCGGCAGCAGGATGCTCGTGTCGACGGTGCCGATGCGGGTGTGGCCGCAAAAGGCCATCGTGAGGTCGAGCTCGTTGTGGATGATCTCGAGTGCCTTGGTGACTCCGGCCTCGCCCATCGCGCCCAGGCCATACAGGTAAGCGCGGCCGATGTACGTTCCACGGGCGCCCAGCGCCATGGCCTTCAGCACGTCCTGGCCGGATCGAATGCCTCCGTCCATGTGCACTTCGATAGTCCCGCCGACTGCGGCGACGATCGCCGGCAATGCTTCGATGCTGGATTGCGCGCCGTCCAACTGGCGGCCGCCGTGGTTGCTGACGATCAGCGCGTCAGCGCCCGACGCCACGGCGAGCTTCGCGTCCTCGACATCCTGGATGCCCTTGAGTATCAGCTTGCCGCCCCAGCGATTTTTGATCCATTCGACATCTCCCCAGTTGAGCTTGGGGTCGAATTGCCTGGACGTCCATTCGGAAAGCGACGACATGTCGGCCACACCCTTGACGTGTCCGACGATGTTGCCGAATTGGTGCCGCCGCGTGCCGAGCATGCCAAACGACCAGCGCGGCTTGGTCGTCATGTTCACGATGTTCGCGAGCGTGAGCTTCGGCGGGGCACTCAGTCCGTTCTTGAGATCCTTGTGACGCTGGCCCAGGATCTGCAGGTCCAGCGTGAGCACCAGCGCGCCGCACTTCGCGGCCTTGGCGCGGTCGATCAGGCGCTCGATGAAGTCGCGATCGCGCATCACGTAGAGCTGGAACCAGAACGGCGCCTTGGTGTGCGCCGCGATGTCCTCGATCGAGCAGATGCTCATCGTCGACAGCGTGAACGGGATGCCGAATTTTTCGGCCGCGCGCGCCGCGAGGATCTCGCCGTCGGCGTGTTGCATGCCGGCCAGGCCGGTCGGAGCGAGCGCTACAGGCATGCTGACGTCGACACCGACCATCCGGGTCGCGGTGCTGCGGTCTTCCATGTTGACGGCGACGCGCTGCCGCAGCTTGATCTTGCGGAAATCGCTCTCGTTCGCGCGGTAGGTGCTTTCAGTCCACGAACCGGAATCGGCATAGTCGTAGAACATCCGCGGAACGCGCCGTTGTGCCAGGACCCGCAAGTCTTCGATGCTGGTGATGATCATCGCGACCGGATTCAGTTCGTGGTTGGCGTTTGGGCATTGCGGGGAAGGGGCGCGGCGACCTTATGCTTTTCCGCCCAGGGTTGCAACGCCGGCATGATCGAAGGATCCAGCGCAACGCCGTTTGCAAGTTGCTCGCGGTAACGCTTCAATCCATTTTCGCCCGGCAGGCGCACGCGTTCCACGCCAGGCCGCGGCGTCGCGCCGTGGCACGCATCGACCAGCCAGTCCATCTGCCGAGCGTAGCCCTCGCCACCGCCGAACGCCGCGGGATCGATGGCCTGGACGAACACCGTCGCGCCCCATCCTTCGGAGGGATCGGCGCGGCCAAAGCCGGCCAGCCCCGCGGTCAGCGCCTCGACGAGCAGCGCCAGCGCATAACCTTTGTGCCCGCCTTCGAGTCCGCCCAGCGGCAGCAGTGTTCCTTTGGGTTCGGTGAACAGCACGCCAGGATCGGTCGTCGCGTTGCCGCGGGCATCCTGCACCCATGGATGCGCGAGCTTCTCGCCGGCCTTGTGCAGCCGCGCGGTCATGCCGTTCGTCGTGTAGCTCGCCGAAATGTCGAGCAGGATCGGGTCAGTCGAAGTCGGGATGCCCGCAGCGAAAGGATTGGGCGTGAATACCGGCGTCACCCCGCCGAACGGCGCCACGCTTTTCGACGCGGGATCCGAGCAATAGATAAGCGCCATCATGCCGCGATCGGTCGCGCGCTTCAGATACGCCGCGAGGCATCCGATGTGGTGCGAACGGCGAATGACGACGGTGCCAGTGCCGAAGGTTTCGGCCATCGCCATCGCGGCGTCGAGTGCGCGCAGCGTAAGCCACGGTCCGGGGAGCCGGTTGCCGTCCCACGTCTGCGTTGCGGGCCGCGAGTTGACGATCGCGGGCGCGCCGGACGTGGCCATCGTGCGCTGCTCGATTTCGGCGAGATACGCCGGCAGCAGCGCGAGACCATGCGTGGTATGGCCAAGCAGATCGCCGTCGACCAGCACAGTCGCGATGTCGCGCGCGATGTCGTCGCGCATGCCCGATTCGCGCAAGAGCGCCTCCCCGAACGCGACGAGGGCATCGGCCGGATAGCGCAGCGGCGCGGCCGCGCGGGAGGCCATCGAGCCTGAAGATGAGGTGGCGGGCGGCACGAATCCTCGTGGGCGAGAGGGCTTGTTGGTTGACGCGGGCACGCGATTGCCCGAGGATTCTAGCAGGCCGATGCACCTGCATTCATCGGGAAGGGCGCCGATTCGAGCGCTTGCCTCGACCGACCGCCGCGCAAACTCCGCCGCCCTTCAAGCCCCCTTGCTCCCGTCCTCGCTGCAGATTTCCATCGTCACGCACCGCCCTGAGGCGAAGCTCCTCGAGCGCTGCCTGCGGAAGCTGGCGCTCGCGATCGGCGCCGCGCGCGAAGACGGCGCGCTGCGCACCGTGCATCTTGCGCTGATCGACAACAGCGAGGACCGCGACGTGGCCGATGGCGTCATCAAGCTGGGCAAGATGCGCTTTTCGGATTCGGGCGTCCACGTGACGTATCTGCACGGCCACGCGAACATCGGCTACGGCGCCGCGCACAATCTCGTGCTGCACGGGACGGGTTCTGATTACCACCTCGTGCTGAATCCGGACGTGGAGCTCGCGCCGGACGCGCTCGCCAACGCCGTGCAGTGGCTCGATGCGCATCAGGATGTCGGCGCGCTCGCGCCGCTCGTGCTCGGTCCGGACGGCACGCGCGAATATCTGTGCAAGCGCTATCCCGCGATCTTCGATCTCTTCCTGCGCGGATTCGGGCCTGGCATCATGCGTTCCGTTTTTCGAAAGCGGCTCGCGCGCTATGAGATGCGCGACGTGATGGACGTCGAACCGCCGCGCGACGTGATCGGGATTCCTGCGTTGTCGGGTGCTTTCATGCTCGTCAAGCGCGCGGCAATCGACACGACCGGCGGCTTCGACCCGAAGTACTTCCTCTATTTCGAGGATTTCGACTGGAGCGTGCGTCTCAACGAAGTCACGAGGACCGCGTATGTGCCCTCCGTGCAGATCGGCCACCACGGCGGAGGCGCCGCACAAAAGGGAATGAAGCACATCTACCATTTCGTTAGAAGCGGGCTGCGTTTCTATGGCCGTCACGGATGGAAGTGGTTCTGACGCGGCGTCTCGCGTGACGGTGTCCGCGCCCGGCCTCGTCGTCGTCACCGGCGCCGACGGCTTTGCCGGACGCGCCGTGTGCGCCCATGTTCGCGCGGCCGGCGTTCCGTTTCGCGGCCTGGTGCGAACGCTTACGACGGCGACCGTCGCGCGACCGGACTTCTTTTCGGTGGGCGATCTCACGTCGGCGGCCGAAGGCCAGCTTTCCAATGTGCTCCGCGGTGCGCACACCGTCGTGCATCTCGCGGGCCGCGTGCACAGGATGGGTGACGCCGTTGCGGATCCTTTGGCGGAATTCCGGGCCGTCAATGCCGGTGCGACCGAGCGGCTCGCGCTCGCCGCGGCGGCCGCGGGCGTGTCGCACTTCGTGTTCGCAAGCTCGGTGAAGGTCAACGGCGAGTCGACACCTCGCGACAAGCCGTTTTGCGAGAGCGATCCGCCGGACCCGCACGACGATTACGCGGCCAGCAAATGGGAAGCGGAATGCGTGCTCGCCGATGTGGCGCGCGAAACGTCAATGCCGGTCACTATCCTGCGGCTCCCGCTGATGTACGGACCGGGAGTGAAGGGCAATCTGGCGCGCCTGGCTCGCGCCATCGACCGTGGCGTGCCGCTGCCGTTCGCCAGTATCGACAATCGGCGCAGCCTCCTTGGCGTGGGCAACTTCGCGAGCGCACTCGATGCGGTTCTCGCGGCGCCCGCACCGGCGCCACGCACGGCCACGACCTACCTGCTGTCCGACAACCGGCCCGTGTCCACACCCGAACTGGCGCGCGCGCTGGCGGCTGCGCTCGGCACGCGAGTCCGGCTCGTGCCCCTGCCGTTGCCCATGCTGCGCGTTGCGTGCGCGTGCGCCGGCAAGTCCGCGGCCTTCGAGCGGCTGGCGAGTTCGCTGGTCGTCGATGCGAGCGCGTTCCGCACGGCTTTCGGCTGGACGCCACCGCGCGCGGCGGCGGAAGAGTGGGCGGATATGGCGCGCGCGTGGCGCGAAGCACAGGCGCGCCCCCTATAATCAACTCTTGCCCTCATCGATCCCGGTCATGTCCACACGTCCCTCCGGTCGCCGCGCCGACGAACTGCGCGCGGTTCAGATTACCCGCGGCTTCACCCGGCACGCGGAGGGCTCGGTGCTGGTCGCGATGGGCGAAACGCAGGTCCTGTGCAACGTGAGCGTCGAGGAGGGCGTGCCGTCGTTCCTCAAGGGCAGGGGGCAAGGCTGGCTGACGGCCGAATACGGAATGCTGCCGCGCGCGACGAATACGCGAATGCGCCGCGAGGCCACCGAGGGCAAACAGTCGGGTCGCACGCAGGAAATCCAGCGGCTGATTGGCCGCAGCTTGCGCGCTGTCATCGACCTGGCCGCGCTCGGCGAGCGCACGCTCAGGATCGATTGCGACGTGCTGCAGGCCGATGGCGGCACGCGCTGCGCATCGATCACCGGCGCGTATGTCGCAGTGGCCGACGCGATTCGCTGGTGCAAGGGCAAGGGTCTCGTGACGGGCGAGCCGCTGCGCGACCACGTCGCGGCGGTCTCGGTCGGCGTCATGAACGGCACGCCGGTGCTCGATCTCGATTACGCCGAGGATTCGAACTGCGACACCGACATGAACGTCGTGATGACGGGCGCCGGCGGATTCGTGGAATTGCAGGGGACGGCGGAGGGCGCGCCTTTTTCGCGCGCGGAAATGGAGGCGCTGGTGGCGTTGGCGGAGGGCGGCATTGCACGGCTCGTCCGCGCCCAGCGCGCAGCGCTCAACGGGTGATCTCCCGCGTCGTCCTGGCGTCCGGCAACGAGGGCAAGCTGCGCGAATTCCGCCGGCTGCTGGCCCCGCGAGGAGTGGAAGTGATTCCGCAGTCGGACCTCAAGATTCCAGAGGCGGACGAGCCCCACGAAACCTTCATCGAAAATGCGCTGGCCAAGGCGCGCCACGCAAGCGCCATCAGCGGCCTGCCGGCGCTCGCCGACGATTCCGGCATCTGTGTCGCTGCGCTCGGCGGCGCGCCGGGCGTGCACTCCGCGCGCTATGCCGGGCTGCCTGCATCCGACACCCGCAACAACGCCAGGCTGGTCGCCGCATTGCGCGGAGTGGCCGACCGGCGCGCGCACTATTATTGTGTCCTCGTGCTGGTTCGAAGCAAGGACGATCCGGAACCGTTGATCGCCGAAGGCTCGTGGCACGGCACGATCGTCGATGAACCGCGTGGAGACGGAGGCTTTGGCTACGATCCGCATTTCCTGGACGACGCGACGCGCCTCACGGGCGCGGAGCTTCCACTCGAACGGAAGAACGAACTGTCCCACCGCGGAAAGGCCCTTCGCGTGCTGCTCGGAAAGCTCGATGAAATGAGGGCGCACGAATGACCGATTCCGCACCTTTGAGGATCGCGATTGATGCCAACGCGTTGGCGCGGCCGTCGTTCACCGTGCTGCCGCCGCTTGCGCTGTACGTGCACATCCCGTGGTGCCTCAAGAAGTGCCCTTATTGCGATTTCAATTCGCACGAGGCGCAGGGCGATGCGCCCGAGGCGGCGTACGTCGATGCGCTCCTCGCCGATCTCGAGTTCGCGCTGCCTTCGATCTGGGGACGCAAGGTCGTGTCGATCTTCATGGGCGGCGGCACGCCCAGCCTTTTTTCCGACGCGGCGATCGACCGGCTTCTCGGCGGCATTCGCGCACGCGTGCCGCTGCTTCCCGATGCCGAAGTCACGCTCGAGGCGAATCCCGGCACCTTCGAGCGGCAAAAATTCGCCGGCTTCTACGCCGCCGGCGTGAACCGACTGTCGCTGGGGATCCAGAGCTTCGATCCCGCGCAGCTCAAGGCGCTCGGGCGCGTCCACGACGCCGACGAGGCGCGCCGCGCGGCCGAGGCGGCGCTCATGATCTTCGGCAACGTGAATTTCGACGTGATGTACGGATTGCCGCGGCAGACGGTCGAGGAGGCACGCTCGGATCTCGCTGCGGCACTTGCCTTTGCCCCGCCGCACCTGTCGTTCTATCACCTGACGCTCGAGCCCAACACGCTGTTCCACCGCTATCCGCCGCCGCTGCCCGACGCCGACACCGCCGCGGATATCGAGGACGCGGTCCACGAAACGCTCGAAGGCGCCGGCTATCAGCATTACGAGACTTCGGCGTATGCGAGAGCCGGCAGGCAATGCGCGCACAATGCGAATTACTGGCGCTTCGGCGACTACCTGGGCATCGGCGCCGGCGCGCACTCCAAGATTTCGTTTGCAGATCGCATTGTGCGGCAGTTGCGCTGGAAGCAGCCGAAGCAGTATCTCGAAAATATCGCGCGCAGCCGGCCATTGCAGGAAGAGGTCGACGTGACGCACGACGACATCGGATTCGAGTTCATGCTCAATGCGCTGCGGCTCACGGCCGGTGTGCCCACAGCACTTTTCGCCGAGCGCACGGGCTTTCCATTGTCGCTGGTCGCGCACGGAATCGAAGCGGCGACGCGCCGGGGTTTGCTCGAGCCGGACCCGGCGAGCCTCAAGCCGACCGAGCTCGGCCGCCGTTTCCTGAACGACTTGCAGTCGCTGTTCCTGCCGGCAAAAAAACGCGAACGTGCCGAAGCCGCGCCGTTGGTGCGCATCGAAGCCACGGGCATCGAACGATGACGCACGAACCGCGCGGCTACACGCTGACGCTGACGGAGGCCGCGGAAGCCATCGCAGAAGGACGGCTGACGTCCGCCGCATTCGCCGCGGCGGAGCTCGCGCGGGTCCAGTCGACCGACGCCGCGGTCGAGGCGTGGGTGACATTGGATCCGGACTATGTGCAGCGCGAGGCGAAGAGTCGCGACGATGCGGGGACGCGTGGCACGCTCGGCGGCATCGGGATCGGCGTCAAGGACATCATTGCCACCGCCGACTTGCCCACGACGATCGGTTCTCCGATTTTCGAAGGCCATCTGCCGCCGCGCGACGCCGCGTGCGTGACGCGACTCAAGGCGGCGGGCGCATTCGTCTTCGGCAAGACCGTCACCACACCGTTCGCTTTTTTGGACCCGGGCAAGACGCGCAATCCGTGGGATCCCGCGCATACACCCGGCGGATCGTCGTCGGGATCGGCCGCGGCGGTCGCGGTGGGCCACGTGACGGCGGCCATTGGCACCCAAACCAATGGCTCGATCATCCGGCCGGCAGCCTATTGCGGCGTGATCGGATTCAAGCCGACGCTGAACGCGATTCCGTTCGACGGCGCGTATCCGTTCAGCGAGACCTTCGACACCATCGGCACGTTTACGCGAACGGTGGAGGATGCGGCGCGGCTCGCGGCCGTGCTGGCCGATCCCGGCCGCATCAAAGGAACGCTCGCCCCGCTGACGCGAGCGCCTCGCCTGGCGTACATCGGAGACTTCCCGTGGATCGCGCAGGATTGCGACACCGACGACATCGTCGAGTCGGCGGCGACGACATTGCGGACACGCGTCGAAGTCGTGCCGGTCGACATTCCTCCAGCGTGGCGCGAGGCGCGCGCCATGCACCGCACCATCATGCTGTTCGAAGCGGCGCGCAATTTGGGCGAACTCCAGTCGCGCGAACGCGAGCGCATGACGTCCGCGGTGAACGCCGCGATCGACGAGGGCCGGAAGGTCCGCGCGAGCGCCTACGATGCGGCGTGTTCGGCGCGGGAGAATGCCATCGCGTTCTTCACGCAATGGCTCGACGGCTTCGACGCGGTTCTGGCTCCGGCCGCGCCGGGACCCGCACCCAAAGGTCTTGCGTCGACAGGGGACCCGTCCTGCTGCACGCTGTGGTCGCTGCTGGGTTTCCCGGCCATCAGCCTGCCCGTTGGATTTGCGGACAACATGCCGGTCGGGTTGCAGCTCGCGGCACCGCAGGATTGCGACGATCGATTGCTGGCGGTCGCCGCGTGGTGTGGCGCGCGCCTGACATTCCGCGGACTTGTCTAGCGGAAATTCCGCTTCCGCATTGCTTCGCGGGCGATGTATCGGCGATCATCCGTCCCATGAAGCGCGCCAAACGGCATTCCCCGCCGCAGCCTCCCGCCGTGCGCAACCCGGTCGCGCGCTCGCCGTTGCTCGGCAAGGGCGGCCCGCACGGCAAGACCAATGCGGCCAAGCGCCGCCAGGCGAACGTCGATCTATTGAAGCTGCAACGTGACCCGCATTCCCACGAGTGACCCGACGACGCTTTGCCGCAGCGATCTCGAGTCGGGACGGATGCGCGAGCTGTACATCGAGGCGGCGGGCGATCCGAAATGGGCGCTCACCGACGAGCAGCTTTCCGATTCGCTGACGTCGATGATGAAAACCCGGCCGAAGGGCGCGGGCTGGTGGGTGTTTGCGTACGGGTCGCTTCTGTGGAATCCGCTCTTTCCGTTCGCCGAGGCGCGACCCGCGACTCTGCGCGGATTGCACCGCCGGTTTTGCCTGTATTCGCTGGCGACGCGTGGCACGCGCGACCGGCCGGGTCTCGTGCTCGCCCTCGATCGCGGCGGCGCGTGCACCGGCGTCGTCTATCGGCTGCCGGCGCCGGTCGCGATGGACGAGCTGCATCTCCTCTGGCGCCGCGAAATGGTGGCGGGCTCGTACCGGCCGCGCTGGGTGCGGGTGCAATCGGGCGAGCGCGAATTGCACGCGCTGACGTTCACTATCCGCCATGCGCATCCGCAATACGCCGGCAAGCTGTCGCTCGACGAGGAGGCGAGCGTGATTGCCGCATCGAAGGGGGCGTTCGGTTCGTCGCTCGATTATCTCGAACGCACGCGCGTCGCGCTGGTGACGCACGGAATCCTCGACCCATATTTGGAACAGCTGGCCGCCAAAGTCGCGGCGCTGCGCTCCGCCTAGCCCTCACATCGCCATGTTCCGGCCGCCGTCCACGTTGATCGTTTCGCCGGTGACGTAGCCGGCTTCGGCCAGCAGGAAATGCACGGCGCGGGCGATGTCCTCCGGCGTGCCTTCGCGTTTCAGCGGCGTGTGCGAGATGATCCGCTGCCGCGACAATTCGTCGAACGATTCGTCGTCGGGCCACAGGATCGGACCGGGCGCGACGGCATTGACGCGCACCTCGGGCGCCAGCTCGCGCGCCAGTGAACGTGTCAGGCCCGCCAATCCGGCTTTCGCGACTGAATAGATGACGTAATTTTTGAGCGGCCGCTCGGCGTGAATATCGGACAAGTTGACGATCGCGCCTTGCGACTTCTTCAGCGCCGGGGCCGCGGCCTGCGCAAGGAACAGCGGCACCTGGAGATTGGTGCCGATGAGATCGTTCCAGGCGCTTTCCGTGATCTCGCCGACCGGCGTCGGGAAAAAAGTTGACGCGTTGTTGACGAGCGCGTCGAGGCGGCCGAACGTCTGCACGGTCTGCTCGACCACGGACGGCAATTTGGAGAGGTCGAGTAGGTCCGCCTGGATCAGCGCAACGGAATTGGGCCGCGTGTGGTTCAACTCCGCCTGCAGGAGCCGGGCTTCGCCGGCGGAGGCGCGATAGTGCAGCATCAGGTCGGCGCCCGCCGCGTGCAAACGGCGGCAAACCGCGGCGCCGACCCGCTTGGCGCCGCCGGTGATCAACACGATCTTACCTTGCACGCAGCACTCCGCTTCGGGCCTGGACGCCGTATCCGTTAGACTTCAGCGCAATCTAGCACAACGCCCAAAAGCTGCGCCGACCCATGCCTACCACCGCCACCACCTCCGTGCCCGCGAATTTGCCCGAGCCCGACGAAGCGGGACGCGAGCACAGCGCGCGAGTCGTGGCGTCGTTGCGTTCGGAAATTGCGCGCTCCGGCGGATGGATTTCCTTCGCCAAGTACATGCAGCACGTTTTGTATGCGCCGGCATTGGGTTATTACGTCGCCGGCGCGCGCAAGTTCGGCCACGCAGGCGATTTCGTGACCGCGCCCGAAACGACGCCGCTGTTCGCGCGGGCGCTGGCCACCCAGGTCGCGGCGATCCTCGAGGCCACGGGGGCGCGCGAGATCGTGGAGTTCGGCGCGGGCAGCGGCGCGCTGGCGGCCGAACTGCTGAACGCGCTTGCGGCGTCCGGTGCGGAGCCTTCGCGCTACGCCATCCTCGATGTCAGTCCCGGCCTGCGCGAACGTCAGCGCGCGACGATCGCCGAGTGCGCAGCCGACTGCATCGACCAGGTCGAATGGCTCGACGCGCTGCCTGCCACGTTCGATGGGGCCGTCGTGATGAACGAAGTTCTCGACGCCCTACCGCCGCACCTGATCGCGAGGCGCAATGGCGAGTGGTTCGAGCGCGGCGTGGCGTGCATCGACACATTGCACTGGGAGGACCGGCCGCTGGCGGACGCGCATTTGCAGGCACTCGCGGCCCAGCGCTTTCCACCGACCGGCGACTACCTGAGCGAAATCAACCCCGCGGCCGAGGCGCTGATCGAGGATATCGGCCGGCGCATGGGCGCGGGTGCATTGCTCATCATCGACTACGGCTTTCCGCAGGCGGAGTTCTATCACGTGCAGCGCAGCGAAGGCACGCTGATGGGCCACTATCGCCATCGTTCGCACGCCGATCCGTTCCTGTGGCCCGGATTGACCGATCTGACTGCGCACGTCGACTTCACCGCGATCGCGCTCGCGGGGGAACGCGCGGGATTGCACGTGGCGGGTTACGCACCGCAGGCGGCTTTCCTGCTGGGTTGCGGCATCCTCGAGCGGTTGCAGGAAATCGGCGAGCCGGAATCGGTTGCGTACCTGCGCGAGGCGGCCGCGGTGCAGAAGCTGACGTCGCCCGCCGAAATGGGCGAGCTGTTCAAGGTGCTCGCGTTGGCGAAGAGCGACGATATCGAATGGCCGGGATTCAGCGTTACCGACCGGTCGCACCGGTTGTAGCCATCGCCGAATCACGTCCTCCACAATTTTCCCGGACCGTCGCACAATTGCAGTGATCCGGCGATTCCGGATTGCAACGGGAGCCTGACCATGCCCAACTCACTCTTCACACGCCGCCGACTGCTTGCGGCGCTCGGTGCGCTCGGCGCCGGCGCATTCGTCACCCGTGGCACGCAAATGGCGAATGCTGCTGCGGCAACATCGTGCGTATTGTCCCCGGCGATGATGGAAGGTCCTTACTTCGTCGAGGAACGGCTCAATCGCTCGGATCTGACCACCGGGACGACCAAGGCCGGTGTCGTCCAGGGCCTGCCGCTGACGCTCAACATCGATCTCGCGAGCATCCAGCCGACGGGCTGCCTGCCGATCGCGGGCATGCAGGTCGACGTATGGCACGCGGATGCCGGCGGCGATTATTCGGATGTCGGCGCGGGTCGAGCCGGTGCCGGGAAGGACGCGTTCCTGCGCGGCTACCAGGTCAGCGATGCAAACGGCCGCGTGACGTTCAAGACAATCTATCCCGGCTGGTATCCCGGGCGCACGATTCACATTCACGTCAAGGCGCGGCGCTTCAATCCGGCGGGCAACACGACCTACGATTTCACGTCACAACTCTTCTTCGACGACGCCGTCAACGACAAGGTCATGGCGATGCCGCCCTACGGCGCACGCGGGACACGCAACGTCCGGAACGCGGGAGAGTACATCTTCGGCAACAACGCGAACGCGCTCGTGGCTTTGAGCACCCCCGCCGACGGCTCGCGAGGTTACGCGGGGGCCATCACTCTGGGCTTGAGGCTGCCTTCTTGACCTATTCGGTCGACGCCGACATCACCGTCGCCTCGACGCTGGACTCCGCGTTTTATCGCGACGAGGCGACATACGCGTTGGCGCGCGAGCGCATTTTCGCGCGCACGTGGCAATGGATCGGTGGCCTCGACGATGTCGTTGTGCCGCAGTCGCTATCCCCGCGCGACCTGCTGCCGGCGCTGCTCGACGAGCCGCTGCTGCTTGCGCGCGATGGGGACGGCGAGTTGCGCTGCCTGTCCAACGTGTGCACGCATCGCGGCAACATCCTGATTGCGGCGCCCTGCAAGGCAAACGATATCCGCTGCGGATATCACTCGCGCCGCTTCGATCTTTCCGGCCGGATGACGTTCATGCCGGAGTTCAAGGACGCCCGGAATTTTCCCGCGCCCCAAGACAATTTGCCGGGCGTGCCGTTCACCGCATGGGCCGGTCATGGCTTCGCCGCACTCGATCCCGCTGCGCCCAGTGATGATTTTCTGCGCGACATGGCCGCGCGCGTCGGATGGATGCCCGTGGAGACGTTCCGCCACGATCCCGCGCGCGATCGCGACTACGTGGTGCACGCGCACTGGGCGCTCTACGTCGAGAACTACCTCGAAAGCTTCCACGTTCCCTTCGTGCACCCGGCGCTGCACGAGCTCGTCGATTGCGGCGGCGAAACGAACGAGCTCTTCCGTTACGCGAGCCTGCAGTTGGCGGACGCCAAGCCCGGAGTGCCGGCATTCGAGGTGCCGCCGGGCTCGCACGATGCGGGTCGGCGCGTGGCCGCCTATTACTGGTTCGTGTTTCCCAACCTCATGCTCAATTTCTATCCGTGGGGACTCTCGGTCAATCTCGTCATGCCTGAGGCGATCGACCGCACGTTCGTCGCGTTCCGAAGCTATGTCTGGGAGGCGGCAAAACTTGCGACCGGCGCCGGAGGGAATCTCGATCACGTCGAGATGGAAGACGAGGCGATCGTGCACGCGGTTCAGCGTGGTGTGCGTTCGCGTCTTTATCGCGGGGGCCGCTATTCACCCACACGCGAACGTGGCGTGCATCACTTCCACCAGCTGCTGTGCGAATTCCTGGATCCGCGGGCTTCCGTCACATAACCGTCACGCGAGGCGGGTCGCCGGATTTGCAGGGGTTGCAGATAGGGGAATTCAGCGTATCCTCGCCGAGCCGCCTTTGGTCAGGCGGCTCCTGTGTTGCCTTCCGGCGTACCGGAACCATCTCACGAGGATTGGAGTTCGTATGAATATCCTTCGAAAATGTCTGGTCGTAATCGTCGGCCTCGCGGCCGCGTTGGTGATGGCCGTGCCGTCGTTCGCGCAGGCGCCCGCCAAGAAGCCCAACATCATCATGATCATGGGCGACGATATTGGCTGGGCCAATATCGGCGCGTACAACCAGGGCATCATGGCGATGCGCACGCCGAACCTTGACCGGCTCGCGGCCGAGGGCATGCGCTTCACCGACTATTACGCCGAGGCAAGCTGTACGGCAGGACGCGCCAATTTCATCACGGGCGAAATTCCGATGCGCACCGGCCTCACCACGGTCGGACAGGCGGGGTCGAAGATCGGCATGCCGGCACAGGCGCCGACGATCGCGACGGCGTTGAAGGCGATGGGTTACGCGACGGGCCAGTTCGGCAAGAATCACTTGGGCGACCTGAACGAGTTCCTGCCCACGCTGCACGGCTTCGATGAATTCTTTGGCTATCTCTATCACCTCGACGCGATGGAGGACCACTGTCACCCGAATTACCCGCAAGCATTGCAGGCTACCGTGGGCGCGCGGAACATGGTGCATTCGTGGGCGACGAATGTCGACGACCCGACCGTCATGCCGCGATGGGGCAAGATCGGCAAGCAGAAGATCGAGGACGCCGGCGAGCTTTGTCCCAAGCGGATGGAGACAGTTGACGACGAGATCCTCGACTTGTCCCTCAAGTTCGTCGACAAGGCGCGCAAGGACGGCAAGCCGTTCTTCCTGTGGCTCAACCCGACGCGGATGCACGTCGTCACGCACCTGTCGCCGAAGTACGAAGCGCTGCGCAACTCGGAAAACGGCTGGTCCATCCAGGAAGCCGGCATGGCGCAGCTCGACGACATCGTCGGCTCGGTGATGAAGTACCTGAAGGACAACAACCTCGAAGGCGACACGATCATCGGCTTCACCACTGACAACGGCGCCGAGAACTTCACGTGGCCCGACGGTGGCCAAACGCCGTTCGCCGGTGGTAAGGGAACGGCGCTGGAAGGCGGCTTCCGTGTGCCGATGATCCTGCGCTGGCCAGGCAAGGTGCCGGCGGGCAAGGTCGAGAACGGCATCGTGTCCGGCCTGGACTGGTTTCCGACCTTCGTTGCAGCGGCGGGCAACCCGAACATCACCGACGAACTGCTGAAGGGCAAGCAACTTGGCGACAAGTCCTACAAGGTCCACCTGGACGGCTACAACCAGACGGACCTGATTACCGGCAAGGGTCCGTCGGCACGCCACGAGATCTTCTATTTCACGGAGAGCACGCTGTCGGCCGTGCGCATCGATGCCTTCAAGTATCGCTTTACCGATCAGCCGCAAGGCTGGCTGGGCGGCACAGTCAAGGTTGACTGGCCGATCCTGACGAACCTCCGCCTGGACCCCTATGAGCGCACCGGCATGCCGAGCGGCGCCCAAGGATCGCTCGCGTTCTACAACTGGTTCGTGTACGAGTTCTGGCGTTTCGTGTTCGTGCAGCAGCAAGTGGGCAAGCTCGCCCAGACCGCAATCGAGTTCCCGCCGATGCAGCCGGGAGCGAGCTTCAACCTCGAGGCGGTGAAGGCGCAGCTCGAAAAGGCCCGCGCCGCGCACGGCCAATAAGCTTGGTTGCGAAGTACCTCCGCGCCGCGCCGCTTGCCCATCAGGGTGAGCCGCGCGGCGCGTTTTTCTGCTGCGCGGAACGCGCGATTGTGTCGCAGCGGGGTGTTTTTTGCCCGCGTCCCTCCAACCTTTGCCGCACAAAGGCCGACCACCGCGTTTGCGTGTGCTGCCGCACGGATGTCGGCGCGGGCATCAGCTAGCCTTTGATCCGGCTCGCTCACACAGAAAGATGCCCGATGACCTGCACTCCACGAACGGCCGTATTAACCCGAACCGCGATGATGACGGCGATGCTTGCCGGCCTCCTGCTCGCATTTTCGTCGACAACCGTACTGGCGACCGACGTACGCCTCGTCAACTACGTCGCTTATACGTACCTGAACGCTACGGCCGATCTTTCGACCGACGGCGTCCAGAATTTTGACCTCGAAAATCAGTCCGACCCGCTGCGTCTGGAGCTCTGGGCGTTTGCCTCGCCCTATACGGCTGGGATGACTGGCGTGCGGCTGGCGATCTACCCATTAGCTCCGTTGAATCCCGGAACCCAGACGGGGAAGATCGACTCCGGTCCGGTGGCCTTCTCGCGTCCGCCCGATGGGGTCTGGTATTTCACGATGGTACTGACGGAGCTGACGCTGGGATTTCCGACCAATGACGGCTATGATTTTCGTTACTGGATCAATTTTCCGACACCCGAGTACATCGGCGTTGCTCCACCTCCAAACAAGGTGGCCGCCGTCGAGTTCTATCACGCTGCCATGGATCACTATTTCGTTGCCACGGCGGCGCAGGAAATCAACGATCTCGATACGGGCGTGCACCCGGGGTGGGCGCGAACCGGTTACGTTTTCAACGTGTGGGATGCGGCCGGTACCGACGCGAGCCCCGTTTGTCGCTACTACATCCCTCCGGGTTATGGCGACTCTCACTTTTTTTCCGCGTCGCTGCAGGAATGCATCGATACAGGCACCAAATTTCCGTGGCTCTTCAAGGAATCCGACGCGGCCTTCTTCGTCGCGCTGCCGGATATGAATACAGGTGTCTGCGCGAGCCTTGAGATTCCCGTCTACCGGCTGTGGAACGGCCGAGCGGATTCGAATCATCGGTATACGACGTCGGCGACCGTCAAGGCGGCGATGCTCGCCAATGGCTACATCGCCGAAGGTTATGGCCCGGACCAGGTGGCAATGTGCGCGGTCCAGTGACCTGGAACAGCGATCTGGAGATCTACGGAACGACGTAAGGCAAGAGACGATCGAATTCCGTCTTGACCACCTGGTAGCACTCGCAGGCGCGAGCCTCAAGGCCGGGGCGATCGAGGACGCTGATTCGACCGCGGCTATACCGAATCAGCCCTGCGTCCTGGAGCTTTCCCGCGGCCTCGGTGACGCCTTCGCGGCGCACGCCCAGCATGTTGGCGATGAGCTCCTGCGTCATGGAGAGGTCGTTCGTCTGCAGTCGATCGAGGCTCAGCAGTAGCCACCGGCACAATTGCTGATCGACGGAATGGTGCCGGTTGCAGACGGCGGTCTGCGCCATCTGCGTGATCAGTGCCTGGGTGTAGCGCAGCAGCAGATGCATCGTCGGGCCGAAGCGCCCGAACTCGTTCTTGAGCAATTCGGACCTCAGCCGGAAGCCGTGGCCCGCGCTCTGCACCACCGCACGACTGGGCGTGGTGTCCCCGCCCATGAACAACGATATGCCCAGGATGCCCTCGTTGCCTACGATCGCAATTTCAGCGGACGCGCCATCCTCCATGACGTACAGCAGCGACACGATGGATGTGGTGGGGAAATAGACATACCGCATCTGCGCCCCGGGTTCGTAGAGGACCGCGCCGAGCTTCAGCGGAATCAGCTCCAAATGGGGCGCGAGGCGCTCGTAGTCGCTGTCCGGCAGGGCGTCGAGCAGATGATTCTGATGGGGGCTGTGGCCCTCGGCCGCGGCCGCGTGCAACCTTTCCTTGACGGGCGAGGGCGACGCGGGCTTGCCGCTGCGGAGCAGTCTGTCGGCTGCCATCGCGAAAGTTAAACATCGAGCCGCTCCTTTGTCCAGTGCGCGCCAAAGGGTCCTGCGCACGGCATTCGGCCGCTCGCTTGGCTTCGATCCAATAAGCCCGCAACCGCATCGGTTGACCGGGCCGCCGTACGCATGGCGGCGGACTCTGCACACGTACGTGCGTCACCGTACCGACCGCCGTCGTGAACGAGGCTACTCTGCATGCATCGGCAGACGATTCCATGAACTTGAAGAGGAACTTCACAGTGGGCAAATTAAGACTGGTGGCTGCAGTAATAGGGGGCGCTTCGATTTTGTTCTTCGCCCAGCACGATTTCGCGGGGTCGATGCAGACGCGCGGCGATTACGCGGCCGCCCTCGATCGTGTTTCGGTTGCCCACAAGGAGGCCCGTGCCAAGTGCGACGTGCTGGCCGGACACGACAAGGACATGTGCGTGGTCGAGGCGGAAGCTGCGGAAAGGCGGGCAAAGGCGTCAGCCGACGTGGATTACAAGGGGACCATCAAGTCAAAGACGGATCGCCGGATCGCCGACACCTACGCCGACTACATGATCGCCAGGGTCGCGTGCAATACCGGGCCCGGCCAGGAAAAGAAGGCATGCATAAAGCAGGCGCATGCGACGCAGCTCAAACTTGTGGCAGAGGCCAAGGCGGACAAGACCACTGCCGATGCGCGGGCCGCTGCCCGCGAAGACGCGCGCAACGCGCAGTACCAGGTGGCGTTCGTCAGGTGCGAAGCGATGTCGGCCGTCGCGAAGGACATTTGCGTGGTCCCGGCAAGATCGAATTTCGGAAAGTAAGCAATTGCCGTGTGGCCTGAGTGCGCTATCGAACAGACGGGGCCCGCTGCAGTGCCCAATCTGTGCGGCAGTGTTCGCTGAATTCGCTGATCACGGCGTTGAAAGTGAACCGTCCAAGGGAGCGAATCATGAGCATAGGCACCATTCTGCTGGTCATCCTGATCCTGATGCTTGTCGGCGTTTTGCCGGTATGGCCTCATGCAACAAGCTGGGGTTACGGCCCGAGCGGCATCGTCGGCGTGTTGCTGGTCGTCATCATCGTCCTGTTCCTGATGGGGCGTCTCTAATTTTGAGTAAACCTTCCATGAAAATCGAACAACGCTGGACTTTCTTTCTTGCTGTTTTTGCGAGCGCCGCAGCCGGCGCGGCGTTCGCATTGCGGTCCCGCAACCGGCGGCACCGCGCCGCGCACGACGCGCAGCACAAGATGGATCTCAAGACCTGGGAGAACGAGGGCGGCAATCTTGCGCCGGCCGCAGCTTCTCCGGTGCAGCCGTAACCGTATGGGCCTGCGGGCAGGCGCTGTTGGCCTTCGACAGGACTCCCGATACCGTATCTGAACCTGAGGAAACAGCATGTCCAAATTGATGATTGCACTATTTGTAGCGGCCGGATTGAGCTCCGCCGGCTGCGCGACACAAAAGGACGCTTCGATGGCCACCGCCAAGCCGATGGCCCCCGCTGTGCCGATTACGAAGGACGCCTACGACAATGCGGTCAGAAACGCCGACGCGAACTACAAGGTCGACAAGGACGCCTGCGCTTCGCGTACCGGCAACGCCAAGGACATTTGTCTGGCGGAAGCCAACGGCAAGGAAAAAGTCGCCAAGGCCGATGCGGAAGCTGCGTTCAAGAACACGCCGAAGGCGCGTGAGGACATGCGCGACACGCGTGCCGAAGCGACCTACAGCGTCGCCAAGCAGAAATGTGACGCGCTCGCGGGCAATCCCAAGGATGTCTGCGTCAAGGAGGCCGACGCGGCGCTGGTCAAGGCCAAGGCCGACGCCAAGGTCGACCGTGTCGCGGCCGACGCGCGCCAGGACGCGGCGACGAAGCAGGCTGACGCCGCCAAGGAAGCGAACACCGTCAAGCGCGAAGCGGACTACAAGGTCGCGATCGAGAAATGCGACGCACTCGCGGGCACCGCGAAGGATTCATGCGTCAGCGGCGCCAAGGCGCAATACGGAAAATCCTGACGATCGAGGCAGGTTGCGCCGCCCGCGTGCCAGCGCGTGTGGTGCCAGTAATCGGAGTGGCGGCCGGGGGGAATTTTCCCCGGCTGTTTTTTTGCTCGATGGCGGCGACGCCGATCGGTCAAAAGCAGGAATCAAACGGTGATGGCGATGTCCTGGCGCAGCTGCACGTCCGACAGCAGCCGGCTCAATTCCTTCCTGACCACGGCGTAGCATTCGCATGCGCGGGTTTCCAGTCCGGACCGATCGAGGACTGCGATATGGCCACGGCGATAGCGAATGAAACCCGCATGCTGCAATTTGCCGGCGGCCTCGGTAATGCCTTCCCGGCGCACGCCGAGCATGCTGGCGACCAATTCCTGCGTGATGACCAACTCGCGTGACGGGAGTCGATCGAGCGTCGACAATAGCCAGCGGCACAGCTGCTGCTCAACCGAGTGGTGTCGATTGCAGGCGGCGGTCTGCGTCATCTGTGTAATCAGCGCCTGGGTGTAGCGCAGCAACAAGCGCTGCATCACGCCCGCGCGATCGAATTCCTGTTTGAGCAAGCGGCGCTCCAGCCGGTAGGCGTGGCCCGCGGTCTTCACTACCGCCGAACTTGGCGTGGTATCGCCTCCCATGAACAGCGCGATACCGACCAGACCTTCGTTGCCCACTCCGGCGGTTTCGGCCGATGCCCCTGTGTCCATGACATAGTGCAGAGACACGATGGCAGTCGTCGGGAAATAGGCGTGCTGCAGCTGCTCCCCGGGTTCGTACAGGACTTCACCGAGGGGCATCGGGACCAGTTTGAGATGCGGAGCCAGGCGCTCGTATTCCGCCGTGGGCAGAGCAGCAATAAGATGATTTTGGTTCGGACTATGGGCTGATGGCATTGCCGACCGCCAGGATCTTGTTGGTTAATTTTTTGCGGTGAGTTCCACGCCGATGCCGCGGTAACCGATGAAACGGCATGACTGGCTGAACATCGGCTCGCCGCTCACCCGAAACTGCTGTCGCGAGCCGTCGGCGTTGACGCGGCTGAACAGGAAATCGAGAAATGGCTGCCGGTCGGCGATGGTTGCCCTCAGCGTTTCCCGCTCCGCCTCATTCCACCCTGCCACATCGGCGCCGCCGTTATCACCCGCCAACGCGTCGACCCGGATTCCGAGCATCTCGAGGACGGGCCCGGAAACCTTGGTGAAGTTCCCGGTCTCGTCCTGCTCCCAGTACCAGTCGGAGGCGAGTTCGGTCAGGCTGCGATAGCGGGCTTCGCTTTCGCGCAGTTCAGCAGTCCGCTCCAGCACCGTCTGTTCGAGCGCCTTGTTGTAATTCTCGAGCTTCTTGTACAGCAGGCGCACTTCCAGCATGTTGTGGATGCGCGTCTTGACTTCGACCAGGTCGAACGGCTTGCTGATGAAATCCTTGGCGCCGGCTTGCAGCGCGCGCAGCTTGTGGCCGGGTTGGGCGGTGATTACGAGGACCGGCAGGTAGCCGTCCGCATCGTTGGTCTTGAGGCCTTCGATCACCTGAAAACCATCCATGCCGGGCATCTGCAGGTCGAGCAGGATCAGGTCGTAGCGGTTCTTGCGGTGCAGCGCACAGACCTCGCGTGGATTCATCGTCGAGGCAATGCAGGAATAGCCGGCTCCGGCTAACAATTGTTCGAGCAGACTGACATTGACCTCCTGATCGTCGACGATCAGGATTCTGGCGTTGAGAATATCGGATTCGGCAATCATAGTGCTTGTTCCGTTTCGGTCGCGTGACCCGAAGGCGTCTGCGAGGATTTCAATGCCGAATCCAGCGTGTCCATGAAATGGTTGACCTTGATGGGCTTGGTCAGATAGTTGAAGAATCCGGCCTCCAGGCCCTTCTCGATATCACGCGGTATCGCATTGGCACTGAGAGCGATGATAGGTATATGCGCCGTGGCCGGATCTGCGCGCAGGATTTTCAAGGCTTCGATCCCGCTCAAGCCGGGCAGGTTGATGTCCATCAGAATCACGTCCGGCTGATAGGCGCGTGCAAACTCAATGCCGAGATTGCCGTCGGCCGCGCTCAGCAGTCGCAGGTCCGGTCGGCGCGCAATGAGTTGTTCGACCAACTCCAGGTTGGCCGGATTGTCTTCCACATAGAGCAGCGTGCGCAGCGGCGTGCCGTCCGGCATCTGCGGCTGCACGAGCGCCGCACTTTCGGCTTCCCGGACTGCGAAACGCGGTGCGGTGGTCAGGTTCAGCTCGATCCAGAACATGCTTCCGACGCCGACCACGCTTTCCGCGCCAATGGTGCCACCCATCAGTTCGACCAGCCGCTTGGTCACGACCAGGCCGATGCCGGTGCCTTCCTCCACGCTGGTCTCCTTGCCGAGCCGGTTGAACGGCTGGAACAGGAGCGCAAGCTGTTCCGGAGCGAGCCCCGCACCGGTGTCCCGGATGCAGATGCGAATCGAATTCGGAGGCGCGAGCGTGTACTCCACGGCGACTTCACCATTCGGCTTGTTGTACTTGATGGCGTTGAACAGAATGTTGATCAGAACCTGCTTGACCCGCGTCCGGTCGGCCTGCACGAAATAGGGGATGTCGAACTTGGGGAATGTCATGCTGATGCCGCGCTTGTGCGCTTGCGGCTCGATCATGGCCCGGCACTCGAGCATGACTTCGACCAGCGACACCGGCTCGCGCGAAAGTATGACCGTGCCCGACTCTATCAGCGCGAGATCGAGGATCTCGTTGATCAACTCCAGCAGATACCAACCGGCCTTGAGGATCTGGTCGAGGTTCCGCTTTTGACCGGGTGTCGGCGCCGGAGCGCCCGTTTCCATGAGTTGGGCGAAGCCGAGGATCGCATTGAGCGGCGTGCGCAATTCGTGGCTCATGCTGGAGAGAAAATCCGTCTTCGCCAGGTTGGCCTTTTCGGCCGCGGCCATGGCCTCGTTCAGTTCCGATTCGACGCGCTTGCGCACGGAATTGTCGCTGCCGATCAGCAGGTATCCGATGATATCGCCGTAGTCGGCGCGCAGCGCGGTGACCGACACGAGCGCCGGAAAGCGGCTCCCATCCTTGCGGATATAGGTCAATTCGTAGACGTCGTCGATTCCGCGTGAGGCCTTGTAAACCAACGCCTCGAAGCCCGGTGCGATGGGGGTTGCGAGCTCGAGGCTCAAGGTCTGGGCGCGCGCCTGCACTTCCCTCGGGTCATGGATGTCGCTGGGGTTGATCTTGTTGACGACTTCGGCGGCCAGATAGCCCAGCATCCGTTCGGCGCCGACGTTGAACAGTTGAATGATGCCTTTTTCGTCGGTGGCGATGATCGAGAAATTGGCGCTGGAGAGGATTGCGTTCTGCAGGGCCCCTGTCTTCAGCAGCGATTCTTGGCGAAGCAATTCGTTGATGCCATCCGCTTTGCCAGCGTCATCGGCAAGGGGCGGAGTAATTGCTGTCTCTGACATGGCGGGTTTCCGTGGCACGCCCCTCCGGGGGAGTGTTTGGATGTTGAAGGACTCGGGCGCGGCGGTCTGTGCGCTGGGACACATAGGACGTTCATGCGAGAACGATCCTTCCCGGGTTGGCCCCGTCGTATCTGGCCACACGGGCACCTCATCGGTGCGCTACCAGACAGACCACCTTCGGAGTCATCGACATTCTGTTCGCTCAGCGGGTGTCGAAGCCGCTATGCCACTTCAATCCTCACCGCAGGAGCCAGCATGAACATGACCTTGAGCATCGGCCCGCTCGTTTCGCTCATCGCCGGGATACTGATTCTTGCCATGCCGCGGTTGCTGAACTACATCGTCGCCATTTACCTGATCGTCATCGGGCTGCTCGGATTGTTCGGCACCGGGAATTTCCAGCTGAAATGACTGCGCGGTGACCAGGAATGAAATCGATTCTCGACCCTTCGTTTCGATACACCGCAAGTTTTGACACCGATCTCTCGAAGACGTTTGCACGAATCAGGCGCGACCTCCGAGAGTACGCGGACAGGGCAATGCAGCCGGCCGCAGTGGTGCTTGTCAGCGTTTCGCCGATCGTCAAGAAGACAGGGACAGGCGGGTCGAAGATTCATTCTCGCTAGGTGCGCTGACGCACGGACCTGATACACCGGGTCATTCAAGCTGCATATTCGGTTGACCGAGCCGCATCGTCGGCATGGTTACTGGTAGTCATCGTCGTCCTGTGTGATGGGGCGCCCGTAGTACCGCGCAGTGAAGGCGGAAACATTGCTGGGAGTCAACATGAAATACAAACTTGCGACAACTTGTTTCGTAATCGGATCGGTGCTCGCGCCGGTCGCGGCCTTCGCGACGGATTCGGACACTGACCGGGCCCGGGCGGAGAGCTACGTCAAGGATTCGGTCATCACGACCAAGATCAAGGCGAAGCTGGCCGAGGAACATCTCGGCAGCATGAATCACATCAAGGTCGACACGGACAAGAACGGCATTGTCTGGATGACCGGTACGGCCAACACGCAAGCTGAAGTGAACCAGGCCGTCGCGATCGCGAAGAACACCGAAGGCGTCAAGTCGGTGCACAGCGACCTCAAGGTCCAGAAGGACAAGTAATCACCGGCGGGCGAAACGGGGCGCCGCTGCGCCTCGTTTTCGTTCCGTGCTGGCGCGATTCCCATGCGGCCGCCATCCGACAACGGGACACAGATGCTTACCGGGAGATCGATCATCACAAGGACGATGCTGACGCTACCGATGTCGGCAGATCTGGCCGCGCGGTCCATCGGCACGGCGGCGGCGCTCCTCGCAATTGGCCTCCTGTCGCTGCTGGCCGGCTGCGCAACACTGCCGCCAGGATCGGATTATCCCAAAACGGCATCGAGCGCCCTCGCTCGGCCGGAACAAACCCGCATCGGGCATGAATTGGCCGCGGCAAAAGCTGAGCACCCGGGAATATCCGGGTTCAAGCTGCTTCCGGTGGGAATTGACAGCTTCCTCCTTCGCGTCGAAATGGCCCAAGCCGCGACCCGTTCGCTGGACGTCGAGTATTTCCTCATTCAGAGCGACGACACGGGCCAGCTGCTCATCGAGGCCTTGCTCAATGCCGCGGACCGCGGCGTCCGGGTTCGCGTGCTGCTCGATGACGCCGGCTCGTTTGGCCGCGACGCGCAGATCAGGACGCTCGCCGGGTACCCGAACGTCGAGCTGCGGCTGTTCAATCCATTTGCCTATCGTGGAACCGTGGAGTTCGTTCACATCGCCGAGTACGCGGGTGATTCTTCCAGGCTCAACTACCGGATGCACAACAAGCTCATCGTTGTCGACAATGAGATCGGCATCGTCGGCGGCCGCAATATCGGCGACGAATATTTCCAGGGCGGACGCGACTTCGAATTCGGGGACTACGACGTCATCGCGGCGGGGCCGGTCGTCAGCCAGGTATCGACCAGTTTCGACGCCTTCTGGAACAGTCCGATGGCGATCCCGATCGAAGCACTCGCGGAGGGCAAGCCCACCGCGGATGACCTGGCCGTCTACCGAGCGGTGCTTGCCGCGCACCACGCGCGAATCACCGAAGCCGATCCTCCTTACATGCGCAGGTTGACGGCCGGCGAGCCCCTCGCGGCCATACTGAGCGGCAAGGCGTCGCTCGTATGGGCGAAGGCGGAAGTCGTCTACGACAGCCCGGAAAAGGCGAAGGTCGAGGGCGGCGAACAGGGAGGCCGACTGCTGCGGAAGCGGCTGGGCGAAGTGGCGAAGCAGGTCCAGTCCGAGTTGATCATCGTGTCACCGTACCTCGTGCCGGGCCCCGCCGGAATGACGTTCCTCGGGGAATTGCGCGACCGCAACGTGACGGTGCGGATATTGACCAATTCGCTCGCCTCGACCGATATGTCCATTGTGCACTCGGGCTATCGGGCGTTTCGGGTGCCGTTGCTCGAAATGGGCGTTGCGCTGTACGAAGTGCGGCCGGTTTCAGGTGCGCCGCTCGATCGGGGAAACCAGTTGAAGTCGCCAAGCTCGGGGCGGTATGCATTGCACGCGAAGGTGTTCGTGTTCGATCGCCAGCGCGTATTCGTCGGTTCGATGAACCTCGACCAGCGCTCGCTGCATATCAATACGGAAATCGGCCTGATCATCGACAGCCCTGAACTTGCGAGTCAGATCGCGCGTCGGTTCGCGGAAATCGCGCAGCCGGCCAACAGTTACGTGCTCGTCCTCGGCGACGCTGATACCGTGGGTCGGCGCCAACTCGTCTGGCGCACGCTGGAGGATGGGAAGCCGGTGGACCACCTCCACGAGCCGGCGGTGACGCTCTGGCAGCAACTGAAGGTCGACATGCTCTCGTTGCTGCCGATCGACGAGTTGCTCTGAGCGGTCGATAG
>Ga0070708_100000462_pt1 | contig 30606 bp, 34 predicted proteins | sample KBSK5503metaG_FD_65469 | JGI IMG/M metagenome (GOLD analysis project Ga0070708, IMG submission 65469) | Corn, switchgrass and miscanthus rhizosphere microbial communities from Kellogg Biological Station, Michigan, USA - KBS K5-50-3 metaG | ecosystem: Host-associated > Plants > Roots >... | reverse complement strand
GGTGGCGAGCAGCCTGCTCGGCGACCTGCTGTTCTGGCGGGGCGACTTCGACGTCGCCGTGTTCCGAACGACGCTCCTCAATGATCGCGAGCGGGCCCACATGCGCGACGTCCGTGGCGTGTTCGCCGGGTTCTGGCTGCTTGTGCTTGCGTCGGTGGTCGTGCTCGTGACGGTGTTCCGTCGCGGCGGGGATGCCGAAGCGCGGGCCGCCACGTGGCGCGCCGTGTCCGGCGGGGCTCGCGGGCTCGCGATCGCGCTCGTCGTCGCGGGGGCCGTGGCCGTGCTCGCCTTCGACGCTGCGTTCGAGGTCTTCCACCGCCTGTTCTTTGGCGCCGGCACGTACACCTTCGATCCCAGCACGGATCACCTTGTGCAACTCTTCCCCGAGCAGTTCTGGTCGGACACCGCCCTCGCGGTGGGCGTCGTGGCGATCGGCGTGGCGCTGCTCACGACGTGGCGGGCAAGCCGCCGGGCGAGGACCTGATGGGCATCCCGATCGCGCGCATCTTCGGCATCGAGATCCGGGTCCAGCTGGGCTGGGTGCTCGTGCTCGCGTTGATCGCGGTCATCGCCGTCGGGCAGCTTACGGCGGTCGATCCCAAGCTCGAAGCCGCGGCCTCGTGGATCCTCGGCGGGCTGGTCGCCCTGGGCTTCTTCCTCAGCTCGATCTCGCACGACCTCGCCCACGCCCTCGTCGCCCGACGACGAGGCGTCGACGTCCAGACCATCGGCGTCGCCTTCTTTGGCGGCTCCACGCCGTTCGACCCCGCGTCGCCGAACCCTGGGGACGACGCTGCGATTGCCATCTCGGGACCGCTCACGAGCATCGGCATCGCGGCCGCGCTCTTTGCCGTTTCCGTGGGCGTGGTCTCGCTCGGGCAGTCGTTCCATGCGGCCGTCGGGGTGCTGTCGGTGCTGATCCTCCTGAACCTGCTGCTCGGTCTCGTCAACCTCGTGCCGGCCTATCCGCTCGACGGCGGCCGGATCGTCCGCGACCTGGCGTGGCGTCGTTCCGGCTCGGAACGCACCGGCTGGCGCGCGGCGGCGCTCAGTGGCCGAGTGACGGGCATCGCCGTCATCGCGATCGGCATCGTCCTGCTCCTGCCCAACGGCGACGTGACCGGCGCGATGATCGCGCTCACCGGCTGGTTCCTGGTCCTGTCCTCGAACGCGGTCCGCGACCGCGTCCGACTGGACGACCTCGTGGGCGGCCACGTCGTGCGCGAGGCGATGGAAGTCGACCCGGCCACAGTCAATCCGAGCCTGACGGTCGACACGTTCGCGGCGCAGCTGCTCGACCGCGGCTCGCCGATCACAGCTGTGCCGGTGGTCCAGGGCGAGGAGGTCGTGGGACTCCTCGGGATCGCGCAGGTTCGGCGGCTGCGGCCGACGTCCTGGGCATCGACCCGGGTCGAGGACGTGATGGTCCGTCCGCCGCGGCTGACGTTCCTTGGGCCCGACGACGCGCTGCGCGGTGCGCTCGAGCGGATGGGGCGGGCCGGTGCCGATGGCTTGCCGGTGATCGAGGATGGCCGCCTCGTGGGCGTCATCACGCGGCGCGGGATCGCCACGTACGTCCAGGGCCAATCCACGAAGTGAGCGGCGGCGACGGGCTGCGGTCCGTCGAGGAGGCGCGCGACGCGATCCTCGCGGCGATCCCGGACCCGCTGGCCGAGGAGGCGGTGCCGGTCGATCGCGCGCTCGGGCGCGTGCTGTCTCGCGACGTCACGGCCCTCGTCACGCTCCCGCCCTGGGACAACTCGGCCATGGATGGATACGCGGTTCGTGCGGCCGACGTGGCCGCGGCCACCGAAGCAGCACCGATCCGCCTCACGGTCAACGGCGAGGTCCCGGCAGGCGGCGCGAGCGACCGGGCCGTGGGCCACGGGAGCGCGATTCGCATCGCGACTGGCGCGCCCATCCCACCCGCGGCCGACGCCGTCGTCCCCGTCGAGCAGACGACGCCGCTGGACAACATGGGGACCGCGGGTGCGCGTGGTCGCGACGCAGTCGGTCCGGTGCCCGCCGCGATCCTCGTCCATGCCGCGGGTCCCGCGGGTGCACACATCCGCCGCCGCGGCAGCGACCTGACCGAGGGGGCGGCGATCCTCGCCGCCGGCTCGGCGATGACGCCGGCCGCGGTCGCGCTCGCCGCGGGCGCCGGGCTCGCGAGCGTGCCTGTCCGCCGCCAGCCTCGCGTGGCCGTGCTCGCGACGGGCAACGAGGTTCGCGCAGCGGGCGCGACGCTGGGCGAGGCGGGGATCCCCGACGCGAATGGGCCGGGCCTTCGCGCGCTCGTGGAAACCGCCGGTGGCGTCGTGATCGACCTCGGCATCGCGCCGGACGACCAGGCGGATGTGGTCAGGCGGCTGCGTTCCGCGCTCGATGGGGGCGCCGATGCGATCGTCGTCGCGGGTGGCGTCTCCGTGGGCCCGTACGACGTCGTGAAGCTCGCGTTCGAGGCCATCGGCGAGATTGCGCTGTGGCGCGTCGCCGTCCAACCCGGCAAGCCGTTCGCGTTCGGGACCGCGCGGCGCGCGGACCGCGGCATGACCGTGCTCTTCGGGTTGCCCGGCAATCCCGTCTCGAGCTTCGTCACGTTCGAGCTGTTCGTGCGACCGGCGATCCGGGCGCTCGGCGGTCGGCGAGATCTCCTCCGCCCGCTCGATCGTGCGGTCCTGCTCGACGAGGTGCGCACCGCGCCCGGCCGGCGTGCCTTCCTGCGCGTCACGGCGGAACGAGACTCGGAAGGCGCCGCGGTGCGCGACGCGCGGGGGCGAGTCCAGGTCCACCTCTCGCGTGGTCCCGCGGGGCAGGGGAGCCACGTTCTCTCGGCGCTCGCGACCTCCGACGCACTGGCTGTCGTGGCCGAGGACGTGGAGATCAGCCCGGCCGGCGCCGCGGTCCCACTGTGGTGGCTGGACACGGCGTAGCGACGACTGGACCCCGCGTAGCCACATGCGGCCCGCCCGTGCCGCATCATTGCCCCGACATGGATCGTGGCCCCGCCCCGCGCGCCGAGCGCCGCCGCCTCACCCACATCGATCGCACCGGCCGTCCGCGCATGGTCGACGTCAGCGCCAAGCCCCCGACCGCGCGGCGCGCCGTCGCGGAGGCCTTCGTCGCGCTCTCGCCGGAGACGCTCAGCCTCGTCATCGACGGCCGCAACCCCAAGGGCGACGTCCTGTCGACGGCAGAGATCGCCGGCGTGATGGCCGGCAAGCGGACCTCGGAGCTGATCCCGCTCTGCCACCCGCTCGCGCTCACGGACCTCCTGGTCACGGTCACGCCTGACCGTGCCGCCGGCGGCCTGCGCGTCCGAGCCGAGGCGGCGACCATCGGTCCCACGGGCGTCGAGATGGAGGCGCTGACCGCGGCCTCCGTCGCCGCCCTCACGGCCTACGACATGGTCAAGAGCGCCGAGCGCGGGGTCGAGATCCGCTCGGTGCGGCTCGTCTCGAAGTCGGGCGGCCGCAGCGGCGAGTGGCACCGCCCCGCCGATGGCGCCCCCGAACGAGGCGCGGCGCCGCACGCGCGTCGGCCCGGCGAGCGCGTCGCGGGCCGGATTCGGAAGAAGGCCTGAGCGGGGGGCCGCGAGCGTGTCCGACGGCATCGAGATCGGCCAGGTCCCATCAGGCGCCCGCGCCCTCGTGCTCACCATCAGCGACGGGGTGGCGACCGGTTCACGCGCCGACGAGTCCGGGATGGCCCTCGGCGACCGCCTGGCGATCGCCGGCTTCCGCGTGGACCGTCGGACGGTCTCGGACGATCGGACCCTGATCGAGGCCGCGCTTCGCGACGGCGCCAGGGACCACGTCTTCGTCATCAGCACCGGCGGCACCGGCCTCACGCCGCGCGACGTCACGCCGCAGGCAACGCTGGCGGTCGTCGACTACGAGGTGCCCGGCCTGGCCGAGGCGATGCGTGCCGCCGGGCGTGCGACGACCCCGATGGCCGACCTGTCCCGGGGCGTGGTGGGCGTCATCGGTCGGAGCCTCATCGCGAACGTGCCCGGCAGCCCGAAGGCTGCGCTCGAATCCCTGGCGGCCCTCGAGCCGACGCTCGTCCACGCCCTCGAGACGCTGGCCGGACCCTTTGACCACGATTCCGGCGGCACGTCGACCGCTGCCGTCTCGTCTGCCGTGCCGTCCGCAGTCCCTCCTGCATCCGCATCCTCGCCGGCCACCCAGAGCTCGAGCACGCACGCCCCGAGCGCATCGTCCGTCGGCACGCCGAGCGTCGATCCGCCGCCGTTCGTCGACGACAACGACGAGTGGCGCGACCTCCCGGAGCGAGGCACGGACTGATGCTGCCCTCGTTCGCGCACGTGCCGCTCTATCCGCTGGTGTTCGTCGTGTTCTGGGGCGCCGTGGTCGTGTTCGGTCTCGCGATGGCCCGGCACCTGCGGGTGTTCGCGGCGGCGCGCGCGGCGGGACCCAGCCCGTTCGACAACATGCCGGCGCGCATCGGCGGGTTGATCGAATACGCGTTCATCCAGACCAGGATGTTCAAGGACCCGCGCGCGGCGATCCTGCACCTCGGGATCTTCTGGGGCTTCGTCCTGCTCACGATCGGGACGGCGAACGTCGTGACCGGCGGCGCGATCCAGGCGGTTCTCAGCGCGCCATTCGGCGGGGTGCTCTGGGCGCTCGTCCTGGCGATGCAGAACGTCGTCGCCGTGACGGTTATCGCGTTCATCGCGTGGGCGTTCGAGCGCCGGTTCATCTCGCGGCCCGCCCGCCTCACCTACAACCTCGATGCGCTGTTCATCCTCGGCATGATCGGGACGCTGGTCGCCGCCGAGTTCTTCGCGCAGGTCTTCGAGGTCGCCCGCTATGGCGAGCAGCCGGGCGCCTTCATCGCCAATGCCCTTGCGCGGCCCCTCGCCGCGACCGGGATCAGCCAGGCCGGCCTCGAGTCCGGCTTCTCCGTCCTGTGGTGGCTGCACATGCTGATCGTGGCCACGTTCCTCGTCTACCTGCCCGGCAGCAAGCACCTCCACATCGCCACGAGCTTCTTCAACATCTACTTCCGCAAGCTCAGGCCACGCGGCGAGCTGCCGCAGATGGACCTCGAGCAGGAGGACGCGACGTTCGGGCTGCGGACGCTCGCCGATCTCGGCTGGAACGACCTGCTCGACGGCTTCACGTGTACCGAGTGTGGCCGCTGCCAGCAGGCCTGTCCCGCCTGGAACACGGGCAAGCCGCTCAACCCCAAGACCTTCATCATGGGCATCCGCGAGATGTCGGTCGAGGCCGAGCACGGCCTCCCGCTCATCCCGAACTCGCCGTCTGCGGCGTCGTTCGGCCTGACCGACGTGATCGACCAGAAGGCGATGCTGTCGCCGATCGTCGACAACGCGATCCCGTACGACGCGGTGTGGGATTGCGTCACCTGCGGCGCCTGCGTGGAGGCGTGCCCGGTGCTGATCGAGCACGTCGACAAGATCGTCGGGCTGCGCCGGAACCTCGTCCTCGAGGACTCGCGCTTCCCCTCGGAGCTCAACGTCGCATTCCGGAACATGGAAGGCGTCGCCAACCCGTGGGGCCAGCCGCCGACCACACGGACAGACTGGACGAAAGGCCTGCCCTTCGAGGTTCCGACGGTCGCCGAGCTCGCGGCCGCTGGACGGCTCGGTGAGCTGGAGGTCCTGTATTGGGTCGGCTGCGCGGCGGCGTTCGACGAGCGCAACCGGAAGGTGGCGCGAGCATTTGCGACGTGTCTTGACGCGGCCGGGATCCCCTTCGCGATCCTCGGCCAGGAGGAGTCGTGCACCGGCGATCCCGCTCGCCGCATGGGCAATGACTACGTCTTCCAGATGCTCGCGACCGGGAACATCGAGACACTGAACCGCTATCAGATGGGCGAGCGGACGATCGTCACCGCGTGTCCCCATTGCTTCAACTCGATCGGGGTCGAGTACGGCCAGCTGGGCGGCACCTTCCGGGTGGTCCACCACGCCGCCTACCTACGGGAGCTCCTCGCCGGCGGGCGCCTGCGGGTCATCGATGCGGACGCCCGCTCCGACGGCTCGGGCGGGACCGGCCGCTCGGTCACGCTCCACGACTCGTGCTACCTGACCCGATACAACGGGATCGTCGAGGAGCCACGGGAGGTGCTCGGCTCGATCGCCGGCCTGGAGCTGCGCGAGATGGAGAACCGCGGGAAGCAGACGTTCTGCTGCGGCGCGGGTGGTGGCCGGATGTGGATGGAGGAGACGCGCGGCACGCGGATCAACGAGTCGCGCACGGCGCAGGCGCTGGCGACGGGCGCGTCGACCGTGGCGACGGAGTGCCCATTCTGCATGACGATGCTCAAGGACGGTCTCGAAGCCGCTCAGTCCGGCACGGGCGGCACCGTCCGTGCGATCGACATTGCGGAGCTGCTGGCCGAATCGCTCGCGCCGACCCAGCCCGGCGCCCGTGCGCTGCCGGTCATCCAGTAGCGTGGTCGACGCCGTGGGCACGTATCGGCTGACCGAGGAGCAGGTGCTCCTCCGCGACACGATCCGTGAGCTGGCGAGTGAGCGCATCGCGCCCCGCGCAGCCGAGATCGACAGGAGCGGCGAGTTCCCGGAGGACATCCGCCAGCTCCTCGCGCGGCAGGACGTGCTCGCGCTCCCATACCCGGTCGAGCACGGCGGGCTCGCCGCGGACCTCCTGACCCAGTGCCTCGCGATCGAGCAGATCGCCCGCGCGTGCGTCACGTCCAGCCTCATCCTGAGCGTGCACGCGCTCGCCTCGCTGCCGCTGCTGCTCGCCGGAACCGACGAGCAGAAAGCCAGGTTCTTCCCCGATCTCGCCTCCGGGAAAACGCTCGCCGCCTTCGCCCTGACGGAGCCTGAGGCCGGCTCGGACGCCGCGGCGATGCGGACCCGTGCCGTGCGAGAAGGCGACGGCTACCACCTCTCGGGCACGAAGCGGTTCATCACCAACGGCAGCGTCGCGGGGTTGATCACGGTCTTCGCCGTGACCGACCCGGACGCTCCGCGCCACAAGCGCATGTCGGCGTTCGCGGTCGAGGTCCCAGCCGATGGCTTCAAGGTCGCCCGGCTCGAGCACAAGCTCGGCATCCGCGGTAGCCCGACCGCCGAGCTCCAGTTCGACGGCGTTCGCGTCCCCGCGACGAACCTGATCGGCCACGAAGGCCAGGGCTGGGAGCTGGCGATGGCCACACTCGATCGCTCGCGCCCGGGCATCGCGGCCCAGGCCGTCGGGATCTCGCAGGGCGCATTGGATGTCGCGACCCAGTACGCCCGGGAGCGCAAGCAGTTCGGCCAGCGCATCGGCGAGTTCCAGATGGTGCAGGCGATGCTCGCCGACATGGACGCGCGGACCGAGGCCGCGCGCCAGCTGACGTACAAGGCGTGCACCGAGGTCGAGGCCCGGGCTCCCGACGCGTCGCGCTGGGCGGCGGTGGCCAAGCTCATCGCCGGCGACACGGCGATGGCCGTGACGAGCGACGCGGTGCAGGTGCTGGGCGGCTATGGCTACACGGACGACTACCCGGTGGAGCGCATGATGCGTGATGCCAAGATCACCCAGATCTACGAGGGAACGCAGCAGATCCAGCGCCTGGTCATCGCGCGCGCCCTGCTCGGCAAGCCCGACTGATCGCGCGTCCGGAGCAGTTCTTCCGGCGTCGCGACCGCCCTCGACCATTCCGCCACGTGCATTGATCGCGTGTATCGCGTATGGTCCGGTATGGTCCGGTTTGTTGACGGCGCCGATCACGCGCCCATCCCCGCGTCAACCAGCGCGACAACCCCGAGTCAACCCCCGCGCTTGGAGTCCTGATTGTCGTTTCGTGGTCGCCGGCGTATGCCGCGCGCGTGGCTCCTCGCGATGCTGGCCCTGGCGGTCGTCGCCCCCGTGCCGGCCCTCGCGGGAGCACCGTCGGCTCCGACGCCCGTCACGTCCGAGAAGCACCAGAAGCCGCCGGAGCCGCGAGAGCAGCATCCCGGCGACGTGGCCGGCTACCGGCTCCCGTTCGCGGCCGGGCTCGACGTCAAGATCTACCAGGGTTGGAACACGACCTTCAGCCATAACGGCAAGGCGGCCTACGCCTACGACTTCGGGCTGCCGATGGGCACAGATGTCCTCGCGGCCGCGGCCGGCGTCGTCGCGTATGTCCACGACGGCGAGACGGCCTGCGGCGGCGCCGACCTGCTCAAAGCCGCCAACTACATCACGATCAACCACCTCGACGGCAGTGCGACGCAGTACGGCCACCTCTCGACGATCAAGGTCAAGGTCGGCGACGTCGTCGCAGCGGGCCAGGTGATCGGGACGTCCGGCGACACGGGCTACTCGCAGTGCCTGCCGCACCTCCACTTCGCGCGGCAGTTCCAGGGCGGACCGGTGACCCAGTCCGTGCCGATCTACTTCGAGGGCTACGCGGATCGCGAGTTCCACTCGGGCGATGTGATCTCCGTACCGCCCCCGACGTGCGCGGCGCCCACCGCCGAGGGCAACATCGTCGGCCAGCCGGTCCTCGGCGGGTTCTGCGCGTCGTATTTCGCGGACGGGCTCGACATCCCGACGTCGTTCGCTCGCGAGGACGCGCTCATCAACTTCGACTGGAGCGCCAAGGGCCCGGGGGGCTACTGGCTCGACTCGGCCGACATCGGGTTCTCAGCGCGCTGGTCCGGCCGCTTCGTCTTCGCCTCCGCCGGCCAGTACATGATCGGGCTCATCGCCTCCGGTGCCGTCATCGTGTCGATCGACGGCGTCCGGGTGATCGATCGGTGGACGGACCCGGGCGGGGCGGTCGAGCAATTGCTGACGACGAACCTCGGCGCCGGCATCCACACGATCGACGTGGAGTACCTGACCACGACCGGGCACGGCACGTTGAAGCTCGGCTGGGGGCGCATCTATGCCGACGAGTTTGCCGACGAGTTCGCCGACGAGTAGGGTCCCCCCGGCTACCCTGACCGCGTGCGCATTGTCGTCCTGACCAAGCCGGTTCCCGATCCGGCTGCCGCGGCGGAAAAGCTCACCTCCGATGGCCGGCTCGATCGAGCGGCGTCGCCCGCGGTCATCAATGGCAACGACGAGTACGTCCTCGAGGCCGCGCTGAAGCTCGTCGAGGCGCACGGCGGCGAAGTCACGCTCGTGTCGATGGCGCCACCGAACGCGGTCGAGACGATGCGCAAGGGCCTCGCGATGGGCGCACACCGCGGGGTCCTGATCACCGATCCGGCGCTGGTCGGATCCGACCAGGCGTCGACGATCGCGGTCCTCGTTGCCGCGCTCAAGGAGCTCGAGTACGACCTCGTGCTCGCGGGCTTCGATACGTCCGATGGCGTCGGCGGCGTTGTGGGCGCGGCGGTGGCAACGAAGCTCAAGCTGCCGTACCTGTCCTCGGCAGCCCGGATCGAGCCCGATCCGGGGAAGGGCACGGTACGGGTCCGGCGCATCAGCGCGACGGGGTTCGACGTGCTCGAGGCGCCCATTCCTGCGCTTATCGTGGGGACGCAGCTGCTCGGCGAGCCGCGCTACCCGTCGCTCAAGGGAATCATGGCGGCCCGATCGAAGGAGATCGCCACGCGCTCGGTCGCGGATCTCGGCCTCGATGCGCACGCGGTGGGTGGCGGGGCGTCGCGCACGAAGGTCACCGGGCAGCGCAAGCCGCCCGCCCGCGAGGCGACGAAGGTCGTCCGGGGCACGCCCGAGGAGGGCGCTTCGGCGATCGTCGAGCTCCTTGCGGCGCGGAGGCTCATCTGATGGCCGGGGAGGCCGGCGCCGTCTGGGTCGTCGCGGAGACGAACGCAGATGGCTCGCTCGCGAAGAGCTCGAGCGAGGTAGCCACGCTCGCCAGAGCGCTCGCGGACGAGGCGGGAACGACGGCCGCCGGGATCGTGGTCGCGGCGGATCCTGCGCCTGCGGCGAAGGAGCTCGCGAGCTACGTGCCGCGCGTCCTTACCGTCGGGGAGCCGAAGGCCGATGGGAACGCCTGGGCGCAGGTCGCGGCACAAAGGGCAGCGGCGATTCTCGCCCCCGAATCACCGACCGTCGTGCTCACCGGCGCCGGTCCCGACGGGCGCGACGTCGCCGGGACGCTCGCGGCGCTCCTCGATCGGCCGGTGCTCGTGAACGCGACCGCAGTCGCCTGGGAGCACGGTCCGTCGGTCGAGATGAGCGTCTTCGGCGGCAAGCTGGTCACGACCTCGGCGTTCGCCGACGGGGAGTGGGGCATCGTCACGGTCCGCCCGAACGTCGTGACGGCGGAGCCGGCTGGCTCGACCGGGAAGATCGAGAGCGTCAAGCCCGGCGGTGAGCTCGAGCTGCCGGTCGTCAAGGTCGTCGAGCGCATCGAGGCGGCGGCCGCGGCGCTGCCCATCGAAGAGGCGCGGATCATCGTTGCCGGTGGGCGGGGCGTTGGCGGCGAGGACGGGTTCAAGCTTGTCCAGGAGATTGCGGACCAGCTCGGGGGAGCGGTCGGCGCGACCCGTGCCGCGGTCGATTCGGGCTGGATCCCGTACGCCCAGCAGATCGGCCAGACCGGCAAGATCGTCAAGCCCCAGCTGTACCTCGCGCTCGGCATCTCCGGCGCGATCCAGCACAAGGTCGGCATGCAGACCGCGGGCACCATCATCGGTGTCAACCGCGATCCCGACGCACCCATCGCCGAGTTCGCTGACCTCGTCGTCGTGGGCGACCTCTTCGAGGTGGGCAAGGCACTGCTCGAGGCGCTCCGCGCTCGGAGCTGACGGGGCAGGCCCACATCTAGTGGTATGATCCGTCGACACCACAACGGATAGTGGTGCAGGGGAGGCACTGACCACCGGATGCGATGTCCTGTCTGCGGCGAGCGTGATACCCGCGTCGTCGATTCGCGAGATCTCGACGATGCGGCGACGATCCGCCGCCGGCGCGAGTGCGCGGCGTGCAGCACCCGATTCACGACATACGAACGAGTCGAGGCCGCCCGCCTCCTGATCGTCAAGCGCGACGGTACGCGCCAGGAGTTCGACCGCGACAAGCTCGCCAACGGGCTGCGCAAGGCGTTGACGCGACGGCCGGTCGCCGATGGCGTCGCCGAGGCGGCGGCCGATGAGATCGAGGCCCAGCTCCGCGGCGAGGGCATCAGCGAGGTGCCGTCCTCAAGGGTGGGGGCGCTCGCGATGGACAAGCTCCACGCGCTCGACCAGATCGCCTACATCCGGTTCGCCAGCGTCTACCAGAGCTTCGAGGGCATCGAGGACCTCAAGCGCGAGGTCGACACGCTCTGGGAGCAGAAGGCCACGCCGCCGAAGCGCTGACGCGCGAACCCGTGCGGACAGCACGTTTGCTGTGCCGCCGGCCGAAGACTCGACTGGCAGGCAGCTCTGCACGGCAAACCACGACAGATCGAGCCTGCCAGCAGAGATCGAGGAAGTCCGCGGCGAGGTCCGGGGTCCGATGGAGCAGGGCGTCACGATCGGTCATTCCGGGGGCGCCTATCGCGCCGCCGCAGAGCGCCGCGTGCGATCATCTCATCGCATGAGCGTGCTCTCCGACCGCGACATCCGGGCCGCCATCGAGGCCGGCGAGGTCGTCATCCGGCCGTACGATCCGAAGGATCTCCAGCCGTCTTCGGTCGACCTGCATCTCGACCGCCGATTCCGGGTGTTCCGGAACAATCGCTACCCGTACATCGACGTCCGCAACCCACAGCCGGACCTCACCGAGCTGCTGACGATCGAGAACGACGAGCCCTTCGTCCTGCACCCGGGCGAGTTCGTGCTCGGCCAGACGCTCGAATGGACCGAGCTGCCGAACGATCTCGTGGCGAGGCTCGAGGGCAAGGCGCTGGCGCTCGATACGCCTATCCCAACGCCGGTCGGCTGGCGAATGATGGGCGAGCTCGAACCTGGCGACTCGGTGTTCGACGAGCAGGGTGTTCCGACGCTGGTCGTGGCGGCCACGCCACCGATGATGAACCGGCCATGTCGAGAGGTGCTGTTCTCGGACGGCACATTCGTGATCGCGGACGCAGATCACCAGTGGGTCACCATCGACAAGAATGGGCGCCGATACGGGCGATCCCGACTCGAGGTCCGCACGACGGACGAGATCGCGAGGTCCCTCCAAGTTGGCGATGAATGGAACCATCACGTTCCACTCGCCGGGCCTGTGCAATACCCGAGTCGGCTCGATCTCCCCATCGAGCCGTACACCCTTGGAGCCTGGCTCGGCGACGGAACGACGACCAAAGCCGAGATCACCTGCTATGACGAGGAGATCCTCGAGCAGATCAGCGGGGATGGATTCGCTGTTCAACCCCTCGCATACGCACCGAGCCTGTACCGGATTGGCGGGACGGGCCAAACACGAAGCGCCCGCAGTGGCCGTTACGAGCGCAACGGCTCGCTTTCTAGTCGCCTCCGTGACATGGGTCTGTTGGGCGGTAAGTACCTTCCGGCTCCCTACCTTGAAGCCGGCGTAGCGCAGCGCCTGGCCCTTCTCCAGGGCCTCATGGATACAGACGGGTTCGTCGACGATGTCGCTGGCCGTTGCGAGTTCACGAGCACCAATGAAGACCTGGCGGATGGCGTCGTCGAGCTCGCCGCGAGCCTCGGCTTCCGGCCTGTGAAGTCTTATGGACGGGCGGTGCTCAATGGCGTTGACCACGGCCCCAAGTACCGCATCAAGTTCACGCCGGATCGCCCGGTATTCAGGGTGACTCGGAAGCTGGCCCGGCAGAAGGCCATGGATGCTCGCTTCCACCGCTTCCGTGCCATCACCAGCGTCCGCGATGTCGCACCCGTACCAGTGCGCTGCATTCAGGTGGCGTCCCCGCGGGGTGTATTCCTCGCTACGCGGTCGTTCATTCCGACGCACAACAGCTCGCTCGGCCGCCTCGGCCTGCTGATTCACTCGACGGCGGGCTACGTCGACCCCGGCTGGAAGGGCAACCTGACGCTCGAGCTGTCGAACGTTGCCAACCTGCCGATCGCCCTGTACTTCGGCATGAAGATCGGCCAGATCAGCTTCTTCAAGATGTCGAGCCCGGTCGAGCGGCCGTACGGCAGCAAGGAGCTTGGCTCGAAATACCAGGGCCAGTCCGAACCGACCGCCTCCGCGTTCCACAAGGACTTCTCGAACGGCGGCGGCGCTGCCGAGCCCGCGTCCCCGAAGGAGCCGGCGGGCCGCGAGTAGCGGTGGCCATCAACGACGCCGTCGACTGGTCGACCGATCTCGGCGGCGGGACCCGCGTCGCGCTGATTCAGGCAGGCACGTTTCGCTCGGACGCGGGCGCGCTCTTCGGGCCGGTCCCGCGGATCCTCTGGGACCGCCTGGTCACCGACGAGATCGACAGCGACCACCGGCTCCTCCAGGCCCTCAACTGCCTCCTGGTCGACACGCCCGTCGGGCGGGTGCTCATCGAGACCGGCATCGGCGAGCGGGTCACCGACAAGGTCCGCGAGATGCGCCGCTACGAGGGCAAGCCGGTGGTGCCAGCGCTCGAGGCAGCCGGCTTCGGCCCCGCCACGATCGACATCGTGGTCATGAGCCACCTGCACTTCGACCATGCCGGCGGCCTGCTGCGCGCCGACGGCTCGAAGGCATTCCCGCGGGCCAGGATCGTGGCGCAGCGGGCCGAGTGGGACATCGCGCTCGACGACAACTCGCGGATCGTCGCCTCGTACGACCAGCCCGAGCTCCGCCTCGTCCGGGAGTGGGGGAGCGCGGGCGAGGTCGACGGCGAGACCGAGCTGCTGCCTGGCGTCTCGGTCATCCGGACCGGCGGTCACTCGAAAGGCCACCAGGCCATCGTCGTTCGCGGCACGAACGGCACCCTCGCCTTCTTCGGCGACCTCGGCATGCGTCCGTGGAGCGCGAACCCGCGGTGGGTGACCGCGTTCGACGACTTCCCGCTCGACTCGGTCGACGCCAAGGGCGAGCTGTTCGCCCGTGCCGCAGTGGAGGGCTGGCGCATCGCGCTGAGCCACGAGCCCGCGACGCCGATCGGCCGCCTAACCCCCGACCGGGACCGCTTCCGCTTCGACCCGCTGTAGGCTCCGGGCATGTTCCGGATGGCCGTCGGCCACAGCGACGATATCGATCTCGACGCGGCGATCGAAACCGTGCTCTCGGAGTGCGATGCGGCTCTCGCGGGAGCGACCCCGCGCGCAGCCCTCCTGTACATCTCGTGGGACGCGGACCACCAACGGGTCGTGGACGCGGTCCGCCGGCGATATCCAGGGATCGAGATCGCGGGCGCGACGAGCGCCGGCGAGATGTCATCGGTCATCGGGCTCGCCGAGGACTCCGTCGCGCTCGCGCTCTTCGCCTCGGACGTCGTCCAGTTCACCGCCGGCCTGGGCCGCAACCTCGCGGCCGACCCGGTGCGCGCCACTCGCGACGCCGTGGAACAGGCGCGTGCCAAATCCGCGTCGCCGGCCCGACTGTGCATCGCGCTGCCGATGGTCGGCGGCTACGAATCTGCCGCGGTCTTCGCGGGTCTGCGCGCCGCTCTCGGCCCGAACGTTCCGGTCCTGGGCGGCGGCTCTGCGCCGGAGGATCCTGCGGGGCCCCTGGGTGTGACCCAGAGCCGACAGATCGTCGGGAGCGAGGTGACCGAGGACTCGATCGCGATCCTGGTGTTCTCGGGTGAGCTCGAGTTCTCGTTCGGCGTCGAGACCGGCTGGCGTGGTGTCGGACCACGCGGGGTCGTGACGAAGGTCTCGGAGCTCGGCGTCCTCGAGATCGACGATCGCCCGGCTGTCGAGTTCTACGAGCGCTATGTCGGGCTCGGCCAGCCGCCGCTTGCCAACCCGCTCGCTGTGTACGAGGACGCTTCGTCGCCTGCGTTCTACCTGCGCACGCCTACCAGCTCGGATCCTGCGACCGGCCTTGTCGGCTTCTTCGGCCCGGTGCCGGAGGGCGTCACGGTCCAGATCACGACGGCCGGCACGGAGCAGATCTTCGACGGGACACGCGCCTCGATCGCGAGCGCCCTGGCGGCGTATCCGGCCGGCCGCACGCCCGACGCCGCCCTCATCTACTCCTGTGCCACGCGCCGTTTCCTCCTCGGCACGCGGGCCGGCCACGAGGTCGAGCTGGTGCGCGACGCCCTCGGCGCGGACGTCCCGGTGGCGGGCTTCTATTGCCTCGGCGAGATCGCGCCCGGGACGGCCGACACCGACAGGACGCAGTTCCACAACGCCACGCTCGTCTCCGTCCTCCTCGGCTCGGCATAGGGCATGCCGTCGTCCGAGGATGGAGCCCGGTCGCCCGATCCGGCGTCGACGAACCTCGAGCGCGAGAACCGGATCCTGGAGCGGCGATTGCGGCGGATGGAGGCCAATGTCCGGCGCATGGAGGACTTCCAGGACTCGAATGCGACCCTGCTGACCCGACTCCTCAACGATCTCGACGCGGAGCGAGCCAGGTCGGAGCGGCTGCTGCTCAACGTGCTTCCGCAACGGATCATCGACCGGCTCAACGACGGCGAGACGCTGATCGCCGACAGGCACGTGGACGCGACCGTCCTGTTCAGCGACTTTGTCGGGTTCACGGCGATCTCAGCGCGGCTGACGCCGGCGGATCTCGTCGCGGAGCTCAACGCGCTCTTCCGGGAGTTCGACGCCATCTGCGACAACCATGGCGTGGAGAAGATCAAGACGGTGGGCGACGCCTACCTCGCGGTCGGCGGCCTCGCGAACATGGACGGGGACGCCGCCGTCGCGATCGCCGAAACCGCCCTGGAGATGATCTCGGCCGTGGAGCGCCGCGACTCGGCCAAGGCCGACTGGCACATCCGAATCGGGATCAACTCCGGACCGATCGTTGCCGGGGTCGTGGGCGTCTCGAAGTTCGCCTACGACGTGTGGGGCGACACGGTCAACGTCGCCAGCCGCCTCGAGACGACATCCGAGCCGGATCGCATCCATGTTTCCGCGGCCTTCTCCGACCGGCTGGCGAACTCGTTCGTGTTCGAGCCACGCGGCACCGTGGACCTCAAGGGAAAGGGTGCCGCGGAGACGTGCTTCCTACTGGGTCGGCGCGGGGCTGGCTGACGGCCGAGGGGCGCCCGATGGCGCCGGCGGCAGGATCGATTCGATCAGCTGCGAGGCGCGCGTCTCGCTCAGCGGTCCGTTGACGACCTGGCGCAGGACGCCGTCCGGGTCGATGAAGAACTGGGTCGGCAGCGCGAACACGTGGTACGTGTGGAAGATCGCACCGGTCACGTCAGCACCGATCGTGTAGGCGAGCCCATAGCGGGTCGCGTAGTCGCGCCCGGCCTGCACGGTCTGCTGCACCTGGACGGCGACGATGACGAGGCCGCGGTCGTGGTATTTCTCGTGCATCGCCCGGACCGTGGGCGTCTCGAACTGGCAGGGCGGACACCAGGACGCCCAGAAGTTGATCCACACGGCCTTGCCCCGCAGATCGGCGAGGCGGATCGGCGTGCCGTTCAGGTCGGCGAGCTGGACGTGGCCGTCCGAGCTGTCCCCCTCGAGCTCGGGTGCGACCTCGCCGATGCCGAGGCCCGGGATCGGCGAGCCGATAAGGAACGCCGATGGATCGGGGACGGGCAGCCCCGGCTCGGTTGAGCCGAGCGGCACCGTCGCGAGGGTCAGCACGATCGCGGTGCCCATCACGGCGAGGATCGCGATCGTCACCTGGCGCAGGCTGAAGGGCCCGACACCGCGCCGCCGGAACGGGCGCGCGGGCGGGGCAGGCGCCTCCGTCTCGGTCGGTTGCGCGTCGGCCATCGAACGTCAGATCGCGCTGTTGAAGGGCACGAACTGGGGCAGCAGCGCGAGCCAGTTGAACACCATCGCGACGCCGATCGCGACCACGAGCGCGCCGCCGACGACCGACACGAGCCGGCCGTGCCGAACGAGCGGGCGGATGAGGCCCGGTGCTCGGTCGTACAGCGCGGCGATGAGCAGGAACGGCACCCCGAGGCCCGCCGTGTAGGCCAGCAGCAGGACCGCGCCCCGGACGGTCGCGTCGCCGGCGGCGGCGAGCGTCAGGATCCCGCCGAGGATCACGCCGATGCACGGTGTCCAACCGATGGCGAAGATCGCACCGAGCCCGAATGACGCGGCCCAGCCGCCGCGCGTGCTCACGATCCGCCCACCGAGGCGATCGGCGAATCTCGCTCCCGTACCGCCTGGGGCGGCCATCGCCATGGTCCCCGTCGCGCTCGCGACGGAGCCGGCGGCGCCGGCCTCGAGGGGACGCCACGTTCGGTCGAGCGCCGGGATGCGCAGCACGCCCGCGAGGTTGAGACCGAGCACGATGAGCAGCACGCCGCCGGCCTGGCGGAGGATCGGCAAGTAGTCGAACAACGGTCCCGCGGCATACGTCGCTGTAATGCCGAGCACCGTGAACACGGCGCCGAATCCGACGACGTACGCGATGGCGTGGCGCATCGCCAACCAGCGGGACGCCGTGCCCTCCGCCTGGCCCACGACTGCGACCGCGGAGAGCTGCCCGATGTACGCCGGCACCAGCGGCAGCACGCATGGCGAGAGGAAGCTGAGCAGGCCCGCCCCGATGGCGACGGCAATCGTGAGGTCCATCAGCCGGCGATCGTCTCCGTGCGCTCGACCACGCCGTCGCCCAGCACCTCGGCGAAGACATGGCGCAGCTTGCCGATCGTGACGACGAGCTCGATGCGCGCGGTTCCCAGCTCGACCACAGGGATCCGCTCGAGGTACCGGCGGTGGAGCTCCGGGTCAGCCTCGATGTCGCGCTCGATCAGCGCCGGCACCGGCAGCCCGCGTGCGCGCCGGTCCGCGAGCGTCAGCTCGATGGCCTCGCGCGCCTCGTCGCACAGCGCGCAACCCGCGCGTGCGTACAGGACGAGATCGGGGAGGGGAGCCATCGGCCCGATCGTACATCGATGGTCCACGTTGCCCTCGTCCACCCAACCCCGGGGTACGATCTCCCCGCGCGCCCCCGTAGCTCAGTGGACAGAGCGCAGCCGTCCTAAGGCTGGCGTCGGCGGTTCGAGTCCGTCCGGGGGCGCCAAGACAAGGCAGCCCGCTGCGTTGCCGACGCCCGAGTTCGTTAGCTCCTCAAGCGGAACACACGCCGAACGCCGGGCAGCCCTTTGAGCTGGTGCTCGCCTGCGTCCTCAAGCAAGAGTTCCGAACCCTCGACAAGGTCGTGCGTGGTCGACGAGACCATGACGTCGTCGGGACCGCCCAGCGCCATCACGCGAGCCGCCGCGTGGACCGCGAGGCCCCGTGCATCGTCACTGGTCAGCTCAACCTCGCCTGTGTGGACGCCAATGCGGATCGGCAGGCCCATCGATCGCGCCGAGTGGGCCATCGCTGAGGCGCATCGGACGGCTCGGGCGGGGTTGTCGAAGATCGCCAGCAGACCGTCACCGGTGGTCTTGAGCTCCCGGCCTCGGAAGTCGTTCAGGTGTTCCCGGAGGCGGGCATGGTGGGCGGGCAGCACTGCGCGCCAGGCTTCGTCGCCGATCCGGCTCAGTGTCGCCGTCGAGTCGACGATGTCCGTGAGGAGCACCGTGACGATGACGCCGTCGCCGCGCACCGCAGGGGCAGCGAATGCGCGGGCGCTCGTCCAGTCGATGGCGACATATGGCTCCTCGCCGATGACCCAGGCGTCATGTCCCGGCGGTGTCTCATAGACGGCGCCCGGTTCGATGACCTTGCTCTGGCCGTCATCTGTCACGACCTGGAGCCGTCCAGAGACGGCGTAACCGAGGTGATGGAGTTGACAGCTCGTGGTCCCGGCGATCGCTGCCATGTCCGTCGACCAACGCCACCCGGGTTGGTAGACACCGCGGGCGACCGTCGACTCGTCGAGGTGGACGACCTCAACTCGGCCGTTCGGGAACGACCGAATGTCGACGCTTTCAGCCAGCATCCTCGACTGGAGTCTCGCCATTGGTCCTGCCGGATAGGGAGGTAGACAGTATCGGAATTGGCGATGGGCGGCGGCTTCGGCCACTCATCCGAGTCCGTCCGGGGGCGCCAGCATTCGGGTGCATCGCCAAGAGCGCTGATCGGTGGACTGCGCGCGCCGGCGCCCGATACGATCGCCGCGCCATGCTCCCTGAGATCAGATTCGCCACGAGCCGTGACGGCGTCCGGATCGCCTGGTCGCAGCACGGCGACGGTCCACCGCTCGTTCGCGTCGGGACGTGGCTGACGCACCTGCAGCACGATCGGGAGAGCGTCGTCTGGCGGCACTGGCTGACCGAGCTGGGCGATCGATTCACGTTCGTGCGCTACGACGACCGGGGCTGTGGCCTTTCCGACCGGGAGGTAGCAGGGCTTGGGCTGGAGGCATGGATCGCGGATCTGGAAGCCGTCGTCGACGCCACTGGCTTCTCCCAGGTTGCGCTCTTCGGGATGTCGCAGGGAGCGGCGATCGCCGTTGCCTATGCGGCACGTCACCCAGACCGGGTGAGCCATCTCATCTGCCTCGGCGGCTATGCGCGCGGTGGCGCGGTCCGTGCTCGTACCCGCGAGGAGCGCGAGGAGGATGAGGCGCTCAACACCCTCGCGCGCCTTGGCTGGGGCCGAGCAGACCCCAAGTTCCGTCGGATCTTCACCGGTGCCCTGATCCCTGGCGGGACGGACGCCCAGATGCGCTGGTTCGACGAGCTCCAACGCCAGTCGACGAGCGGAGCGATGGCGTCACGGCTCATGCGAGCCAGGGGCAGGATCGACGTCTCGCGGCTCGTGGGGGGCGTCGCCGCCCCCACGCTCATCTTCCACGCCCGCGATGACGCGACGGTCGAGTTCGAGCGAGGCCGGGAGCTCGCCGCCCTGATCCCAGACGCTCAGTTCGTCCCGCTGGAAGGCCGCAACCACCTGTTGCTGGCCGATGAGCCAGCGTGGCCGCGCTTTCTCGAAGCCCTCGACGCGTTCTTCCGCCAGGCACCCGTCGGGGCCAGCCGCCCAGCGCCTTCGGCGGCCGGGCTGCCGACCCCGGGCGTCGCGCTCGGCGTGTCGGAACGGGAGGTTGAGGTCCTGCGCCTCGTCGCGGCCGGACGGAGCAACGCCGAGATTGCCGAAGCGCTCTCCATCAGCGTGCGGACGGTCGAGCGGCATCTGACCAATCTGTACGCCAAGATGGGGCTCCTCGGCAGGTCCGCGAGGGCGGCCGCGGCCGCGCGGCTCCCCCAGGTGGCGCCGGCGCCGGACTGAACACGTACGTGGTCACGCCGGAGGAGCGGTCACGAGGTCGGGAGGTTTGGCGGTCTCCACCGATGCCGGGCAGGCACCCGAACCGTAGCGTCACGGGTGCGCCTCGGGATCAGCGGCGACGAGGGCCGTCCGGGCGCGGAAGGAGCACCGGCGATGCCGTTCGTTCGCGGGATGGAGCTGCCGGTGGAGTTCCCGTCGCAAGGCGCGACGCTCCGTGGGCGGCTGTTCCTTCCGGTGGCTCGAGCGCATCGTCCGGCGGTCATCATCATGGCCCATGGCTACTCGGCCACAGCGGATGGCATGGTGGCCGATGAGTACGCGGTTGCGTTCCGCGACGCCGGCCTGGCCGCCCTCCTCTACGACCATCGCAACTTCGGCCGGAGCGGGGGCGAACCGCGCCAGCAGATCGACAACTGGCTGCAGGTCATCGGCTATCGCGACGCGATCGACTTCGTCACCACGCTGGACGAGGTCGATGCATCGCGGCTGGCGGTGTGGGGCGATAGCAAGAGTGGCGGAGGCGTCCTGGTTGCTGCGGCATTCGACAGGCGTATCACCGCGGTCGTCACCCAGGTCCCGGCCTGCGGCGACACACCGCCACCGCCCGATCCCGTCGATGCCGTGCTCGACGTCATGGCCGGCGTCTATGCGAATGCCGGGTTGCGCCCGCCGACGGAGGTGGTCGAGGGGCCGATGCCGGTCGTCGCGGCGGACCAGCTCGCGAACCCTTCGGCTCTGACGCCGTTGACCGCCTTTCGATGGTTCATGGAGTACGGAAGTCGATACGGGACGGGCTGGCAGAACTGGGTCACTGAGATCAGCCGCGACCGGTCGGACCCGTACCAGCCCGTGCTCTGCGCCGCCCGGGTGCGGGTGCCATCCTTGTTTGTGGTCGCCACTGACGACGAGATGCCCGGCGCCAGCTCATCCGTCTCGCGTCTCGCGTTCGACCTTGTGCCTGGGCCGAAGGAGCTGCTGGAGGTCGATGGCGGCCACTTCGGGCTCCTCTATCACCCGGGTGCGCTGTTCGATCTCGCGAGTCGAGCCGAGTCCGACTTCCTGATCCGACATCTCGACTCCGCCGCGTGAGGGACGGAGCACCGATGGCCTTCGGGCCAGTCCAGTCGCCCGACATGCCAGTGGCAATCGGTCCCTACTCCCACGCCGTTCGCGCCGGCGACTTCGTGTTCGTCTCCGGACAGCCTGGGATCGACCCATCGACGGGCGCGGTGCCGCCGGGCGACTTCGAAGCGGAGGCCCGCCAGGCGTTTGTGAACCTGCGAAACGTCGTGGAAGCGACGGGTGCGACCATGGATCGCGTGGTCAAGACGACCGTCTTCCTCGCGAACGCAGGTGACTTCCCGGCGATGAACCAACTGTTCGCTGAGTTCTTCGCCTCGGCCCCGCCCGCTCGAGCGACCCCGATCGTGAGCCTGCCTCGCGATCTGCGAATCTCGATCGACGCAACCGTGTTCCTCGGCTAACGCCGGCGGCCGAGGCCATGGTGCATGTCGCGCGGGACCACAATCGGGTGGAGCCAGGCGACGCCATCGGAATCGCGATCCGGATACCGAAGGATCGCGCACGCATCGTCGCGGAGTTGCTGGCGCCCTCCATCTCGGTTGCGTGGATTCTCGGGCTGCCCGGCGCCATCACCCTGTACGCGACGGTCGGCCGCGACTCGCTGAACGGCCGTCCGGCGTCGCACCGATGGGTCAACGTGATCACCGATCCGCCCGCAGGCGTGCCGCCGGACGGCGGCGTCGGCGGTCTCGCGTGTGTCGGGGCACCCAGCGACGCGGTCAACCGCATGTGGTGGCGCCACGGTCTCGGGCGGGTTCCTGGGCGGCTGTCCGTGGCGCTCGATCGCGATCGCTTCGAGGCGCGGGTCCGGATCGTCACGGCCGGCGGATCGATCACCGCGGATGCAGAGTTCGAGCCGGCCGGGGAGCCCTGGGTTGCCCTGCCCCAGCACTACTACGTGCTCAGCCCGGGTCTCCCGGTGCTCCTCCTCGGCGACGAGTGGGGCACGCGGCATGACGGATCCGGTTCGGTCGCGTCCTCGACGCCGCAGGGTGCCGAGGCCTTCGAGGCCTACGTCGGCCTTGATCTCGATCTTGGCTGGGACTACATGCTGGGCAGCCCCTGATCCGCCAGAGCCCTGTCCCTTCGCCGAGGCGACCTCGCGGGCCGCGGCCGGGCTCAGCGTTTCCCGAAGCCGGGGATGGCCGCGGCCTGTTGCATCCACGACGCGACCTGAGTTTCGTCGAGGTCGTCCACGGAGACGAGGTCCACGCCGCGCGAGTCCTTGCCCATCCCGATCGGCGTAACCGGCGGGACGGGCGTCAGCGACGTGCCCCGCCCGAAGGTGAGCTTGACGTGGCCGGCGAAGCCGCCGCACGAGAAGCACCAGCCGTCGCCGACGCCGTACCACGACATGCCCCACTTCACGCTGCGCTGCAGGCCCGGCAACGTCCTTGCCGCGAGGGCATCGACGCGTTCGGCGATGGAGCGCTGCGGCTGCGGCAAGCTGCTGATGTAGGCGAAGACCGGCTTGTCGCCGACCGCGGCCTTTGCGGGACTCGCCCTGCCGGTCATGGCGGCCGGCAGCGTTGGCTCATTCCCGTTGTCACGCGACATTTCTTTTGACCCCACCCGAGCCACCTGGAGGGAACAGCTTGTCGAGCGCATCGAGCACCTCGCCGACGATGCGGCCGATCGGCGCCGCGATTGCATCGATCCTGATCGTCGCGGCTTCCGTCAGCATCGGGTTGTAGCCCGATCCGCCGCTTCCCTGGTTGCGCCGCATGTCCGTGCGGACGAGGATGATCGGCTTCTTTCCGTACGCATAGCCGACCTCCCAACAGGTGCCGGAGTCAGGGTCGGCCCCGTCCATGATCGCGACGAGCCCGTCGGCCCAGTCGATCCCGCCGACGTCGGTCGCGAAGATCCCGGCCGCGTCCTTCCCCGGCTCCTGTTCCTGAGGCAGGAAAACCTCGTGCCCGGCTGCACGGAGCGCCGACGCGAGCGCGACGTTCCAGTCTCGCTCGGCGGCGCTGAAGAGCGGGCCGGCGAAATAGATTCGCATGGCGGAAGTATCGCGAAACCGGCCGACGGGCCACCACGGGTGCGCAATCGCGTCGTTGGCGAGGCCCACGTTGCGGCAAGGAGTCCCGTCCGGGGCGCCCGTTCAACGCGGTGGCGGCGGAACGTCTGCTATGGTCGGAGTTCGCCACACTGCGTGGCGACGTTCGTGTGGTTTCGCCTCCTCGTAGGAACGGACCGCTCGTCCTGTTCCAATTCAGCAGAGGAGGTCCTCGTGGCCACCGGCACAGTCAAGAAGGTCGTCGCCGATCGTGGTTTCGGCTTCATCACCGCTGAGGATGGGAAGGAGTACTTCTTCCATCGCAGCGGCCTCGATTCCTCGCTCGATTTCGACCGCCTGGCAGGCGGCGAGAAGGTCGAGTTCGAGATCGAGTCCAGCCCCAAGGGCCCGCGGGCGGCCAAGGTTCGCTCGGCCTGACCTCTGATCGTTTGGTGGCGGCTCGTCCCATCATGGACGGGCCGTCGCTCCAGCATCCATCCGCAAGCGAGGGACGATGACGAAACATTCCGGATTTGAGCGCGCGCGTCGCGCCGCCGAGACCGAGCGGACAGCCGAGATCGAGCGAGCGTGGCGCGGCAGCCTCGCCACGGACGTCGCAAAGCAGTTCGACGCCCAGGTCCGTGCCGCGAAGGAACGCGGCCCACTGCCGGCCCCGGCCAACCAGGCACCAGGGACGATCCCGAACCCGCCCAGACCGGGTCGCGAGCCGAAGCCGCCGAAGCTCGAGACGCGCCCGCGGCGCGGGCGCTAGGCGATGCGTCGACGCAAGGTCGTCTATCCGCCCGCGAAGACCAACACGAAGGGCGGCGCGTCGCCTGCCGCTGACGCGCGCGCGGCTGCGAACGCCAACCGTGCAGTCACGATCAACCTCCAGGCCATGAGCGGTCGCGCCGACATCCGCCAGGGAACCAAGGTCCGAATCGGCAGCGGGCTCTACGAGGGCGAGATCGCGACGGTCGAGTCGGTGATCGGCGGGGTGATTCCCGCGGCCCTCGTGCGAACCGCGGCCGGCCAGGCCCGTCGCGTGCGGACCGTCGACCTCTTGCCCGAGGGTGCTCCGGGCTTCGCCGCGACCGAGGTTCGACCAGAGCCAGCCTGATCTCGTCGCGGCGGGTACCGTGATCTCGTGAGCTACCCGAAGAACCCGCAGGTCGACACATACATCGACGGCCTGCCGGACTGGCAGCAGGCCATCTGCGAGCGCGTCCGTGACCTGATCCACGAAGCGGACCCCGAGATCGAGGAGACGATCAAGCGATCCGTGCAGCCGTACTTCGTGCTGCACGGCAACGTGGCAGCGCTGCTCGCGACAAGGGACCACGTCAACGTCTTCCTATACGACCCGATCGCACCGGATCCCAAGGGCCTGATCACCGCCGGTCACGAGAACAAGACCGGCCGCCAGATCGCGATCTATCGCGACAGCCAGATCGACGATCGAGCACTCGTCGAGCTCTTCCGCCGGATCATCGCCAACAACCGCGCCGGCGGCTGGCGGAAGCTCCTGGCGGCAGGTGGGGGCGCGGATCCAGGCGCGGCGCCGCCGGAGCGCGCCCGGTCGCGCTAGTCTCGGCTGACCAACACGCGTCCGTCGGACGCAGCCGCCCTGCGCTGGGCGCAACAGGAGGTCGATCGATGCCGACGTACATGGACGAGCACGACATTCCCGGTGTCAAGGCGGCCGACGTCGCCGGTGCGCATGCGGCGGACGTAAAGGTCCAGGACAAGTACGGCGTCAATTACAAGCACTACTGGGTGGACGAGGAGAGGGGCAAGGTCTTCTGTCTCGTCGATGCGCCGGACCGCGAGACGGCGACCCGCGTCCATCGCGAGGCGCACGGGCTGACGGCGCACACCCTGTACGAGGTCGAGCAGGGCGCCTAGCGCACGATCGACGCCACGCCCACCATGCCGTAGGCCTCGTGGCCCGGTAGGTGGCAGATGTACTTCCACTGGGCCGGCGTATCGAAGGTGATCGTCGTCACCCGGGTGGACATCGCGGGGATCACCTGTTCCGTCGGGCGTACCGGGTGCAGCAGCTCGGTGCCGGTGCGGTGCTTCTGCTGGACGGCGTCGTCGCCGATGATCCACTCGTGGTCGATCGGGTCGTCGTTGACGAGCGTGATCGTCACGGGGACACCGACCGGGACCGTGATCGCCGACGGGTTGAAGTGGGAGTAGTGGATCTCGATCGTGATCGCGGTCTGGGCCGGAGGCCCGGGCCGCGCTGCCAGCGCGACCGCAGCCGCGCCGCCGATCATGACGAGGGCGACCAGGCTCGCCCCGAGTGCGAGGCGAGCCCGGTTTCCCATCGCCGCGAATGGACGCAGCATCGTTCGGTCAGGCCTGCTGCGTGACTCGGCCGGGGCCGATCCGCGACAGCTGCAGGACCAGGATGAGGACGCCGACCGCGAGGATGGCCGCGAGGGCGGCCCGGAGCCAGCCCTGCTGCTCGACGACGATCGTCACCGGCGTCGCGAGACCGGCCTGGACCCACGACGGCGTGCCCTGGCCCGAGGCGTCGATGGCGAGGTCGTATTTCAGCTGGGGCGCGTCGGCATCGACGGCGATCTTGGTGAGCCAGCCGCTCGTCGGCACCCAGTCCATGCCTCGATCCGATCGGAGATCGCTGAGCAGGGAGGCCGAGGCCTTGGCGCTGTGGTCGAGGCGCATGCCGTTCGATCCGGTCGGCGTCGGGAGGAGCGCCGGAGCGTTGTCGGTGAGGAGGTAGACATCCGCGTCGATGCGGTCCTGGGCGGTCTTGCCAAGCGCGAGGATTCGAATCGGCACCCACGGGTTCGGGGTGGGGATGGTGATGTGGACCGGCGTCCCGTCGCCGATGGCCTGCCCGCGCTCCTTGGCCGCGTCAGCATCGAACACGGCGGCGAGGAAGATCGGACTGCGCTTGGCGTAGAACTCGAGGACCTCGGGCGCGTCCGGCGGTAGCCGGAAGCCGTGCTGGGCAGCCCACTGGCCGACGTCCGTCGAGCCGCCCTTGAGGACCGTGATATCGAGGGCGTCGATGCGGACCTGCATGATCACCTCGGCGCCGGCCGAGGCCGCGAGAGCGTCGAACCTGAGCGCCTGCGGAACCGGCGGATCCGTCTCGCGGATCAGGCGCTGCAAGGTCCAATCGCCGCCTTTCTCGACGGTCGAGGGGACGCCGGGGAGCGGCGTGATCGATCCGAACGCCCCGCCACCGCCCTGGAACTGGAACGCGGTGACGTAGTGCTCGACCCCGTCGTGGTAAGCCGCGAGGGTGGTCGTCCGCAGCAGGTTCACGGCGCCGTTGGGGCCGATGAGACCGCCGCAGGCGAGCGTCGGGCCTGCGATGACGAGGAGGGCCATGCTGGCCCCGAGGAGTGCTGCCGGCAATCGTCGGCGCATCGTGCACCTCCGGAACAGTGGCCGGTCCTGGCAGGTGGGCCGGGATTTGGGCGCGAGACGGCCACGGTCCCGGGATGGTTCCCTCGGCGCGCCTACCATGCGGGCGATGGCCCACCCGCTCGTCGATCAGCTCCGGTTCACGCGGGCCGAATGGCTCCGTGCGCTCGATGGCATCCCCGATGCAGATGGGGTCACCCGCCTCGAGCCCATGAACTCGATCGGCTGGATCGTGTCGCACCTCGCCTGGCACGAGCAGCTCTCGTTCCTGACCAGGCTCGCGGATGCGACGCCCGTCCCGGCTGCGAACCAGCACGGCGTGAACGGCGAACCGGCTTCGACGCCGCCGCTCCCGGCGGCGCTCGCGACCTGGCGAGCGGTCGTCGCGGCCGCCGATCCGATCCTCGACACACTCGACAAGCCGAGTCTGGAGGCGTGGCTCCCGAGGACGCGCCAGCCGCAGACGCGGACCGTCGGGTCGACCGTCCAGCGCGTGACGTATCACTATTGGTTCCACATCGGCGAGATCGTCTCGATCCGCCAGATCCTGCGTCACCCCGACATCCCCGAATTCGTGGGCGACATCGACGGCGAGGCTCCCTACCGGCCCGAGCCGCTCCCGGCCGTCCGGATCATGCCCGAGCCCGCCGCCGTGGAGCGTGGGTGACGCGGGCTTGACCGCATCCGGCGTCCCGCCGGAGGTTGAGGCGGCCGCGCGCCGCCGCTCGGAGGCCAGGGCGGCCGGGGACTGGTCGACGGCCGATCGCCTGCGCGGAGAGATCGAGACGGCAGGCTGGCGAGTCATCGATTCGGGGGTCAGATACCGCCTCGAGCGCGCGAGCCCGCCGAGCGTGGAGGTCGAGGGCGCCGTTCGCTATGGCCGGAGCGAGGACGTACCGAGCCTGCTAAGCCAGCCGGATACCGGCATCGCCAGCGTCATCGTCGTGGCTGGTGGCGACGCCGACCAGCTCCGCGGCTGCATCGAGGCACTCGAAACGCACGCGCCGGCCGGCGTCGATGTCGTGGTCGTTTTCGATGGCGTCGAGGCGACGCCGGACCCTGGCACGGGCACGGTGCTGCTCGACACGGTTCGGACGAGCGCTCGGCTCGGGCGCGGTGCGGCCCTGAACATCGGCATCCGCCGTTCGCGAGCGCCGGTCGTCATCGTGCTGGACCCCTGGATCGTGCCGAGCGGCGACATCATCAGCCCACTCGTCGCAGCGCTCGGCGATCCGGGTGTTGCCGTCGCGGGTCCGTTCGGCCTCGTGTCAGCAGACCTGCGTCGCTTCGAGGCGGTCGATGGAGAAGGTGAGCCGGTCGATGCCGTGGCCATCGCGGGTTCGGCGATGGCCTTCCGCCGCAGCGACGCGGCTGCGTGCGGCCCGATCGACGAACGTTTTCGCTCCGCGAGCTCCCTGGACGTGTGGTGGAGCCTCGTCCTGCGCGACGCAGGGGAGGAAGCGCCGCCGCGGCGCGCCGTCGTGGTTCACGGGTTGGCGCTGGCACGAGGCGAGCCCACCGCCAAGCCATCCGGCAGCCTCCCGGAGCGCGACCGCATGGCGAAGCGGAACTTCTATCGCCTGCAGGACAGATTCCGCACGCGAATGGACCTCGCGGTCCCGGGCGCCGCGGCATAGCGCGGGCAATCGGGAAGGCCCCGCGTCGCATCGCCGGGGGAACGATGCGGCCCCGCGAGGCCCCTCCGGAGAGAACGTGGAACTGCGTGGCTCGTTAGGCTCCGGACCCCACAAATCCGCCCCGGAGCGCACCGGACCGTGGCGGGCAGGCACCGGGAGGTGAGCCGCGGTCATTGGCGCATACTCGCGACATGCGTCAGTGGGCCTGCGTCTTCGCCCTGCTCCTCGGGCTCGCGGGCAACGGCTATACGGACTCGGCGCGGATTCGACTGCCGATCCCGATCGAGCGGCGCCTCGAATCGTGGGCGGGTGAGGGCCGGCTGATCCAGACGCTCGACTGGTGGCGCGCCTGACCCTGGCTCATTCCCGGCGCCGCGCCGGACCCAACCGCAGCAACGCCAGCCGCGCCGGGGCAGTGCTCGTCGCGCTTTCCGTGGTGCTCGGCGCCGTGGTCCTCCGGGCCGGTGTGGCCACGACCACAAGGGCCGCGGAGCGGACCGACGTCAGGATCCTCGTCCAGGGACCCAGCACCTTCGATCCTGCCGCGCAGAGCGACGTCGCCACGGCGGCGATCACGGCACAGCTGTACGAGACGCTCACGGCGTACGACGCGGCACGCCAGCTGCAGCCCGCGCTCGCGGCGAGCTGGGAGGTGTCCAGCGACGGCCTTCACGTCACCTTCCACCTGCGGCCGGGGCTGGCGTTCTCCGACGGCACGCAGCTGTCCGGACAGGATGTTGTCGGCAGCTGGCTGCGCCTTCTCGATCCGGCGCACCTCTCGCCGCTCGTTGCGCTCCTGATCGACGTCCGTGGCGCGCGCGCCTATGTCTCCGGCCAGTCCAGCGATCCGTCGTCGGTCGGCCTTCGGGCGAACGGGTTGGATGTCGGGGTCGAGCTGGAGCGCCCTGGGGCGGATTTCCCGGCGATTGTCTCGGCGCCGATCTTCGCCGTCGTGCCACCGGCTGCCTGGCGCGACGGGCAGTCGGCATTCGGGATCGGCGGGGTGGTGAGTGGCGGCTACTCCGTGACCGCGGTCACCGGCGCCGAGATCACGCTACAGGGCAATCCGCACTACTGGGCGGGTCCGCCCGCGATCTCCACCGTGCACCTCATCCTCGACATCGGCGGTCGGAGCCCGGTCGCGGCGTTCGAGGCGGGCGACCTGGACTACGCACCCGTCTCGCTCATCGACGCGCCGTGGGTCGCCTACGACCCGGATCTCGGGCCGCAGCTTCGGTCGGCGCCCACGCTCTCCCTGACCTACCTCGGCATCGACACGACCAAGCCGCCGTTCGACGACCTGCGGGTCCGGCAGGCCCTCGGGGCGGCCATCGACTGGGAGCGCGTGACGAGCCTCGGCGCCTTCGGCGGGCAGGTTCCAGCGCATGCGATGGTGCCGCCCGGCATCCCCGGCGCCGGTGACGCGAGCTGGTGGCCCGTCCACGACCCGGCGAAGGCGCGACAGCTCCTCGCCGACGCCGGCTATCCCGGCGGCTCGGGCCTTCCGCCGATCTTCTTCGCGGCAGGCGGCTCCGGCATCGGCGAGGCCATCGCAGCGGACCTGGAGCGCGAGCTCGGGATGCTTGTCGAGCTCGACGTGATCGGCGATTCGCTCAGCCGGCTGAACACCGATCCCACGAACCTGTGGCTGACCGGCTGGATCGCGGACTACGTCGGTCCGAACGACTTCCTCGGCGTGCTCCTCGAGAGTGACAGCTCGGACAACTACGGCCACTGGTCCTCGAGCGCCTTCGACCGGGCGATCGCCGAGGCGCTGGGCACACGTGACGCTGCCGGCGCCCAGGCCGCCTACGAGCGCGCGCAGGCGGAGGTGCAGCGCGAGGTGCCGGTCGTGCCGCTGTACGTGGGGACGGAGTACGCGCTCTCGAGGGACGGCCTCCTGGGCGCGGGCGACAACGGCCTCGGGATCCTGCGGATGGCGGGGCTCGCATGGGCGCCATGAGCGCGCGAGCCGCCGTGACCGCCTGGCCGCCGGCCCGGCTCGTGCTCGGTCGCGCCGGGGCGGCGGTCGCCACGGCACTGCTGGTCGTGGCGGTGCTCGCCCCTGCGTCGGCCTTCGCTGCCGAGCCGACGTTCGGGAAGGCCAGCGCGAGCGCGACATTCCTCGAGTCGATCACGGTGGAGCAGCAGGCAACGCTCCCGGCGGGCATCAAACGCCTCGAGGCCTACGTCCGCCAGGGTGCCGACGCGACGACCTTCCTCGCCGAGATCCCGAACCCCGGCACCGGCGACCACCTCCTGCGCTATGCCTATCCGACACCATCGGGCAGCCTGTATCCGAACACGCGCGTCCAGCTCGGATTCCGGGTGACGTTCGACGACGGCCA
>Ga0070708_100000461_pt1 | contig 30610 bp, 28 predicted proteins | sample KBSK5503metaG_FD_65469 | JGI IMG/M metagenome (GOLD analysis project Ga0070708, IMG submission 65469) | Corn, switchgrass and miscanthus rhizosphere microbial communities from Kellogg Biological Station, Michigan, USA - KBS K5-50-3 metaG | ecosystem: Host-associated > Plants > Roots >... | reverse complement strand
TGGTCTTCAAAGTTGCGATTACCGAAAGGGAGAAAACAATAGCCAACGTAGCGAGGACCCACCATCCGCGCTTCCGCAAAACTCGCAGATAGTGCAGAATCGGGCTCGGATTTTCCACATGATAATAAGGATGCGGTTGATAACCCCTGCCGGGCTGTATTTCGATCGGTTCTAAGGATTCCGGATCACCGAGATTGTTACGCCTCGACTGCAATTGCATCAATTTAGCCCCAGAAAAGTGGCACGTTCTTGTTTCTGCGCATGCTGGATTAAAGGATAACGAATTCTAACACCTCCCCAAAAGTTTCCTCATATAACTTTTGATACGTTTGATAAGTGGGTTGGAATTCCTTGCACGAATCGCCAGTCCGGTTTCATCCTGCTCTCATTCGCACTCTTGCCCCGCGCAGCACAGAGAACAGCTTCCTCGAGACGACCAGTGACCCGATCTCCGGTGAGGAGCGGTGTGCCCGGATTACGTTTTTGCCTCGACTGTAATGGGATCTAGGGAAGCGCCGCTGAAGGGGCGCAGTTAATTCGATGTTGAGAACAACCGTAGAACGGATCACGTGAGGCACGCCTAAAACAACGGGGCAACATGGTCTCTTTCGATGACAACTGCGACGGCGCGCTGGAGCAAAGTAATGGAAACAACAAGATGGTACTCATTCTTGACACACAGGAAAATCCCCTCCGCGCCTACGAGTGGACCAGCCTGCAACCGTATTCGTTGCCCGGCTCTTAAGAAAGGCCACGGCTGAACTGGACGTCCGGATAGCGCAATCGTTCGAATGGAAGCGATTTCATGATCTTCGACTGGTTCCGGTCTATTCCCAGCCCCTACTACTCCTACAATACCTGGCGTCGTTAGAATCGGCAGCCGCTTTCCGGACTCAAAGTTGCAAAAGACATATCCCGGAAACAAAGGCACATCGACCTCAGCGACCCGGTCAACTCTCTTGCGCTTGGTCCGATAAAACGGAGAAAAAGCAGGGTATCCCTTGCCCTTGAGTCCGGTTTCGACAACCTTTTCGTGTCGCGATCGAACATATAAAGCGTACCAGCGGCCGGTACGAACCTCGGAATCGCATTCAAAATGAAGGCCCGCTCCCACCGGCCCAACATTGTCGACAAGACAAGTATCGTTCCAGCCTCCCACGCAACCTCCCTTCGATACTGCTGGCTACGCCGCCAAGACCAGCACCGATTTTTGTTCCGTTCTAAGGCGGCCTGCGAACCATTCTATATGAGTTGCTTCGCCCATTGGATCGAAGAGATGAAAGCGAAAGCGGAGATCCGTTGACACACGCGTTGTTGAGAGGTAGTCTTTTATTTCCCAAAAAATTCCCACAGCCGGGGATTGTGTGTGAGAGGGCGGTAGCTTGTCCACTGCGATAAATGCACAACTTTTCCATGGGCTTGAGAACCTTCCCGCGCAGCGTTCGACCATTTCTCGCCATACAGCGGGTTGAGGACTCCGCTGCAGGATCACGTGTTGTTATGCACCCGCTTTTTTCATCTGAGAAGTTTCTATGTGCGGCATAAACGGCATTTTTGCATATCATTCGGCGTCGAGTGCACCGGAAGAAGCCGAGCTTCTCGTCACTCGCGACGCAATGCGTGCGCGCGGTCCAGATGGGTCAGGTGCCTGGTGGAGCGCGGACCGGCGTTGTGCACTCGGGCATCGACGGCTTTCAATCATTGACCTTTCCGATCGTGCTTCCCAGCCGATGACAAGTGAAGACGGTCGTTTCGTCGTCGTTTTCAACGGCGAGATCTACAATTATCCACAGCTGCGTGTTGAGCTCGAGGTAGATGGCGCGCGCTTCCGCACGACCTCCGATACGGAGGCGCTCTTGCACCTCTACGCGCGCTACGGCGCCGAGATGGTACATCGACTCCGTGGCATGTTCGCATTCGCAATCTGGGACGAAGTGCGGCGCGGTATCTTCCTTGCACGTGACCCCTACGGCATCAAACCGCTCTATACAGCGAACGACGGCTGGACATTTCGCTTCGCTTCGCAGGTCAAGGCTCTGCTCGCGGGTGGTCATGTTTCGCGCGACCCTGAACCGGCCGGCATTGTCGGCTTCCATCTCTTCGGCAGCGTACCTGAGCCGTTTACGCTCTATCGCGATATCCGAGCTTTGCCCGCTGGCCATACACAATGGATCGATGCCGCCGGCCCGAGAGAGCCCAAACCCTTTTCAAATCTTGCCGAAATCTTGGCTAAAGGCGCTGCTAATCCGGTTCCCGCTGGTGAGATTTCCGAACGGGTGCGCGCCGGTGTTCTCGATAGCGTGCGCGCGCATCTCTTAGCCGACGTCGAGGTCGGCATCTTTCTTTCTGCTGGAGTCGACTCCGGAGCTCTGCTTGGAATGATGCGAGACGCAGGGCAACACGAGATTCGCGCAATCACGCTGACATTCGCGGAATTCCACGGAACGTCGGAAGACGAAGCGCCTTTGGCTGAGCGCGTCTCCAAACAATACGGGGCACGCCACATTGTACGGTCCTTAAGTGAGCAGGAGTTTATCCGGGATCTCCCTACGATCTTTGAAGCGATGGACCAACCCTCAATCGACGGTGTGAACACTTGGTTCGTTTCTAAAGCCGCCAAGGAGGCGGGTCTTAAGGTCGCGATCTCGGGCCTGGGAGGCGATGAGCTGCTGGGGGGCTATCCGAGCTTCTTAGACTTACCGCGTTGGCACCGCCGTTTCGGCGGGCTGGCCGAGATACCAGGACTGGGACTTTTGGCTCGCATGCTCATGGCTGCTGTGGCTCCGAGTTTCTCAAGGACGGTGCCCAAAGCGCTCGGGGTTCTGGAACACTCTGGCAGCTGGGCTGGGACATATCTCCTACGCCGCGGCTTGTTCCTGCCGCACGAGCTCCCTGACATAATGGATGCCGAGATCGCACGCGAGGGTCTGCGACGGCTGAAGCCATTACACCGTCTTGACGCGAACCTTACTCCAGATCCGATTTCCGACAATGCTCGGGTCTGCATGCTTGAGTCGGCACAATACATGCGCAATCAGCTTCTGCGCGACGCCGATTGGGTGGGGATGGCGCACAGTCTTGAGATCCGCGTGCCGCTGGTCGACTTTACGTTGCTCCGCGCGCTCGCACCTGTCATCCCATTGCTCACTTCGGGAGCGGGAAAAGCCGCACTCGGCAAAGCGCCGACCGTGCCTTTGCCACGCGAGATCGTCACCCGTGCAAAGACAGGCTTCAATGTACCTACGGGTGATTGGATGAATACGGCTACCAGCAGCGGTTCGGGGTCGAAGGTCGTACGGCTAGAATCCAAAGGACTGATTTCGCGACGCTGGTCGCGCACTGTATTAAATGGCGTGGCGCCGACGAACCAACCGCTACTACATGCGTCATGAATACGTCGTCCACCATGTTTGCTATTGTTACGGACGCTTTCGGTGGGCGCGGCGGTATAGCGCAATACAACCGTGATTTTCTGGGAGCGCTGGTTCAAACGGGAGCCGTGTCATCGATTACGGTCTTGCCGCGGCTAGCTCCCGATCTGCCTGCGCCGCCAGAAAAGATTGAACAAACATCCGCCCGGCGCGGACGGATTGCTTACTCCGTTGCGGCCCTCCGAATAGCGCTTTTCCGGCGAGTCGATGTGGTGTTCTGTGGACACCTCTTTATGGCGCCGCTAGCCAGGCTGATCGCGCGTCTCAAGCGCGCAAAGCTCATCGTTCAGACGCACGGAGTCGAGGCTTGGCCACGGCCATCAAGGCTTCAGCGCGCGGCCTTGGAAGGGGCCGATCTCGTCTTGTGTGTCTCGCGCCATACGCGTGCGGCCGTATTGTCCTGGGCCTCGAACGCGCCCGAGAGAGTACTTGTGGTGGCGGATACAGTGAGGGAAGAGTTCACGCCGGGAGACGGCTCGACACTGCGCGGTGTCCTGGCACTTGAAAACAAGCGGGTGCTTCTGACTGTTAGTCGGATGGACTCGCGCCAGCGATACAAAGGCCAAGATCGGGTGATTGCCGCAATCTCATATCTGGTGGCAGAAGGCCATGACGTCCACTATGTGGTCGCCGGTGAGGGCGATGATCGTGCCCGCCTCGAAGCGCTTGCGCTTCAGGCGCGGGTAAGCGAGCGTGTGCATTTCCTCGGCGCTCCCAAGTTGCAAAGTCTCATCGAGCTCTACCGTATGGCTGACCTGTTCGTCATGCCGTCGACGGGCGAAGGCTTCGGGATCGCATTCCTGGAGGCGATGGCGAGTGGCACGCCTGCACTTGGCCTTGATGTTGGGGGCGCCAGGGACGCACTCGCTGACAGCCAGCTTGGGACGGCTGTACCGGAGGCGGAACTCCCAGCTACTATCGCGCGTCTGCTCGCGGACCCGAAGCCCGATTCGGCAGCGCTTGCCGCAGCGACGCATGCCCGTTTCGGCCGTGCGATGTTCACGACCGGCGTCCGCACCGCGTTGAATCGGCTGACGGAGACTATCTGAATTTTGGCCCGATGATCTCGATGTCGCAACATAAATCTAGTCGAACGTTCGAGCGCATCCTCGTGCTAGAAGCGGGTCGTGCGGAGCGCAATTACTGGGGCGATCTTTGGTCGTACCGCGAACTGTTTACAACCCTCGCCTGGCGCGACATCGCCGTACACTACAAGCAGACGATAATTGGAGTTGCCTGGGCGCTGGTCCGCCCACTTCTTACCATGCTGATTTTCACCGTCGTCTTTGGCCGTCTCGCCAAGTTGCGGAGCGACGGGGCGGTTCCCTACCCGGTCATGGTATTGGCGGGGATGCTGCCGTGGATGTTGTTCTCCACGATCTTAAACGAGGCGGCGAGCAGCGTCGTCACCAACGCGAACTTGATCGGGAAGGTCTATTTCCCGCGACTGATCGTCCCCTGCGCCTCGGCCGCCATCGCCCTTGTGGACTTCGCGATTTCCTTCGTCATGCTTGCATTGATGATGCTCTGGTTCGGTGTCCGGCCTGATTTTCGGTTCTTGTTTCTACCTTTGTTTATTGTGCTTGCGGTGTTGGCGAGCCTCGGGCCCGCGCTTTACATGACGGCGCTGAATGTCAGGTATCGCGATTTTCGCTTCGTCATCCCGTTCGCCCTGCAATTAGGGATGTACCTGTCACCCGTCGGCTTTTCGAGCGCGGTGGTTCCACAGAAGTGGCGGTTTCTTTACAGTCTCAATCCGGTGGTCGGCGTAATCGACGGCTTCCGCTGGTGTTTGCTGGGTGGGCAAAGCCGTCTTTCCACGCCGAGCTTTGCGCTAAACCTTATAACCATCGCGGCCTTGCTTTGGTTTGGGGTGTCGTATTTTCGCAAGACCGAGCGCACTTTCGCTGATCTCATTTGAGATGACAAACGACGTCGTAATCCGTGCCGAAGGGTTAGGCAAGAAATATGTGATCGGTCATCAACGTGATCGTGAGCGCTACGTCGCTCTCCGCGATGTGATTGCCAATACGGCGCACAGCCTCGGGAGGACTGCGATGGACCTGTTGCGAGGCCGACCGATCATCGTTGGCGATGAACTGGAAGAGGTCTGGGCCCTGAAAGACTCCACCTTTGAGGTCAAGCGCGGCGACATAATGGGTGTGGTCGGGCCCAATGGTGCCGGGAAGAGCACACTTTTAAAGATTCTCTCTCGCATCACTGAGCCGAGCGAAGGCCGGGTGACCATCAAGGGCCGCGTCGCGAGCCTGCTTGAGATCGGTACGGGCTTCCACCCCGAGCTCACGGGCCGGGAGAACATCTTTGTCAACGGTACGATCCTCGGGATGACGAGGAGAGAGATCAAAGCAAAATTCGATGAGATCGTGGACTTCGCAGGAATCGAGAGGTTTCTCGATACACCAGTGAAGCGCTATAGCTCGGGGATGTACGTTCGTCTCGCATTCGCTGTGGCGGCGCATTTGGAACCGGAGATTTTGGTTGTCGATGAAGTGCTCGCGGTGGGCGACTCTGCATTTCAGAAGAAATGCCTAGGTAAAATGCAGGAGGTCAGCCACGGGGGCCGAACGGTCCTATTTGTAAGCCACAATGTGCAAGCTGTTCAGACCCTGTGCACTCGGGCCATTTGCCTGAACCGCGGCCTGCTGGTTTCCGATGGCGGCGTTCGCGAAGTCTTGGAAGCATACCTGGCCACCATCAAGCCGTTAACTTCGACCTGGACCAGATCTCCTGGCACAGCGCAATCCCCAGTCTTCTTCGAACGCATCGACGCGCGGGTTTGCGGCAGACAGCCTTATCTGCAACTGATCATACATGCCCGCGTCGTATGCGCGGCCAAGAGCCCGGATTTCTACGTGGCGGTGGACATTTCCGACGGTTTTGGCACCACCCTCATGCAGGCTCTCCCGGTGCCAGAACCGTTCATAAAATGCATCGAAGGTGAGTACATCCTAAACTTGGAAATCGATCTGCCCCCATTGGTGCCGGGACGATATGTTGTGCATCCGTGGCTCGGCTGGCAGAACTCGGAAACTCTCGACTGGGTAAAGGACGCGGTTGAGATCGTAATCGAGGAGAGCCCTACTGCCGGCCGCACCTATTCGCATTTGCCTGAACATGGGTATATAGCACCGGTCTCGCGCTGCCATGTGGAAAAATACGGGCCGAAAGCTCCACAGGAGACATCCCTGACCTTGCCCCACAAGTCGACGTCTGCATGAATGTACTCTATCAACACACCCAGGCTGTACACTCATTGCGCGGCGCCGTCGCTGGTTTTCGTTATTTGTCCGCCTATGGTCCGTTTCGGAGCTTACTCGACGTGGGAGCCGGCACTGGCACTTGGATGGCGGCAGCCTGTCTCGCCGGCATCCGCGACATCTGGGGAATCGATGCGGCAGAACCGGCTTACCGCGAGAGCCTGATCCGGGACTGCAAGTTTGAGATCCGCGATCTATCGCAGCCACTTAATTTGAACCGTACGTTTGATTGCATAACCTGTCTTGAGGTTGCGGAGCATTTGGACGAGTCGTCGGCTAAAATACTGGTCGCTTCCTTGTGCCGCCACGGAAATCTTGTTTTTTTCTCTGCCGCCATGCCAGGCCAGGCCGGCCAACACCATGTGAATTGTCAGTGGCCCTGCTATTGGCAAGACTTATTTAATGCGCAAGGATTTGCGTGCACCGATGACGTGCGGTGGAGTATGTGGCGTGATAAGGAGATCGAGGCTTGGTACCGGCAGAATATTTTCCGCGCCATCCACGACCCAAATCTGGCTGGCTCCGAGCCGCGCATCGCTTCAGTGGTTCATCCAGACATGTTGAATCCGGCTGGCATATCGCCCAATATAGCCGCCGAATCCGAATCCCGTCTGCGCTCGCATCTGCCCAGGCCCTTAAGAGCAATTGTCCGAAAAGCGATGCGACATCTACTATGACCGGGGCGCAGCTTAAGGTATCGGTTATCCCGCCCGTCAGCCGCGCGTTCGACAACAACTTGCTTTTTGAGAGCCGACGGGAGGACCACGGTGCTCACAGTCCAAATGGGCATTGGCTAGATTGTCTAGCCGAGGTGTACAAAAAAGGCCAAGTTTCCAATATCATTTTTGGCACAGTCGATGTGATGCCGAAGCAAGAGGCTGATGTCCTCATCTACATGGCACAGCCGGACTCTCCGAACGAAGTCATCCTGCAGAAGCAGAGATGCCCGAGGCAAAAGGCAGTATTGCTGTTAATGGAGACGGCTCTCGGAGCGCGCTACACCCTGAACCCGAAAAATCATGTCGCATACGATGCTGTCTTCACATATGTCGCTCAGCTGGTTGAGGAGAACCGCTATTTTTTCTATCCACCTCGAGCTTACTATCGTCACCGTATCACGACGGGCCTCCCCTTTGAGCAACGGCGGATTGCGTGCCTCGTAGGAACGAACCGGGTAGGTGCCGACGGGAGTTTTCCTTTTCGCACGGGTCTGTTTGCGATAAGGAAAGGTTGGAGATTTTCACTCAAAGATTGGATCGACTACGTCTTCTGCCCGGGAGAATTGATTCGCTATCGAGCCGAGGTCGGAAAAGCATGTGCGCGCTACGAAGACAGCGGCTTTGATATATTCGGCGAAGGCTGGGAGCTGCTTCCGGAGACACGAAACGCCTGTTTGGGGATTCCTAAGGAGAGCACGCTAACGTACATCGGCAGATATCGCTACTACTTTGCATTTGAGAATCATGCGAGTGATGACGGACTGATTTCGGAGCGAATCTGGGATGCTCTTTGGGGCGATACCGTGCCGGTATATCGTGGGCACAGCGGAATTGATCAATTTATACCCCGCGAATGCTATGTCGATGCCCGTCAATTCAAGAAGCCGAGACAGATGTTGGATTGGCTTTGCCGGATCCCGGAAACCACGTGGGAAAAATATCATAGGGCTGGTCGTGAATTCATCCGCAGTAGCTCCGTGGAAAAATTCCTCCCCGAGGCCTTCGCTGAGCGTTTTATTCGACAAGTCGCCGCGATTGCAGGGCGACGTCGGAATGTGATCCGCCCAGCGTAGGCCACTCCTGTACTACCCTGCGGACTCGGTTATGAAGCCAAAGTTCACGATTGCGATCCCCGCATACAACCTCCCCGAATATCTGAGGCAAGCAATCCGTTCGTGTCTGGCACAGACGGTATCTGACTTCGAAATCGTCGTTTCCGACGACTGCTCTGCGGAGGACTTAAGTTTGATTGCGAAGTCATTCGGCGATTCCCGCATCAAGTATTACAGAAATGCTGAACGCCTTGGAGCCACCAGGAATTTTCGGCGCTCCGTATATCTTTCTCAGAGCGAATACGTTGTAAACCTTAACTCGGACGATCTCCTACTGCCGAACTATTTAGAGGTAGCCGGTGCGGCACTCGATAAATGTTCAGAGGCCGTAGCTGTTTACTCCGCCATGATGCGCCTAAGCGGATCGACAGTTACGGGATGGCACAGTGTGCCGAAGGTCCGCTTCGCAAATCGCCAAGGATATCTCGAAAATCCATGGTTGGAGAAGTTTCACAACGTTGGGCCAACATGTTGCCTGTTTCGGAAATCCACATTTGACAGGATCGGTGGGTACCGTGTCTCGCTTAGATTTGCCGCCGACTGGGACCTCTTCATGCGGTTCATGACCTTTGCGGGGGGCGTATTGTTCCTGCCCCAAATCCTGTCCGTCGCGAGGAGCCACGACAGACAGATGACCCGAATCTCTACGTCCGACGGCTTGCAGGATATCTTGGAACTTTGGCAACTCGACGAATACTCCCATTGGCCCGCGTGGGAAATCGCGTATCTGGCCCTAACGCAAGCGTCTGCTGCAGTGCGTAGCGGAGGGACCTTGTCTGACACCCTCCGTCAGATTCGTAGTCGCGGTTTGGCATCTCGGGTTCTTAGGGGAGTACCGCGGGCACTCCTGGAGAAAGCACGCCAAAGGATGCCCGCGCGTGCAGAAGCGGATAGCAATTACGAGCCTCCCGTTAACGTGGAGTACGCAATTCGCTCGGCCACCGCGCTGATCGGCAGTTGACACGTATGGACAGATGAGCCAAATCGACTGTATTTACGTCGCCGCTTCCACGCATGATGCTCGCTATACGCGGACCTGTGTCGCGAGTATTCGCTACTTCTATCCTGAAATCCCCATTCGGCTCCTGGCTGGCGGGCGCTTGCAACGAGGGCTGTCAGATGAGTTGAAGCAGTATTGGTCTGTCGGGATCGTAGATCTTCCCGCTGGAGATTATGGTTGGGGTTTTGTAAAACTGGAAGCACTGTTTGGCCGGCCCGGCGAAAGATTCCTCATGCTCGACTCCGATACAGTGCTTGCGGGGCCGGTTTTGCAGGCTTGGAACGGAAGCCCAGTCCACTTCGTCGTCGATGACGAAAGGCAGTCCGAGTCCGACACTGAGGCAATCTACTACGACTGGGAGAAAGTGCTCCAGTTTGACACGAACGCCCGCCCTCCGCAGTTCCTATTTAACACCGGGCAGTGGTTCGGAACAGCCGGTGTACTCACTCGGGATGATTTTGACCCGTGGATAGAATGGAGCATGCCGCGCAGGGTTCGTCCTCCGGGATGTTTTAAGAATGGCGAGCAAGGCGTGCTGAACTATGTGTTTAACCAAAAAGTCGGCAGGGGCGAGCTGCTTGTTGACCGGCGGAAGATACTGCGCTACCCGCCTTTCGGGATGAACGGGCTGGACGCAGAGACCGTTTCGAAGCGCGCGGCGCCGCCGCTTGTTGTCCATTGGGCAGGCATGAAGAGCGCGTGCCAGCGGCATATGCCGGGGGCCGACCTGCTTGCATTCTTCGAAAACACTTATTACGAACGGCTTCCAGCCGGTCAGGTGCGTAGGCTTCTTGCGGTGCTTAGACACTTCTCAACGCGCTGGAGCGGGTTTGGCTCAAGTGATGTAACGTTCAAACTTCGAGCCTGGGCTAAGTATCTGTACAAGTAAAGAGTCTGGGGCCAAGCGACCTGACGTCTTGGCTAAAAAATGAAAGACCCGTTGCCACAACACAAAGCGGGTTGGCATTGGGTGATCTGCTCAAATTTTACCGGTGGGTGAGACAAGGCAACCCAGTTATGTCGCACAAGTATAGCTTGGAGCAAATCCGCATCTTCTGGACCGAGCAGGCGCGGGTGCACGGACAAGGCGCCGCCGCATCCTGGTCGGACTTCCGTGTTATGGAGATGGAGGTTCGGGAAATTGTGAAGCGGCTGTCAGACGGCGACCGGGTGCTCGATGTTGGGTGCGCTAACGGATTTTCTACTGCCCAGTTTGCTTCACAACGCGATGTTAACGTTCGCGGCGTCGATTATATTCCGGAGATGATAGAGCAAGCCCGACAGCGTCTGCAAGGGATCGGTCACCGTCTCCGCGGCGGAGTCGAGTTCGCGCAGGGCGACATTACCGCGCTGCAGGAACCCAGCACTACCTACGACAAGGTGATCTCAATCCGCGTACTGATCAACCTTCGTAGTTGGGACTGGCAATTGTCAGCTCTTCGAGAATGCGCACGCGTGCTCAAGCCCGGGGGGATACTGCTGGCGTCGGAAGCCACCGTACAGGGATGGAGGCGTTTAAACCTGTTCCGTAGCGAATGGGGACTACCGGAGATCCCGATGCCACCTTTCAACGAGTACATTGATGAAGAAATACTCAGGGCCGAACTGCCCGCGGAACTGCGACTTGTGGAAGTCGTGAACTTTGCAAGTTCCTACTATGTGGGGACGCGAGTGTTGAAGCCGCTTTTAGCAAAAGTATTGGGAGACACGCTCGCCGCGGCGAATCCGAACCTTGAGTGGAACCGTTGGTTCTCGGAGCTGCCGCCTTGTGGGGACTACGGCACGCAGAAACTCTTCGTCTTCGAAAAACGATGAATGCTCCGACAGCAGCTCTTCGCATACCGTTCAACAAGCCCGGACTAACGGGAAAGGAGCTTGGCTACGTGGCCGACGCGATTAAGCGAGGCCACGCGGCTGGCGATGGTGCCTTCACGAGACGCTGCCAAGCGATCCTGGAGGAAACGCTCGGTGCGGCCCGCGTTCTGTTGACGAGTTCTTGCACACATGCCCTGGAGATGGCGGCATTGCTGCTGAACATCGGGCGAGGCGATGAAGTTGTCATCCCATCATTTACGTTCGTCTCAACGGCTAACGCGTTCGTGCTCCGGGGTGCTAAGCCAGTGTTTGCTGACATTCGCCTGGATACTCTGAATCTCGACGAATCAAAAGTCGAGAAGCTGCTCACACCGCGTACGAAGGCAATTGTGCCGGTGCATTATGCTGGTGTCGGCTGTGAAATGGATTGCATCTTGGAAATCGCCACGCGACACAGGGTTGCAGTTGTCGAGGATAATGCGCATGGTCTATTCGCCCGATACAAAGGGCGTTATTTGGGGACCCTCGGTTCGATTGCAACGCAGAGCTTCCACGAAACGAAGAACGTCACCTGTGGAGAAGGCGGAGCGATTGTCATCAACGACTCCGGATTAGTCGAACGTGCCGAGATACTCCGTGACAAAGGAACAAATCGAAGCAGATTTTTTCGTGGTGAGGTCGACAAATACACATGGGTTGACCTAGGGTCAAGCTACCTAATGTCCGACATCTTGGCCGCGTTCCTGTGTGCTCAGCTCGAAGCGTACGAGCGAATTGCGACTGCGCGCCGCCGAATTTGGATGTTTTATTACGATGAGTTGTCCGGTTGGGCTTCACAGATGGGGGTACAAGTACCTTTCGTTCCTCCACATTGCGAGCAGCCGCACCATATGTTTTACCTGCTCATGCCCTCGCTGAGGGATCGAGACGGGCTAATCGGGCACCTGAAGGCTCGCGGCATTTTGAGCGTATTCCACTACGTTCCTCTTCATCTATCGCCAATGGGTCTGGCGTTCGGGGGTCGCTCCGGACAGTGCCCAGTCGCCGAGTGGGTCGGCGACCGTCTCGTACGCCTTCCATTTTTCAATGAACTATCCGAACGGGAACAGATGGAAGTTGTGGACACGGTCCGTCGCTTCAGATGCCAAGACAGCGCACAGCGGCAAGTCATCGCGTAACGCGGCCTTTGGCTGGAAACCGCGGCGCTCGGCAGCTGCATGGCTGATCCGCGGTCGATAGAACATTTCCTGTGTAAGACTAGACGATGGGCCTGGGAAATTGGCAATTGCTTCCCCAGGGGCCAGTCGCTCGCCGCTGCGAAATTCTAGACGACACTATTCGAGTTGATAATGCTGACCACACTGGCCGGATCTGACTTGTTACGGCACAGTCGCAAGCTCGTGGCATTCCAATCCGATCCATAACGGTCAATACATGCCTCAAAGAAAAGTGCCTAGATCGTGTGGAACTCTTAAAGCTCGACATTGAACCTTTGAGCTCGCCGCCTTTCGGGGCGCTGAGCATGGACTGGAAAATCATTGCATCAAAGCGGTTTATTTTGAGTATTTCGAGAAATACCGGTGCGCCTCGCCCCTGCAGAGCTGATCGAATTTCTTGAATTCGCTTCTTATGAAGTCTGTTTCTGCCGTCAACGCGATATCGCAGGCCAAGGAAAAAATCCCACATTTGCTGTAAAAGACAGTCTGCCTAGTCTTGGCTTTTGTACTTTCCAATTGAGGACGAAAGTGCCGGCAAAGACGTTGCCATGCCATGAGAAATCTCAATATTTAAATTCGCCATAAGATGCTCTCCGTCGTCATTTGCACCTACGATCCGCGGCCGGATTACCTCCGGCAATGCCTAAACGCGTTGCGGGGCCAGACAGTTCCGCCCAACCAGTGGGAATTGGTCGTGGTGGATAATCGAAGTCACGAACCGATCGCGGATCGCGTCGACCTCTCCTGGCACCCAGCGGCGCGCATTGTTCGAGAGGGAACACTCGGTCTGACTCCCGCCCGTCTGCGCGGCATCCGCGAGACGACGGGAGAGCTGCTTGTCTTCGTGGATGACGACAACGTCCTGGATGCCGATTTCCTCCAAACCGCACTTCGTACCGCGGAAGAAAAACCGTTTCTGGGCTCCTGGAGCGGACAATGCCGACCTGGATTCGAGGAATCGCCTCCGGAATGGACTCGTCGTTATTGGGGAAACCTTGTGATCCGCGAGTTCGAGAATGACGTCTGGTCCAACCTGCCGCGGCTGCCCGAATCTATGCCGTGTGGCGCCGGCCTTTGCATAACGAGGGACGTTGCACTGCATTATCTTCATTTGCACGAATCTGGGAAACGTTCATTTCAATTTGATCGCACTGGTGGCGTCCTGCTTTCCGGCGGAGATAATGATCTAGCTGCCTGTGCTTGCGACGTCGGCCTTGGCGTCGGGCTCATCGCCTCGCTCAAACTGACGCACCTAATTCCACCACAACGTTTGACGGTTGACTACTTAGCACGATTGGCCGAGGGAGTTCACTATTCTGGAGCCCTGCTCGATTATTTGTATGGAAGCATCACTAGAAAACCATCTCTGGGCCGCCGAATTTTGTTTTGGGCGAGGTGTGCGTATTTGGAAGCAGAGGACGCCCAGATCGCAAAGGCCGTCGAACGGGGTAACCTTCGTGCCCGACAAACCATTGCGAGGATGCAGAAACATGAGAAAGATTAGAGAAATTGGTGAACATTCTGTCTATGTGCCCGGCCTTAAAGCTGGGGGTGACTTGCTCGACGTCGGAGCAAACAGGGGACGATTTGGAGCCGAGATCGCAGCCGAGTTTCCTGTCAACGTGATTTCGGTGGAGGCCAATCCGTGTCTGGCGGCGCTATTTAGACAGCAAGGCATCGAAGTCGTTGAATGCGTTTTGGGGGCAACGGACGGATCGGTTGAATTCAACATAGGGCATAACGATGAAGCGAGTAGCATTCGAATGCCACAAACTGGCAACGCACACCTCACTGTTAAGGAGACGGTTCGAGTTGATATGAAGTCGCTGCATACTGTTCTAGAAGAGCAGGCAATATCTGGCGTCGCATGTGTGAAGCTCGACATCGAAGGCGGAGAAATAGATGTATTGATGTCTATCGGTGCCTGCGCCAGCCAAATCGCGCCGCAGTGGAGTGTTGAGTTTCATGATGGACTTGAGTTTGGTTTGTGCAAGAGGGCCGAAGTTAACGCGGCAATCTCAGAGATGAAATTAGGTGGTTTTAGCGTCTTGATACGGAACTGGCCTGCCCGCACCAATGTCTTGTTTGTGAACAGAAAATCGTTATCGATTGGGCTGCTCGAGTGGGTTGCACTGAAATTCAGATACCAGTACCTGGCACTAGTCTGGAGAAAATACGTTGAACTTCGACATCGCGAAACGGGAGCGTGTTTCAGTTCTCGATCTCGCTAGGGGCATGCATTCGTCTTTGAAGCATTTTCCGATCGGTCCAATATGGCTTCGCTTGAGACGGGCTCTGAATTTTGGTCTAAGTGTCGAGCTGAACACGTTCCTCGCGAAGTGGCATTATCTTGGGATAGTGCGCTCCTTTCCGCCGCTGAATTCCGGCGCGGGCACAGTCGACTGCTTTATGTTGCTAAATGATGCGCGAATTTGGGAGGGTCTTTGGTCCCTCTATTCATTTAGAACCTATTTCGGCCCGTGTCGGATCATCGTGCTGAACGACGGTACTTTGAAACCAGCAAGCATTGAGTTGCTAAGAACGGTGTTTCCCGGAATTTTGATCCCGGATTTTGAAACCAACGACAATGAAATGGATGCATACCTGGCTCAACGGCGGCTCAGGCGTTGCCGCGAATGGCGTAAGCGTTTTGTTTTTTTTCGGAAACTCGTGGATTCGATCAAGCTGGCCCAGGCCGACGGATTAATCTTGCTAGACTCTGACTGCCTTCATTTTCGAGTTCCGCTGGAAGTCACCAAGTGGGCGGAAAAGCCGGTGCAGGTTAGATATATCGCTGACATAAATCAGTATTCTCTTTGCGCATCGCCATCGGAGTTGGCCAGAATCTGTCGCTGCCCACTTCCGGAATATTTTTGTGCCGGGTACGTTTGTGTGCCGAGAGGGGCAGTTGATTTCGATAGAGTCGAGCACTACTTGGCTGAAGATTGTTTTGAACGTCAACTCTCAACAAGGCAGTTCACGCACGTCGCAGAACAGACCTTGTACGCGATGGAGGCGGCCATCGTGGGTGCGGTAATACTTCCGACTGACTATGCGACGTGCCCCGACCTTGACGTACAAACTGCCACGATGGGGCATTTCTGCAGCGGTACCTATCAAAGAACGTGGTTCTACACGAAGGGCCTTCCGCTTGTTAGTCGTCAGCTTCAGTTTAGCCTGGGTTTAGGACAGCAACCAACGGAACGGTCTCGGTAGCTCGCGCCGCTTCGTCGAATTGATCGCTCGTGAAAAGCAGCCCTCCAAAAGTCTTACATTGTGTGGAGCGAATGCACACAAATGCCATTGAGTCATGGTTGGCCCGAATGCACCGGCACGCTTTGCTAACGGGCCGTGCTGTGGATTGGCACTTTCACGTCCAACTTAGTGAGCCTGGGCGATTAGAAACAACCTATCCAGAATGTAGTTCTCGTATCATTCGCAGTCCGTGCCAACTTTCGGACTGGTTCGGTTTTTTTTCGGCGTTCGGGCGCCTTTGTCAAGCGGAGAAGTTTGACGTCGTACACGTGCATGCTGACCTAATGTCCGCGCCATATGCGGCAGCTGCACGCTTCGCAGGAGTGCGGCGACTAATTGTTCACGTTCACAACGCGGATGAATCCGTGTTGACACCGAACCGAGTAAAGCAGTCTGTTCTCCGACCACTCATGCGTAGCGCTTGCTTGGCTATGGCCGATCGCATCGTCGGAATCTCCAACCATACACTCGATACATTCCTTGCTGGGCGGCCCCGTCAAGCCAAGCGCGACATTGTCCACTACTACGGAGTGGACTCCAGAGCGTTCGACATCACCGCTGATCGTGCTGGCTTTCGTCGACGTCTCGATATTCCTGAGGATGCGTTGATCATTTTTTTCGGGGGACGATTGGTCCCGGAAAAGAACCCGATTTTTGCCGTGGACGTCTTGGCCAATCTTCGTTGCATCGAGTCGCGGGCTGTAGCGGTTTTCGCGGGTGCCGGATCGCAAGAGCCGGACGTGCTTGCACGGGCAAGAAAACTCGGCGTGGAAGATTCTGTGCGTCTGCTTGGGTGGCAGAATGATTTACCCGAAATCATGAGTTGCTGCGACTGGTTCATACTCCCGCACCGGGAGCACCCTGTGGAGGGGTTTGGACTAGCCATTGTTGAAGCACAGTTGGCGGGCCTAAGGCTGCTATTGTCGCTTGGTGTTCCTGCTGACGCGCTGCTTCCAACGGCCAGTTTCCGGCGGCTCGCGTTGGGTGATGGGTCCAAGGTATGGGCAGACGCTGCGATGGATCTCTTGCATCGGGTGCCGTCGCGGACTGCTGCGGTCGCTGCGCTCAAGGAGTCGCCTATGGATATGGACCGGGCCCTCGAGGAACTCCTGGAACTACATGCATGAACAATAAAGGTTCAATCAGAGTTCTCCAGGTCATCGACAGCCTTGGTATGGGAGGAGCCGAGACCTGGCTGATGGAAGTGCTGCGGCTCTGGTCTAAGAGTGAGGTTGGCCGGTTCGACTTTTTAGCCACAAGTGGCAGGCCTGGAATTTTCGATGAAGAGGCGCGACGTTTGGGGGCACATGTCCATTATGTGCGCTACGGACGGGCGCACCTTCTCCGTTTCGCTAAGCAATTCCGGCAGGTGCTGCGGGAGGGACAGTACCACGCTATTCACGACCACCAGGATTACGCCAGCGGATGGCACTTCCTGATCGGTGCAAGCGCGCTGCCGCCTGTACGGGTGACGCATGTCCATAACCCTGCTTATCAAATTCGCAATAATTATGGGGTGACGCGCAGCCGCCGCGTCACGGCGAGACTCGGGAAGGCACTTGTCGCACGCTACTCGACCCATATTACCGGTACATCGAGGCAGATAATTACCGAATACGGCTTTGATGCACCAGGCTTCTGCCGAATCCCAAAAGGAGCGCTCTATTGCGGACTCGACCCCGCGCGGTTCCTTGGAGACGCAGAAACAGCGAAAGCTTCAGTCTGTGCTGAGTTTGCCTGGCCGGCAAATGCCAAGATCATTCTGTTCGCGGGAAGGATAGATCGTTCTCCCGAGCTCTCTCATCCGCAGAATCACAAGAATTCGGGATTCGCGGTTTCTGTGGGCATCGAGTGCGCTCGCCGGGACCCCAGTGTGCGTATGATTCTCGCTGGAGCTTGCAGTTCCGCTGTTCCAATACTTGAGGAACGAATTGCAGCAGCTGGATTGGCAGGGCGCATCCAGTTTGCCGGTATTCGCCGAGACATCGGGCGGCTCATGGTCGGTAGTGATGTGCTGATTTTCCCGTCCCGCGGCGAAGGGCTGGGCATGGTTGTTGTCGAGGCGCAGGCTGCGGGACTGCCAGTCCTGGTATCGCATTCTGTACCTCGAGAGTGCGTGGTCGTGCCGGAGCTCGTGTGGTTCGAGAAGGTGGAAGCCGGTCAAACGGTGTGGTCGGCTGATTTGCTTCAAATTGCAGCGCGATCCAAACATATTCTTGATGCCAACAAAAGAATTGCGGCGTCTGCTTTTTCCATTGAAAATTCTGCCCGTGCCCTCTTACGCCTGTACGGCGAAGGCACCCTTTCTTGATCAATTTCGTTTCCAATCTCCCTGAAAACCTGCAGTCTGGTGGGTTTTCCGCGATGAATGCTGCGGCATTTTCCGCAGTCAGCAGGTTCGAAGCCTCAAACTATATAGGCCCAATCAACCCGCCAGTCATGGTCTGGCAAAAAGCACCGTCCAAAGTGCGGCGCTGGGCTGGTCTGCAGGGTTCCTTTTTCTTCTTCTCTCGTCACAGGCTGACGGCGATTGCTAATGCAGTTCATTCGAAATGTAAAGCCAATGCGCACCTTGATTTTTTTCATGGATTTACGCCATGGATCATGACTAAACCCGAACGCCCCTACATCACATGGAGTGACTGCACATTCCGCGACTACATCGATATCTTTTGTCGTCGAGAAAAGTTCCGCCATGAGGACCTTGAACGAATCGAGGAAGCTGAGGCAGCTTGGTTACGGAATGCTCGCCTCGTGCTCTTCACAAGCGAGTGGGCCGCTGACCGTGCCGTTCATCAATATGCACTGGATGCGCGCAGAGTTACCTCTGTGGGAGTCTTTGGAGAAATCGAAATGCCGGTACGCGATGTCTATGCTGGGGGCAAGGAGTTCGCCTTCATGTCGACCAATTTTGAAGCAAAGGGCGGTCGAATTGTATTGTCGGCGTTCCAGGAGTTGAGAAAGCGTGACGCCGACGTGTCTCTTATTGTGGTCGGGGACAAGCCATCGGACTTGGCACCACAGCCCGGATTGGAGTTCGTTGGATTCCTCCGCAAGGAAGTTCCGTCAGACCTTGAGCAGTTTCGGAAAATTCTCGGTAGAGTACGCGCCCTCGTGCACCCGACAAAAAGCGATATTACTCCGTTGGTCATTGTCGAGGCGGGATATTTTGGGTGTCCCGCGATTTCCTCCCGAAGGTTCGGAATTCCTGAACTGGTAGATCACGACCGCACCGGCATCTTATTGCAAGAACCTTCCAGCACGAGCGTGTCTGATGCGATGGCCTGGATACTCGAGCACACAGATGAATACGAAAGAATGCGGAAGTGCGCGTGGGCCAAAGCGCATGGACAGCATTCCAAGCAAAAGTTCGAAGAACGCTTGGTCGCGAATGTGCGTGAGGTTGTGCGTGAGAAAGATTGCTAACGGATGAAGATCCTCTACCTAGGACAGATCGGACGCGGCCAGACGGCGTTTATGCGAATGCGTGCGCTTGAGAGGCTAGGACATTCTGTTCAAGGCGTACACACGTCGCAGCCTTTGAAGCGTGCATCATGGATCAAGCGGCAAGTGCAACGCCGGGCGCATAAAGGGTCCATCGTGGAAGAGATCAATTCCACGGTTCTCTCAGTGGCCCGTGAGTTCAGGCCGGCAATGGTATGGGCAGATAAGCAGGAGTTCCTACGCGTGGAAACGATCGAAGGTCTTCGCAAGTTGGGCGCGAAGTCGGTTCATTTCACGCCGGACCCATATTTTTCGCTGGACTGGAAGCGCACGCCAATCATGGATGGCGCCATGAAGGCATTCGACGCGCTCGTCTATTGCAAGTCCTACGAGCGGCGGCAATACGAGGCCATGCGCAAGCCACTGGTGTATATGCCGCTGGGATACTGCGATGAGGTACACCGGCCGCTGCCGTCCGACGACTCGCGTTGGCGCTGCGCCGTCGGGTTTTTAGGTGGATGGGAACCACGACGTGAGAGGCTACTGCATGCTCTCGCGGCGGCCGGCATAGACATCAAAATTTGGGGGGGATACTGGGATTTTCTTCGCAGTGGCAAATGGAGGCTCCGCCAACATATTATTTTGCGCCAGCTTGCAGGGGGAGAATATTTCCGTGTTCACTGCGATGAGCTCTTGGCTCGCGCTCACCAAGGCGGCGAAGTATACGAGGACGATTACTCGCGCGCGCTTACGGGCTCTAAAATTGGCCTCGGGTTCTTGCGCAAGGTCTGTCCAGACCAGCACACCACTCGCAGCTTCGAAATTCCCGCCTGCCGCAGCCTGCTTCTCGCTGACCGAACCGACGAACACCAGGAATTTTTTGAGGAAGGTAAAGAGGCCGAGTTCTTTGCTTCCTGTGAGGAGTTGTTAGACAAGGTTAGATTTTATTGCAACAATGAGTCCGCCAGAATGGGGGTTGCCGATAGAGGCTACAAGCGCTGCATAGAAAGCCAGTATGCGTATGTGCATCGCCTTAGGAATGCGCTCGAAGCCCTGGAGCGAATCTGATACCTGAACGAATGACGCCTTCACGTTTCGAAAATCTTCTGATCCTGTATGTGCGACATTTTCCGATTCGCCGCGCCAAGCTGAGGCTGATCAACTTAAGGCGCTTGGGACCAACGAGGGCATGAACTTCATTTCAGAAGATCTCAGCGATTACTGGGCCGAATGCGCAAAAACAATGTCCATCGATCAGTTTGTGAGCACAATTCCATCGAGCAACTACCCTCTCTTGAAACTCGATATTCAAGGGCATGGGCACTCCGCACTAGTAGGAGCGAAGCATGTAATCAAGGCCGGTACGTGGGAATGATCTTTATGGAACTTAACTAGACTATGAGCCCCGGAGCCACATGCGCAGCGACCGAGTCCATTCGTTTCCTCGATCAAGACGGCTATCTTCTCGCGAAACGAGTGACTCGTCTGAACTGGGGAAAGGCTGGTGATTGGTGCGGGCTCTAAGTAATGTCGTCGCCAATCGAGTGCGCTCACGGGTAATGCGACTGCCATGACCCTCCTGATTTTCATTTGTCTTGTGGCATTTCTCTTGCTGTTAGGGCTTCTCCGGAGGGATACGGTTTCGCTAGGGCTTCCGATCGCCTATTTGTACTCACTATTATTGATCCACTTGCCCGGCGCGTTTGCCCATATCGTCGGCCGCGATTACCTTTCGCACTCAGATCTGATTGAGATTGCCATGCGTTTCACGGCGCTCGGGTCGATGTGCTTTGTCGTGGGGGTGTGGTTGGCTCGCTCCTCGTCTCCAAAGATGCCAAGCCTCGGGAGGGCGGATCACCATTACTTTCATTGGTTTTGTTTGCTCGGCGGGTGGTCTTGCGTCTACGGCCTCAGCCCTCTCTACCAAATCCCGAGCGTTAGCGCTGCAGTTGATAAGGGGGGAGGCATCTGGATGCTGGGTGTGATGCTAGGCCTGCGAGCGGCTTTCCAGCGTGGTGATCTCAAAAAGATAGTGATTTGGCTCGGTGCCCTGATGGTCTACCCCATTCTGATGCTCCTGCTTGGAGGGTTCCTGAGCTACGGATCAGCCGCTATCATTGTTGTGTGTTCCGCGCTCACCATTTCGACACGAAGTTATGGGCGGGTTGTGCTTGGCGTCTCCGTCTTTTTGTTCTTGAGTCTGAGCATTTTCGTAAATTACTTCCAGCATCGCACTGACATCCGCAGTCAGGTGTGGGGAGGAGCACCGCTCGAGGCGCGAATCGATAGCGTCCTGGACACTTTTAGAGACTTTGAATGGCTTGATCCAACCAACCCGAGGCACCTGATCGCGCTGGATGAAAGACTCAATCAAAACTATTTCGTCGGGCTAGCAGCTCAGCGAATTCAGCAAGGCCAAGTGCAGTACCTTGACGGGAAATCGGTCTGGGACGGACTGCTCTCTCTGGTTCCTCGCGCCTTCTGGCCAGAGAAGCCGGTATTTGCCGGCAGTCCCCAAGTCGTTTCGAAAATGACCGGTCTTTCTCTTTCTCCCACAACGTCATTTGGCGTCGGCAACGTGATGGAGTTCCACATCAATTTTGGGATTCCGGGAGTGGTGATTGGTTTTCTCGTGCTTGGGTGGCTCATCGGTACGCTCGATCTCAAGGCGGCCGTGGCAGAAGGTCAAGGCGATATGGGCAGGGTGATTCTTTTTTTCCTACCGGGCGTGGCTTTGATTCAGCCGAACGGGTCACTTGTTGACTTGCTCGGGGGCTCCGCCGCGGCCGTAGTGGGGGCGTTTGTTTGGAACCACATCTGGGAGCGATTGGCGAAGAAGAGATCTAAAACTCCAAAACTTGCAGTAGGAATTAGCGTGAACCACCGTTAGAGTCCTTCTTACAGGAACGAGTCTGCTACCAGATTATGGTGGTCCGGCGTTTTCGGTCTCGAGATTGGCTATGGCGCTGGCCGAAGCCGGAGCGGAGATTGGTTTGTGGGCTTCCGACCAGTCCGCGGGGGCAACGCCGCTGTTACCTGATGGATCGTCTGTGCACCGCATCATCGGCACAGAGGCCGAAGCTCTTCAGCGCTTCGGCGAAACTGACATTTTGCATGATAACGGGATCTGGCTGCCCCATAACCACCGCCTCGCCGTACTTGCAGAAAGGCGCGGCATTCCCCGGATAGTGAGCACGCGCGGCATGCTTGAGCCGTGGGCCCTCAGTCATAAGCGGCTTAAGAAGAACCTTGCTTGGTGGTTTTATCAACGGCGCGATTTGAAACACGCGCATTGCCATCACACAACTGCAGAGGCCGAAGCTCGAAACGTGCAGCGCCTTAGGCTCGGAGTGCCGGTTGTCACAGTTCCGAACGGCGTGGATGTGCCAGAGCAGCGGCCTTGGGGCCTCGGTTCGAAAGCTGAGAAAACGGTCCGAAGCGGACGAAGGACTGCGCTTTTCCTGGGTCGGATTTACCCGGTCAAGGGCCTGCCTATGTTAGTTGAGGCTTGGGCTCGCGTGCGACCGGATGGTTGGCTTCTGCGGATTGCCGGGCCCGACGAAGCGGGCCATCGGAAGGTAATTGAAAAGGCAGTATCCGCTGCTGGCTTGAGCGACGTGGTTTCGTTTACGGGTCCGATTGGACATCGGATGAAGAAGTCTGTCTTCTTCGGCGCGGATCTTTTTGTGCTGCCGACCCATTCGGAAAGCTTTGGCGCCGTTGTCGCCGAAGCACTTGCTCATGGTTTGCCGGTCCTGACCACCACCGGAGCACCGTGGTCGATTCTCCCTGAGAGCGGCTGCGGCTGGTGGGTCGATGCAACAGCCAACGGTATTGCCGAAGGTTTACGTGAGGCAACAATCCTAGAACCCGAAACACTCCAGGCGATGGGCGCGAAAGGTCGGGCATTAGTTATTGCAAAGTTTGGCTGGAAAAACGTTGCCGATCTCATCTTGTGTACTTACAAGTCAATACTGAGCGATGCGACGGCTAGGCATAGTTAGCGTCTTCGATCGTTCTAAGTTCGAAGACCTGGCCTTGTTTTGCAGCGACCAAGAGTAAATGATCAACCAAATCTGGGCGACGATTGAGGATTGCTAATTTGCCGTCAAGGTCAGCCAGAGAAAAAGGGTTACGGATGCTCCCTTCGTGAGACGCGGCACGTTTACGTCTGTTTGCGAGCGTAATATCCTGACTGCCCGAAAAACCCAGGGCGGATTGCACCGAAAATGAACATACTCGGATTAAACGCGTTCCACGGCGATGCGTCGAGCGCGGTGCTGAGCGACGGGCAACTGGTGGCAGCGATAGAGGAGGAACGACTGAATCGCATCAAGCATTGGGCAGGGTTGCCGCTGCTTGCGGCAAAAGCATGTCTCGACGGAACGCAACCCGACCATATCGCGATTTCGCGCAACCCAAAGGCTCATCTCACAGACAAACTGTTGCGGGTGGCGCTGCGGCCGCACCGGTGGCTGAGCCTCACGTCTCGTGGGGCTAACAGTGTACGCGTCGCACGTGTGGGCAAGATGCTAGCAGCAGAGGGAATCGTGCCAAAACAGGCGGGGCAAGTGCACTTCGTCGAGCATCACCGTGCGCACCTTGCCAGTGCGTTCTTCGCCTCGCCCTTTGAAGAGGCTGCCGTCATCTCCATCGACGGATTCGGCGATTTCAGCAGTGTGATGTGGGGACTGGGGAAGGGAAATCAGATAGAAGTACGAGGCTCCGTCTCATTTCCGCATTCGCTGGGCATTTTCTATACTGCGTTCACGCAATTCCTCGGCTTTCCCAAGTACGGCGACGAGTACAAAATAATGGGCCTCTCCGCCTATGGCGAGCCCCGGTTTGCCGCACAGGTGCGGCGCCTGATTCGCACGGAGAGAGATCAGTGTCGGCTGAATCTCGACTACTTCACTCATCAAAGCAAAGGCGTCGAGATGACTTGGTATTCCGGGGAGCCTGCGCTAGGGGCGGTGTTTTCGCACAAGATGGCGGAGGAGTTCGGTGAACCGCGGGCCCCGCGGTCTGAGATCCAGCAAAGGGACATGGATTTGGCCGCGTCCGTGCAATCAGTGCTGGAGGAGAATTACTTCGCGCTGTTGAATTTTGTTCAGAAACAGACGGGTGCGGCCGCGGTTTGTTTAGCAGGCGGAGTGGCGTTGAATTGCGTGGCAAATGGCATGATCTTCGAGCGCACAGACTTCCGGGACGTGTACGTACAGCCGGCGGCGCACGACGCCGGGACCTCGATCGGTGCGGCGCTGTATGTGCAGCATCAAGAGTTGAAGCTACCGAGGTGCTTTGAGATGCGGCACGCGTATTACGGGCCCGAGTATCCGGACGGTGAGATCCTCCGCGACCTGGAGGCGGCAGGATGCAAGTATCACAAGCTCGCGGAGGGGGATGTGATCGGCCGCACGGTAGAGGCGATTGCCCAAGGGAAGATTGTGGGCTGGTTTCAGGGACGCATGGAGTTCGGCCCGCGTGCGCTGGGGAACAGAAGCATTCTTGCAGACCCGCGCCGCAAGGACATGAAAGAGATTTTGAACAGCCGCATCAAGTATCGCGAGCCATTTCGCCCCTTCTGCCCGTCGATTCTGGCGGAAAGGGTGGGAGAGTATTTCGAGACGGACTACCCATCGCCATTTATGGTGATGGCATACAAGATCAAGCCGGAGCAACGCGAGCGGATTCCGGCGGTGACGCACGGGGACGGTACCGGCAGGCTCCAGACGGTGGAGCGGGAATTAAATCCGCGGTATTGGAAGCTTATCCACGAGTTCGAAGAAGTGACAGGCGTGCCGGTGCTGCTAAACACGTCCTTCAATGAGAATGAGCCAATCGTGCAAACGCCTGCCCAGGCAATCGACTGCTTCCTGCGGACGCGGATGGACGTACTGTCGATCGGCGGGTTCGTATTGCGCAAGGAAGAGAACGCAACTTTGAGCGAGAACCGGCCAGCATTTGCGGAGTTACAGACAGGGTGACTACTCCAATCACTCGATGCGGGGGAGGGAAGTGGTGCATGATTGGCTGGAAGCGCAACTGGGCGCTTTCCTCGCTGTTGACGAGACACGCGGCACCCGGCAGGACTAGTTCGGCACAGAGATTGGTAGCGGAGACGAAAGTTCAGAGATGATGTCCTGTAGTGGCACGATAAGAACATCAGGAACCGGGAGACACAGTCTGGCCGATGGTGGATTCCGGAGTTTCGAGCGCCACTCAATCGCGCCATAAAAACTTATGCAGGTCCTTGTCATCAATCAATTTTTTTGGCCAGATACGGCGGCGACGGGGCAATTGCTAACCGATGTTACGCGGGGGATGGATCCGAAAATCCACGCGGTCACGGTGTTGTGTGGGATGTCGGGTTATGGCGCGGTGGATACGGCGTCCATGCCCCGAGTGAAAATCGTGCGGTCGGGTGGCGTGGCTTTCTCAAGAAGCAAGATAGGCCGCGTTGTCTCATATGCGTCCTTTTTCGCCGGTGCTGCGGTGAGGGGGTTTCGAGGACCGAAGCCGGCGCTGGTACTCACGCTGACCACCCCCCCACTCATTTCGGTATTGGGTACTCTACTCAAGAGCCTGCGCGGCTCGCGCCACTTCATTTGGGAAATGGATTTATATCCCGACATTGCGGTGGATCTGAATGTCCTGAAGCCCCGATCCGTCATAACGCGACTGGTCGGCACTGTGGCAGATTTCTCGCGAAAGAGAGCCGACGGAATCATCGTACTTGGCGAAGAGATGAAGGAGCGGCTGATCGCGCGCGGCATTCCCAAGCACAAGATCGTCGTGGCGGAAAACTGGGCCGACGGGTGCGAGATTCTACCGGCTCCATTCGAAGAAGGGCCGCTGGTGGTACATTATTCGGGGACCTTCGGCTTGGCCCACGAGGAGCAAACAATTGCTGAATCAATGCGGCGACTTCGCGACGACACCCGGTTCCGGTTTGTGTTCGCGGGTGGCGGAGCGCGGCGTAAGGGTTTGGAACAGTTCTGCCGAGTGGAAGGGATCGGTACAGTCGAATTTCGGCCCTATGCAACACGCTCTGAGCTGGGCCGGAGTTTGGCAGAGGGGCATGTCGGGCTGGTGACTCAGATCCCCGAGACAGTAGGGGCGGTGGTCCCGAGCAAGATTTACGGAATTATGGCAGCGGGACGACCTGTACTATACGTAGGCCCCGAGGACGCGACACCAGCGCGCGTCATTGAACGCCACGGATGCGGGTGGCGAATCGAGCCGGGGGACGCCCTAGGTCTAGTCCGGCTTTTTGAACGGCTGGAACAAGATCGCGGTTTGCTACGGGAGGCTGGGGGCCGGGCCCGGCGTGCATTTGAGAAATACTACGACAGGCCGATCGGAGTGGCCAGGATCCTATCGATCCTTGGCGTTTCCGATACTCCTAGGCTGACCTCTGTCTTTCCCGTAGCTACACCAACCGCGTAACAGAGCTCTCTGACTTTCGCACGGCGGGAGTCACCTTGTTGTTCGCCAAAGCCGCCTTTCGTCCCTTCGCAAGTACAATCGCATCGAACTCAGGGCTAGAACAACATGATTGGAGCAACTCGCATGACAACGGTCTTTCGTAAGGCTTTCATTTCTGGAATCACGGGACAGGATGGCTCCTACCTTGCCGAATTCCTGCTCGCCAAAGGCTACGAGGTGCATGGCATTATTCGCCGGACGTCTACGTTTAATACGGATCGTCTGGACCACATCTACTTGGATCCGCACGAGCCAGAGGTTTCTCTCCATCTCCACTACGGTGACCTGGCGAACGCCGCCCGCCTAAGTTATCTGATGAACCAGATCCAGCCCGATGAAGTTTACAATCTTGGTGCACAATCGCATGTGCGCGTGAGCTTCGATCAGGCTGAATACACCGCGGACGTTGTAGCGTCAGGCACGTTACGCTTGTTAGAAGCGTTTCGCGGCTATGCGCATGAAACTAACCGTAAGCCTCGATTTTACCAAGCAGGATCATCTGAAATGTTCGGGGCCTCGCCGCCGCCGCAAAACGAAGCGACGCCCTTCTATCCGCGCAGTCCCTACGCCGTGAGTAAACTGGCGGCTCATTGGTACTCCGTCAACGAACGTGAGGCATATAGTCTCTTCATCTGTAATGGAATTCTCTTCAATCATGAGTCTCCACGCCGCGGCGAAACATTCGTCACGCGTAAGATCACACGCGCGCTGGGCCGGATCAAGTTCGGGCTGCAGGAAAAACTCTACCTCGGAAACCTTGATGCGCGTCGGGATTGGGGCCACGCAGCTGATTACGTCCGTGCGATGTGGCTAATGTTGCAGCAGGATTCACCAAGTGATTATGTTGTCGCAACGGGTGAAAGTCATTCTGTGCGCGAGTTCTTGGACCTCGCCGCGAGCTTTGCCGGTGTCAACTGGAAGCGTTGCGTTGAAACGGATCCTCGCTATTTCCGGCCAACGGAGGTCGACTTTCTCCAAGGGAACGCAACCAAAGCCCGGGAGATCCTCGGCTGGCAGCCCGAAATCAGTTTCGAAGAATTGGTTCGTTCTATGGTTGAGCATGATCTGGAATTGGCGCGTCAAGAGCGGACTTTGTTGAGGGCAGGGCATCACGTCAGCCCGCGGGGCAGGATACATGCCTGAAAACGTGCGATTCGAAAAAGGTTCCCGAGTGTTTGTGGCGGGGCACCGCGGGATGGTCGGTTCTGCGATCGTTCGTCGATTGGAAGCACTGGGTTATTGCAACGTGCTGGGTCGCAGCCACTCCGAGCTTGATCTTTGTGATCAGGCCGAGGTGAACCAGTTCTTCCTGGAACACAGGCCCGAGTTTGTTTTCTTGGCCGCGGCGAAAGTCGGTGGGATTTTAGCAAACTCGAAGCGCCCCGCCGAGTTCCTCCATCAAAATCTCGCAATTCAAACCAATGTCATTCATGCGGCGTGGAGGCACTGTGCCAAGAGACTTTTGTTTTTCGGATCCTCCTGTATTTATCCGAGGTTGACACCCCAGCCAATCAAAGAAGAGTCTTTGCTGACCGGCCCCTTGGAAAAGACAAATGAAGCTTATGCGATCGCGAAGATCGCCGGAGTCAAGCTTGCGGCGGCATATCATGCCCAGTATGGATTCTCCGCGATCAGCCTCATGCCGACGAACCTGTACGGTCCTGGAGACAACTTCGATCTCGAATCCTCGCACGTACTTCCCGCTATGATCCGCCGGTTCCATGAGGCCAAAATTTCGGGGATGCCTCAGGTGACTCTTTGGGGAACTGGCACCCCGCGCCGGGAGTTTCTTCACGTCGATGATCTGGCCAATGCAGCTTGTTTCTTGATGGAGAATTACGATGCACCCGAGTTGCTGAACGTTGGTGCCGGCGAGGATCTCACGATCGCAGAGCTATCCGTGCTGGTAGCACGCATTATCGGCTATACAGGACACATTGCTTTTGACCCTTCGCGTCCGGATGGAACACCGCGCAAGTTGCTCGACCTGTCCCGCATTCACACCCTCGGGTGGAAGGGCCAAATCCCGCTCGAGCAGGGAATTGCCTCAACGTACCAGTGGTACGTAACGCATGCATCTGAAAATGTGTCTGCTTAGGGGAGTCGTACTTGAGGTGCGCTGCGTAATCAGCTTGTCGTTGCAATCTAAGCTGATCCCGCCTTTCATGCAGCATCTTTTCATCCTGTAAAGGTGTTTGTTATCGAGAATTCTTGAGCGAGTGCCCAATGTGTGGCCGTGCGCCGGCGGCCTTAGAATGGGACCTTATATATGGCGGCAGTTCCCATTGTAGTGAGCAGTGCACCAGCATTCATAAACCCTTTCAGGCGGCTGCCGGGCACGTAGATTATGTCCTCGGCCTGAACTGGAATATCCGCGACTTTGGCGTGCAGGAGTTCCTTTAGCGGCACCGGAAGCTCCTGCAGTCCGTTAGGAGTCCGGCGGAGCATTTTGGTGCCCCCGACAGAAGCAGCGTGTGTTGGCCCTCCCGCTGCGGCTACAACCCGCAATACCGTCACCCCACCACTAGAGTTCAGAACATATCCGCCTGGCTTACCAACCTCTCCCAACACATAGACAATCCCGGCTTTCGCTACGACCACGGTGTCGCCAGGAAGCAGCTCGACATTGCTATTCGCCATCAACTTCGGATCGGCAGAAAGCTCAACCGCTATCGAATTTTCGTCGCCGCGATGTGCGATGGTGGCGCGACTAGCGGCCTTTTCCGTCAACCCGCCTGCGGCCTGAAGAATATCCAAGAGCCGATGCGGCCCAACTGCGGAATAGACACCGGGCTTGGAAACCTCGCCAGCCACCGAAATTCCGCCGCTCGTATATTCTTTGACGTATACGGACACTTGTGGATCGTTAACCACGTGCCCTTCGCGCAGCTGAGTTTCGATTGCCGTTTCGGCTTCGCTGCTGCTGAGGCCAGCCAGTCGAACATAACCGATCAGCGGTATAGAGATGCTTCCGTTGCCGTTCACCCGAGTGTGCTGGGAAAGATCAGGCGCGCCATACACCGTAACCTCGACCTCATCACCGGGTCCAATCACGAGTGCCGAACGATCGTTTTGAGAAGCAGTCTGTTCTGAGGCGCCGCTCTGCGGTGGAGTGACAATTCTTGATGGCTTGCTTGTTGAGTCGTCTTGATCTACGGAATCTCCGTGTGCGGCGGTGTCCTGAGCCAAAACCGGCTGGAGCGAGCCGGCGATGCCAATCACAATCGCTAAGTTCAAAAGATACAAGAGGGGATTAGAGATGCGTTGCATGGATACCCAAGATTTTAAGCTGATAGCTGCGTGTACACAACACGAATCTGTAACCACATCTCGATCGCGCTCAGTTTCGCCGCGTGGATGAAGCGGACTCGTTATCAGTCGTTGTGAACGGTGTTTCCGAGGTTGTTTGGCCGTAAAGTGGATCGCTCTCCTCTCGGGTTCCTTCAGAGGCTGGTGTGTCTTCTGCTGCAAGCTCATCTTGATAATCGAATCGAAGTAGTTCTTCAAGACGGCGATGTTTCGGCACGCCTGCCATTGCGCAAGAAAAGTTTTCCACAGAAGTTACACACAAAGGCAATTGTCTCCGCATAGGTCGGTTGTTATAGTCAGAAACCAATCCAGCCACCTAGGAATTTGAGTGCTGAAACCGGCTTGTAACGCCTTCGCACAGAGATGCGAATGCCGAGGGGTGGCGAGCGAGCCTAACTAGTACTTCGTTTCACCTCTGGCCGGAGGTCATTTTAGTTGGCATTTTTTTATCTGGGAATATTTGCGAGCTCGCTGTTCTTCTCATTTGTCCTGACCCGGGTCGTGCGCAGTCTCGCGGTGTCCCGCGGTTGGCTGGCAGCTCC
>Ga0070708_100000460_pt1 | contig 30625 bp, 27 predicted proteins | sample KBSK5503metaG_FD_65469 | JGI IMG/M metagenome (GOLD analysis project Ga0070708, IMG submission 65469) | Corn, switchgrass and miscanthus rhizosphere microbial communities from Kellogg Biological Station, Michigan, USA - KBS K5-50-3 metaG | ecosystem: Host-associated > Plants > Roots >... | reverse complement strand
GACGTCTCAATGTAGGGAACACCTGCTAAATCCACGGTGATCGCACGAGGCAATGGTTCCTCGGACAGGATGGCTAGTAGACAATCGCGAAGGTCGGGAGACGAGTCCACATTGATACGGCCGGTCAGGCGAACGAACCGGTCCTTCACCGAGTGAACCGCCGCGATCTCGAGGCCGTTGCTTGCAGTGATCGTAACTTCTCCCAACCCGACTCTCCTCAAATCGCTTTCTATGCTCGATGTTGCATGCGACCTTCCACATCGAGACACATCGTGGCGGAGAATCCATCCCTTTTACTGACTTGCGCGTTTTTTGCCCAAGGGTTGGTACGGTTAGGCACCATGGTTAAGAACACACGCAACAATAATAAGGAGGTGATATCGGTAGAAGCCCAGGCCCGAGTCCACTCACGTCAACATCACTTTGTCGTTGGCAAGAAAAGTGCTTTACGTAACTCGTTGAGCGCCATCTCCTAGTTCAAGCTGCGCAAAAGCTCTGGAAAGATGGCGGTTCTGGTGTCACCAGCGATGACACATCAGTCAAAGTGAGTGACACTACCCAGGTAGGTTCGTGACTGCGCTGGGAGAAAGCATTGTGCTGCGCGGCGATTCTTGTCCCCGCGCACATTGGAGGAGTGAATCATGCGCAAGCTAGTGCTTGTGGTCGGTATGTGTTTGGTGGTGATTCCGGCGCTATGTCAGTCGACATCACAATATCAGGTGGGCACGATTACCGACGTCAAACTTCATCAGACTCCAGAAGATGGAAACGATCACGCCACCAGCTACGACGTTTCTGTCAAAGTGGGCAACACAATATATGTCGTACTGTACACGCCACCCTTGGGCGAGAACACCGTGAAGTACGCTGCAGGCCGCGACCTGCTGGTGCTGGTGGGGAAAACCACGATTACCTACAACGACCTACTAGGTCGATCGTTTGAAGTACCGATAGAAAGCCAGAAGCCGGCTACAAAGCCCAAACAGTCTAAGTAGATAGCAGCCGCTGTGGAGGAAACATATGCGCTTGGTCGTTTCACGGAATCACATGGACGCGTACTTCGGCAGACATCCCGTTGGGAGAGTTTTGGCTCTGTTGATTTGTTGCACCCTGACTGCGTCCGCGCAGAACCGTACTCAGCAAGAGGACACGAGCACGCCATTCAGTGTTCGGGCCACTCATTTGCTGGGATTCGAAAATGCAAAGAGCAACTGCAACGGGACTCTCTCCATTGAGAACGATGCGCTGCAATTTCAGCGGGGCGGGAAGACTGTCGCAGAAGTAAAAATCGATTCTGTTCGGGATGTTTTCTTGGGTGGGGAGAGCAAACAGGTCGGCGGCTTGCCAATGACTGTGGGCAAGGCGGCGGCTCCGTTCGGTGGTGGCCGCGTCGTCAGCCTCTTTGCCCACAAGAAGTATGACATTTTGACTCTGGAATATGTGGACACTGATGGAGGAATTCACGGCGCGATCTTCCAGTTAGATAAAGGGCAAGGAGAGGTAGTTAAGAACGAGCTGAGCAATCGTGGCGTATCCGTGACTTCTCATCAAGATCAGACAGCGAAACAAAGCTCTGCAGAGGTCAGGCATGAAAACAAATAAGCTTTCATCGATCGCTTTTGCGGCCGCGATCGTGGCGATCACCGTTGCACTTTCTCCTCGCGCGCGCTGCCAAGCCGTCGCAGTGGAATCCCCTGGCGGCGGAACCTCCAGCGGGCAATGGAGCGTGCAAGTCGACCAGGTCGACTCCGGCAATGTGGACCTCGCCTACTCTTTCCAAATCGCGATTTACGAGAATCTCGTGGACGAATTAAACAAGACAAAGCGATTTCAGCACGTATTCCGCGACGGCGACCGCAGGGCTGGCGAGGTTCCGAACCTACTGGTCCTGAAAACGACGGTAGAGAAATACACGCGGGGCAGCGAAACGCGACGTGCGGTCACCAGCGTTAGTGGCGCCACGAAATTAACGGTGCGGACTCAGCTCCTCACACGGGACGGCGAAGTCGCTTTCGAACGAACTGTGGACGGCAACGTTCGCTTCTTTGGCAGCAATTTGCGGGCTACGCATAATCTGGCCCACAACATGGCCAAAGCAATCACGCGATCAGCATCCGAGTGGCCAACCGCGATCCTTGCCGGCCAACTCTGAGTCAGGAACAACGTGACTGTGCGTGAATAAAGGAGAGCAGATATGGGGCGCAAAGATACATACAGACGTGGCACCAGCGCGATTGTGGCTGCAGTAGCCATCATCGCTGCGATGAACCCATTAACGGCGCAGTCGCAGACCCACCCCGAGGAGGACGCACAGGGGGCATTCGCTATCGATGGCCTTCCCCCGGGGACTTATCAGATCGAAGCGAATGCTTCCCGCTTGTATGCGGCACTCGCGGTGGAAGTCAGCGCCGGCACATCTTCCACCGTTCCAGTCGAAATGAATGTGGCTGCGGTCACTGGCACGACGTCACCGCAACTGACACGGCTCAAGGCGATGGATTGCGCCTTTAGCAGAAGGGTGCACCATGCCTGACCTCACAGCAAAACCAACCGTTTCCATTGTTGTTCCTTTCCACAACGAGGAGGACAACATCACCGAATTGTATGCTCGGCTGCACTCCGTGATGGAAGACGTTGATTGGGAATACCAGTTGGTCTTCGTGGATGATGGGAGCACAGATCTTACATATAAACGACTGAGGGATCTTGCCGCAATCGACCCTCGTGTCGCTGTTGTCCGGTTACGCCGAAACTTTGGTCAGACCGCGGCGCTGGCGGCTGGGTTTGCACACTGCAAATGTGACTACGTGATCGCCATGGACGGCGACCTTCAGCATGATCCGGCGGAAATTCCCAGATTCCTGGAGAAGCTCGAGGAGGGATACGACGTTGTCAGCGGTTGGCGCAAGCACCGCGTTGACAACCTATTGTTGCGGAAGATTCCTTCACGTTGTGCAAACTGGCTCATGGCCAAGCTCAGCGGCGTCAACATTCACGATTTCGGAACAACATTTAAGGCGTACCGCCGCGAGCTGCTTTCTCAATTGCCGCTCTATGGAGAGATGCACCGATTTATACCGGCTTTGGCTTCGGCATACGGCGCCTCGATCTGTGAAATTCCTATTCAAAACAAGCATCGGAAGCACGGGATATCGCATTACAACTTGTCTCGCACCTTCCGGGTCATGTTCGATCTGCTCACCATTCGGTTTCTCCTTCGCTACATGTCGCGGCCGCTGCACTTCTTTGGCCGGCTCGGCCTGATCAACATGAGTGCGGGATCCGCCGTGGCGCTTTGGCTGCTGATGTGGAAGGTCCTTTATCGGACCAATGTCGTGGAGCAACACGCACTGCTGCTGGTTTTTGCGGCAGTCCTGGTCCTGCTGGGCCTCCAGTTGGTGGCACTCGGACTCCTCGGCGAATTGGGAGTCTGGCAGTACTTCAACCCGTCTGCGCGGAAACCATATTCCGTGTCCGAGGTTTTTGATCTGCGCGCAGCTGGTGGGATTGATATCGCGTCCGAGTCGCGGTCATGAGCACGAACGCGCTCGCGATGGAAACGGAAGAGTTTGGGTTGAAGGAGCTTCAAGATCGTTCCTGGCGCTGGCGTCGGGATGCCGCAATTGCGCTCCTGCTCACGGTCCTGGCGTTTGCCGTTCGGTTGAATCACGTCGACTTTAACAGCCTGTCTGAGGACGAGTCGGCAAAGTGGGCGGCCGTTCAGGAATATCGTTACGGACACTTCGTGGGCGTCAACAGTGAGCACCCGATGATGTTGAAGGTGTTGGCCTGGGCCAGTCTGACAGCGGGTGAGCACTGGAACCGCCTGGCCTCACTCCATCGTTGGCCCACTATGAGCCCCGAGGGCTGGCTTCGATTTCCTAATGTCCTTTTCGGCGCGGCGACGACTGCAATTCTCTTTCTGTTTTGTCGTCGCCTGGTCGGATTTGTGGGGTCATTCGCGGCGAGCTTCTTCTGGGCAGTTTCGCCATTGGCGGTCGCATTAAATCGGCTTGCCAAAGAGGAAACGCCGCTTACCTTCTTCACTCTTCTGGCTTGTTACCTGTACTGCCGGGCCCAACAGTCAGATTCGGACGAGAGTGCACGCCGATGGTATGACCTGAGTGCGATTGGGTTTGGACTGGCTTTTGCCTCGCAATACATTCTTCACCTTCTTGGCTTGAACGCGCTTGCCTGGTTTCTTGCCGGCAAGATGGGACTTAATCGCGAGCCTTCGCGGTTCAGCTATACACGATTTTTCCTCGTCATATTCCTCACCTTCATTCTGGTGAACCCGGTCGTTCTTTTCCCAAGCAACTTCAGCGCTATCGTGCAATGGCTGCACCATGATGGCGTCAAGCACAGTGGCTACGATTTCGATGGCACGCTCTATCTGAACTTTTTCTCGCGTCTGCTTGCTGGAGTTCCCTGGACTTACTATTTGTGGCTCCTTTTGATCAAGACACCCATTCCAATTCTGGTGGCCGTGATCGCTGGAAGCATCATGCTCCTGCGGGACCGCAGGACCCTCGCGTCGTGCTTTTTTCTTTCTCTGGGAGTGGTTCAGCTGGCTGGGCTTTCGATTTCTGGTGCAAAGTGGGTGCGTTATTCACTCGTGCTGCTGCCATTTCTTTTTCTGGCTGGCGGTTATGCGGTGCAGGCGACCTGGGACCGGATGCGGGAAAAGAAAATGTCGCTGGCATTTGTTGGATTGGCCGCTGCCACTCTGTTTGCCTTGCCCTTGCTTGAATTGCACGCGTGGTCTCCGTACTACTCCTTCTATTTGAACTCAATTGGCGGAGGCCAGAAAAATATTGCCCGTTATTTTGGGCAAGATGAGGTTTCGGAGTTCGACACACGGGAAGTAGCGCAGCAGGTCTGTTCCAGCGCACACGCGGGCGCCCGACTGGCGACCGCCAGGCCGATGACCGTGACCTATTACGTCGAGAAGTGGGGTCGCACTGACATTGAAGTTGTGCCCCTTTACGACCGCCGTTATGTACCCCGGGAAGGAGATACGATCATTCTTGAGCCATCCCGGCGGTTCTTCGAGACACAGAGATTCTTCGACGCTCTCGAAAAATCTGGCATGTCTCGCCGTGAAGTCCGCGTCGGACCGGTTCTCGCGAGCACGATTTATCTCTTCGACTCATCCACGCCACAAACAACTGGCCAGGAGCAATGGACGCTCACTCAGCTGCGGGAGTCACCGTCTGAACTCGAGACAAAAACTCACAAGCCAGACCTCGCCAACATGAACACTGTTGTCGGGTTCCCACGATTCCCATGGAGAAGCAAATGATGATTCGGTGTTCCCAAGATTTGAACCTTCACGCAGGCCGGTTTCTGCCCACGTTGGCTTTGCTGGCTGTCTGCATTCCGGCAGTCGCACAGCAGGCCACCGTGTCGGCCCCATTGAGCGCTGATGAAGTCATGCGGCGCGTCGTCGAAATGAGCGAACACCGGGCTAATGCGCTCGAAAGCTACTCAAGTATCCGAAGCTACCATCTCGAGTGCCACTGTCTATCGCACAAGAAGGCAGACATGGTCGTTCGGGCTGAGTACGAAGCGCCCAATAAGAAGGTATTCACGATCGTGTCGGAGAGCGGATCGGGCACCGTGCGGAGTCGCGTGTTTAAGAAGCTCCTTGAGGCGGAGCAGGAGTCCATGCGCGAAGAGAATCAGCAGCGTTCGGCGATCACGCCTCAGAACTACACATTTCAACTCACAGATTACCAGAAGCTCGGCGGGAATGAGTTCTATGTGCTCGAGGCACGGCCGCTGACCAAAAACAAGTTTCTCTTTCGAGGGCGCATCTGGGTCGATGCGAAGGACTTTGCCATCGCTCAAGTCGAGGGCGAGCCGGCCGTCAATCCTTCGTGGTGGACGGTGAAGACCGACTTCACACGAAGCTATCAGAACATCGGCAGCTTCTGGCTGCCCGAGTCAAACGAGAGCGAGACGAAGGTGCGGATTTTTGGCAGGGCAGTCCTGACTATCAAATATGGGGAATATCAAATCACACAGACTCACAACTTAAATCCAGCTTTTGATGTGGAGGAGAAGCCCTCGAATGGACAGTAACTCGACTTTAGTTCCGAATCCACATAGAAGTTCATGGAAGCGAGAACGCTGCTGCGTGAAAGGGGATCACTTTGCTATGGCTGCTTATAACGACAATCATTCGGAATCGGATCATTGCATTGCATACCCGGCTTTCCCGAGGCCACGGTTGCGAATTGATTCACGGATTGCAGCACTTCCGGAGCACGAGAAAGAACAGCGTCCCGTATCTTCCAGCCTGCAAGAAGGGGATTTATTTCAGGACAGTCTAGTTGTATCGGGTGCGAAGTCACGAGCGCGAAATCCCTGGGCGGCAGTTGGATCGGTGACCCTGCTGTCGCTCCTCTTACTGGCACTGGTTGTCATCCCGCTGTTTCACACGGATATGCTGCCCAAGCGGGAGACACTAACGATGTTATATGTACCGCTGGCGGCCGCGGCTTCTAATGTCACGAGTCTTCCAGTGCCCACTTCCACTTCCAGAAACACCCCGACAAATGTGAGGATTCCTAGTGCAGTGCATACGATGCAAGAAGCACCCCCTTCGCCTCCGGTGGATACTGCGGGCGGACTAGTTGGGGGAGTTCCTGGCGGAGTAGTCGGCGGAATTCCCGGTGGAGTGCTTAGCCAAGTGCTGCGTAGCACGGGCAGTGCGCCCGTCCTCGCGACAACGCCCGCGCCAAAGAGAATCCGTGTCCCCGCCCGGATGGCCGAGGCCAACCTGGTCTACGACGTTGCGCCGAAATATCCGCCTGAGGCCGGCCGCGCGCGGATTGAAGGGACGGTAGTGCTCTTGGCCGTGATCGGCAAAGATGGCAGCGTGGAGGATGTTCGCGTCGAGAGGGGTTTGTCGGTGCTCGCGCAGGCCGCGATCGAAGCAGTAAAGCAATGGCGCTACCGGCCGTATCTCGTGAATGGAGAACCGGTTGAAGTCGACTCCCAGATCACAATTAACTTCACCCTGTCCAGAGGCTAGAAATGTCAACGACGCACAATAACAGACATGCCTCGTCTCACTGGCTCTTGGGAACGCTTCTGAATCTAACCCACATGTTGCTGCTCATCGCCCTGGCAGGCGGATTGATTCTTGTTGTACCCGCGTCCGCGCAGTCTACTGAAGCGCCAAATACCAAAACAGGAAGCATCCTAGGTACAGTGGTCGACAGTAACAACGATACGATTCCCAACGCGACGGTAGTCTTGCAAAAACCGGTCGGCGATCCTCTCACCGTTGTAACAAAGGACGATGGATCGTTTGCATTCCACGACGTCACGCCAGGAATTGCCTATCAGATCACCGTCGCCGCAGAAGGATTTGCAGAGTGGAGCTCGTCGGTTACAGTCGAACCCGGGCAGGAAAAGACTGTGACCGACGTGACACTCCACATTTTGGCTGTGCAGCGGGCGGTTACGGTGACCTATTCCTCCAAGGAGGTTGCTGCCCAGCAGCTCAAAGCTGAAGAACAGCAACGCGTTCTCCGCTTTATACCGAATCTTTATGTGACCTATGAACCTCATCCCGAGCCTCTCACCACGAAGATGAAGTTCCACTTAGCTTACAAAGATCTGACCCATCCAGTTTTTTTCGTCCGCGTGGCTGAGTGGGCTGGCGTCCAACAGGCCCGTGACAACCCTGAGGAATGGCGGCAAGGTGCGAAAGGATATGGCAAGCGGTTGGGGGCTGGCTTCGCCGACGCCACTACCGGAAGCTTGATCACCAACGCTATTCTGCCATCGCTTCTGCATCAGGATCCTCGCTATTTCTACCAGGGCACCGGCACAAAGTGGTCTCGGGCTCGCCACGCCATGTTGGCTCCATTTGTCTGTAAGGGAGACAATGGAGCAACGCAGCCGAATTATTCTCAGTGGGGCGGCAGTTTAATTGGATATTCCATTTCCACCGCTTACTACCCCAGTTCGAGTCGCACTGCCGGGCATGTATTCGAAACTTTTGGGATTGACATGGGTCTTCATGTCGCCGGCAGTTTGGCCCAGGAATTTATTTTGGACAAATTCACAAGCAAGCATAAGCACCAATAAGGTATTCACGCGACTGATCACTTTATGCGAGAGAGTGCAATTAGATGGTCCCGACGTGGTTGCGTGCAAGTCGGACAGTTGCCCGAATTCGGTCGGCTGTCCGCATGCGGTAAGAAGGAGAGTCAATGGCGTTGTGCCGCCCGCGATGCGAAAGTGCGGCGCCTCATTTATGCGGCATCGTCGTCGGCATACGGCGATGCGCCAACGCTGCCGAAGAGTGAGGACATGGCTTCCAATCCGCCTATCTCCCGGAAGCCCCCAGCGAAGCCCGTTGCCATGATCCAAGTGCCGTCTGCCGCGTCCGATGATATGGCCACCGTGGTGGTCTTGGTCGTTTCGAAGGGAGGGAACCCTGCAGCGGGTCCGAATCGTAAGAAACATTGGACTGGTTGGTTTGGTCGCCACCTCCCTGCTTCTCTGCTCCTCCCAGTCTTTTGAGCCGGCGCCGAGACTGTATCGGGCCAAGCCGGAGGACGTGCCGCCGTGGGCGGAACAGGGAAATTTTCGTTTCATCCGGCTGGACGGCGGACGAATCGAGAGCTGGAAGGCCGAGCGGACCTGGTGGGGCAAAAAGTTCAGCGCTGAAGAGAAGGAGGTGCTAACCCACATCTACGACCGCGATTTCGAGCAAATGCTCGGCTTGCTCAAGCAGGCGGAGTTCAACTGGATCTGGGTTACCTGGAGCAGCGGCTGGTCGCTTAAGGACGAGGACGAGAACCGGGAGAACCTGAAAAAGGTGATCGCCCGCTGCCATGAGAACGACATCTATGTCTCGGCTTACCTGTCGGCTTCGAACATGTTCCGCAAAAGTGCCTTCCGCGACGACCCGGAAACGAAGAAATACGGCCTGTGGATGCACGGCATCCCCATGTTCTACGCCGGCCCGACCAAGACCGAGCTGCATATCTCCTGGGACCGCCGTCTGGCCGACGCTCGCAAGCCCGGCTGGCGGGCCTACCTCTTGAAGAAGGCGGAGTTGGCGGTGGACGCGGGAGTGGACGCGATCATGTGGGACAACATGATCGGTTACAACGAAGGCCTAGCCCAGTTGCTCGATGACACCCAGCGGATGGCGGAGCGGAAGGCGCAGCAGACCGGCCGACCCAAGGCCATGGTTTATGCCAATATTCATATTCCACCGGACCGGTTTGGGATGAACGACATTAACGAGGTGATCTGGGAGGAGGACGGCAAGGACACTCCGGGGGTGTGGAACGGTAAATGGCAGGTGGACAACGCGCGCAAGATCAAATTCTTGAGCGGCGAGAAGCAGCCTTGGCAGCCCCTAAAGTATGAGAACGACCTTTACCACTGCGGCCCGCGCGAGCGCTGCATCCCCAGCCCGCCCGAGCAAAAGCTTTCCATCGCCGAGGCCTATGCGTTCGGCGCGGCCACCTCGCGCAACATCGAGGGTCGATTCCTCTCCGCGCTGATCAAGGGCGAGCCGGAGGCTCAGGAGGCCTGGAAGGCCATCGCTCAATACAACCATTTCCTGGTCGAGCATCGGGAGCTGTATCACCAGGCGGCGCCGGTGGCGCGGATCGCCTTGATCTCCGCGGAGCCTCTGAACCCGCTGGCCGACGAATTCCTCAAGCAGAGTGTCTTTTTCGAGACCAAAGTGCTCACGCACCTGGACAAGGGAGTCCCCCTGCACCGGTTCAAGGTGCTGGTGATGCCCGCTGACCTGCCCAAGCTCAGCGCCGAGCAAAAGGCCCGGTTGAATACGTTCACCGCCGGCGGGGGCGTCATCATCAGGGCCGGAAAGGCGGAGCCGGGAATTGCGGCGCGCGCAGAAGCCGCGGCCGGAGGGCCTCGCCTCAGCTTGGAGCCGCGCGGTTACGTGCTGGGCCAGTTGACTCGGAAACCCGACGGTCGGACCTTCATTCTGCACTTGCTCAACTACGATCACCAGGCCCCGGCAGAGAACGTCAAAGTCCGGCTGGAGCTGAGCGGGCTGGTCCAGGACCTGAGCCGCTGGGAGGTGAAAGTTGTTTCGCCGGACGCGGCCCAACCTCAGTTCGCTGGCCTCTCTCTGCACGGGAGCGTCAGCGAGTTCACTCTGCGCCGGATCGAGCACTATACCGCGGTGACTCTCTCGGCCAGGGCGGGGCGTTAGTTTTATCGAACAGCCCAGGCTTCCTGTGTGACTGCCTGCTCTTTCCATACAGCCGTACCTGAACCAGCGTCCAGAAAGACAGACTTCCTCGTCGGCGTAAATGCTGACATTTTGATCCTGCAGGAGGTGGATCTCAACGCGCGACGCACGCACCGCCTGAATATTGCCGAGACGATCGCCCGCAAGATGGAAATGAACTACGTCTTCGGCCGCGAATTTGAGGAGTTGGCCCAGGGATCGAAGAGCTCTCCGGCGTACCACGGCCAGGCCACCCTCTCGAAATGGCCGATTTCGAACTCGCGCCTGATCCGTTTCGCGAAGCAATCACACTTCTGGCAGCCTCACTGGTTTCTGCCGAAGATCGAACCTTTCCAGGAGCGGCTTGGAGGAAGAATCGCGTTGGTTGCCGAGATCAATGTTGCCGGCTGGAAGCTCGTCACTTACAACCTTCATCTGGAAAGCCGCGGAGATGATGCGCTACGCGTTTCACAGTTGGTGGAAGTGTTATCGGATGCCACAAGCTGCAACACTAACAGCCCTATCCTTATTGCCGGCGACCTCAACTTGGACGCTTCGAAACAGGCAGTTGCGCTGGAGTTTGCTAAGGCCGGTTTTCAAGATGCGGCATCGTCGCCAGGGTCGCTCGATTTGCATGGGTGACCCTGGGTTGCAATCTAGCCGTAGTGCTCTGGGGCGCTTATGTGAGAGCGACGGGTTCCGGTGACGGTTGTAGTAACAGGTGGCCCGTTTGCAACGGCGATGTTCTAGGAGCAAGTGCCAAGGCGCCCACCATCGTCGAATTCACTCATCGCATGACCAGTGCCGCCGCATTGCTCATGGTAACTCTTCTGGCGGTCTGGTGCTGGCAAGCAACCAGTAGGCGCGACTGGGCCCGCTATTCCATCCTGCTCGCCACTGCCTTTCTGACAAATGAAGCCTTATTGGGAGCCGCTCTCGTGCTGTTAAAGCACGTGGGCCATGACCAATCTGCTGGCCGAATCTTCTTTCTCTGCTTGCACCTCGGCAATACACTCCTTCTGCTCGCGACACTGTCACTTACTGCCGCTTGGTTGTCGAATAGCAGCCGAGGGTTCACTTTCATTCGCAAATGGCGCACTTGCCGACACCTTGTTTCCGGCAACATCACTGCGCTCGTCACTCTTGCGAGATTTCAGTTCAAGCACACCCGCCCTCTTGCGCTTTCGTCTCCTGCATCCCGCTGTAGCCGCGCTCGCGGCATGTTACGTTCTGTGGCTCATTTTCAGAAGCTCAAGCGGGCGAAACCGATTCTCACAACCTGTGGTTGGCTTTATCGCCCTTCTCTTCCTGCAGGTCGGTATTGGCATGATGAATGTACTCCTACTCGTCCCTGGGCGAAAGTCGTGAACACAATCGGTTATCAGAGGACCATGGTAGTGGGCCTGCTCTGTATGGCTGTAGGCGCATTCCTGTTCGTGCCGGCTGCCTCTTCTGCTTCGTTTCCACTTTTTCTGGGTGCCCTGATTGTCCTTGCCGCGGGCATCACCGGTCTGCAGGTAGCGGCCAACCCGTACGTGGTGGTTCTTGGCAAACCGGAGACTGCATCGAGCCGCCTGGATCTGCCACAGGCGTTTAACTCGCTCGGCACCGCGATAGCCCCAAAACTTGGCGGACTGCTGATCCTAACCGCAGTGCCGCTGACCATCGAAGAAACGAAGGCCCTCTCGCCGCCTGCGCTGCACCTGTATCGCGTGCAAGAAGCCGCATCAGTAAAGATGCCATACATCGTAATTGGTATTGCATTGCTTCTGCTGGCGGCGTTGATTTCCACATCAAAGCTGCCGACCATCGCAACCGCGGCCAAAGAACGGGGAGAGAAGGTCAACGACTCAGTCTGGAAACATCCCAATCTAATTTTCGGCGCACTTGGAATCTTTGCCTATGTAGGTGCGGAGGTCTCCATCGGCAGTTTTCTGGTGAACTATTTCGGCCAAGCGGATATTGCGGCCTTATCCGCAAAAACGGCGGCGGGTTACGTCTCGTTTTACTGGGGTGGTGCGATGGTTGGGCGCTTTCTCGGTGCGGGCCTTTTGCGCAGGATCAAAACCGGACACCTGCTTGCAATATTTGCGGTCTGCACATCGTTGCTGGTCACGCTATCCATGCTTACTCACGGACACTTCGCCAGGTGGAGCATTCTGGCTGTGGGATTTTTCAACTCGATCATGTTCCCCAGCATTTTCAGTCTTGGAGTCGCCGAACTCGGGCCGCTGACGGGAAACGGATCCGGTATTCTGAACATGGCGATCGTCGACGTGCGATTCTCCCCCTTATACAATACAGGGAGCGATTGCCGACCAAATTGGGATTCACCACGCGTTCTTTGTGCCCGTGATCTGCTACTTGTACATCTTGTTTTACGCGCTGAGCGGTTCGAAGCCAAACAGTGAACGCTACGCTTAGGGAGAATGGAAAGGGATTAGCGATGCTAATTGCAGGCGACATCGGCGGTACAAAAACCGACCTGGCAATCTACTCGATCGAGTCGGGGCCCCACGCACCGCTGGCTCAGGCAGAATTCCATAGTGCCGACTATCACAGTCTGCAGGCGATGGTCTCCGAGTTTCTTGCTCAAGTGAAGCTCCCCGTCGCATACGCCTCTTTCGATGTTGCCGGCCCAGTGATCGATGGTCACGTGAAAACGACCAACTTGCCGTGGATGATGGATGAAATCTCGCTTGCCAAAGACTTGAATCTCAAGTCCGTCCACCTCATGAACGACCTGGAGGCGGTCGCGCGGGCGGTGCCGGTTTTGCGGGCAATCGATCTCGTCACGCTCAATGAAGGGCAGCCGGTCCCGAAGGGCACGATTGCAGTCATCGCGCCAGGGACGGGGTTGGGTGAATCATTTCTCACCTGGAATGGCTCGCAATACCTGGCGCACAGCTCGGAGGGCGGTCACTCAGATTTCGCGCCAACCGACCAGCGGCAGATCCATTTGCTCGAGTACCTGCTGCAGCGGTTCGATCACGTGGCTGTCGAGCGGGTTTGCTCCGGAATCGGCGTACCTAACATTTATGAATATCTTCGCGACACCGAGCACATACCAGAAAGGCCCGAGGTCGCTCAGTTGATCGCGTCCGCCAAGGATCACACAAAAGCAATCGTGGAGGCGGCCAGCGACCCAAACAATCCAAGCGAATTGTGCCGCGCCACAATCGACATGCTGATTTCGATCCTCGCGAGCGAGGCCGGCAATCTCGCCCTGAAGGTTTTAGCAACAGGCGGGGTCTATCTGGCTGGCGGGATTGCCTTGCACCTGCTGGGCTCGCTGCAGGAGTCGCGGTTCATGCAAGCCTTCGCAAGAAAGGGCCGCTTCAAAGATCTGATGGGACGTATCCCAGTTCGCGTGATTACAACGCGCGCTGCTTTAGTTGGAGCTGCAAGCTTTGGACTGGAGACCTATAAGCACGAATCCGGGGTGGCGGCATGAACGAGAAACTTCCGGTTATTTACCTCGCGCGACACGGTGAGACGGCGTGGACCGTAAGCGGCCAACACACTGGGCTTACCGATTTACCACTGACTGAGCTGGGCGAGCGCAATGCGCGGCGACTGCAGGAACGGCTTAGCGGACTGAGGTTCGTGAAGGTATTCACCAGCCCCTTGCAGCGTGCCATGCGGACGTGTGAACTGGCCGGCTTCGGATCTGTGGCTCAATTCGATCGCGATCTTGTCGAATGGAACTACGGTGAATACGAAGGCCGCTTGACGGTTGACATCTTAAAGGAACGCCCGGACTGGCAATTGTTCCGCGATGGCTGTCCCGGCGGTGAGTCGCCACAGCAAGTGGCAACACGGGCTGATCGAGTGGTGAGTCGTGTGCGAGAGATCGGGGGAGATGTCCTGCTTTTTTCCAGTGGGCATTTTTTGCGAATGCTGGCCACACGATGGATTGGGGTCGAACCAATCAACGGACGATCCCTCATGCTGGGCACGGCAAGCCTGAGCATGCTTGGCTATGAAAACAGCATCTCGCACCCGGCCATCCGGTTGTGGAACGACACCCATCACGTATTTCCGTCCAAAGTACAGGACGCTCCGACCGAATCATGCGACCGCAATCAGTTTGCGAATAACGAGGTGACACGATGAAAGCGACAAATTTGCTTCACAACGAAGGCCAGAGCCTCTGGCTCGACAACATTACCCGCGACCTGCTGGAGAGCGGCACCCTCAAACGATATGTCGACGAGCTGTCCGTCACCGGACTCACCTCGAATCCCACGATTTTCGACCATGCGATCAAGAACAGCGCGGCGTATGACTCTGCCATCACTACAAAGTTAAAGAAAGGCACATCGGCTGAGGCGCTTTTCTTCGATTTGGCCCTGGAGGACCTCACCCGCGCCGCAGATCTCTTTCGACCAATTCATGAAAGGACCAACGGAGTGGACGGGTGGGTCTCGCTGGAAGTATCCCCGTTGCTTGCGTACGACACGGCCAGCACTCTCGCTGCAGCCAAAGAGTTATTCGGCCGTGCGAATCGTCCCAACCTGTTAATCAAGATTCCGGGCACCAGGCAAGGCCTTCCCGCGATTGAGGAGGCGACATTTGCTGGGATTCCCATCAACGTCACTCTTCTGTTCTCCCGCGAACATTATCTGGCAGCGACCGAGGCGTTCCTGCGCGGCATTGAACGGCGCATCGATGCGGGCCTTAATCCCCTTGTAGGTTCCGTGGCATCGGTGTTTGTCAGCCGTTGGGACGCCGCTGTTGCCGGCAATGTACCGGAGAACTTGCGCAACCAGCTTGGCATCGCCATCGCTAAACGCACATACAAGGCGGCCAGCGCTCTGCTTAGTTCGGCCCGATGGCAGCGTGTTTACAATCTCGGCGGTCGTCCGCAACGTCTGTTGTGGGCCAGCACGGGAACCAAAGATCCCAAAGCGTCTGACATTCTCTACGTCAAGGCCTTGGCTGCGCCTTTCACTGTAAACACCATGCCCGAGGCCACCTTGCACGCTCTGGCCACTCACACCGAGTTAGGAGAATTACTCCCGACCGACGGCGGGAACTGCGAAGAGGTACTGGCGCAGTTCGCCCAGACGGGCATCGACGTCAACGCTTTGGCGGCCCAGCTTCAAAAGGAGGGAGCCGAATCGTTTGTTAAGTCTTGGAACGATCTAATGACCGTGATTTCTTCAAAGAGCGCTTCACTTGACAAGAGCGTCAGGTTGAACGCCGTCGGCTAGAGCGGAACGAACCTGAACTTATCTGGTTTGAAGCAACAGAGTGGAGACGAAAGGAGCATAAACATGGCAACACACGTTCAACCAGCCGCAAGGCGGCCAGCGGCAAAGCACTCGGCGTGGAGCGCGCTCGCATCGCATTTCAAAACAGCTTCGAAGTTGCACCTGCGGCAGCTTTTTGCGGACGATCCCAAGCGTGGCCAGCGCATGGCGATCGAGGCTGTGGGCTTGTATCTTGATTACTCCAAGAACCGCGTCTCCGAGGAGACCCTTAGGCTCCTCCTTCAACTCGCCGACCAATCCGGTTTGCGAGCGCGAATCGACGCCATGTTCAGCGGCGAGAAGATCAACATCACAGAGAAGCGCGCCGTCTTGCACGTGGCCTTGCGTGCCCCAAAGGATAAATCGATCTTTGTGGACGGAAAGGACGTCATGCCCGAAGTCCATGCCGTGTTCGACAGGATGGCTGACTTCTCAAACCGCATTCGGAGTGGAGCGTGGACAGGTCATACCGGCAAACGCATTCGCAACGTGATCAACATCGGCATTGGCGGCTCCGATCTCGGGCCCGTCATGGCCTATGAAGCACTCAAGCACTATAGCCAGCGAGATATGACCTTTCGGTTCGTTTCCAATGTCGATGGCACGGACTTCGCGGAAGCGGTACGCGACCTCGATCCAGCGGAAACGCTGTTCATCGTATCTTCAAAAACTTTTACCACTCTTGAAACCATGACTAATGCTCAGACCGCTCGCGCCTGGTCCCTGGCCGGACTGGGAGGCGATGAAAAGTCAGTGGCAAAGCATTTTGTCGCGGTGTCAACAAACACAGCGGAAGTGGCGAAGTTCGGTATCGACACCGCCAACATGTTCGGATTCTGGGATTGGGTTGGCGGGCGTTATTCGATGGATTCGGCGATCGGGCTTTCCACCATGGTCGCGATCGGCCCGGATAACTTCCGCGCCATGCTGGATGGCTTTCACCAGATGGATGAACATTTTCGCACGGCTCCCTTCGAGGTGAACCTGCCGGTGATCATGGGCCTGCTCTCCGTTTGGTACAACGACTTTTTTGGCGCACAGACGGTGGCCGTTTTGCCTTATGAGCAGTACCTGAAACGCTTTCCAGCATATCTCCAACAGTTGACGATGGAGAGCAACGGAAAACACATCACACTCGATGGGAAAGCCGTCGCTCGCGACACTGGTCCTATCTACTGGGGAGAGCCGGGCACAAACGGACAGCACTCGTTTTACCAGTTGATCCATCAAGGGACGCGGCTTATCCCGTGCGACTTCATCGCATTCGCGCAGCCGCTTAATCCACTTGGCCGGCATCACGACATGCTGCTGGCCAATGTTTTCGCCCAGACCGAGGCTCTTGCCTTCGGTAAGACACCCGAGCAGGTGAAGGCGGAGGGCACGCCAGACTGGCTGATTCCGCATCGAGTCTTCGAAGGCAATCGCCCATCCAACACGATTCTGGCGGAGCGGCTTACTCCAGAAACACTGGGCAAACTGGTGGCTCTTTACGAGCATTCCGTCTTCACGCAGGGTGTCCTTTGGAACATTGATTCATTCGACCAGTGGGGGGTTGAGCTCGGCAAAGTTCTGGCACAGCGCATCATCCCGGAACTCGAAAACGATCCCGAACCAATGCTTAACCATGACAGTTCAACGAACAATTTGATCCGTCGGTACCGCAAGCTTAAGGAGGTCCAATGACCGCGCTCGGCTTTAACCAACCTTTATATATCTTGCCGTTCGACCATCGGGGGTCGTTCCAGACCAAGATGTTCGGATGGAAGGGCACGCTAAGTCCGCATCAGACGGCAGAGATCGCCACCACGAAGCAAGTAATTTATGACGGCTTTAAGGCCGCGCTCCAAGCCGGAGTGCCCAGGCAGAAAGCCGGAATCCTGGTCGACGAGCAATTCGGCGCTGCCATCCTTCGCGATGCCGCGGCGCAGGGCTACGCAACCGCCTGCCCGGCGGAGAAAAGCGGTCAGGAAGAATTCGACTTCGAGTACGGCGAGGAATTCGCCAAGCATATTGACGCCCTGCACCCAATTTTCTGCAAGGTTCTGGTTCGCTACAACCCCGAGGGCGATCGTGCTCTAAATCAGCGCCAGGGAAACCGACTCAGAAAGCTCTCGGACTACCTGCACAGCACAGGTCGCAGCAAATTCATGTTCGAGTTGCTGGTGCCAGCGGAGAAATCACAGCTCGATCAGTTCAAAGGAGACAAGAAGGCCTACGACCTGGAGCTTCGCCCCCGGCTGATGGCCGAGACCATAGTGCAACTCCAGGATGCCCATGTCGAACCGGACGTCTGGAAAATCGAGGGACTCGACCGCCGGGAAGACTGCGAAAAAGTTGTGGCCGCTGCGCGCCGCGCTGGGCGGGACAATGTCGGCTGCATCATTCTGGGCCGGGGAGAGAACGACCAAAAGGTACGCGAGTGGCTCACAACTGCGGCCACGGTCGATGGCTTCATCGGATTCGCTGTGGGACGCACCAGCTTTTGGGGCCCGCTGCTCGACATGCGGGCGCAGAAGATCACACGCGAAGCGGCCGTCACCGAAGTCGCCCGCCGTTATCGCGAATACGTGAACATTTTTGAAAACGCACGCACCGAAGCTACCGCGACGGTGAGCTAGAGAGAACGCTCGCAACATGCAAAACAACGGCATCAAACTTGCTCCGTCGATCCTTGCGGCTGACTTTGCGCGTCTGGCTGAGCAAGTGGCCGAAGCCGAGCGGTCGGGAGCTGATCGGATTCATGTCGATGTGATGGACGGACATTTCGTTCCCAACATCGCCATTGCAGCGCCGATTGTGCAGTCGCTCCGCCGAGTCACGCGCCTGCCGCTGGAGACGCACTTGATGATTTCTGATCCGGATTGTTTCCTCGACGAGTTTGCCGAGGCCGGTTCGACGTCATTTCTCGTTCATTGGGAAGGTAACAACAATTTGCACCGCACGGTGCAGCGGATTAAGGCGCTTGGAAAAAGCGCTGGAGTGGCAATTAATCCGGCTACTCCTGCCGCGGTTCTGGAAGAAATTCTCCCAGATCTCGACCAGGTGTTGGTCATGACTGTGAATCCGGGTCTCGGGCATCAGCACTTTTTGCAATCAACTTTGCCCAAAATTCGGCGGGTCTCCCAAATGATCGAGCAGATGAAGCCCGACTGTGAGCTGGGCGTGGACGGAGGTATTGATGAGGCAACGGCTCCAATGGTAGTCGGAGCGGGAGCCAATGTGTTGGTCGCAGGTACGTCAGTATTCGCCGCTAACAAGAGCGTGGCTGCCGCAATGGAATCGTTGGGTAATGCAGTGACACAGGTAGCGCAGTGAATCAAACGCAATTTTCAGAAGAGGAGAACTTATGCAACTCGGAATGGTAGGGCTGGGCCGGATGGGCGCCAACATGGTACGTCGGCTAATAAAGAAAGGACACAGCTGTGTCGTGTTCGACAGATCGCCACAGGCGGTCGCCGATCTGGTCAAAGAGCATGCGATCGGAGCAGATTCTCTGATCGACCTGGTAAAGAAACTTCAGAAACCACGTGCAGTGTGGTTGATGGTTCCTGCGGCGGTCGTCGACCAAACTATCGCTGATTTATTGCCGCACCTAGAAGCAGGTGACATCCTCATCGATGGCGGGAATTCCTACTACGTCGACGACATTAAGCGCGCAAAAGAGCTCGCCCCGAAACAGATTCACTATGTGGATGTAGGCACCAGCGGTGGCGTGTGGGGTCTCGAACGCGGTTACTGCATGATGATTGGCGGCGAGAAGGACGTCGTCCAGCACCTCGATCCCATCCTCTCGGCGCTCGCTCCTGGAATAGGCGACATATCACGCACGCCCGGATGCGAGAAACTCGATGGCACCGCCGAGCAAGGCTACCTGCACTGCGGCCCGAACGGCGGCGGGCACTTCGTCAAAATGGTCCACAACGGAATCGAATACGGAATCATGGCGGCCTATGCGGAAGGTCTATCCGTGTTGCGCTCGGCTAATGTTGGCAAGCAACAGCGCGGCGTGGATGCCGAGACAACTCCGCTACGCGATCCGGAACATTACCAGTACGAGTTCAATCTGCGAGATGTCGCGGAAGTATGGCGCCGCGGCAGCGTGATCGCGTCGTGGCTGCTGGATTTGACCGCAACTGCTTTGGTCCAGGATCCCGGCCTTTCCAAGTTTGCCGGCCGTGTCTCCGATTCAGGCGAAGGACGCTGGACGATCAAAGCCGCCATCGACGAAGCGGTGCCAACGCCGGTTTTGACCGCCTCGCTTTACGAACGCTTCAGCTCACGCGGCGAAGCTGACTACGCCGACAAACTCCTGTCCGCAATGCGCTTTGAATTCGGCGGACATTTGGAAAAACCAAAATCCCAGGCGGCTTGAAGGAGACGAAATTCATGACTAATTCCCATTCGGACGCGCTCGTTTTCTTCGGCGCCACCGGCGATCTCGCCTACAAGAAGATTTTCCCTTCCTTGCAGGCGATGGTGAAACGGGGGCACCTCAACGTCCCCGTGGTCGGGGTCGCTAAAGCTGGTTGGAATCTCGATCAACTTCGCGCTCGCGCGAAAGACAGCTTGGAGAAACATGGCGGGCTGGATGCCGCTGCTTTCGAAAAGCTCGTGGGCCTGTTGCGGTATGTGGATGGCGACTATCAAGATCCTGCCACCTTCAGCGCGCTGCGCCAGGAACTCAACGACGCGAAACGCCCGGCACATTACCTGGCAATTCCGCCTGTGTTGTTCGAAACCGTGGTCCGGCATCTGGCCGAATCGAATTGCGGACGAGGCGCGCGGGTCATCGTAGAGAAACCATTCGGGCATGATCTGGCATCTGCGCAGGAACTGAACCAAGTCCTGCTGAGCGTCTTCGACGAAGCCGACATCTTTCGCATCGACCACTATCTGGGCAAACGAGCAGTAAACAATGTGCTGGCCTTCCGCTTCGCCAACACTTTTGTGGAAGCTTTTTGGAACCGCCACTACATCGAGAGCATCGAGATCACGATGGCAGAGGACTTCGGCGTACAGGGCCGAGGAGGTTTTTACGACCAGACTGGGACCATCCGCGACGTTGTCCAGAACCACTTGTTTCAGGTGTTGTCGAATCTCACGATGGAGCCGCCGGTCCGCTCCGATAGCGAGTCGCTTCGTGACGAGAAAGTAAAAGTGCTGAAAGCGATCCCGCCCATTGAGGAGAAGAACCTGGTTCGCGGTCAGTTCCGCGGCTACCGAGATGAAAACGGCGTGGCCAAAGATTCACAGACAGAGACTTTCGCAGCCTTGAAATTGGAAATCAACTCCTGGCGCTGGAAAGGCGTGCCATTCCATATTCGAGCCGGCAAGTGTCTGCCCACGACTTGTACTGAAATTGTCGGCAAGTTTCACAAGCCTCCGACCCTGATTCCCGACAGCCTATTGGTAGAAAACCATCTGCGGCTGCGTCTGAGTCCCGAAGTGACAATCGCCATGGGGATGACGACGCTGGATCCTGACGCCGAAGGACTCTCGTTTCAGACGGGCGAGATGGTGGCCAGCCATTGTCCGCGGGGCGATGAGATGGACGCGTACGAACGTGTGTTGGGAGCAGCCATGGCGGGGGACAGCACGTTGTTCGCGCGCGAGGACTACGTCGAAGAGGCTTGGCGCATCGTCGAGCCCGTGCTGAAAAAGAACACACCGGTTTATCAATATGTTCCCAACTCCTGGGGCCCGGACGAAGTCGAGCGCGTGAGCCCGCCCGGGGGTTGGAGTAATCCCGGAGATAAGAAACTCGTGGCGCTCGCTAGCGAGGCCGCATGATGAAAATTGAAGTCTACGCGGACGCCGAGTCGGTTGCCCTGGAAGCGGCAAAGCTCATCGCTGAAGAAGCGAGATCTGCGGTCGCAGCTCGCGGCTCGTTTGTCATGGCAGTCAGCGGCGACAAAACCCCGTGGCTCATGCTTCGTGATCTTGCGCGCGAAGAAGTGCCGAGGGACGCTGTGCTTATAGGGCAGGTAGACGAGAGGGTTGCGCCCGCGCGAGACCCCGACAGAAATCTTACGCATTTGCGCGAGAGCTTGCTTGAGCACGCACCACTGCGCCCCGAACAAATCCATGCCATGCCAGTAGAAGCTACCAATCTCGAGGCGGCTTGGATGAGATATGCACTGACTCTGGACGAAATCGCAGGTTCACCGCCTGTGCTTGATCTCGTTCATTTGGGACTCGGACCTGACGGCCACACTGCTTCGCTGGTGCCGGGAGACCCGGTCCTCAATGTGAAAGATGCAGACGTTGCACTCACGGGAATCTACCAGAACCGGCGGCGCATGACGCTAACGTACCCGATCATCAATCGCTCCCGTCGCGTACTGTGGCTGGCGACCGGAGCCGAAAAAGCTGGAATGCTTGCTCGCCTGCAAGCTGGAGATGTTTCCATTCCAGCCGGCCGCGTTAGCAGGAATCATGCCGTGGTTTTGGCAGATCGCGCTGCCGCGGGCCAAGGTGTTAAGGAATCGAAGACCGAAGTGGCTTGAGAGAACGCGGTTTATCTGGAGTGAAGCCGGATTATTCTGCGACCTAATAATAAAGGAGAGGACATGCGCATTGGAATTGCCGCCGATCACGGTGGGTTTGGATTGAAAGAGGACCTTCGCAGCCGCCTCACTGCCGCGGGTCATGACGTTGTCGACTTCGGTGCAAACCGGCTCGAGCCAGGCGACGACTACCCAGATTTCGTCACTCCGTTGGCACGGGCAGTGGCCTCAGGCACGGTAGAGCGCGGGGTTGCTGTTTGCGGAAGCGGGGTGGGAGCTTCCGTCTGCGCCAACAAAGTTCCGGGAGTCCGCGCCGCTCTGATCAATGATCACTTCTCGGCTCGGCAAGGGGTCGAGGACGATCACATGAACCTTATTTGTCTCGGTGGCCGGGTCATGGGGACCATGGTGGCCTGGGACCTTGTCGAAACTTTTCTGGCGGCTGGCTTCAGCCAGGCCGAACGCCATCTCAGACGTCTGAGCAAAGTTGCCGGACTCGAAAAGAAGGCCGCCAGCGAAGTCGGAGCCCAGACTTCGGCAATTCCCGCATAGCTGTCGAGATACCGAATTTGAATACTTACACGGAGGCAGTCATGAGTACCGCAATAGCTCCAGTTGAGAATCTGAGCGCCGCAGAACTTGATCAGTTGTGCATCAACACGATTCGCACGCTCTCCATCGATGCCGTGCAGCAGGCCAACTCCGGTCACCCCGGAACGCCAATGGCGCTCGCGCCGCTCGTCTATACGATATGGAATCGTGTCCTCAAATTCGATCCGCAGGACCCGATCTGGCCCAATCGCGATCGCTTCGTGCTGTCAAACGGCCATGCCTCCATGTTGCTCTGGTCTGCGCTCCATCTCACCGGCGTTCAAGCCGTGAATGCCGACTACGAACGATTGGGGCAACCTTCGGTCACCCTCGACGATATCCGCCGCTTCCGCCAACTCAACAGCAAGGCTCCCGGGCATCCTGAATACCACTGGGTCTCGGGAGTCGAGACCACGACGGGACCGCTCGGGCAGGGTGCGGCAACGAGCGTTGGCATGGCAATCGCGGAGAAATGGCTCGCCCACCACTACAATCGGCCGGGCTTCGACATCTTCAACTACAACATTTATACGGTCTGTGGTGACGGGTGCCTGATGGAAGGTATCGCATCGGAGGCTGCATCGCTAGCCGGACATCTCGGGCTCGACAACCTGTGCTGGATTTACGACAACAATCACATCACGATCGAAGGCAACACGCGCATCGCGTTCACCGAAGACGTTCAGACGCGATTCATTGCGTATGGATGGAATGTCCTGCGAGTAGGCGATGCGAACGACGTCGATCGCATCGAACAGGCGCTCGGGGTCTTTCGGAAGACAAAAGGCCGCCCCACATTCATTGTTCTCGACAGTCATATCGGATACGGTTCACCGCATAAGCAGGACACTGCCGCCGCACATGGAGAGCCGCTCGGAGAAGACGAAGTTCGGTTGTGCAAGAAGGCCTATGGATTTCCCGAAGATGCAAAGTTCTTTGTCCCCAACGGCGTGTACGACCACTTTACAGCTGGCATCGGCAAACGCGGCGGCGAAGCCCGAAAGAAGTGGGCGGAACTTTTTGAGTCATACCGCACTCAATATCCAGACCTCGCAGTCGAAGTTGAGTTGATGCAGAAGCGCGAGCTTCCGACGGGATGGGACCGCAACCTTCCCGTGTTTCCTGCCGACGCGAAGGGTATCGCTGGTCGCGATGCTTCAGGAAAAGTGCTGAACCTGCTTGCCCAGAACATTCCCTGGTTCCTTGGCGGATCTGCCGACCTTGGTCCGTCCAATAAAACCACTCTCACTTACGCGGGGGCAGGGGATTTCCAGACTGACAGCCCAGAGGGAAAGAATCTGCACTTTGGCATTCGCGAGCACGCAATGGCCGCCATCGTCAACGGACTCTCGCTGTCCAAGCTGCGGCCATTTGGCGCGTCGTTTTTCATATTCAGCGACTACGCGAGGCCGGCGATTCGGCTGGCGGCGCTCATGGAATTGCCCTCTCTCTTCGTATTTACGCATGATGCAATGGGAGATGGCGAGGACGGTCCCACTCACCAGCCTGTCGAGCAATTGATCTCGCTACGTGCAATTCCGGGACTGATCACGCTGCGGCCAGGCGATGCCAACGAAGTGGTCGAGGCTTATCACTTCATCATGCAACTGCGCCACCAGCCGGCGGTGCTCGCGCTGTCGCGGCAGGCCATGCCAACTCTCGATCGCGGTAAGTATGCGCCCGCGTCTGGCGTTTCGCAGGGAGGCTACGTGCTCGCAGATGCTCCCGGCGGAAATCCGGAAGTGATCATCATCGCCTCGGGCAGTGAGGTCAGCCTTGCAGTCGAGGCCCACGAGAAGCTGCTCTCCGAAGGAATTCGCTCGCGCGTGGTATCGATGCCGTCGTGGGAAATTTTCGAGCACCAACCCCGGGCCTACCGTGAGAGCGTGCTGCCACCGAATGTCAAAGCACGGGTCGCCGTGGAGCAAGCCTCTACCTTGGGATGGGAACGATATGTTGGCACCTCGGGCCAGGTTGTGGGCATGAACACCTTCGGAGCTTCGGCGCCGCTTAAGGAATTACAGAAAAAGTTCGGGTTTGAACCCGACCATGTGATTGCGGCAGCAAAAGAACAGCTCGCAAATTCCAGGGATGGCAACAGATGAATTCGTCTTGGACTCTAGCGGCGCTTAGATTCACGCATTCGAAGGAATTTTTTCTGACCTCCCCAGCTTCAGATGGCTTGTCGGCGTTCATGTGAAATTAAGGAGCCTTTAATTATGAGTACAACCAGTGCAATCGCGTCCCCGATGTCACCCCAGTCTGACACCATTTCGAAACTATGCAGTCAATACGCGTGCGGCCCAAATGAGTTGACGGGCACGGACAAAATCTTGTATGAACGCCATCTTGTCTTCGACAACGTAGTCGATCCGGCGGCTCTCGGCCCGCGTGAGCGTTTCGAGGCTATCGCCCGTACCGTGCGGGATATCTTGGCGCAGCGATGGATAAACACTGACACCACTTATACGCGGGAGAATCCCAAGCGCATCTACTATCTCTCGATGGAGTTTCTCATCGGCCGCTCGCTTGCCAACAATGTGACCAATCTTCTGCTCGATCCGGTTGTGAAACAGGCTGTCAGAGAGAGAGATCTTGATTGGCTGGGGCTGCTCGAGGAGGAACCCGACGCTGGCCTCGGCAACGGTGGACTCGGGCGCCTGGCAGCTTGCTTCCTCGACTCAATGTCGACAATGCAACTCCCGGCGGTTGGGTACGGCCTGCGCTATGAATACGGCATTTTCAAGCAGGCCATTCGGGATGGCTGGCAACAGGAACAGCCGGACAACTGGCTAAGTCGGCAGGACCCATGGGAGGTCGAGCGGCCGCACGAGAAGGTCGAAATCAAGTTGAATTGTTCCTTTCAGGTGCGCGGTGGAAGTTTGCATGCGATCGTTGGCAAGCCGTCCACTTTGATAGGTGTTCCCTTTGATCGGCCGGTAGTCGGTTACGGCGGCAAGACGATTAATACGCTTCGCCTCTGGGCTGCGAACGCACCGGAATACTTCGACTTTGCGGCGTTCAGCCACGGGGACTTCGTCGGAGCTGTGGCCGAGTCGCTCGAGGCCGAATCCCTCACCCGAGTTCTTTATCCCGACGACTCCACCAGCATGGGGCAGGGGTTGCGTTTTGTGCAGGAGTACTTTCTCGTAGCCTGCTCGATGGCCGATCTCATACGGCGCTTCCGACGCAACAATACCGATTGGGATGGACTTCCTGAAAAGGTCGCCATCCAGCTCAACGATACACATCCGACAATGGCAGTCCCCGAGTTGATGCGGATTCTCCTCGACGACGCCCACCTGGAATGGGACAAGGCCTGGGACATCACACGAAAAACTCTGGCGTATACGAACCACACTCTACTGCCCGAAGCCCTGGAGAAGTGGCCGGTAGAGTGGTTTGAGAAGATGTTGCCACGCCACCTGGAGGTCATTTTCGAGATCAATCGGCGATTCCTCAATCAGGTCCGGAGCCACTACCCGGGCGACGAGGGACGGGTTCAGCGAGTCAGTTTGATTGAGGAAGGCCCAGCCAGGCATGTCCGTATGGCCAACCTCGCCATCGTTGGCTCACACAGCACCAACGGTGTGGCCGCGATTCACTCGGAGCTGCTGCGCACGAGCACCGTCAAGGATCTGGCAGAGATGTTTCCTGATCGCTTCAACAATAAAACTAATGGAGTCACCCCGCGACGCTGGTTGCTGATGTCGAATCCCGCGCTGGCCCGCGTAATCACGGATGTCATTGGCGACGGGTGGGTGTCTGATCTCAGCCAACTGAGCAAGCTCAAGCCCCTTTCCGACGATCACGGGCTTCGCGACAGCTTCCGGAGGGCCAAGCGCGAGGCGAAATCGCAGTTTGCAAGTTGGCTCAAGTCCTCATCCGGTCAGACGGTGGACCCGGAAACTATCTTTGATTGCCAGATCAAGCGCATTCACGAGTACAAACGGCAACTGCTCAATGCGCTGCGCATCGTCGTGCTGTGCAACCGGCTGCGCGAGAATCCGAAACTCGAGATGGCGCCACGGACATTTTTCTTCGCCGGCAAGGCGGCGCCGGCTTACCAGCTTGCCAAGCTCATCATCAAGTTCATCGAGAACCTGGCCGGCACAATCGACGCCGACCCGGCCATGCGAGGTCGACTGAAGGTCCTGTTCCTGCCCGAGTACGACGTTTCACTCGCGGAGCGGCTGATTCCCGCGAGCGATGTCTCGAACCAGATCTCAACCGCCGGCTACGAAGCCAGCGGCACCAGCAACATGAAGTTCATGATGAACGGCGCCTTGACGATTGGTACTCGCGACGGTGCGACCATCGAGATGGCGCAAGAGGCGGGCGAGGAGAATTTCTTTCTGTTCGGCCTGACGGCGAGTCAAGTGGCCGGCAGCCGCGGATGGTACAACCCGCATTGGCACTATGAACACGATCCGGAAATCCGAGCCGCTTTAGACTTGATCTTTTCCGATTATTTCAGCCGCCACGAACCCGGCATCTTCGAGCCGTTACGCGGCACATTGTTGACAAACGGTGATCACTATATGCATCTAGCGGACCTGAGATCTTACCTCGAGGCGGATCAGCGCCTGTGTGAAACGTACGGCGACCCGGAGACGTGGGGACGCAAGGCTATTTTGAATGTGGCGGGCTCTGGGAAGTTTTCCAGCGACCGGACGATCGCTGAATACGCAACCGAGATTTGGGAGGTGAAGCCATGCCCGGTAGCGTAATAGAAAAAAACCATCCGGCCGCAATCATTTCGCCCCTAGCCGGGCGCCCCGCCCCGAAAGAAATATTGGTCGATGTGGCCCGGCTTGAACGCGAATATTACGAGCGCCAGCCGGACCTTAGCGACCCCAACCAGATGGTCAGTTTCGGAACGAGTGGGCACCGCGGCTCGCCTCTCCGCGGCGCCTTCACCGAAGCCCACATCCTGGCCATCACGCAGGCTATCTGTGATTACCGGCGTAGCCAGGGAACTGACGGTCCCCTGTACCTGGGCAAGGACACGCACGCAGTATCGGAGCCGGCGCAGCGTACCGCGCTGGAAGTCCTCGCGGCCAACAACGCCGAGACCGTAATCCAACGAGACAACGGCGTGACGCCCACGCCGGTCATCTCTCATGCCATCCTCGTCTACAACCGCGATCGCAAGCAGCACCTCGCGGACGGCATCGTGGTTACGCCGTCGCACAATCCGCCGGAAGATGGTGGCTTCAAATACAACCCGCCCAACGGCGGCCCGGCCGACACCGACGTAACGCGGTGGATTGAGGACCGAGCCAACGAGCTCTTGCGAGGAAACAATGCCGGAGTGAAGCGCATGCCTTTCAAGTCCGCAATCAAGGCAGCCACGACTCACCAGGAAGACTTCGTCCTGCCTTATGTCCGCGACTTGAGGAACGTGGTCGACATGGATGCGATTCGTGCGGCCGGTCTCAAGCTCGGCGCCGATCCGCTCGGCGGAGCTGCCCTGCCGTACTGGGATCCCATCAACGCTGAATACCAACTGAAAATCACGGTCGTCAACCCGACAATCGACCCGACGTTCTCGTTCATGACCGTCGATCACGATGGCAAGATCCGTATGGACTGCTCCAGCCCCTATGCCATGGCACGACTCGTCGGCCTCAAAGATGAATATCGTATTGCATTCGGCAACGACACGGACTCCGACCGGCACGGAATTGTTACGCCGTCTGTCGGATTGATGAACCCGAATCACTACCTCGCGGTGGCCATCCGTTACCTGCTCATGAACCGTCCTCTGTGGCCAGGGCAGTCTGCAGTCGGCAAGACATTGGTGAGCAGCAGCATGATTGACAAAGTGGTCCAACGGCTGGGCCGCAGGTTGTCTGAGGTACCTGTGGGATTCAAGTGGTTTGTGCCGGGCTTGTTGGACGGTTCGTACTGTTTTGGAGGCGAAGAAAGTGCCGGGGCCAGTTTCCTGCGGCGCGACGGCACCGTGTGGGCTACCGACAAAGACGGCCTCATCATGGATCTGCTCGCAGCTGAAATCACCGCTCGCACAGGCAAGGATCCGGGCGAGCATTACCGTGAACTCACTGCCGAGTTCGGTACGGCATACTACACACGCATCGACGCGCCTGCGACGCCCGAGCAGAAGGCCAGGCTCAAGGAGTTATCGCCTGACGCCGTCAAGGAGTCGAGCCTGGCCGGCGAGTCCATCATCGGCAAGCTGACGCGCGCTCCCGGCAACAACTCTCCGATCGGTGGCTTGAAGGTTGTCACCGGTGGCGGCTGGTTTGCCGCGCGACCTTCCGGCACGGAGAACGTTTACAAGATCTACGCGGAAAGTTTCAAGGACCAGTGGCATCTGGACGCGATCTTGAGCGAGGCTCAAGAGATTGTGAATAACGCTCTGAACGTGCCGAAAGGGCGAGCATGAGGTCCGATAACGGCAATCTACCACCGTTTCCTTCGGAATACCGCGCTTCCGGTTTGCTGCTGCACGTCACGTCGCTACCGTCACCTTACGGTATTGGGGATGTAGGACCCGAGGCATTATCGTGGATCGATCGCCTCCACGAAGCCGGCCAAAGCTGGTGGCAGGCGCTACCGCTCGGGCCCACAGGTTACGGTAACTCGCCGTATCAATCCCTGTCGTCTTTCGCCGGGAACGGACTGGTCATTAGTCCGGACTGGCTCATCGAGGATGAACTGTTAGAACCGGACGATTGTCAGCCGGGCTCGTTCTCCCAAACCCAAATCGATTACAACGCCGTCATTCCTTTCAAACACGGACTGCTCGAGAAAGCCTGGGCCAACTTCATGGCCGGCGCTCGCGCCGATCTGTGGCCGGCTTATGAGCAGTTCCGCAATGATCAGGCGGACTGGTTGGAAGACTACGCGCTCTTCCGTGCGCTCAAAACCAGGTTCAACGACGCGTATTACCTCGAGTGGCCCGCAGAGTTGGGCCAGCGCGATCCGGCGGCGATCAATCGGGTCCGACACGAACTGGCGGATGAGATAGGCCGTGTGTCCTTCGCACAGTTTCTGTTATTCCGCCAGGGTGAGCGGCTCAAGGCGCATGCTCGCAGTAAAGGTTTGGGGTTAATCGGCGATCTGCCCTTCTTCGTCTCTCCCGACTCGAGCGACGTCTGGGCACACCCGGAGTTCTTTCTGCTGGACGAGCAGCGTCGGCCGCGCTTCGTTGCCGGTGTTCCTCCGGACTACTTCAGCGCGTATGGACAACTTTGGGGCAACCCCATATATAACTGGGACGTTCTTCGCGAGTCCGGCTATCGGTGGTGCATCTCTCGGTTGCGCTCGCTGCTGGCCCACGTCGATGTGATTCGCCTGGATCACTTCCGTGCCTTTGCCTCGGCCTGGCACGTCCCCGCTGGCGTACCGACTGCACAGTCGGGAAAGTGGGTTCCCGGTCCAGGAGCCGATTTCTTTCAGGCAGTCCATCGTGAGTTGGGCGGTCTGCCGTTTATTGTCGAGGACCTGGGACTGATCACACCTGACGTATCTGCACTCCGCGACCAGTTTCGCCTTCCGGGGACTCGGGTCCTGCAGTTCGCCTTCGACGGTCGTGCGGATAACCCCTATCTCCCTGACAACTACATCACCAACACGGTGGTTTACACCGGTACACACGATAATCCTACAAGTCTCGGCTGGTTTGAAGAATTGCCGGATGACCAACGACAGAATGTGTGGAAGTACGTAAAGCAGTTCCATAGCGGGAGTGGTGAAGCTGCACCGACATTGATGGGCCTGGCATGGTCCTCTGTGGCTGCACTTGCTATGGCCCCGTTGCAGGATTTGCTGAATCTAGGAAAGGAGGCTCGGATGAACGTGCCCGGCCGGGCTGAAGGCAATTGGCGTTGGCGCACCACGAACGAGATGCTTTCCGATCGAGCCTTCGAATGGCTTCGAGATTTAACAAGAAATTCGAACCGGTCAAGTCCGCAGTCCGCAATTGTGCTTAAGGCCGTATCGTGAACCGATTTGCGTCTTCTGCAGAGGGGGCCTGTGACACCCGCTATTTTCAGGTTTGAAATCGGGGG
>Ga0070708_100000458_pt1 | contig 30640 bp, 30 predicted proteins | sample KBSK5503metaG_FD_65469 | JGI IMG/M metagenome (GOLD analysis project Ga0070708, IMG submission 65469) | Corn, switchgrass and miscanthus rhizosphere microbial communities from Kellogg Biological Station, Michigan, USA - KBS K5-50-3 metaG | ecosystem: Host-associated > Plants > Roots >... | reverse complement strand
GTACCCTGTTCTCCGCCGAGGCGCGCTGCTATGTCCATCCTCAGGGCACGGGTCACGACCGATCCGCCGAAGGCCGGTACGAGGCGCCGACTGCCGCCCCTGAACGTAAACGCATCGACCGATGAGGCACCCCGGTAGGCTAGAAAGCCCGGGGCCTGACTGTGTACTCCGCCTCGAAGCTGGAGGCTGAACGTCCGGCGCGGAAAGGATGCTTCGACACCGACCCGCGGCTCGAGCGCGTCGCCGAGGGTGTAGTCGGAGGAGACGCTCGGGCCCGTTCGAACCACGAGCTCCCTGGGAATCTCAGAAGAGCGCAGGTAGTCGACCTGGGCGACGATCAGAACCCTCGGCGAGATCTCGTAGGCCAGGCCAACGGCAAGTAGCCCCGGCTGCCGAAGCTCGTATTCGGACCCAACATCCTGAGGTTGTCCGGCCCGATTCGCTGTCCTGCTGACACGGTACGCAGCTCCCGGCTGGCCGGTCAACCCGATCCGCAGTCCGCGCCCAACCGTCAGCAGCGCGCCGAACGAACCAGTGACCCGCGTCTCGCCGGCGGCGGAGCCGACCTCGGCGTCGACGGGTCCGGCGGAAACCTCCTCACCCTCGAGCTTGAGGTGCGTGGCCGTGACCCGTGCACCGAGAGATAGCCGGGGCGTCAAGGCCCAGGCCACGGCGCCGCCTACCTCGGTGACCTGCGTGTCCAGGAAACCGGAAACGAGCGTTCCGTCGGGCAGTTGCAGCGCGGCCATATTAGCGCGCCGATCCTGGGGCTGAACGATGTACCCGCCGACCCGCCACCTACTAGAAAGAGCGCCAGCCCCACCCGCGAAACCGACCCCGGTCACCGGGCGGAGCGCGTCGTGTGCGGCAGCAGCCGCCCTCCCGCTTCGGCGGGAGATCAGCCCGCCGACGAGTTCCGTCTTCTGCACTTGCACGAGTCCTGCAGGATTGAAGACGGTGGCGGACGAGTCATCCGCCACAGCGACGAAAGCTCCGGCTAGGCCTCCGGCCCGCGCGGGCCCGACGTCAGCGGACCACCTCCAAGACCGGTACATCTGGTCGTTCGATTGTGCCGAGGCGAGAGTCGGTGACAGGGCCAAGATCATGAACAGAGGAGCACAAGTGAGCGGCCGGATAGCTTTCATAGTGATCACCCCGTTGTCAGTTCGGGTTGATGTTGACGGGGTATTGCTTACAGTACTGAGCGGACCGCGCGCCCCACCGATCGGTGAAGGTCACGCAGATGTTGCATTGGTTGCCGGGGGCACCGCCGCTCGTGTTGAATGTAAGGCTCCCGTCTGCTGCGCCGCACGTGATGCTGTTACAGGACCCGCTGGCTGTGGCCGAGCAGCTCCCTCCACCCTTGTCATCGTCGGTCACCGAAAACCCGGCCATCGCTCCCACCCAGTCGGGATGTAGCGCGCACGTGGAAACGCCGCACACGATCGGGTCGTAGCTACCTATGTTAGTGACGGTCGGCGTATCGTTCGTTCCCACCGCCGAGGCGCTTGCCGTGGCCGTGCCCCCTCGTCCATCGTTAACGGTCACCGTGCACGTATACGTCTGAATCGCGGAGATCGAGACCGAGCCGTTCGCGCCGTTACCTGAGCACCCAGAACCACTCCACGAGTAGGTCAGTGAATCACCATCCGGATCGCTCGCCGAGGCCGAAAAGGACTTTGAGCACGTCGGATTCGGGTGACACGATCCTCCGCCTGACAGACTCACCGTCGGCGGATGGTTCGGAGGAGGAGTTGGGGTGGGAGTTGGTTTGGGCGCTGGAGTCGCGGACGGCGCGGGATCCTCAGGGGTTGGTGTTGCGCTCGGTCTTGGCCGAGGAGTCGGGTCCGGAGAGGGAAGGGCACCGATTGCGACCGAATCCGCATTGAGAGGGATGACGAGACTCCCGGCGCTTCCTGCGGTGCCCTTCGAGTCCGTGGGAACAACGTCGACGCGGTCCGTCGATCCGGCCATGGGCGCGAAGTAAACGCCCACGCACGTGTCGTGACTGTCGACGAGCACCCGACCGCCTTCCGAGCGCCAGGAACACGTCACCGCATCGCCATCGGGATCGTGCACCTCCGCACGAATTGGCAGTTGTGCGCCGAAGCCGGCGCTTGCGAAGCCGACGAGCTCGATCTTCGCGACTGTCGGCGGTTGATCGGGTGCGGCGGGCGTCACGGGGTTGCGCCCTGCGCCACCACACGCCCAGATGATCACGACTCCCAAGAGAACCAGGCCACGAGTCGCCGGCGACTTGCACCGCATACCTGACCCCAGAACCATCCGCGCGATTCAGCGCTAGAAGAGTCCTCGGACGAAGGTTGATAGCCACGGCGCCGACAAGGCGAACTTGTACGAGCCACCAGGTGCAACCTTCACCGTGATGCGGGTCCGCTTGGTGACCCGCGCCCGGGGTAGCTGCACAACGATCCGTAGATCCGACTTCACGGGCTGCGTTTGATACGCTCGGATAAGGCCGTTCTCCCACGAGACCTCTTCGATACGGGACGCGGCACCACCCGGTAGCGTGAAGCGCAGCCAAACCCAGGCGTCCGACTTCAGGGCGTCGTCGAGCGTCAGGGGAGGCTGGCCTGGGAGTCCCTCCCGGCGGCCGATGTGTTCCGGTCGGGCCAGCAGCAGTCCCTCTAGATCGAGGGTTTCTTGCGCGCTCGGGCCATGCCCGACCTCCCCCGCGATCGGACGCAACACGGCAGAGGGCGCCGGGTCCGAGGTGCCCTCAGCTCCGGGCAATGGGATCGAGGCTGTCTTTGCCATCTCGTCAGATCGAATGGGGCCAGGGTCCGCCGTGGCCGTACCGTGAGACGTATCGTCCGCGGGTACTACCGATGGCGGCTTGGCGACGGGAAGGGATTGCGGTGTCTCGCTCGCCCCGCCAGTGGTCGCTACACCGCCGCGCCCTGCCAAAAGGGTTGAGGGAGACTTGCTCCGATCGCCACTCGCAGCGGGAGCCGTCGCCGTCCTGGATCGATCAGCAGGATCAGCGGGCGCCGCTGCAGGATGCGAGCTGTCGCTGGGCCCAGGCACGATGACACGTATCTCCGAACCAATGCCCTCGGCGGCGGTCCACAGGACCAAGGTCACCAGGACGGAGGGCCCTCGGAGCGTCACCGTGCCGCTCGCGGGGTGGTTTTCGGGCCGAATCGCGATGACGCCCGCGGGACGGGAAGCCTCCAAGACGATTCCCATTGCATCCGTTGCCCCGCGCGAAACCCGGACGCCTCCTGGGAGAAAGGGTTCGGGAAAAACGATCCGCGTTGTCTGACCCCTTGGACATGCGACGCGAACGGGCTTGCCAGGGGTAGACGTGCCCAATGACAGGGTCCGCACGGGTAGGCCTGCCAACAGGAGGAGCGCGACCAGCGGGGTCACCCTATCCTCCAGAGGCGAGGCCGGGCTCTTCCAACGCACTGACCTTCGCTGGGCCGCACTATCACGCGCTCCAGTCGTGCGCGTTTGAAAAATGGAGTGATGTGACCAGGCTGCTGCTCGCGGCCGATACGACGTCGTCCTGAGTTGTGCTGACTTCCGCCCACGGTCGCATGGCGACCTTCTCGCAGAGGGACGCGGAACTGGGGACGGAAGGAATATCGCAACGCGCAAACACATGTCAAGAGAGGATTGCTAAAAAGAGTCGAACCAGGAGGTATTTGGATTCGCGTAGATAGGTTTGAGATATGTATACGTCGGGTCCAAGACTCGCTCGCCATCAAAGAGCTTCACGATCGCTTGGTTGAGCCGCAGCGTCGTAAAGCACCGTGGCGGAAAGAGGTACTCCCGATGGAAGCTGTGGGACGTCGATTCGCCTACGGAGCCTGCGTCGGCTGAGAGGATCTTGCCGTCCAGGAACGAGAACGCGCTCGTTCGAACGCTCTCGTTCCGTCCGCGCGTAACCTTCATGCGCTCGACTTCACCGCATAGCTGGGCCGCCTGATGCGCCGTGTAGTTGTCCTCGGCGCAGAGAAAGATCTTCGTCCTGAGATTCGCAAGAAGCTGGGCGGCGAGGTGCTCGTTCCGAAGCTTCGCGACCAGGCTTTCGTAGCTCTGAGTCGCGATGATGCTTGCGCACTTCGCTTCTCGACACTTCGCCAAGAAGTTGCCGTCACCGGGTTGGGTCACGATGCCGTCGTACTCATCAGCCACGAAGAACAGCATGCGGCCGACGTCACCACGGCTGGCCTCTGCGCGCGACAGACGATTCAGTACTGCGTCGAAGAAGTTGAGCTTGGTCATCGTGCCGACGACCTGGGAGACCGTCTTGAGCTCGCTGTAGGGCACCCGCAGGGCCACGATCTGGCCTCGCGCGATCAGCTCGTCGAAACCCAGGAAGTTCTCTTCGCCCGGCCGCGGGCAGAAGATGGCCTTGATCTTTGGCGAATCGAAGAGCGAACAGACGCCATTGAGGCCGGCCGCAATCGACGATCGCAGCTTGGGATCGAGAACCGCGGCCTTCGACATCAGCCAGAAGCGAAGCGACTCGAGTTCCGCCCGCTCGGTCTCGGATGCGGCCCGGGCGCCTGACGTGATCTCCTTCGCGAGCTCCTGGACCCGGGCCTTGAACGCATCGAACGATGTGGCCAGGCGGTAGAGATCCGCCATCGTCGGCTCGCGGCGGTCCTGGAGGCGGACGATACGAATGCACTGGGTCGCGAGGTCCTTGGCCTCCTGGCGCCAGAACGGATCCGAGTAGCTCTCTCCCTGGACGTTCGCGATCATGTCCGCGATGTGCCCGCCCAGGGCGGGGGCGCTCAGGTCGGGACGACCGATGATGTTGTAGCGGACACCCGATTCGAGCGACACCTCGTAGTAGTCCCGGTCGCGGCCGGCGGCTTTACACTGCTCACGGACGAACTCGGAGTAATTTCCCTTGCCGTCGATGACCAATCCTCCGAGCTTCGACCCGGCATCGTCCGGATGCAGCCGAAGGAGCTGTGCGGTGAAGGGGTATTGCGCGCCCGATGTCTTGGCGGATCCCGGAGCTCCCGTCACCAGGATGCCGGTGCTCATGCCGCGTAATGGGAGAACCATCCAGGAGGGCTCATCGGATCGGGTGCCGTCCTGGTTGTGGACCTCGCCGATCACCAACTGCGTCTTGGACACATCGAAGGGGAAGGGCGGTAGGGGAACGACCCGCCGCGGCTGGGTTCGCAGCAGACCGTGAACCTGGCCGAACGTGAGCACGCCGACGGCAACGGCACCCAAGGCGGCGGGTAACGGCAAGACAACGGCCGAGCGCACGAAAGAGGCTGTGCGCGGTTCTCGCCGCTGAAGCTCCGCCCATCCCGGACGTTCACGAAGCGCCCGCAGCTGGAGTGCAGACATCCAGCTTCCGAGGGCGACTCCCAGCGCGAGTGCGACGGCGCCGCTACGAGGGTGTGCCATCGTCCACCCTGAGCTTCGCGCCGGATGCCCTGAGAAGAAGGACGGACGCAATGCGTCGAGTACACCAGTAGGCCACGACCCACCAGGCGGCCAGGCTCACCACCACGAGAGTCGGATTGCGCCAAAGGAATCCGAGATAGGCCGCAGCGCCGTCCAACAGCGCGATGGGGAGGAACAGGCCGAACAGGACGACGAGGGCGGGCGCTGCGATTAGGATGTTCGAACTTCCGCCACCCATCACTGGACCCTCACGTCCGTCTGGACGTACACGGTCATCTCGGCGCCTGCAGGGACTTCGATCGCCTTATCGGAGCGTTCCGTTGCCCATGTGCGGTCGAGCTGCGTCAACTCGGTCGCGAGACCACCCGCGAGGTTGAGTCCCGCATTGCCTAGAACTCCGCCATTGACCTCGCCCGCGAGACCACCGGCGAGTGCTGCACCCACCGACCCGAGGACGCGGCCAACGCCCTTCTTGGGGGCAGATGCGCGCCGCACGACTCGTCCTACCAGGCCGAGCCGGTTGTCGGCTCCGATGCCTAGACCGCGGAAGTGGAGGGTGTGTCCGTCCGTCACGAGCGCAGAGAATGTGACCTGTGCGCGGTCATCGAGGTTGGTTCCGAAGGCCTCGCCGGCCAAGAGCGTGCCGGCTGGGACGGCGACCCGGCCGCCCGTGATCACGTCCTCTTGCACGAGAGCCGTGACCGGCGCGCCAGCAAATGAGGTGACTACAGCGTGCGTCAACTTCGCGCGAATGCGAGTGCCGACGGTGACCGCTGTGTCGGGCGGCTTGGGAAGGGCAGGCAAATCCGCCGAGTAAGAGGCTCCCTCCTCTTCAAGGACCTCAGTCGCTGGCTCCAGCGACTCCTTGCCGACCGCCGGACTCGCCGCCGTCTTGCAGTTGGGGCAGTCGGCCTTGGTCTGGCCGGGTGTCAGGGCGTCGAGGGGCCGCTCCCGCTTCGGCTCGCCGCCGAACGACCGCGAGCGGGCGCCCCCGGCTTTCGCTGATGGCGCGCGGTCATGCTGGGCAGTCATGGAGGGCAACAACTCAGCCGCGGGTTCAGCGGACGGCGGCGACTGCGGGGATGGGGACGGGCCGATGAGATCCTCCGCCGAGGTCTGGAGTCCCACGGCACCAGTCGAGATGACGTTCGTCTTGGCGAACGGTACCTTCGTCGGTTGTCGCTCCGAGTCTGTACCCAGCAAGGCGCCGGCGGCCATGATGCCTGTGCCGATCACGAGTGCGGGGACCGCCCACCGAGGGAGGCGGAGTAGCGGGACTGACGACGGCTTCGCTGCGGCCAGCAACGCTCGCGCCTGGCCCGCGACCCGTTGATTGAGGACCTCGTCATACCGAGAAGGGAGGATGGGCGTGGACACCCTCGATAGAGGCATCGTTCACTCCTGGGGTCGCTTCGACTTGCCCACCGCGAGTGGATCGCCCTTCGTGCGCATCCCGTACACGAGAAGCCCCTCGACGACCTCGTTGCGGGACGCGCGGACGAGCTCGAGATCCATCTCGAACCTCTCGTTCGCGTCAACGCCCTGGCCGACGATCTGGCGAGTCCCCCGAACGTTGACGCGCCATGGATACGGCCGCTTGTCGACCGTAATCGTGAGCATGGAAGGGTCGATCTGCGTTCGCCTTTGGAGGTTCTGCACGACCTGGACAGCCCCTGGTTGCTCGGCGGTGCCGCGAGCCTCACGATGGAATCGCTCACGCAGCTCGGGCGTCATCAATGGAAGGATGTCGAGGTAGTCGTTGACGACGGAGAACGAATCCGCCCTGGCCGCTCTCACGGCGAACCGCACCGCGAACGCGTGGATCTCACGCTCGTCAGGCTCGGAGTACACGTCATCGTTGATCCGTACCAGTTGGGGAATCCCATCGCAGCCGATCCGAACAACCTCTCGGGGGCGATTCCAAGCGCGATAGGTGTTCACGAGGCTGACGGCGAGCAAGGCGAGCGTGACCCCGAGAAGCCGGCCATAAACCAAGGCCCTCCGCTCGTGGGCTGCCCAGAACGCGACGAAGCGGCTGTTCGAGGCGGACATCAGCCGACGACCGCCGTCGAATTGCCGGGTGTGAGAGGTCGCGATAGCGCCATGGTCGTCCCTTGCGGGTACGGGGGAGGCAAGGATGGTGCCCATCTGGACTCGGCCGGAAATGATTGATTACACGGGTTAAGCGGCCAGAGGCGGAGGCGCGACTGCGTCCAGCCGGGGCCGCCGGATGCAGTTGTGCCCCCCAATCTCGACCACCATAACAATCGAGCAGAGGCCCCATTCGGACGACCCCGAACCGCAGCCTTGGCGGAGCGGCTCAGCGATGGTATCTTCGCTTTATCTTCGCCTATGCTCTCGGACCGCGATGCTGAAGCAATCGAGCGGGGAAGGCGCGAGGGAGTCGGCGGCCCGATAGTCCTGAAGTGGCTGGATCAGCTGCTATCGGATCGAAAGGAGCGCATTCGGCAACTCGAGCATCTACGGAAGCGGCTAAGCCAGGCCTTCCGTTATTTGGACGGCTTGGTTCGCGCTGTCCAAACGCCACAGCCTCAGACCATCGCGCCGGCCGCGGCAGTGACGTGTCCGCGATGCCGTAGACCTTACCTCCGCGTAAGCGGGGTCTCACCGCACGGGATGATCTACTACCACGCTGATCGGACCGAATGCCGGACGTCGGGCCCTTAAGGGAGCGGTAAGCAGGGGCCTCGCCTCGGACGATCAACGTCGCCGAACCCGAGCCTTCCCCCCTGCCCGGTGGGCGGTGCGGCACTGCGCTTGTCGACGGGTTCGCGCTCACCTACAATGCAATGTCGACATCCGGAGCGGCGCGCCCGAAAGCGGCGCGTCCGGCAACCTGGGACGGACATCCCAAGGTGCCTTCTGCCTTCACGGCGGAGATGTGGCCTCGAAGACGAGGCAACGAAGTGTCCGACGCGGCAGAACCGCGCTTCCGGGTGTCTTCTTCGAGGAGAAGACGCTGATGAGCCAAGTCACTCCGACGGCAGCTTTGCCATTTCGTCTTTACGTTGCTGTTGGTGACTCCGTCTCTATCGACGAGTATCCCGGTACTGAGGTCTCGGCTGCCTACGTGCCCGGCCTCGGGGCCGCTTCGCTGCTCGCCCGCAACGACGACGTCCGCTATCCGGAATGCACGGGAAGAGATCTCACTGGGGCGACCTTCATGAACCTCGCGATGGACGGCGCGACGACCTCGCACATGAAGGAAATGCAGCTGCCGGAGGTGCCGACATTTGCGGAGCCATCGCTCGTGACCATCACGATTGGAGGCAATGATCTGCTCGGAAGCCTCCACTTTGACGATCGAGCCGCGCAGAGAGCACTGGTCGACGCCGAGAAGCGTCTCTGCCACGTCCTCGCCGAGTTGAGCCGCAAACAGCCGCGCGCTTCCGTGTTCGTCTCCACCGTCTACGACCCGACCGACGGCACCGGCCTGCTGCCCGTAGGCGGCTCGACCATCGACGTCCGCCATCTTCTCCCGCGCCTCCATCACTGGAACGAGCGTGTGGCGGCGGCGGTCACGGCCGCCGGCCGCCGGTTCCGCCTCGTCGACGTCCACTCCTTCTTTCTCGGGCACGGTCGAGAGGCGATATGGAGTGAAGACTTCTGGTACTGGCCGCCGAGCATCATCGAGCCCGGTTGCCGCGGAGCGCACGAGCTGCGTTCACTTTGGTGGGCCGAGGCGGTGCAGGCAGCTCGCGAATTCTGCCCGACTTCCGCCGTGCGCGCGCGCGAGCGGTCGGCCCTAGCTCCGCCTGACAACATCGACCTGAGTCAGAAATTGGCGGCCCAACCAGCGTTGACACTCACCTCAGAAACACGTGAGACGCAGGCTGCATCGCCGGAGGGAATTCGATGACCCAGCCCGCCACCTTCCTCTTCACATCGGAGTCCGTCTCCGAAGGCCACCCCGACAAGGTCTGCGACACCATCGCCGACTTCATCCTCGATGCCCACCTCCAGGAAGACCGCGGCGCGAGGGTCGCGTGCGAGGTGCTGTGTAAGTCAGACGTGGTCGTGCTGGCGGGGGAGATCACCTCGCTCGCGTCTGTCGACCACGAGGCAGTGGCGCGCGCGGCCATTCGTCACGTCGGGTACACCGACAGGAGCGAGGCCTTTCACGCGGATGGCGTGCGTGTAATCCAGCACCTCACAACGCAGTCCCCTAACATCAGCCGTGGCGTCGACGTCGACACGCGCGCGGGCGGGGAGCAGGGGGCAGGCGACCAGGGCATCATGTTCGGCTATGCGACTAGCGAGACGCCCGAGCGGATGCCGCTGCCGATCATGTTGGCGCATCGTTTGGCCCGGGGCCTGGCCGAGGACCGCCGCGCAGCGCGCCGGCCCTGGCTGCGACCGGACGCCAAGACCCAGGTCTCCGTGCGATACGAGGACGGCGAACCGCCCGCGGTGACGGACGTTCTGGTCTCCACCATGCACGCGCGCGGCACGGACCAAGGGGCGATCCGAGAATACGTTGCCACCGACCTCGTGCCGCGAGTCATAGGGGCGTACGCCGACGGCAACGTGCGAGTCCTTGTGAATCCAACCGGCCTCTTCGAGCAGGGCGGTCCCTCGGCGGACTGCGGAGTGACGGGGCGCAAGATCATTGTGGACACCTACGGTGGTGCTGCTCGGCACGGGGGTGGTGCCTTCAGCGGTAAGGATCCGTCAAAGGTCGACCGCAGCGGTGCGTACTTCTGCCGCTTTGTGGCCCGGCGGCTGGTGGAGTCGGGGCTCGCACGGCGCGCAGAAATCCAGGTCGCCTACGCGATCGGCGTCGCCAAGCCCGTTTCGGTCCACGTCGAGACCTTTGGCACGGGGGATTCAGCGGAGGCGGAGAAGTTCGTTTCGCAATTCGACTTCCGTCCCGCGGCCATCATCGAGCGACTCGACTTGCTGCGCCCGATCTATCGCCAGACCACGAACTACGGCCACTTCGGCAAACCGGGTTTGCCGTGGGAGGGTGAGTAACGGCCTGAATCGTGAGCGTGTTGCTGCGGAGAGGTCGCCACGGGAGCCCGCGCTCGGCAGTCCATCCAGTGGCGTCGTGGGACGTCGCCAGAACCGGTCACTGTTGTCGCAGCCTCACGTTCGTCTCCACCTCCGGGCGAAAGAGGCGGCGTCCTCTTCGGCTTCGGCGGATTCCGCCGCAGACGGCTTGGTTACGACGCTTTCCGCTGGAGACGGCTTCGATTGCCGCATGCTGGATGGTTCCGTTGCGTCGCCGCGTAATACGAATGACGCAGTGGAGTTCCGGGAGTAGTCCCTGCCCGTGTCTGTCGCGCATCCCGAGAGCGCGCTTATGACTGCGGCGAGCGCACTAGGCGAGATGACCACCCTATCCCGCGAACCCCTCTTCGCCCACGCCAACGCCCTGCGATTTGTTGCGGCACTGCCCGGACGCCATGGGTGAAGGCTGCGCCACGTTCGACCTGGCGAGGCTCCATAGCCCTTTGCCACGCCCAGGACGAGCTCTCCATTCGCATTCCTGACGCAGAGTGCGACTGTAGCACTTGCACCGCTGCTGATCCGGCCCGTCGTCGTCGATCTCGCCCACGCGGCTTCGGCTCCGCCAGCCATGAGTCTGAGGGTCTCCGCCAGCGTACTCGCAGAGAGTATCTGCTGCCGTGAGCCGTTCGCCCGCTTGAGTGCGCGAAGTATGTCGGCAACGATTTGCTCAGGGGTCGCCACGGTGCGGGCCTTGGCAGTCACGCGAGTAGCGTGACCCGGATTCGCCAAGCGGTCTTTGAGATTGGAGAGCGTCGCTTCAAAGACCCTGCCGGGATCTTTAGCGTGGAAGAGGCTGATTGCCGACGAGAACCCGGGTGCTCGGGAGCCGTCGTCGATTGAGCCTCGATACGGTTGGCCGCCTGACTCCTCAAAAAGATCGAGGGTCAGCGCAGTAAGGGCATAGGGATCGAGCTCCATACAACCATCGGCCGAGTGCGACCGCAGCGCAGAAGCCCATAGGTCAGCGAGCAGAGGATGCTTCCAGCGCAAGCTGTGTGAAGCTCCGCTCTGCAGTAATGACCCAAACGCAGATTCGATGACGTCGATCAGTTCGCGGTACCGATTACAGGCATAGCCGTCTAGGCATTCATGGAATGTTCTATCTATCGTGGCGAGAAGATGTGGGCACGGATCCTGGGAGGCGCAGTATGGGCAGAGGATCGCGTCCCCTGTGTCTTCATTCAACATGGCAGTCAGCCTCATGCGCCGGCTCGGCCTGTGGCTCATCGTCCGCCGTCCTCGTCGTGGCGTGGACGGTCATGTCAACGCTCCCCGAAGAAAGGCTGCCGGAGCCGCAAGAGATGTTACCCACTTCGTAATGAGACTACGCAGCCCATCCTACTCGCTGATTTCGTCGGGTCGAACGAGATAGACGCGCTCGCCAGGGCGTTGCCCCAAGCATTGGTAAGCCTCGCTCACCGCGAGGTGCTTGTGGCTGCAGTTGCGAGTGAGCCTGGCGGGTCCATCGGGCACGGCGCAATGTTTCCCTTCAGTGGCTCGCCGGGCCTGCAGCAGAGGGGTCGACCTCTCGCCCGAATACCAAGCCATCTCAGCAATGAGGATGGCAGCAGACTTGAGCTGACGGCCATCGTCGAGCGGCTCGGCGTGCTCCGTCGCATCTACCGGTAAACTACTACGAGCTGCGGGCACTTCGGAAGGCCGGGTCTGCCATGGGAATTCTGATTGCAAATTCTCCTGAAGGCGTGGACTGGCTTCGCGCGCCGACGCCCTTGTGGACGCTGGACCGCTCAATCGGAGGCAAAGCGCAGTGACAGACCGATCGAACGACCGGGGTGGCATCCCGTTCAAGCTGCTGCTGCAAACGCTCAAGGAAGGGGGATTCGATTTCAAGAACTGCGATGTGCTGCCCGGCTTGCGGATAGATCCGAGCGATCCAGAATGGGCAGACTTCTTCGCCGAAGAGGCCATGTCGAATGATCCGGCGGTGCCGGCTGTACCGGAAGGTCGCCCACTTCAGAGGCCGTCCGCTACGGAGGACCAAGCAGTCCGCCCGATCCCCTCCACCGTGCTGCCTCCTGTAGGAGGCAGTGGGGGAAGTCGAGGAGGGGTCATCCCGGCCCGCGAAGCCGAGCCCGGAGCGAGGTCTCGGGTGGCTCCTGCCGCGGGCCCTGTCCCCCAGGCCGGCACACCTCTTCCCGAAGGAGCGATCGCAGCGAGAGAGGCAGCGCGGTGGCTCAGGCAGCGCAGGGAAGTCGAAGCTCAGGCTGGCCGAGAACCCAAGCCACTGTCTCGTGACGAGCCCCGCACCTCGGAGGGCATCCACCCCGAGGTCCAGAAGACCGGCACCGAGTGGAGCGACGACAAGTTCTACGACACACTGAAAACGCGCCAGTTCAGCGACGCCGAGATCCAGGCCTGGGCAGGAGGTAGCGAAGGTGCTGCTGCCGCAAAGGCAGCCGCACGCTTCCTCTTCGAGAGAGCAGCCGCGCATGTCCCTACTGCTACCGGGCCCAACGTCGCGGCGCGGATCGCCAGCCTGGGCGAGGTGGAGAGTCGACTCCGACCGGCGCAGAGGGCCGCTGCTCGCGGCCGTACCATCAACACTCCGGTAGAATCAGCATCCGACGCTAGCGCTCCGGTGGCCGACACGGGTAGAGACCGAATCATTCCGCGTCGTCGAATGTGGATCTGGATCGGCTTCGCGCTCTTCCTCATCGTCGGGGTTGTTCCGCCTTGGACTAGGACACTCCGATATGAGGGTCAGATCCTGAGCACCAACCCTGCTGGTCATTACCTGCTCTTCGATCCACCGATCGGAAAGCGCGAGAGTTTCGCTTTTGTCTCCTATGCCATCGATGTCCCGCGCCTCGTGCTGCTTTGGGTGCTTGTAGTCGTGGTCACGATCGGCGGCGCGTATCTGACGACACCCACTCGGCCGCGAGAGTCTACCGATTGACTCATGCAAGTGGAGGAATACAACCAGACGATGGCCGCCCGGACGGCGGTTAAGCAGAGGAAGATGCCTTCGCGCGCAACGGTACAAGAGACCCGTAGGACGCGTTGGTGCCTCAGGCGAGCGCCCCGCCTTAGCTGAAGGACGATCCTGCGATGATGACGCTCGGCAACAAGCGGTTGCACAAGGGCGAGCTGAGCGACGCTCCAGGCCGCGCTGAGTCGTGGACCGAGTCCGTCCGCTATATCGGCGGAGGCCGGTGGTACTTAGTCGTCGAGGGCACCGATTTCGCCGGAGTTGGCAAGGCAGCGCCCGTGCGCGAACGCTTCGGGACAGCACGGCTCGTCAAGTGGGTCCTCAAACGCGATGCCGAAGAGCACGACGCCGATGAGTTGGCGGCTGACGGGCGGTCCAGAGCGCTCGGGCCTCGGTCAAAACGGTTACTACGGATTGCTCGTGCGGCCGGCGTGCAGCACTGTGTCAAGCTACTCGAGGGCTGGCGAGCCGGAACGTGGCCGACAGCCGAGCGTCCTCCTCGTATCCGGCGCGTTACCGGCGTGGGACTTCGAGCAGTGTGGATCCGGATCTCTCATCCGGTCTTCGAGGTTGAAACCTCGGCGGGCGATGGGTACCTCTATCCACCAGCAGATATTAACCGCACCGCGAAGCTCGTGATTGGCGACGGCGAATGGGAGGTGCGCGTGTCTCACCGGCTGCTGAAGGAACTCGCTGGGTTTCGACCGGCGTTGGAGGCGTTGCGTGATTCGAAGAGGGGAGCCGCCTCCTAAGAAACTACCGGCCCGGGGTCGAGTAGCTCGCCGGTATGGCGGTTGAGGAGATCGAAACCGAGGCTTGCCGCGTGCTGACGCAAGCGGCGGAGGATGCGACTTCGCTGTTGGGCGTCGTAGGCAAAGGCTCCGGGATCGGGCCTCGTTCGTCGATGCCAAAGGCCGACGCCGCCGAGCATCGCGCCGCCCGCTGCAGTGACGTGTCCGCGATGCCGTAGACCGTATCTCCGCGTAAGCGGGCTCTCACCGCACGGGATGATCTACTACCACGCTGATCGTAGAGAGCGACGGACGCAGAGCCCGTCGCCCTGAACTCTCGGAAAAAACCCGTCTCGGACGCCGATGCCGTCGGTTCTAGGACGCGGACAGGTACCCAGAGACGAGGCGTTGCTTAATGAGGCGCTTCGCTTCGTCGCGACCGCGGTCCGTGATGCGCCAGTCTGGCCCGAGACGAGTGAGACAGCCGCGCGCCTCCCACACTTCGATCGCTCGCTGCCCGTCTTCAGGCGTCCCGCCGTGTGCGTCGGCCTCGAGCATGACGACTTCGCGCGCTCGCCTGAACGTGGGATCCGCTTGGTCGGCGCGGTAGACGGCGGCAAGAGTGTTGGTCAACACGTTCGGCCAGGCGATCGAGTTCATGTCCGGTACCTCCGCATCGGCTCCATTGAAGCCGAGGGCATCGTCAGGCCGGGACCGCGATGCGGGACGGCGTCGCTGAAGGCAGGTGGTAGTGACTTCCGCCACTCTTCTCAGACCAGCCCCGTCCTGATGTGTTGTGCCACGCCCGTGACGATGCGATTCGACACGATAGGGATGGATAGGTAGACGGCCAGAAACGCGAGGTTCAACACGAGAAGCATGATCTGGCCTTGTCCCCAGCTCATCAGCCCAGTCAGAAGGTCACCGCCTCGTTGCAGGTCGTCTATGCCCATCCACGTCGACCACGGGATCGCGACGGCGAGTCGTTCGGCGATCGCCAGGAACACTGGCCAGAGAGCCACGGCGATGTAAGACTTCAACCAGCCGATAAAGATATTCCGTGTATGCGGCAGCACCGCGAGCGGAAGGACGAGCGGAGTCAGCGTCCAGTAGAACACCAGCAGGAAGACGTAGGACGCCTGCATCACCAGCTTGACGACGTAGAGCAGGATGCCGTTCAGGATGATCAGGACCACCGAGGTCGGCTGCAGGGAGACCATGGCGAATCCATCGAGGACGGCGGCGGCTGCATCCGCCGCGCCATCTGGGGGTGAATTCGTCGGCGCCTGGGCGGTCACCAGGAACTTGGTCATCTTTCCCACCGCCGCGTCGCGGTTAGCGGCCCAGTAGCCGCCCTCGGGTTCGAACAGGTGGCCGAGATACTGACCCGCCTCGAAGATCCACAGGATGGGACCGTACGCGCGGCTTGACAGCGACGACATGAGATAGGCCACGAGCACGACCCAGATCAGCCATTCCTTGACCAGACCCGTCCATGGCCTGCCTTCCCACGCCTTCCACCCGCAGTGCAGCGCCAGGAGAATGACGAGCGCCCCCAGCATCGTCGCGCCCACGTCGACACCCTTAGAAATGAGCTCAGTGATCTCTGGCCGTTCGAGCACCAGCTCGAAGCGGACACCGTCCAGCCGTCCAAGCGTCTGCTGGGAAATGCATCCGGTGGACAGCAGCCCCGTCGCTGCAACGCTCAAAGCCCGCGTCTGCGCGCGGGTCATCGGGATCCGCTCGGAGGCCCGTCACCCAGGGACGCGAGCCCCTGAAGAGCGAAGACATGCAGGTTCGTCACTTGCCGTTCCTGTCGGCGGTCCAGATCCCACTCGAGCTCGTCGATCAAGAGCTTCTGCCCGAGCACCTGGTTGTTGGCAACGGCGATCTGGCCGCTCATGGCGAGCATCATTGCTTCCACGCGGTTGGACTCGCCTGGTGACCAGCCGGGCGTCGTGACCCATTTGTAGACCTCCGGATGCACCCGGGTCCAAGTGGTCTCGGCCTCCGAGCGAGCGGACAGCTCGTTGGCGGTCAGCGTCGCCACGTAGTCCTGCAGCTCGTTGACGTCGCGATCGACGGCGCGGACAGGGGATCCCCAGATGAGGCGCAATGTCGGGCGGCATAGCCGGATCGGATGGAGATAGAGATCGCGCAGGAGGGCGGTTCTCGTCGAGAACTGCCATCCGCACGCGATCGCTTCGATCTCTCGACGGATTCCCTGGACTTGGGCGATCGAGGCGTGAATGCCGTGGAACGTCGCGTTGTTCGCGAAGAAGAACCGATACCGGTTGTAGGTACCGATCTGTGCCCGATCAACCCATTCCTGCTCGATGCGGATCAGGGTCTCGACCTTATTGATGGCGCGAAGAAGGAACGTGTTGATTGCCTCGATCACCACAGACCAGTCCGCGGACGCCCGCGTCGGCAAAGCTAGAAGAATGGCGACTGCCGCTACGCCGATGGTGCGCCTCACGGGGTAGTGCCGCCGTCGGGTCCGGCGACCTGTTCGTACATGAAGAGCCCGATGGCCGCCTGGACGCGCTCCCGCCGCCGGCGCTCGTTCATCCGCTCCTGGGCGAGGTCAAGCTGGTGGGCTTGCAGCTTCCCGGTCTCGACCATCAGGTTCCCGAGTTGCGCGGCTCCTAGCGCCGCCAGACGCTGGGCGTAGCCAGGCCGGCCCTCGGGCCCACCGTCCTCTCCCGGATTGAACGTTCCGCGTTGGGCCTCGCGGGTCAACCAGGAGGCCTGCGCGGACCATTTTTCGTTCTGTGCAACGTGCTGTGAGTAGGCGTTGAGGCGTCGGACAGCCGACCAGTCGTAGTACTCCTCCAGGTCGGCGGAACGGATCTGAGGGGAGCGACCGAAGATGCCTTGCCACTCTCGGCGGCAGAATGGCTGGCCATCGAACAGGCCGAGCCGTAGGCGCTCCATCCGCACGGAGAACTGCCACGAGCAACTGAGCCTCCGGACCTCGTCGCGGATCGAGTTCACGGGTTCCAGGTATTGCTCCAGGGGCCACAGGGCGCGATCGGGCCACGCATCCCGGACGCGGGTTCGGATGTCTTCGGCGACCCCCCGGATGTTCTGCATGACCTGGTACGCGCGCTGAAGCTCGGCGAGGAGCTTGACCAACTCGGCGGTCGTATTGGCGAAGGCCGGAGCGGTCAGCGCCGTGACGAGAACCATGAGGATCATGACGCGCCGTGTCATCACGCCTCCTTACTGGCAAGCAGCCGCATTTGCTCGAGAAGGGGTAGGTCCGGATGGGTGGCGGCCAAGGACGCGATCCGATCGCGGTCCTGTGGCGAGGTCGTGAATACCCATCTGGAGAATGGGTCCAAGGGCACCCGGATGACTTGCGAGCGCTCTCCCTGGATGAAGAGAAACTCGTGGTACGAGGTCGTACGCGCCAGCCGGCGCACCTGCGCGACCTGGCGCGTATTGAGCTGAAGCAACTGGCGCAGCGATTCGATTCCGGCAGCATCCGAGATCCCGACGAACTTCGCCGCGCTGTTCTCGATGATGGCGCTCCCGAGGCCCGAGCTGGAGAAGTCGAGGAGGTTCTGAGACAGGCCGATCACCGCGCATCCTTCCTTTCGCCCCATCCGTACCGAACTGGTGAGGAATGGAGCGGCTTGGCTCGTGACGGCGGCGCGGCCCACGCGCGAGTCGAGCAGACTCCAGCTCTCGTCGAGCATCAAGAACGTTCGGTGGCGCCGTCGGCTCATCCGGGACGCGAAGCGGCGAACCTGGAAGATGACGAGCCGCAAGGCGATCGCGGCGAAATCAGGGTGCTCCGTGAGCCCCATGAAGTCGTAACAGACGGCCCGGACATCCTCGCGCAACGCGAGAGCCGGATTCGCCGTGAAGAGGCGCGCGAACTTGCCTTCGGTGAATGGGAAGAGACCCGCCGCCAGGTCGACTCCTTCGGCCGTCCCGGCCAGCGCGGCCGCGAACGAGCGAAAATCGCGGGGAGCGCCACCGTTGTAAAGGGCCTTGAGCGCCTCCTCGATGGCTGCCTTCTTGCGCTCGAAGCGTTCCTCGTGCGACTGATCGACCTTGAGGATGTCGAGCAGCAGCCATTCCAGCCGACTGACGTGCTCGTCGAGCTCGCCGTCGTCCGCCGACCAGTCGAAGATGTCGACGAGGGCATCCGAGAACCCGAACCGCACGTAGCGGCCGTCCTCGTCGCGGAGCCGGATGTAGCGCTCGTACGACGCTCCGTTGTCGAGAATGAAGACGTAGGGGAGGGGGTCTCCGGCGCCCGCGCAACCGATCTCGTACCCGCTGAGCAGCATCTGGGCCAGCACCGACTTCCCGGCGCCAGGGATTCCGGTGATGAGTGCGTTCGCGTTCGCCTGGGCACGGCTGTCGAAGGGATCGTAGAAAACCAGGGCGTTCGAGGGCGTGACGAACGGGATCCTCCCTTCCCCGGAAACAGTGTCGAACACGGGCATCAGGTCGACAGCGACCGGTGTGAGCGCCTTCCGACGTCGCTCGACCATCGGCGGCGCGCCAGGCATCACCGACAGGTAGGCGCGCTTGAGCATGAACGTCTCGCGATGGCCGTGAAGCCCGTGGGCCCGGGACATCCGGCTCAGGGTTTCCTGCACGGCCTCCTCGAGCGCCTCGGGGGAGCGCTCGTACAGCACGACCTGAAGGCACACACCAAAGATCCGCTGCGCCGCAGCGATCAGTCTGGTCATCGCCTCCTGGCTCTGCTTGCCGACCGCATCGGCATGGGGGTCAGGCCGGTTCGACTGAACGATGAAGTTCTCAAGGCGGAGGCCTTCCGCCAGGTTCGCCTTTGCGCGCAGCGCGTCGTATTCCATGCGGACCTTGGGAACGTCCACGCGGTAGAAGACGCGGTACTTCTCGCGGGAGAGCTGCAGGAGAGGGACGAGCATGCCCGGCTCCGTGCTGTCCGGAAGCTCCTTGAGATTGACCACCGTCGCGAAGCGGTCGCCGACTTCGAGATAGCGCTGATGGATTAGGACATCGTCGTCCGTCAGGCTCCAGGCCGGGGCTACGTCGCCGAGGAACGGGACCTCGTCGAGCAATGCGCGCGGGAAGCCGTCCCTCTCCGTCTTGCTCCGCGCCGAGATCGAGCCAAGGGTCAGGTGCTCGCTGGCGCACGGGCTCAGCAGTTCGTGAAGAAGTCCGACGAGCTCGTCGCCCCGGCACCATCGCGGTGCGAGGCCTTGCTCCTCCAGGGCCGACGTCACGCGGCGGTGAAAGGAGAGCGACTCCTTGAGGACGCGGCCGTAAGCCCCCTCGTACTTCGAGCTGGCCTGGCCGAGCCCGATCAGGCGCCCTGCTGACCGCAACCAGCGGCGGCATTCGGCGGTGGCAGTCTCGTCCAGGGCCGCTGGCCGGAACGTCGCGGCGACAAAATGCCGACGCTCTTGGATGGTGAGCGTCCCTTCTTGTCCCGAAGCATCGAGCAGGTGCCGCATCCGGGCCTGGCGGAACTCCTCGAGCAGCCGATGAGTCGCCGACGTGCAGGGGATCGGGGGCAGCACGGCATTCAGCTGCGCGAGCCCTTGGCGTCGCTCTACGAGCACGATGAACTGGTATGAGGTGTTCTCTGGGAGGCTCGACCACACGTTCTCGGCCGCCATCGCGGCCAGGTCGAAGTCCTCGTCTGTGAGCGCCGGCTCGTGCAGTGGCCGAATGCGATAGAGAAGAGTGACGCGGCCGTCCCTCTGCCAGACCAGGTCGTCCTCGACGTCGAGGAGCGATAGCTCCGAGGAGAGGGATCGCTCACGAAGATCACTCGCCACGGAGAACTCTCTCGATCGATGGCGGTGCATAGGGGTCGGCGCGGCCCCCGGCATAAAGGGTTCGCCAGGGCCGCGCTCGCCAGTAGTCGATCATGCTCGGCACGTAGTGCTCGTCTTCGTACCGCTCGACCCAGGCGAGGGCGGCGACGGCGACTCCCGCCACACCAAATTGAGCGAGAGATCCCACGTGGCCGAAGAGGAGCGTGAACAGCCGGAAGACGAGCTCCGCAGCGAAACACGCGGCGTAGACCAGGACGACGAGCCCGCAACTCTTCACGGTGAGAAGGTTGAACACCTTGAGGTTGTCGTCGAGATTGCGCAGCACGTGCGTTTGTCGGCGCGCCATGGCCGTCAGTTGATCCCGAATCCGTTGATCTTTCCGAGGATGTAAGCGCCGCCGGCCGCAGCGGCGGCAAGGAACACAGCGCCCAGTAGGAAGTTCCTCACCTTCTCGCCGGACTGGTGCGACCCCAGCATGATCCCGCCGCCCACGACGAGCGCTCCGAGGACCAGCAGCGCCGGGGCCCAGGTTCGGCCCGCTTCCTCGATGGAATTCGCGAGACCGCCGAAGAACGGGTCACCTCCGACACCGGCGAACAGTGTCTGCGGTGCGCCGAGCACCGCAGCCGCGGACGTCAACGTTTGCCGCAGGCGGCGCGACCGGCTCGAAGTGTTCATACCTGACCTCCGGCCCGCCATAAGAGCAAGGCGATGTCCAGGGTCGCATCTGGTGTAACTGCTTGAGCGACTGGCGGTGAGGCCTCGGCGCGGGTGCAACCCTGCCACGGGGCCACGCGAGCAGGGGCAATTTCGCCCCCGGCTGCAGGTTCAGCGCAACCGCAGGGGGGCAGGATTGCCGTATAGTACGGATCCCTCCGGTTTGGTCGCCCATGACATCGGACCGTGACCGTGCCGAGGATGCGGACGTCGCCGCCCTGTCCGACGACTCGGCGACCGACCACCTGCTGACGGCACTGACGGTGGCGCTCGAGCACCTGGGAGGTGGCAGCAGCGTCGCTGACCGCAAGGCTGCCCTGCGCACGTCATTCGTCAACGCACGCCAGGGCCTGCGCGCGCGGAAGGCTCTTCTCCTCTATGTCTCGTCCGCGGTGCCTCTTGAGCTCGAAATCCTCGAGTCTAGTGGCCTCACCACTGAGCAGGAGCAGGCTTGCCGCCGCCTCGAGTCTTGCGATGGCGTCAGCCCTTCCGTGATACGCCAGGTCATCGAGAGGCTTGACCCCGTCTGGATTCCCAACGCCCAGGAGCGCGGCCCCGCCGACCAAACACGGTCGCTGTCCGTGGGTTCTCACAGCGTGCTGTGCGCCCCGATCCTCGAACCGCTCACCTCGACGGTGCTTGCCGTCCTCTACTTCCAGAACCATGGCGCGTACAGCGCGTTCCAGCAGAAGCATCTGAAGTGGCTCAGCTCGTACGCAATGGCACTGAGCCACGGCTTCGGGCTGCAACTCTCAAACGAACGCCGCATCCAGGAACTCTCGACACGGCTCAAGAGCGTGAGCAAAGCCGCGGCTCCCGAGATCGTGGGGGAGAGCGCGGCCACACGACGGTTACGCGAAGTCATCGAGCAGACCCTGATCCCCGAAGTGGTCGATCGAAACCCGAAGCCGATCCTCATCCTCGGTCCCACCGGCACGGGGAAGGAAGTCATTGCTCGGTACCTCCACTACTACTCGACGCGTGCAAAGGGTCCGTTCATCGCGCTCAACTGCGCGGGCCTCACGAGCGGGAACGCTACCAAGAGCGCGCTCTTCGGCCACGTTCGCGGTGCGTTCACCGACGCCTATCGCGACGAGCCCGGAGCATTCCGCGCCGCCAACAAGGGAATCCTTTTCCTGGACGAGATCGGAGAGATGCCCCTGGACGGCCAGGCGGAGCTGCTCCGAGTGATCCAGGAACGCCGCGTCATGCCGCTCGGGTCGACTCAAGCGGTCCCGATCGACGTGCAGATCGTCGCTGCCACGAACAAGGACATCCCCGCCGCCGTGGCCGCCGGGAAGTTCCGGGACGATCTCTACTACCGGATCAACGTCCACACGATCCGGCTGGGGCCGCTAGCGTCGGCCGCGCGAGCCGAGGACGTTCGGCCCCTTCTCATCTTCATGCTGGGCCGCTCGGAGCGAGAGGCCCAGAAGAAGATCGGCGGTCTCGAGCCCGGGGCCACGCACGTATTGCTGAACTACACCTGGCCGGGCAACGTGCGCGAGCTCGAAAGCGCTTGTACCAAGCTCGTGACCTACACCGCACCAGGCGCATGGGTTACGACCGCGGACCTCGAGCAACTCTTGCCCGAGGTGTTCTCGCACGCCCGCGAGGATCTGATTGCGCACGACGACGTCGCGTATGAGGAGGCCTTCAGAATCTGGGAGCGAGAATTCTTGAAAGCTCGCGTCGAGCGCTTCCGAGGCTCGAAGAACGCCGTCCGTGACGCCGCCGTGTCGCTGAGGGTCGACGAGACGACGCTCCGGCGCCGCCTGAAGAACAGCGGGCTCCCCTCGCATGGCTATGACTGAGGAGGTCGACTCGCCCGGGGAGGACGAACCTGACGACCTCGGCCTGAGGAACCTTCTTCAGGCGGATCCGCGGTGGACAAGCCGATACGAGGGCTGGCAGGTGATTGGCCGGGGCGCGTTCGCCACCGTCGTCAAGACCTATTGCAAGGACCTCGGAGCGGACATCGCCGTCAAGATCTTCAAGAACCTCGACCAGGAAGACCGCAGGCGGTTCCAGCAGGAGGTTCGGAACGCCCAGACCCTCGATTCGCCTGGCGTCGTCAGGATGTACTCGCCCTTCTGGGGGTCCCCTCCGTGGATTGAGATGGAGTGGGTCGACGGACCCAACCTGAAGCAGGAGCTGCAGCGCCGCGCCACTGATAGCGAGCAGTTCTCTACGCTTGAAGGGCTCGACGTTGGCATCGCCATCACCGAAGTGCTACGAGAGGCGCACGACAAGCGAATCGTTCATCGCGACGTAAAGCCGGCAAACATCCTTCTCCCTCGATCGCAGCATCCGTTGGTCAAGCTCGCAGACTTCGGAATTGCCCGCGGGGAAGGAGCGGGCCGTCTGACCCACACCGGAACCTTCCCGGGCACTCCGCAGTTCGGCTCGCCCGAGTCGTTCATGGGCGACGCGCCACTCACCGCCGCCCACGACGTCTACTCGCTGGGCCTGTGCCTCTATCTGGTATTCAGCGGCAACCGGTTCCCTTGGAGAGTCGCACCCGATGCCGGGATGCGCTCCTGGATGCGCCTCCACGTTCACGTCGCTCCGGGCACTGCCCGGCGACATGTTCCGGCGCTGGACCGCGAGCTCGACGACCTGATCCTTCGATGTCTCCGAAAGAAGCCCGCAAAGCGGCCTTCGACAGGCGATGTTCTCGAAAGGTTGCGGCAGATCCGGGCCAGGCTGAGCGCCGAGGCTTCCGTGGCGGCCCCTCATCCATCAGCGAAGCGAATCGCGGCGAACCGGCGCGTTCTGATTGCTGCCGCGGCCGGAGTGCTCCTGGTGATCGCCGCTCTCAGTGCACGCCTGAGCGGCTCATCGAGGGCTGCGCGGTCTCACGGGCAGCCAGTTCAGTCGGCGGAGGCGATGCGCACTGGTTCGGTGCAGGAGAGGACGCCTCCCCCCGCCCCGGCCGGCCAACCGGCCGGCGCGCGGCCCGCCGACGAATCGCGGCCGCCCGACGTATCGAGTCCGCAGACACCCACGATCCTGCCAAAGCCTGGACGAGAGGCCCCGCCGGCCGATGGTGTCGTGACGGTAAAGGGCAACGCGGTGGAGTTTCGCAATGGGCCTGGGAACCTCACCGACGTGCGGCTACAAGTGGGCACGAGTGCAGGAACGGTGCACATCTGTCGTATCGGCAGCCCGCTGGCACCGGGGGAGGAGACGTTCTGCTCCTTCGCCGACTTCGATCCTGAAATCCGGCCGGGCACGAAGCTCGTCGAGGTAGTGATCTCATTCAAGTCCTCGGCGGGGACGCAAACCATCAGACAACCATTGCGCTGAGACCTACACGGGCAAAATCGCCCGTCGCCCCAAGCGGAGTCGAAGCCCTCCTGTGCCGGCGAACGGGCGACAGCACTGTCCGCCCGGCACTTACGCCACCGCAGCCGAGACTTTGTGGCCCGGCACGCGGCTTGCCTTCGGGTATCGGAGGCGGTCTTGCGTCCGAGGTCTTGATGGGCTATCTGCGATTCAGTGAGGTTCGGCGGCGGGTGGGTCTCTCGCGTTCGACGATCTGGCGCTTGGAGCGTCGCGGCCTGTTCGTCAAGCGACGCCGGCTCAGCGCGAATGCAGTTGGCTGGCCCGAAGACGAGATCGAAGCCTGGTTAAGGGCACGAGGCGGCGTGTCCGAGGATCGTTCGATCGAGACCGAGTCGACTGGGTCCCCGTCGCTCCTCGACTGGCTGCAGGGAATGGCGTCGCGCCCCGCCGCGGGAGAGCGTAAGAAGCCGGCAACCCACCGTCCCGGGCGATAGCCTCGACGGACATGGCACTGCTTTCATCCCCCGCGCCCACCCGCCACGCGGCCCCCGAGGGGCCTTCCCCCAACGGCCGCATCGCGCGTCATCATCTTTGGAACGGAGCCCTCGCGGCTCGCTCAGTTCAGCCGGGGGTTGCCTCGCCACGAGCGCAGAGCTGGTTGCGCCATGCGACCGTCCTCCGCCCTCGCCCTAGCGCCTACACACCCGACAGAAGGCTGCGCCATCGACGATCTTGATCGGCGGCGGACCACCGTGCTGGCACGTTCGAACGAATGCGTCAGCTCCGCACTGAGAGCAAGTCATCAGGTCTTGCGGCTCCTCGCACTCTTCGCATGCGTCCTGGTCCAACACCACCGATCGCTCTGCCCGTTGGCGAAGGATTTGCGCGATCGCGTGCGAAGCACTAGCGACGTCGGCGTAGTCGCGCTCGGTATATGGGGCTCCGTCGATCTCGACCTGAATGACCCATCGCTCAGCCTCTCTCCAGAGGCGCGCGGTTCCTCGCTGCATATCGGCCTCGCCAGGTTGGTGGAAACGGTAGAGCGGGACGTCGCGGGCGAGGCTCGGAGTCAGCGCGCTGAGCTGGCCGCTGCAGGGTCGAGGCGGTAGCCCTTCGACCCCGACTGGGGCCGATAGTTCCCACGGCCTTCGAACAACTCGTGGCGGCCGACCGCCTGCGTGTAGGTAGGGTTCTTGACCTTGAGCCAACTCGTCGTCGAGCCATCCACGTGGTACCTGCCCTCGGCCCATTATGCGGAGGCCGCGGTAATGCCGCCCACCCACGGGTTTACTACGGGCTTTTCTGTGTTAGATGACGCGGCGTGCTCGGCATTACTGCGATGCGTCCGTCACAGGGCCTTGAGAAACGCGAGCAGCGTCTCCGCCGGTTGATAACGTGTCGCTGCCCGAGCGAACGGCAGCGTACGCGCCACGGCTCTCTCCTTCAGCTCCATGTTCGCCTCGAGGTACATCTGGGTCGTCGTCGGCGATTCATGACCCAGCCAGAGAGCGATCACCCGGCGATCGACGCCTCGATGCAGCATGTCCATCGCCGTCGAGTGTCTCAGGACGTGCGGTGACACACGCTTCGTCTTGAGCGACGGGCACCTCCTGGCAGCGATTGCCACGTACTTGCGGAGCCGTTCTTGGACGGCATCACGACTCATTGGACCGCCGCGCGAGCTCGGAAACAGCGGCTGCTCGGGGGCGTGCGACCGCATTGCGAGATACCGTCGGACGGCCAGCACCGCGTCCTTGCGCAGCGGCGTGCACCGCTCTTTCCGCCCCTTGCCGAGGCAACGGACGTGGGCGCCTCCGCGGGACAGATCGACATCCTGTCGCTTGAGCCCGACGAGCTCCGAGACGCGCAGTCCTGTTTGCAGCGCGACGGTAAGGAGCGCCCAGTCCCGCTGACCGATCCAGGTTCGCGTGTCAGGGGCCGCGAGCAGCGCTTCGCATTCTGCGCGGGCCAGGAAGTCGATGCGACGACGAGGGAAGCGCTTGACCTCCATCGCCAAGACCCGCTGGATCAGCTGCGAATGCCGTGGCATTCGGAACGACAGATACCGGAAGAATGAGTGCAACGCAGCCAGGCGAACGTTGCGCGTTCGTGCGCTGTTGTGCCTCGCGCGTTCGAGATCGAGGAGGAACTCGCCGATGAATGTGGCGCCCAGGTCGGTGATAAGCAGTTCGTCCGGCGTCTTGCCGAGCCTCGTCTTGGCGAACGCGAAGAGCAGGCAGAACGTGTCCCGGTAGGACGCGATCGTGTGAGGGCTCGCGCCGCGCTCCTGCTGCAGCCGCTGGACGAAGAACGACTGTAGCGGAGCGCCGAGGCCGTCCGGATGCGGGGTCATCGGGATCCCTTCGCTGTCTGGCCGCGGTTGGCGGCCACGCGCAGCAGCTCCGGGGTTGCCGTCATGTACCAGTAGGTGTCGTCCACGCTGCGATGCCCCAAGAACGTGGTCAGGATCGGGAGATCGGCGTCTACGTCTGCGGCGTCGCGCTGCCAGCGAACGAGGGTGTTGACGGCGAGGGTGTGACGGAAATCATGAAGACGCGGCGGACGACTGCGCGGACTGTTGCCGTCGCGCGCGACTTCCGCTTTTGTGCACAGCCGCCGGAAGATGACGCAAACCCGGCTCTTGCCGAGACGGCCACCGAGCTCACCGACGAAGAATGCAGGGCTCGCTCGTCTCGGTACCAGCCGGTCACGCAGCGCCACATAGTCTCGAAGCGCGCGGATCGTCGTCGGATGAATCGTGACGAGCCGTTCCTTCAGGAACTTGCCGCGTCGGATGGTGAGCACGCCTTCGGACAGGTCTACCTCCCCGTCGTCGAGAGCGAGGGCCTCTCCCGAGCGCAGACCGGTGACCGAGAGGAGGCCGATCAGCGTCGCGTAGACCGCGGGCCGGAGCCCTGTCGGCGATTGCAGATCGCGTGCCGCTGAAATCAGCGCCCGCACCTGGCCATCCGTGTAGATGAACGGCTGCCCTCGGTGGTACTTCGCCGGCAGGAGCGTCCTCGACGGTATTTGATGCCTGGCATCGATGACGCTGAGATGGACCGCGAGATTCCGAACCCACGAGAGGCGAGCGGCGTAGCGGGCATCGCTCGCTGGCGACTGCCGCGCCCACTGGACCGCGAGCTTCGCCGTGATCGCCTTGGCAGCCCGCCGCCTTAAGAACTCGGCAAACCGCCGCAGGCCGGGTGCGACGTCCTCGTCGACGTAACCGAGCTGCCTTCGCAACCGGAGGTAGCTCTCGACCTGCTGGCGCAGCGACGTCGTCACGCGGGCCACGGCGGCGATACCTTGCGCAGAGAGCGCAGATCGAACTTGGCGTAGATCATGGTCGTCTCCGGCTTTCGATGGCGGAGCAGGTCTCGTATCTCCCCGAGCGGGCTGCCGTGGCGCAGCAGGCTGGTGGCAAGGCTGTGGCGAAGCAGGTGCGCCCCCTCCGTCGGCGTCTCGATTCCAGCCCTTCGGATCGCCCGCCTGACGACCGCCGATACTGCACTGCGGCCGAATGGTCGAACCGGGGCTCGCTTTGTAAGGAACACGGCACGCGAGGTGCCCACTGGACGTCCGCGGCGCATGTAGACTGCCAGGGCCCTGCCGACGTCCGACGGAAGCGGCAACCGATCTCGCTCGCCGCCCTTGCTGCGGATCATGACTTCGCCTGCGTCCCAGTTGACGTCGTCCAGGGTCAGCGCAGCGACCTCTGCCGCGCGCAAGCCGAGTCGCGCCAGCAGCAGCAGGACGGCGCGGTCGCGGCCGCCATCCGCTCGAGCCGAGGCGGCTCTGATCAAGCGGTGGACTTGTTGTGCGGGGATGAACTTGGGCAGCGTGACAGGCGCCCACCGCGGAACGCGCGGCACGGCAGCGGAAAGGTCGGTCTTCGTCTTGCCGCGGATGAAGGCGAAGCGAAGGAACGATCGCAGCACCGTCAGCCGCAACTTGCCCCACGCGACGCCGTCGACCTTCGAGGTCCCGAGGGTGTGGCGGATCACCTCCGCAGCGTTCAGCGCTTTCGTTGCGCTCCCTTTGCCGAAGTATTGCTGCATGAACGGGCGGGCAAGACGGTCATACACAGCGATCGTACCGGGCGAGACAGCCCGTTCATCGCGCAGGTAGGTCGCGTAGGACTCCGCCACGAGATCGACCGCAGACGCTCGCGGAATGGGTCGCGGGGGCAGGTGGCCCCTCATTCGCATGTACGCGATCATCCCGAGTGCGGTCGTACGAGTGCCGCCTCGATCGAGATATCGATGACGGCGGTCGCTCAGATAGCTGGCGAGCTCGGATTCCGCAAAGGCACGCACCCGGCGCCTCACGCACCAGCGACTGATCTCTTCGAGGCAATGACGTTTTTCCCTGACAGACCACTCCGCGTAGCCAGCAGCCCGTAGCCTCAGAAGATAGTGGGCCGCGTGCGCGCCGAACGGTCCTCGGCGCATGGCTTCACTGCCGGCGAGGCGCATCGTCAGTCCTCCCGCTATAGGGAGGTACCACCGCCGGGTAGCTGATTATTCCGTCAGCCAGCGGGTCCTTGGGGCCGAAAACGCGGGGCGGCTACGCCGCCAACGTCATTACCGAGCCATCGGCATAATTCGCGTTATGCCGCGCCCGGCATAAGGCCCACTTGCCAACGATGCCCTCCGTGTCGTGGCCACAAGCTAGAGCGAAGAGTTCGCGCCCGCGCCCTTGGAGGTGATCCACGTACCGCAGGCGCGAGTCGTGGCGAGGCATCAACCGTCGGAGGGCGCGCTTGCGTGCCAGCAGGGGTAGTCCACGGAGATCCTCCCCGTCGATCGTCAGCAGGTCGAAGGCGAAGAAGAAGGGCCAGTCGCGGCGAAAAAGCAGCTTGTTGAAGTCGCTCCGGCCGTCCGGCTGGAGGCAGACGATCTCCCCGTCGAGGACCGCATGATCGGCCTTGACGGTATGGGCCAACTCCTCCGCGAGTTGTGGCCACTGCTTGAAAACGTGGCCGCGCCGGGAGACGAGCGTGCACCGATGGCCGGAGACGATCGCGAAGGCGCGGAAGCCGTCGTGCTTGAGCTCGAATACCCAGTCGGACGCGTCGAAGGCGGCCGGCACTCGGAGTAAGGGCATGGGGCGCCAAGGGGACGACACGTAGCCAATTTACCGTCTTTCGTCGCCGCCGTCTCCCTGTCCTTCCGCCCCCCGTTTGTGGTGCGCGCCGTAGCTCCTTTGGGTGCCGAGTCGCTGCGCGGGCGCGCCAGCCCCTTCGGGGTTCCCTCCGCTTCGCTCCGGCTGGCACGCCTGCTCGCGCCTCGTCCCCGTCGTCGCCCCACGAGGTAGGCCTTCGGCCGTCGTTCCTGAGTCTTCTCCTCCCCCCCAGGTGGCTCTTCGAGCCGGGGGGTCGGTCGAAGGGCAGTCGTTAAAGGGCCAGACCCCGAAACGGCGCGGCTGAAGCGCCCCAGCCATTCACCAGCGGCGCTGAGGAGAGAGCGATGAGCAAGAGCAAGTCAGCCCGTGTCGAGTTCATTCCCCGTCAGAACGGGCCCGAGCGCCTCGTCACCGAGGCGGAGATCCACTTCGAGGACGGGCCGCTCGCCGGGATGCGCCTCGTCGGGTTCTCGATCTGGCGCAGCGCCGAGGGTGAGCTCTACGTGACCTTCCCCTCGCGCGCGTTCGGCGCCGGCACCGAGCGCAAGTACTTCGACTACCTCCGGGCCGTCGACGGATCCGCGGAGACGGTGAAGGCCGTCAAGGCCTGGATCCTCGAGGAGTACCGGCGCCAGGCCCAGGCCGCGGCCTAGACGGGTGGGCGGGGGCGGAGGGAGAGCCGCCCCCGCCCGCTCCTCTTAAGGAACGAGCCATGACGAAGCCCAACCCAACCCGCCCCTACAGCATCCCCGGATTCCGGATCGCCCTGGTCCGCGAGCCGGGCGTAAAGCTGGCCGAGCGGCCGAGCATGCGGACGCCGGCCGAGGCCGCGCGCGTCATGGCCGAGTACATCGGCGAGACGGACCGCGAAGTCTTCGTGGTTGCGCTCCTGACGATCCGTCACCGGCTGATCGGGGTCCACACGGTGTCCGTGGGCTGCCTGACCTCGTGCCCTGTGCACCCGCGCGAGGTGATGAAGCCGGCCATCCTGGCCTCGGCCGCCGCGCTCGTCCTGAGCCATCCCCATCCCAGCGGCGACCCAGAGCCCAGCCCCGAGGACGTGGCCCTGACCCGCCGGCTCGTGGCCGCGGGGACCCTCCTCGGGATCGAGGTCCTCGACCACGTGGTCCTCGGCGAGGCCGGCCGGTTCGTCAGCCTCCGCGAGCGGGGCGTGCTGTGATCGTCGGGGCGATTCACGGCACCGATCCCGAGTACGGCGTCCCCGTGTTCCGCGGCGAGCGCGCCCGCCGTGCCCTGGTCGCGCTGTTTGGCCTGCCGAATGCCGCGCCCACGGCGAACGAGTGGCAAGAGCGCGGGCCCCTCGCCGCCATCACGACGCGCCGCCTGGTGTTCGTCGACGACTCGAACCACGGGCAGCCGCGCGCCGTGTGGATTCCCGAAGTGTCGAGCGCCTTCCCGCACGAGGGCCGGTAGGAGGTCGCCATGGTGCAAGGACTTCGCGTCGTCTTCAGCCCGCATCCCGTCGCCCCCATCCCGTATTCCTACCCAGTGCCGGACCCCGGAACCAGGGGCACCATAACGGCAGTCCACGCGACCGGGGGCCTGCGGACCTACCTTGCCGGACCTGGTGGCGGACTTGT